>Ga0182019_10000532_pt1 | contig 18863 bp, 13 predicted proteins | sample 812E2MmetaG_FD_120483 | JGI IMG/M metagenome (GOLD analysis project Ga0182019, IMG submission 120483) | Permafrost microbial communities from Stordalen Mire, Sweden - 812E2M metaG | ecosystem: Environmental > Terrestrial > Soil > Wetlands > Permafrost | place: Sweden: Stordalen | collected...
CCCCGGTGATCGATCCATCCCACCGGCCCGCCGTAGAGTCCACGGGGAAACCCCTCGAGTCCCCGGATGTGCGCACAAGCCGCCTCCCGGGGCGAGCCGCCGACCGCCGGCGTCGGATGCAGGCCGGCCAGCACATCGAGCAGGCGCACGCCTGGCGGCAACGCCGCGCTCACCGGCGTGTGCAGATGCTGCACATTGGCCAGGCGCGTCAATCCCGGCCAGCTCGCGTGCTCCAGCCGAAGCCCGAGCGGGGTGAGGCGCTTCTCGATCGAGGTCAGCACATGGCGGTGTTCGCGCAGTTCCTTCTCATCGCCCAACAGCGCCGCGGCCAGCGCCGCATCCTCGCTGGCGGTGCGGCCGCGGGCCGCGGAACCGGCCAGTGCCTCCGTCAGCAGCATGCCTGCTTCCACGCGCAGCAGCCGTTCCGGGCTTGCGCCGATGAAGCTCTGGCCGCGTCCATTGGCGAGAGAGAACGCGTAACAGTCGGGAAACCGCTGCCGCAGGCCATTGAGAACCCGCAACGGATGCAGGCGGCCGGGCGCGGTCAATTCTTGACAGCGAGCAAGCACGATCTTGTCGAATCGCCCCTCTTCGATCATCCCCACCGCCCGCGCGACCGCCCGGCGGTAACTTCCCTCGCCACCCGCTTCGGCCATGGCGCTGGGGCCGCCCCCGGAGGCGGCCGGGCGCTCTGAGAAATCCGGGGCCGAGTAGTCAAATGCGCGGAACTTGCCGTGGGCGCGCCAAACCTTGCCCGCCAGCGCGTCGAGTTCGGTGCCCGGCTCGACCAGGAGGTTGGCGACGGCAATCGTGCGATCCCGCGCGCGCGACACCTGCCAGCGCGGCACGAACAAGCGCACGGACGGAAAAGCCTCGCCCGGCTCCACCTCATTGAAAAACGCGAAGGCCCCGAAGAAATGGGGTCCGCCGAACGGCCGCGTCACTTCTCCCACCGCAATAGTCCGTTCGAGGACGTCATCGATGAACTGCTGGCATTCAGCGAACCGGCCAGGTCCCTCCGCAGTGAGCGTCAGCACCGCCTCGGCTCCGGCCACCGCCCAACCCTCGGCCGGCCGCTCCGCATAAAAATGAAGCTCCTCCGGCTCGAAGATTGACTCGACGACGGCCAGCGGGTCCAGCGGCGCGACCTCGACCGAGATGCTCACCAGGCGCGGACGGCCATCACTCGCCGCCGCCCCGCGGCACTTGGCGAGAAAGGCGCGCAGCGCCTCAGGTGTGGCATTGGCGGAGGGATTGAGCGGCAGGATCGTCATGATTCAGCGATAAGCTGAGAGCGGTAAGCTGTAAGCTTAAAGCTCAGAGATTCGGCAGTCTCAAGCCCAAGCAGCAAGCGGCGAGCAGATGATCTCAAAAGGAGAAGAGTGTGGCAACAGTCTGAGGCTCAGCTCCCCCAAGCTTAAGGCTTAACGCTTATTGCTCGCTGCTTCGCCGGCGGCACCCGCCGGCGAATGGTATTGTCGTTTGCACCCCGGGGCCGACAGAGTTCGTGGCACATGCAACGATCTCCCTACCGGCATGTCATCTGGGACTGGAACGGCACCCTGCTCGACGATCTCGACCTGTGCATCGACGTCATGAACGGACTGCTGCAGCGCCGCGGGCTGCCGCTGCTGGATCGCGCCCGTTACCATGCCGTGTTCGATTTCCCGGTGCGTGCCTACTATGAGCGCCTGGGATTCAACTTCCGGCGGGATAGTTTCGAGCAGCTGAGCGTCGAATTTATCACCGGCTACGAGGCCCGCCGGGCGGAAAGCCGGCTGCAGCCCGGCGCGCGCGAAGTGCTCGCCGCCCTCCAGCGTGCCGGCGTGACGCAGTCGGTCCTGTCCGCTTATCGCGGGGAGACCTTGCACGAGATCGTCGGCCACTTTGGCCTCACGACCTTTTTTATCCGCCTGACCGGACTCGAGAACATCTACGCGCACAGCAAGACCGAGCTGGGCCGCGCCTGGGTCGCAGAGCTGGGCATACCGGGCAACGACATCCTGATGATCGGCGACACGCTGCACGATCTGGAGGTCGCGGAGACGCTAGGCGTCGACTGCGTGCTGGTGGCCGCGGGTCACCATTCGGCCGAACGTCTGCGCCAGCGGGCCGGCCGGGTCCTCGACGATCTCCATCAGCTACGATCCGTGCCGGGATTGGCGATGGCCGTTTAGCTTCAAAATGCATTTGTAGGAAGCGCGTTTGCGCGCGATGGCAGGGGAAAATCGCCCGCAAGCGGGCTTCCTACAAGATTCACCGAGCGGTCCGGTTTTTTCCGGAGCTGACCACGGTTCAATTGCATGAGTCCGGATTCGCGGGACTTGCGGAATGGGAACACATTGGTGGAGCGCGTTGTACCCAACGAGCTAAGAGCGTCTTGTGGACAAGCCGCTCCACCGGGGTCCGTCGCTGAATGAGCAAACCTCAGACCGCAGGCGGCTTCGCCGTCTCCGGGCGCGGAAAGAGCACGAGACCGGGCTGCAGTTTCGCCCCGGTCAGGCTCGTGCCCCACTGAAGTTCATCGCTCCATTTCAGCGCAGGGGTGTGGCCGAGCGCGGCATTAACCTTCGCGGTCGTGCCGGGGATCACCGGGGCTAGCAGGGTCACTCCCAGTCGCAGCGCCTCGGTCATGGTGGCGAGCGCGGTGCGCAGCAGCACCTGGTCCGCCGGCTCAGAGGACTTGGCGAGCTTCCACGGCGCCCGCTGCTCGACATACCGGTTGATTGCCTTGATGAAAGTCAGTGTCCGTTCAAGCGCCGCATGAAACTGGAAGCCCTCGCACAACGAGATCGCCTCGTCGCGCGTGCGGCTCCACAGCGCCTGCAATTCGCGCTCGGGCTCCTCGAGCACTTCCGGCGCGGGCACGACGCCAGCGGAGTAGCGGCCCGCCATGTTGAGCGCCCGGTTGACGAGGTTGCCCAGGTCGTTGGCGAGATCGCTGTTGTAGCGGCTGAGGAAAAGCTCGACGGAGAATTCGCTGTCCTGGCCGACATTCATCTCCCGAATCAGGAAATAGCGGAAGGCATCCACCCCGAAGCGGTCAACCAGGTCGAGCGGATCAACCGCCGCGCCCGTGCTCTTCGACATTTTCTGGCCGCCTTTCAGCAGCCACCAGCCGTGGACCAGCAGCGATTTGGGCGGAGCGATGCCCGCCGCATGCAGCATGATCGGCCAATAAACGGCGTGGGGCGGCACGAGGATGTCCTTGCCGATCACGTGAAAATCGGCCGGCCACCGGTCGGCGCGCGGCGCGCCTTCGCTCCAGACGGCCGAGACATAGTTGACCAGCGCGTCGAACCAGACGTAGGTCACAAAATCCTGGTCGAATGGCAGCGGGATGCCCCATTCCAGGCGCTCGCGCGGCCGCGAGATGCAGAGATCATTGAGCGGCTCCTTGAGAAATTCGAGCACCTGCTTCTGGCGGAAGCGGGGGAAGATGAAATCCTCATGGGTCCGCAGATAGTCGATCAGCCAGTCCTGGTAGGCGCGGAGCTTGAAGAAATAGTTCGACTCAACCAGCTCGGTCACCTCGCCGAAGATCTCCGGCCAGGATCCATCCGGCAGCCGGTCCTTCTCCTGCAGAAACTGCTCCTGGCGCGTGCTGTAGAACCCGCGATACTCCGCGCGGTAGATTTCCCCCTGGTCGTGAAGCCGCTGCAGGATCTCCCGGACGACCCGCTGGTGCCGCTCCTCCGTGGTGCGGATAAAATCGTCGTAGGAAACGCCCAGGCGGTCGTACAACGCCCGGAACTCGGCCGCCGTGTTGTCGACGAATTGCTGGGCCGGGATGCCGCGTTTGCGTGCGCCCATTTGCACCTTCTGGCCGTGCTCGTCGGTGCCGATCAGGAAGAAAACCTCGTCGCCCATCAGTCGCCGGAAACGCGCAATGACGTCGGTCAGCACCTTTTCATAGGCATGCCCGATGTGTGGCGACCCGTTCACGTAGTCAATGGCAGTGGTCAGATAGAACGACTTCATGGAGAGGGGTCCACGGTAGCGCGCACCGGGAAAATGTCGATAGCGTCTGATGGGTGGTGGGTCAGTTTGTCATTGCGAGGAGTCCCGTCGTGACGGGACGACGAAGCAATCCAGCTGGATCGCCACGGTCCGCAGCGCGGACCTCGCGATGACAAGGCGAACTGACCCACTGCCGTCTGCGGCAAGGCTTTGACGCCGGACGGTTTTCCTGCAGGATCGGCTGGTCCGGTTTCCCCCCATGCCTCCCCCTACCCGTCACCTCGGCTTCGCTCTTGTGCTGCTGCTGGCGTTCATTGCGGCGGCCCTGACCGCGCAAGCGTGGCTGCAGTGGGAGGCGCGGCGCGTCCAGGCCGATGCCCTCAGCGCCCGGCGCGCGGAATTCCTGAAGGCGCTGGAGATCGCCGGGCGCCCGCCGGAAACCTGGGATGCCGATTTCCAACGCACCCTCGGCGAACTGGTGGGCGGGACGGTGACGCTTTACCATGGAGCGGCGCCGGATTCCCGAGAACGCCTCGCGCCGGGCGTCCTGAGTTTTGACCACCAGTTCTCCGGCGATGGGAAATTCCTCGCCCGGGTGGTCTTGGCCGCGCCGGCGGCCAGCCGCCTAGTGGTCGCGCACGAGCGGATGCTCGTCGCCGTCACGTTGCTGGCCGTGTTACTCCTAATGGTCTCCCTCGTGATGGCCCTCCCCCACCGCGCCTCCGCCGAAGACGGCGGCCGCCCGCCCTGGAGTGCGGCGCGCGCCGAGATGTCCGGACTCGAACATTTCGCGCGCATCTCCGTCGAGCGCGGGGAGGCCCTCGAACGCGAATCCGGCGCCCGGCACCGGGCTGAGGAAGACCTGCAGCTCAGCCGCACGCTGCTGGGCCAGTCGCTCGAGGAGCGCGTGCAGCTCGGCCGCGAACTGCATGACAACATTTGCCAGACCCTCTACGCCGTCAGCCTGGCGCTCGAAGGCCTCCGCCGAAAAGTCGCCGGCGCCGGCGACGCGGAGGAGCGCCTCAATCAGTGCATCAAGGAGCTGCGGCGACTCAACCACGAGGTGCGCTCGTACCTGATGGAACTCGAACCGGCCGCCGTGAATTGCCAGCCGTTCATGGAGGCGCTGAACGCCATGCTCGCCTCCCACGGGGGCGCCGGCGGCCCGCGCCTCTTGCAGAAGCTCGCCCCGGATGCGATTGCGTTGATTGCCCCCGAGCGGGCCACGGAGGTCGTCAACATCATCCGCGAAGCGGTCAGCAACAGTCTGCGTCACGGTCAGGCCCGCACGGTCACCGTCCGGGCCATCCGCGGCGACGGCGCGGTGGTGCTCGCCGTGCAGGATGACGGCGCCGGCTTTGAACCCGGAGCGGGCGGTCCGGGTCACGGACTCGGCAACATGCAGGCGCGGGCCGCCGCGCTCGGCGGCACCCTGGAGGTGATTTCGGCCCCGGGAAAAGGCACTCGCGTCTTGCTGACCCTCCCGGTTGTTTCCGCGCCATGACCGCGCCCGCCGCCCCACCCGTCCGGCTGCTGATGATCGATGACAGCCCGCTCATCCGCGCCGGTCTGCGCGCCGTGCTGGAGGGCCAGCCCGCCGTCGTCATCGTCGGCGAGGCCGGAACCGCGGCGGAAGGACTGGCGGCCGTGGAACTGCTCAGGCCCGACGTGGTGCTGCTCGATCTGCGCCTGCCCGACAAGCCGGGCTTCGCGGCCTGCCGCGAGATCCTGCTGCTGCGGCCCGCGACCCGCGTGATCATCCTGACCTCGGCCACGGAGGAACGCAACGTCCACGAGGCGATCGCGGCCGGCGCGCATGGTTACCTGCTCAAGGAGAACGATGGCGCCTCGCTCGTCGCCGCGATCGTGCGCGTCGCCGCCGGCCATTCGGTGCTCGACTCCTCCCTCGCCGACCAGGTGCTCAACCTGATGAAACATGGCGTGAAGCCGGCAGACCGGCTTACCCTCCTTTCCCCGCAGGAATGCCGGGTGCTTTCCTATGTGGCCGGAGGGTTGACGAACAAAGGAATCGCCGGCCGCATGGGCCTGGCTGAAAAAACCGTAAAAAACTACCTGCGGACCATCTTCGAGAAGCTGCAGGTGAACCGGCGCTCCCAGGCCGCCTCGCTCTATATCCAGCAGGCTCACGCCCCTCCCGCGTCGCTAGGGCCGAACAGCCACGGGCCCTAGGGCCTATTTTCCACTCGCGCCCCCGCCCCGTCCGTCCTCCAATCTCACTCTAGAAGCCATGTATCCGCCCGGTCGCCACCACCCCACACTCCCCGAGGACCGATTCTGCACCGGCCAGGCCCGGCCTCCCGGCGCGCAGCGGCCGGCGGGCGAACGCGGTTTTACGTTGGTAGAGGCAATGGTCGCGACGCTCATTTTCGTGATGTTCACGCTCGGCGTCTATGCGCTCGTCATCCAGTCGTACAATATGACCGCCCGCATCCGGTACCGCGACGACGCGCGGGCGATGCTGCTGACCTATGTTGACCAGTTTGAGCGGCTGCAGACCACGACCCAGGTCGGCAGCACGCCCTATACCCGCTGGCTGTTCAACCCGGCGAGTGGACCCACCGGTCTGGGCCTGAGATGGGGCGCGCTTTGCGACGAGGATGCCTTTAATAATCCGCTGCCCGATCCGGTGCCCGACCACCTTGACGTGACGCTGGGCGGAGCCAAGGCTCCCATCGCTGCGCAAGTGACGCGCGAGGTTCATTATGTCATGCCGACTGGCGCCTCCTCGGATGTTTTGAGCGGCACCTCCATGAGTGCCGCCGGATGGCTGATCACCGGCAAGTTCACCATCAGCTACGTCGCGAATGGCCAGCCCGAAACCGCTAGCATGACCGTCGTCCGGTCCGTCCCATGATTTTTCCCCGCCCGACGTCATCTGCCCCCAAGTCGTCCCGCTCACCAGGCATGACCCTGGTTGAGGTGATGATCTCCGTGCTCGTCGGCATGTTCGTGCTGGCTTCGGTCTACGCGATCACGGTGATGGTCGCCAAGACGATCTACAAGAACCAGCTCGCCAATGATGCGGCGACCAACACCCGGCAGGTGCAGGAGCACCTGAACCGCGAACTTTCCCGCGCCATCAGCATTTATAAGAACGATGCGCCGCATCGGATTGTGCCCACATTCGGCGGCCGTGCGTGGCCGGACAACGTACACCCGGTCCGCCACTCGCGCATTGATTACCGCATCAGCGTCGGCTCTTTTGCCAAGGTTGCCCATGATGCCGCCAAGGGCGATTCCTCCGTCATTATTCACTGCCCGACCGACCTGAAGCCCCAGGCCGGTGATATGCTGCTTTGCGATTATCCGGATCTATTGGGCGGTGTCCGGATTACGTCGACGAATGACGATCCGGACCGGACAACCGCAGCCGACGTCACCCTGCAGCTGGCCAGCTCGATTGATGCCGCCACCGATCCAACCGCATCCGCCGATTTCCATGTGGGCATGACCGTTCTTGATCCCGCCAATCCCACGGCCCATCCCCAGACCCTCGTCAGTATTCAGCGCGACCGTCACTATGAGACGACCGATCCCGGTACCGGCAGCCTGTGCGAGCTGCATTGGTACCAGAATAACTATAACGGGGATGGCACCGAAAACGGCAATTACGTCGTGCTGTCCCGGAATGTGGAATATGATCCCACGCATACCACCGACCCTCAGTGTATGTTCGGGCAGGTGCCTCTCGAGACGACCATTCCGTATCCTGCGGAAAGTTCCATCAAGTGGCAGTACAGCTATCTTTCTTCCCTGGCCTCCTCGATGTTCAAGGCCGGCGGCAAAGAGACCTATTACCAGACCAACTACGCCGAGGGGCTGATCTCTCCAAAATCGGGCAATCCGCTTAACGTCGCGTCCATATCTGGTATCACCACGTCGACGACGACCACCTCGACGTCCACGTCCACCTCGACGACTACCTCGACGTCTACCTCGACGACCACCTCGACGTCTACCTCGACGTCCACGTCCACCTCGACGTCCACGTCCACCTCGACGTCCACCAAGACGTCCACCTCGACCTCGACGTCTACGTCCACTTCGACGTCTACGTCCACCTCGACCTCGACGTCCACCTCGACTTCAACGTCTACCTCGACCTCGACGTCCACGTCGACCAAGACCTCCACGTCGACGTCTACTTCGACGTCCACATCCACGTCCACTTCCACGTCCACCAAGACGACCACGTCGACCTCCACGTCAACGTCCACGTCGACCTCGACCTCCACGTCCACCTCGACCACCTCCACGACCAAGACGTCTACGTCGACCTCGACGTCCACGTCCACCTCGGTGTCGACGACCACCAAAACGTCCACGTCGACCTCGACCTCCACGTCCACCAAGACGACCACGTCCACCTCGACGTCCACGTCCACCAAGACGACCACGTCGACCTCGACTACCTCCACGACCAAGACGTCGACCTCCACCTCGACGTCGACCTCCACGTCCACCACTTCCACGACTAAGACGTCAACCTCCACCTCCACCTCGACCTCGACCTCCACCAAAACGTCGACTTCGACGTCCACCTCCACCTCGACCTCCACCAAAACGTCCACGTCCACCTCGACGTCGACTTCGACATCCACGTCCACCACGTCGACCTCCACCTCCACCTCGACGACCTCCACGTCCACGTCCACTTCTACCTCTACGTCCACGTCCACGTCCACCAAGACGACGACGTCCACCACTTCGACTTCCACATCCACGTCCACCACGTCGACCTCCACCTCCACCTCGACGACCTCCACGTCCACGTCCACGTCCACCAAGACGACGACAACCATAGGCGATTATTGAGCGGCGGCTGCCCCTGCTTCTCTGCGCGCGCGATGCCATGAAATTCAACTCCAAGCACGGCGGTGTCCTTCTGGCAGTGACGGTATTCGTCGGCATTCTCGCCATTGCTGCCGCCTCGGTCATGCAGCTCAGTCTGAGCTCGAACAAGCTGTCGCAACGCAATGAGCATCGCGCCCGGGCCCGCGCCGTGGCGGAGAGCGAACTGGAATACCTCTACCACGCCTTCTCGACGAAGGTGACCGATGGAGTCGCGGTGGGCATCATCGGCAATTCGCTCGCGGCCGACGGCATCTGCGACAATACCGACATCCCGACCACCTTACGGGCCCCCTTCCTGCAGTCGCACTGGCTGGACAACGCCAGCGCCGGCTGGAGAGTCTATCGTTCGTTCGTCTACGACACGACGATCGGCACCATTTTTGGCATCATCCCCGGCACCAAGAAGACCGGCCAGTATTCGTACTACAACGCCAAGATCATCGTCCGCCCCCCCGCAAGTTCTCCCTTTGCCTCCAACGACGACCACGGGAACGACATTTATGCGACCCATCCGGAGGACGATCCGATGGCCGTCCGCATCGGGCGGCGCATGACCACCTCCACCACCTCGATCTTCCAATACAATGTGTTCTACCAGGGCGACCTCGAGATGACGCCCGGCGGCAACACCGTGCTCGATGGGGATATCGCTTCGAATGGCAGCGTCTATCTCGCCGCCTCCCAGGGTGCAGGCAACTCGCTCACGATCAAAGGGCAGGTCCGCTACCTCCTCAGCACCGCCTCGGACCCGATGTACTTCAACAAGGACGCCAGCAACGTCGGCGTCGATTTTTCGCACACCTTGCGCAAGCCCGGGACCTTTGGCAGCGGAGCGGCGGCGCTTGATCCCACCTTCCCGCTTTTTGACGCGTCGGCGCATGACTACGCCACGAGTCCGGCGAACACCCAGGTCGAAACGATGACCGAAAAGGAGAATCTCCTGGGCGGCGCTGATGCGACGGATATTGCCAAAAGAAACCCGACGCTCTTCGGCCCGTCGGATACTCCGGAGAATCTGGCGGCCGCGATCAACAATGTCTACCGCTCGGTCCTCTCCCCGCCGCCGGACAAGGCCGCGGCCGCCGAGTACCCGTCCGGGGCCGATCTGGCGGCGCCGGATGATGTGTCCATTGCCGCGCTGCGCCTTTATAACCGCGCCGCGAACAACAACGGGCTGATCATTACGATCGGCAGCACTGGCGCCGTGGAATCAATCACCAAGGATGGCACGCAGATCACCTCCGGCGCCCTGTGGAGCGCGATCACCGGCAGTGTGGTGACCACTCCGCCTCCCATGTACGATTGGCGGGAAGATAAGAACATTGCCATCACCCAGGTTAGTGTCTCCGCACTGAACACTGCGTTGGCGGCCAATTATTCCGATTTCAATGGAATTCTCTACGTGAACTTGAAGAACTCCACGAGCTCCAGCCCGGCAGCGCTTCGCCTCGTCGACGGCGCGATCACGCCCCATCCGGGTTTCGATCCCGCCAGCTCCGATCCCGTGAAAGCCGACCCGGCGAACAGCTCGGGTTTTTCCGTGGCGACCAATGGGGGTTTGTATGTCAAGGGCAACTACAACACCGCCCCGATCGTCAGCGGGTCGGGCACTTCGTACGTCAACCCCGCGATGCTGATGGGCGATGCCGTGACGGTGCTCTCGGAGAGTTGGAGCGATACCCACGCGACCGATTCATTTACTGCATTGGATTACTCGAATTCGGCCCGGCTAGCGACCGCAAGCGCCACCACGTTCAATGGCGCGGCCCTGGATCACACGATGGTGGTGGCCGCTGGGATTCTTACCGGCGGAGTTGAGGCGACCACATACCATCCGAGCGGCGGCGCCCAAAACCTCGTGCGTTACCTCGAGGATTGGTACCACACCGACACTAAAGTGCAATTCTACGGCTCAATGGGCAGTCTCTTCGATTCACGCTATTTTACCGCCCCCATCGACTCAAATGGCGGCACGCATGCGGTCTATACGCCTCCCTCGGCCCGGACGTTCACCTTCAATTCCTCCCTGAAACTGCGCTCACCCCAAGGCACGCCGACTATCACCGCATTCAGCCGGGGCAATTACTTCCTCTGGGACAGCTCGGGATCCTAGACCATTCCAATGGCTCTCTCGGAAGCCATCGTGTGCCAATCGCTGCCGGCGGAAGGCGGAGACGACAGCAGGTGCTCCCCGGCCATACCCCCCGACCCGGTATTGCGCTTTGGCGCGGACGAAGGTCGGTTCGTGACGTTGCGGGCGCGGCGCATGGTCCGGCAGGGCCTGTTCAGCGCGAGTTCGCTCGCCGCGCCGGAAGACCCGCCTGATTCCGCGGTGACCGTGATCATTCCCGCCCGCAATGAAGAGGCCACCGTGGGCACCGTCGTGCGCGAATGCCTGAACTACGCCGCCCGGATCATCGTCGTCGAGGGGGGCTCCACCGACCGCACCGCCGAGGTCGCCGCCGCCGCCGGAGCCGTGGTGGTCCGTGACCGCGGCTTGGGCAAGGGCGTGGCGCTGCGGCTGGCCGCCGGGCACGTCGACACCCCGATTTGCGTCTTCGTCGACGCCGATGGTTCCCACGACCCGATTGACATTCCGATGCTGGTTGCGCCGGTCAAGGCGGGCCTGGCCGACCATGTCACCGGCTCCCGCCTGCTCGGCGGGTCGGACGAACTGCACGGCGGCGGCGACGAGTTCCTGCGGCTCGCCGGCTCGGCTCTGATCACCTACCTGATCAACCGCCGCTACGGCACGCGCCTGTCCGATTCCCAGAACGGTTTTCGCGCAATCCGGACGGCCGTCTTCCGCCGGCTGGACCTCCGTTCGCGCCACACCACGATTGAAATGGAAATGATCAGGGCCACGCTGGCCTCCGGTTTTCGCATGGCCGAGGTCCCCACCCACGAACGTCCCCGCGCGGCGGGCTACTCCAAGATCACCCTGGCTCGTCCGGGCACCTGGGCCGCCTACGGCTGGCGGCTGATCGAGGGGCTTTGCCGCCGGCGCCGGTCGTCACCGTCAACCGTATGAACCGGCCGTGGGACGCGGTGATTGGCGTCTGGGACGGCCACGACGCAGGCGCCACCTTGGTGGTGGACGGCCAGGTGGTCCTCGCGCTCAATGAGGAGCGCCTGAGCGGGCGCAAACTGGACGTGGGCCTGCCGGGGCGGGCCATCGCCGCGATGCGGGAGGCGGCGGCCGGCCACCGGATCGCGTGGGCGCCCTCCACTTCAGATCCCGCCAAGACCCTCACCCGGACCTTCCCGGTGCTGAAGGAGAATTACTACCGGCTGCGCCGGCGTCTGGACTTTCCCGGTCCGCTGCATGGAATCAAGGTGCGCGCCAAGTATTCGCTGACCCAGATGCCGACCGGCCGCCTCTGGCGCGCCTGGGCGCGGCGCTGGTTCGCTGCCAACCTCGGTGCTCCGATCCAGGACGTCTTCCTGGTCGATCACCACGAGGCCCATGCTGCCTCCGCCGCCTACTGGCCGGCGTGGGGCCAGGACGCGATCATGGTGACCTTGGACGGAATTGGCGACGGGGAGTCCGGCTCGGTGTGGGAGTGGTCCGAGGCCGACGCGTCCCTGCGCAAGATCGTCTCGATCCCCGGCGGGGCCTCGCTGGGCCTCTTCTTCGAGCATATCACCCAGGAATTGCAGATGCGACCGCTGGAGGACGAGGGCAAGGTCATGGCCTTGGCGACCTATGCAGCGGAAAGTCCGGTGGACAAGAACCCCTTCTTGAAGTGGTTCTCGCTGACGGCGGATTCCAAGGGGCTGCCGGTGTTGCGCTGCAACGTCCCGCCGTCGTGGATGGCCCGGGAGGTCGCCCGGAGCGTCTGGTGCACGCCGCGTGAGCAGGTCTGCCGCATGGCGCAGCAGACGCTCGAGACGATTGTCCCGCGGTTCTTCTCCATGCTGGTCCAGGCGACGGGACGAAACGCTTTCGGGTACTCCGGCGGCGTGGCCTCCAACATCAAGGTGAACCGGCTGGTCCGCACCACTCCCGGCATCGCCCGTCTCGAAGTCTGCCCCGCGATGGGGGATGGCGGGCTGGCCCTGGGATCGGCGTTCGCGGTCTGGCGCCATGTCACCGGGCAGCGCCCCCAGCCATTCAACGATTTCCGCCTGGGCACGGATTTCGGCGACTTGGGGCGCGACGCCGAGGCGATCGCCCGCGCCACCTCGGCCGAGCTTTCCCGGCCGGCCGATATTGCCCCTGCGGTTGCCACGCTGGTCGCTGCGGGAGGAATCGTGATGTGGGCCCAGGGCAGGATGGAACTCGGTGCGCGGGCGCTGGGCGCGCGCAGCATCGTGGCCCGTGCGGACAGCACCAAGGCCCGCGACGACCTCAATCTGTTGCTCAAACGTCGCGTCTGGTACCAGCCCTTCTGTCCATCGATCCTGCTTTCCGAGGCCCCGCAATTGCTGGCCGATTACCGGGGACCGTCCGACGCCAATCTCCACATGACCACCGGTTTCATGACGACCAGCCGCGGGCGCACGGCCCTGGCGGGTGCGATCGGCCCGGATGGTTCCTGCCGACCGCAGATGGTGGTGGAAAACGACGCCGATCCGTGGTACCGGCTCCTGGTCCAGGTCAAGGCTCTCACCGGCACGGGCGCGATCATCAACACGAGTCTCAACATGCACGGCAAACCCATGTCCGACGCGGTCGCCGGGATCGTCGAAGCCTGGGTGGAAAGTGGCATCGAGCATCTCGCGCTCGGTTCGGCGTTGCTGACCAAGAAGACTCCATCCTCCCGCAGTTGACCATGACGCCCCCCCCACGCTTTCAGCGCATTGCCTGGCTCGGGTTTGCCCTGGCCGTGCTGGCCGCGACCGGCTTCTGGGCCTATCGCGTGGCGACGGAGCGGACCATCGATGAGCAGCGCAATCTGGTGCCCGTCTCCACCGTCTGGGGGATGCATGCATGCATGGTGGCGTTGATTGCCGGACTCGGTGCCGTCGCGGTGCCAGTGGGCAGGATTCTCGGGCGCCGTCGCGGACTCACCGCCCTGGCCGTGCTCGTGGGCGGCTACCTCGCCTGCGGTTTGGCGCCGCAAACCACGCGGATCCTTTTCGACGAGCATCTTTACGCGCAAATTGGCCAGACGATCGCCCACACCGGCCGGGCGGAAGGCGCCAATTACGCCCGGGTGGAATACGGCCAGTTCGAGATGTACAGCCCATGGACGAACAAGCAGCCCAACGGCCTGCCCTACCTGCTCTCGTGGATCTACCGCATTGCCGGCGTGTCCGACCAAGCCTCCCATTTCCTCAATCGCGCGCTGGTCGGCCTCGCCGCAGCCTCGCTCTACCTTGGGCTTGCCTTGGTGCCCTGGACCCTGCCGGTCGGCACCGCCCTCGCCGCCGCCGTGCTGTTCATGTTCACGCCCCTGGTCATGTGGTGGGGTCACACGGTCGCGGTGGAGCCGGCGGCCGCTGCGACTTCCGCCGTCGCTTTCCTCGCCGCCTGCATTCACGTGCGCCTCCGCGACAAGGAATCCGCCCAGGGCCTGCCCTCCAGCGCACTCTTGCTGGCGGGTGCCACGGCGTTTGCCCTCTATTTCCGGCCGGAGTCTTTGCTGGTCTTCCCAGTGGCGGCCGCCGTGCTCTGGTCGACCGACGACCGGTTCATTGAAGACTGGTCGACCTGGGGCGCCCTGGCATTGTCCTTCGCAATGGCGACACCAAATCTCCTGCATCTCTGGGCGATCCGTGAGGAGAACTGGGGCGCCGCGGACGGCCGGCGCTTTGCCTATGAGTTCATCGGCAAGAACCTCCACAGCAACGGCGGTTATTTCTTTGACGGAAAGTGGTTCCCGGTCGCCGGCACCGCGCTGGCGGTCGCGGGCATCCTGTGGTTGCTGGCTCGAAACCGCTCCGCCGGCCTGGCGCTTGGGATGTGGTTCGCGATGTCCTGGGGCATCTTCATCATCTTCTATGCCGGCGGCTATCATTATGGAGCCAGTTCCCGCTACGGGGTGGTCTCCTGCGCGCCCGTGGCGGTATTCATGGGCATCGGTCTGGCTGGGCTGTACGGCGCATTGCGCAACACTCCGATGCTCGCGTTCGGCCTGGGCGGGTGCGGACTGGTCAACTGGGTCGCAGGCATGCACTATGTCCCGACGTTGAGCCGGGAGGCCATCGAAGCCGTGGCCGACGTGGATTTTGTCGCCAAGATGTCGCACACCCTTCCTGACGGGTGTCTCGTGATCTCGGAAGATCCGTGCATGTGGCTGCTGCAGGGCACCAACTCCTCGCAGTTTTTCATCATCGACCGCATGGTCCACGAGGAGATGCGGGAACTGGTCAACCAGTTTCCGGGCGGGGTGTTTGTCCACTGGGGCTTCTGGCAGAACGCCGAGCCGGGCAAGGCGGCCTCGATCGCCAAGCTCCTGGTTGAGACCAATGCGAAGGAGGTCGCCCGGACGCAGAGCCAGGCCTTCACGCTCGCGGTCTTCCGCATCGACACGCCCGAGGCGATCGCCCGCTTCGGCGGCAAGCCGCCCGTCAACAGCAGCCGGCGCGAAACCGATCTGGACCGCCAGCTGACGCGAGCCCGCGCCGAGGGCGCCCCGCCCGGGACCGGCCCCGCTCCATGAGTTCGCTGTACTCCTGGAGCCGCTTCGCGCTGCGCACGGCCGCCGCCGCCGCCAACGTCGCGGGCCGGCCCACCAAGCTCATTTTCATCGTCACCAAGCGCTGTTATTCCCGCTGCGTCTACTGTGATATCTGGAAGATCAAGGATGCCCCCGGCGGACTTGACGGTGAACTCTCGCTCAACGAGGTGCAGGCCGTCGCGGCCGCCAACCCATTCCTGCAGTGGATTGACTTCACCGGGGGCGAACCGACCGACCGGCCGGATTTCCCGCAGGTGGTGCAGGCGTTCGCCCGGGCGTGCCCCGACCTTCTCCTCGTGCATTTTCCCACCAACGGGATTGCGACAAAGCGGATCGCGGAGATCGCAACGGAGATCCGGCGAACCGGGCGGGCGCGCCTCGTGGTGTCCGTTTCCATCGACGGCCCGCCCGAGCTCAACGACCGCCTCCGCGGCATCCGGAACGACTTCACCCACGCCGTGGATACCTTCGCGTCGGTTCGCCGCCTGCTCGGTTCGGACAATGCGTTCATCGGGATGACGCTGCACGGACACCGGGAGTCCTGCGGACACACCACTTCTGAGCTGATCGAGCAGACCTTTGCGGCGATCAACGGGGCGCTTCGGGCGCAGGCTGAACCCGCGATCGACTGGGGCGACTTCCACCTCAACATCCCGCACCTTTCTCCGCATTACTACGGCAACACGGGCAGCGAAGCGAAGGACGGCTTTGGCAGCACCGCCCACCGCGCTGAAATCAGGGACGCCCTGAAACTGGTGGCGACCAAACCAAGGAACCACCCCTGGTCGCCGATGAGCGCCATCGAGCGGGTTTATCGCGCTGAGGCCGGCCGGTATCTTGCCAGCGGCCGGACTTCCATCCGGTGTTCGGCCCTGCTTTCGACCGTTTACCTTTCGGAAAAAGGTGAGGTGTACCCGTGCACCATTTGGGACCGGCCGCTTGGAAACGTGCGCACCACCGCCTTCGCCTTGATGCCGATCGTCGAAGCCGCCCGTCGCAACGGCGTCCGCCGGGCCGTCGCCGAGCAGAAGTGCCCCAATTGCTGGTCTCCCTGCGAAGCCTACCCCGCCATCGCCGCCTCGCCCGTGCGCTCTCTGCTGGCGCTCTCCCGCCGGGGATGATTGCATGCGGCCAATCTCACCATGAACGACACCATCCGCTCCCAACCCCTGATGACCCGGGCGCTCCCCATTCTGATCGTTGCCGCCGTGCCGCTGGCATCCTTTCTTTCCTTTTCCATTCAGCCGCTGATGGGCAAGCAGCTTCTGCCGCTCTACGGCGGCACCTCCGGCACCTGGCTGGGGACGATGCTTTATTTCCAGCTGGCGCTGCTGCTCGGTTACTCCTGGGCCGCCTGGTTGGTTCGCAAGCGGGTCAAGGTCCAGGTCGGCGCGACCTGCGGTCTGGCCCTCCTGGCGATGCTTACGTTCCATCTTCCGTCCGAACAAGCCGAGAGCGCCCCCGGCATCGGCACCGTTGTCTGGCGCCTCGCGATCAGTTCCCTCCCGGCCATGATGCTGCTGTTCAGCACGTCACCGCTCATGCACGGGTGGCTGCGGCGACGCGGACAAGAGGTGCCCTACTATCTCTACGCCATTTCCAACGCCGGCAGCCTGGCGGCTCTCCTGCTCTATCCGTTTGTGATTGAGACCAGCCTGAGGGTGCCCGAGCAGACCTTCTACTGGCACGGCATTCTGATCATCATCGCCGGCCTGCTGGCCGCCGCCGGTTATGTTCTCCTGCGCACGGGGGACGCGACGGACGCCCAGCGGACTCCCGACGAGCCTGCCGAGACCGTCTCCCTCGGCCTCATCGCCGCCTGGCTCGGTCTCAGCGCCCTCACCTGCATCGGCATGCTGGGCGCAACCTACCACCTCGCTTCGGAGATCGGCTCGACCCCGCTCGCCTGGGTGGGCCCGTTCGGCGCCTACCTGCTGAGTTTCACCGTGACGTTTTCCGAGCGCTGGCGCCGCTGGATGACGCTGACCACCATTGTCTGGCTCGCGGTCAGCCTCGCGGGTTTCATGGTGACCAAGGGCTACACCGCCTCCACGGTCAACTACTTGACGGCCTTGTGGCTCCTCTCGCTAACCGCCAGCGGAAGCTTCCTGGGCAACGCCTTGTTGCACAGCCTCCGGCCGGCGCAGCGCTTCGAGCGATTCTACCTCATCCTGGCGGCAGGCGGTGTCCTCGGCGGCCTGCTGTCGGTCGCCATCATCCCCAGTCTGTTTGCCCGTCCGACCGAGTTTGTCCTCGCATCCACCGCACTCCTGACGATTGGCATGCTTTGGCTCAACGGGCGCCGCGAGCCCAGTGTCGCGATCATCACGGCCGCTGTTTTGTTCGTCCCCGTGCTGGTTCTTGGTTTTCAGCAGGGCCGGCAGGAGACGGCCAGCGGCGCGCGCGTCCTCCACCTTCGCGACCTCTACGGTCATATCATGATCACGCTGAATCCCACGAGCGCCGTGCTCTCCAGCGACACGACGACCCATGGCTCGCAGCTGAACGCCGATGCGGCGGCGCGGCGCCGACCGACGCTCTATTACACGGAAAGCACCGGAATCGGCCGCACGCTCGAGCGTCTGCAGGCGCAGCGGCCGGCCATGCGCGTCGGGGTGATCGGGCTCGGCGCCGGCACTCTTGCCGCCTACGCCCGCAAGGGCGACATCTGCGATTTCTGGGACATCGATCCCAAGGTCATCCGCGTCGCGCGGGAGTATTTCACCTTTGTCGCCGACTCGGCCGGCCAGATCAACCTCGTCCTGCGCGATGGCCGCAAGGCGCTCGAGGATTCCAAGTCCGATTATGACGTGCTCGTCGTGGACGCGTTCACCGGCGACGGCGTCCCTCCCCATCTGCTCACGCGCGAGGCCATCACTGTTTATCAGCGCCGGCTGGCCGCTCGCGACGGACTCTTGGTCGTGCATGCGTCGACGCGCTATTCGCGGCTGTTCCCCGTCGTGGAAGCCACCGCCCGCACCCTGGGCCGCTCCACGATCGATGTGGTCACCGACATCACCGCAAACACCGCTGATCGCGACTGGGACCCCACCCACACGGAATACCTGATCGTCTGCCGGCCCGAGGAGATGAATGATATCTCCGCCTGGTTCCCCGAGGAGGAGGACAAGGGCCGGGTCAAACACAAGGTGACGACGATTCAATCGCCCCTGATCAACTCGCAGCTGGTCTGGAGCGACGGCCGGAACGCGGCGATCGATTCGTTCGAGCTGGGCCGGTTCCTCTTCGAGCCCTGAGGCGGCATGGGATCCTAGAGCGTTTTCTAGTTAGATAGTCCCATAACGGGCGTGACGAAAGAAGCCCTGGCAGTGATTGGGTTCGAACTGGGCGAGGCTGGCAGCAACTGCACCCTGCAGGTCTTTGAGGGTGCGGGCCGCGGCC
>Ga0182019_10000534_pt1 | contig 18832 bp, 13 predicted proteins | sample 812E2MmetaG_FD_120483 | JGI IMG/M metagenome (GOLD analysis project Ga0182019, IMG submission 120483) | Permafrost microbial communities from Stordalen Mire, Sweden - 812E2M metaG | ecosystem: Environmental > Terrestrial > Soil > Wetlands > Permafrost | place: Sweden: Stordalen | collected...
CGTGCGCATGTTGTGCAGCCGGTCGCCCAGCTTGATGAGCACGACGCGAATGTCGTCGGCCATGGCCAGGAACATCTTTCGAATGTTCTCGGCCTGCTGCTCCTCATGGCTGTGAGTGCTGAACTTGGAGAGCTTGGTAACGCCGTCCACGAGCTGGGCGACTTCAGCGCCGAACTTCTCCTCGATCTCGCCCAGCGAGACGTCCGAGTCCTCCGGGACGTCGTGCAAGATCGCCGCGGTGACGGCCACGGGATCCAGACCGATGTCGGCCAGGATCTGGGCCGCAGCAATCGGATGGGTGATGTACGGCTCGCCGGTAACCCGCGTCTGACCTCGGTGGGCCAGCTCAGCCATGTCGAAGGCTCGGCGAAGCGGCTCGAGATCGGCTTGAGGGTAGTGCTTGGCTACGGCGTCCCGGACGTGCCGAAAGCGGGTCTCGGGAGTCGGGAGAACCTGCAGCCCCAGGCGGAGTCTGTCGGCCAGCGGCAGACGAGCTGATCGCGGCTTGGGTTCCGGCGATCCAGCCTCGGCAGACGGCGCAGGCGGTTCGATAGACATCGAACTGAGTCTACCAGTCGGGCCGCCGCAAACCGCTCCGCAGGCCCGAGCTAGAGGCCCAGGAGGGCCTGGAGATCGATCGTTCCGACCAGCGTGACGGTGCTCGACCCCACCGCGACCGACGTGAACTGGAACGGGTTGCCGCTACCGGCCGCAATCAGCGTCACCGTGGAAGGCGTGATGCCGGTGAAGACGACCTGCACCGCGCCACCTTTGGTCATCAGGCGGCCGGTCTTGGATTGGCCGGCGACTGCGATGGTGACCTTGTCCGGCGCCACGAGCTTGACGGCCGTGACCGGCAGCTTCTGCGACTTGAGCTGGGCCATGGCGAGGCTCTCCAGCTCGGAATTGGAGAGCGTCAACGTTGCCGTGGCATTCGTCCCTGCACCGTCGACGACGACGGTCTGGGCCGTCACGAAAGCGCCGTTGGGGGTGGGCACATGAACGCCGTTCAGGCTGCCGTGGACGCCGCCCACCGTTCGGTCGAAGAGCTCCACATCGGCGAGCGTGATGTCGACGGCAGAGGCGTGAAGGTCGCCGACGCTGACCTTCGTGGAGGTCAGGCGGATATTGTCGGCGTGGCCGAGGAGTATCCGCGGCGGCAGCCCGGCCGAGACCGCCACCTTCGTATCCGTACCCGTGAAGCCCGCGGCATTGAGCGCGTTCGTGGCCAGCCAGCCCGCGCCGAAGGGGAGGCCGAACCAGAGCAAGGCGAAGATCACAGCGGCCGTGACGAGTAGCTGGATCAAACAGGATCGCATTGTCGGTCGCCTACCCTATCGCTCTTCAAATCCCAGTCGGCCGAGTGCCCGAATCGCCTCGGAACGCTCGTCCCACGGCACCGCGCCGTCGGCCATGATTATGGTCTGTTCGTGGCCTTTGCCTGCGAGAAGAACGACATCTCCCGGCCGCGCGGCCGCGAAAGCCGCGTCGATGGCGGCCCGCCGGTCGGCGATGGTCAGGACGTCGCGACCGAGAATCCTGCCGGCGGCCTGCGCGCCTGCGGCTATTTCGTCGAGGATCGCCCGGCTGTCCTCACCCCTAGGATCCTCGTCCGTGACGACGACCAGGCGGCAGCGTTCGGCCGCGATGCGGCCCATCATCGGCCGCTTCCGGACATCCCGTTCACCGGCCGATCCGAACACGACGATCAGCCCTCCGCCGCCTTGCGTGAGTGGCGCCAGAACGTCGAGGACTTTCTCCAGCGATGCCGGCGAGTGGGCGTAGTCCACGATCACGCCGAACGGCTGGCCGCAGTCGACGCGCTCCATTCGGCCGGGAACGCCCCGGACCGCGGCGAGACCGGCCCGAACCCTGGCCGGATCCAACTCCAGGACCTCGCCCAGCGCAACGGCGGCCAGGGCGTTGTGAACGTTGAACCGGCCTGCGAGCAGAAGATCAACCGGCCCCGACCAGCGGGGAGTGGCGACGTCGATGCGCATCGAGCGCGGTCCCTCCGACACCGCGGTGGCGCGGATGTCAGCCGCCTTGGCTTCGCCGTACGTCACGACGCGCGCCCCGGCGCCCAGAGCAGCCGAGACGAAGAGCGGCGCCGCCGGATCATCGGCGTTGATCACCGCCGCACGCGGCCACTGCCGCCCGAGCGACTTGGCCGGCCCGGCACCGAGGCCGCGGAACAGGCTCAATTTGGCGTCGCGATAGGCCTCGAATGTGCCGTGCAGCTCGAGATGCTCGTGAGTCAGGTTCGTAAATATGGCGATGTCGTAGGCGATTTCGGCGACACGCGAGAGAGCCAGACCGTGGGACGTCGTCTCTACGATCGCAGCGGCGTTGCCGGCAGCCGCCATCGCCCGCAAGAGCTGCTGGAGCTGCGGCGCTTCGGGCGTCGTGACGTGCTCGCGGTTGGCCGTCCGCAGTGAGCCGATCTTGGCTGCCGCCGTCGTGATGAGCCCGGTCGATATCCCGGCTGACTCCAGAACGGCCGTTGCCAGAAACGAAGTCGTGGTCTTGCCGTCCGTGCCGGTGACGCCGATGACGCCCAGCTCCAGGCTCGGGTCGCCGTACCACCACGCGGCGGTCGCCGCCAGAGCCCGCCGCGCATCGTCCACGACGATCTGCGGGACGGCGACATCCGTAATGGCGCGCTCGACGATCACCGCAGCGGCGCCGAGCGCAGCCGCCGCGGCCACGAAATCGTGCCCATCCGCTCGACCGCCGGGGACGGCTACGAAGACGAACCCCGGGCCGACCCGGCGCGAATCGAATGCCACGCCCCGAATCTCGACAGCCCCGATCCCCCGCTCCCGGACCTGCGCGGCCGTGCCAATCGTGGCGGCGGGCCCGGCCGGCCCGGCCGACCCAGCTGTCCCAGCACGTAGGTCTGACAGCCTGCCGCATGTCTCCAGCCTCTCGATGAGGTCCGCAAGGGGGCGCGGCGTGACCGGCTCCGCTGCGGAAAGCAGGCGATCCCAGGCCTCGGCTGCTGCCGGATCCAAGGGTTCGGTCACTCGGCTGGTTCCCCGGCCGGCTCCTCGGCAGGGGCGTGCGGCCGGCCGCGGACCTTTCGGATGCCGTGCCGCCAGGCCCCGACGCGGTCCTGGGCGAGTTGCGCTGTGTCGAACGCCAGCCGGCCGGCCGGGTCCAGCACCAGATCCCAGGCCCCGACGTACTTGATCTCGCGCCCGCCGAAACCCGTCTTGAATTGCTCGATGCCCTCGTGCGAAATGCCCCACATGTCGTAGCTCACCGCTCCGGCCTCCTTCGAGGTCCGCATGGCTTCCCACTTCAGGAGGTAGTTGGCCCGGTTATCCGCCCCGGCCGGCGTCATTCCGCCGTAGGGCTCGACGACCCGGTTCCCGACACGCAGCAGAAACAGCGTCGCAAGCCCAACGCTGTCCGGCCCCTCGGCGATCAACAGCCTCGCCATCCCCAGGCGGGCGAACGCTTGCCAGACACCCAGGTACGACTCGTAGGTGCGGATCACGAAGCCGGCCCGCTTGGCCGTGTCGCGGTAGATCGAATAGAACTCCGGCAGCCGCTCGACGCCGGCGTCGACTACCCGTACCTCGGACTTGCGGGCCTTGTTGACGTACTGACGCCACTTCTTGCGGAGATCGCCCCACAGGACCGTCTCATCGGGCGTGAGATCCACCTGGCGCGTACGGGGCGGCTGGATCGGCGTCGCGGCGCGCCAGCCGCATCGGCGCAGCGCGTGACGGAACTCGCCCTCCACGTCCGCCGGCCCGTTCAACTCGATTTCGGGCTCGATGCGGACGTGAGACACGCGAGTCGGGCTGATAGCCAGTGCCTGCCTCAGGCCGTGAGTGAAGGCCTCCAGAGTCGCCGGCGTCCAGCATTCGAAGATGGGACCGCGCGGCGCATAGGCGAAGCCCCACGGAAACACACGTGGCCTCCGAATCAGGAGCTGAGCCCCAAATGCCGAGGCTGCGCCCGCCTCTTCCGCGTCCGAACCTTCACTCATGCCGGGCGTCTCGGGCATCTCGGGCATCCGGCCACGCCCTCCCGCAACGCCGGTCAGCCCCATGAAGCGGAGCGGGGTCCAGCCGTTCGACGCCTTGACTTCAGCCCATGCGCTGGTCTGGAGATATGAACCGGGGTTCGAACGCGACACGAAGGCGTCCCACGCATCGAGGCCCGGGGCGATGCCAAGGACGGAGGGGTCGATCGTGGCGGCGGCACGCGGCGCGGTCGCACGCGGCGCCGCTACTCCGCTCGTGACTTCGTCTGGCATCGACCGGCCTCCTGACCAACACGGAAGACGTGATTGCTACGTGTCCGCTTCCGCGTCCGCGTCTGATTCGGTGTTGCGAGATCGAGCGCCGGGCAGGTCCGGGGCCGTCGGTCCCGATCCGTGGCCGTTGACGCCGACCGCACCCGGCGGCATCGTTGCGCGGGGGTGAGAAGCAGTGTACGCGGCTCGAAGACGGGCCGGCGAGACGTGGGTGTAGATCTGAGTCGTCGCCAGGCTCTCGTGTCCCAACAGCTCCTGAACAACTCGCAGATCCGCGCCACCGTCCAGCATGTGTGTCGCGAAGCTGTGGCGCAGAGTGTGCGGCGAAACCCCCTCATGCAATCCTGCCGCGACGCGCAGCCTCGCCAGACGGTAGCGCAGGCCTCGCGCGCCGAGGGCATCGCCGAGGTGGTTGAGGAACAGCGCGTCGGCGGTCGAGTGCCGGCGCGCTCTCGGATCGGGGGGCGCTTCAGGGTTGGGTCGGCCGCCCGACTCTCCGGCTGCGGCTGCGTCTCCCGACCCCGACCGGGCAACCAGCAACGGCCGAGCCTCCCGCAAATACCGTTCGACTGCGGCCCGGGCAGGGCGGCCCAGCAACGACGCCCTCTCCTTGCGGCCCTTGCCCAGCACTCGGACTTCGCCGCGTTTGAGGTCCACAGAACCGACGGTCAGCGAGGCAAGCTCCCCGATACGAAGCCCGGCCGCGTAGGCGGTCTCGATGATCGCGACGTCGCGCAACGCCAGGGCCTCCTCGAGCGCCGTGCGGGCCGCCGCGCCGCCGGCGGCGATTTCGGGGGCTTCGCCTCCCCGGCCCTGGCCGGCGGCAGCCGCGATCAGCCGCTCGGTTTCGTCAACGGTCAGGACCTCGGGCAGGCGGCGAGATTGCCGCGGCGTCCCGAGTGCTGCCATCGGATTGCCGGCCGTGAGTCCCTGGCGGGTGGCATATCGATAGAACGACCTGAGAGCAGCCAGTCGCTGGGCAACGGTTCGCCGGCCGTGCCCTTCGGCGAGCACGCCCATATAGCTGCGGAGGGCAGCTCGTGAAGGCGTCCGCCAGTCGTGGCCGTTGGCCGCGATCCAGGCCAGGTACGTCTCGAGGCCGGTTCGGTAGGAACGCAGCGTGTTCGGCGACGAGCCGCGCGCCTCGAGCGCCTGGAAGAAGCGCTCCGCCGCTTCGATCGCAGGCGCGTGGTCGGCTGCGACGCCGTCGGTCATCCCGCTTTGCGGACGGCCGTCTTGCGCGGGGCTTTGGCCTTCGCCGGAGCGGTTCTGACCGGAGCAGCAGCCCCGGCACGCGAGGGACGCCGCGCCCGTCCCGACGGCCGGGCCAGCGCCTCGGGATTGGCTTCGCCGCCCGCGAGCTTGCGGCCGATCGGATCGTCGATGCCGGTCAGGTCGACGGCCGCGCCGCATACCAGGCAGATGCCGGCTTCGGCGTTGCGGCCGATCGGGCCGTCGTCAACGTCATGCTGCGCGCCGATCGGCTCATGTGACGTCGTGAACCTGCACGTCGGGTAACGCGAGCAACCCCAGAACAGCGATCCGGTGCGCCGAGCCCGGCGCGTCACCAAATGACCGGTGCGGCAAGTCGGGCACAGTGCCTCGAACGGGAGTGGCGGCGGCGGAGGCGGGCCGTCCTTCTTGATGTAGTCGCACTCCGGGTAGCGTGAGCAACCCATGAACGGCCCGAACCGGCCGCGCCGGGCGACCAGAACACCGCCCTCGGCCTCACCGCACTTGGGGCAGACCTCGGGCGCGACGGGTTCGCCTGTGCCGTCCGTCGTGCCATCCCCGGCCGGATTGGCTCCGTTGGCGTCTGGGCCGGGCAGCTCGCGTGTTTCCTTGTGCTCGGGGTACATCGAGCAAGCCAGGAACTCGCCATAGCGGCCCAGGCGGATGACCATCGGGTGGCCGAGAGAGCAAACCTCGTCGGAAGGCTTGGTCGTGAAGTCGGCTCGTTTGAGTTCCTTGGTCTTCTCGTCGATGCGGATCCGGAAGGGCGTGTAGAACGCCCGGACGACCGGCGCCCAGGCCCGCTTCCCGTCCGCGACGTCGTCCAGCTCGTCTTCCATGCGGGCCGTGAACTCGAGGTCCACGAACTCGCCGAAGTGACCGACGAGAAGGTCCGTCACGACCTCGCCCACCGGCTCTGGGTACAGGCGTCGTTCCTGAACCTTGACGTAGCCACGGTCCAGGATCGTGGAGATCGTGGCCGCGTACGTGGACGGGCGGCCGATGCCATGCTCCTCGAGGGCCTTGATCAGACTCGCTTCCGTGTAGCGCGGCGGCGGCTCGGTGAAATGCTGGAGCGGTTCAACCGACTCGACGCCGGCGGTGTCGCCCTTGGTCAGCGCCGGAAGGCGGCACTCGGCCTCCTCCTCCTGATCGTCCTGGCCTTCGGTGTAGACACGTGAGAAGCCGTCGAACGTCGTCCGTGTGGCATTGGCACGCAACTCGTAACCGTCGACCGCCAGATCGACGCTGGTAGTCTCCATCTCCTTGGTCGCCATCTGGCTCGCCAGAGCTCGCTGCCAGATGAGGCGGTAAAGGCGAGCCTCGTCGCTGCCGAGCCTCTTGGCCAGAGTGTCGGGGTCGCGATGGAACGACGTCGGGCGGATGGCCTCGTGGGCCTCCTGGGCATTCCGCGTCTTGGTCTTGAATACGCGTCCCTTGGGCGTGGCGTATTGCGGCCCGAACCGCTCGCCGATGACCTCGCTGGCCTCGGCGATGGCCTGGCTCGACAGCGCCACGGAGTCCGTTCTCATGTAGGTGATCAGGCCGACCTGGCCGTCGTCTGTCTCGACGCCTTCGTAGAGACGCTGCGCGGCACTCATGGTCCGCTTCGGCGAGAAGCCGAGCTTGCGACTGGCTTCCTGCTGCAGACTCGAGGTCGTGAAAGGCGGCGCGGGGTTGCGGTTGCTCTTCTTGACGCTGACGTCGGTGACGACCGGGCGGCTGGCTCGGATGGCCGTGGCGTGGCGTTCTGCGGTCTCGCCGTCGCCGATCTCCGGCTTCTTACCCTCGATGCGGACCAGGTCTGCTTCGAACGTCTCGCCGTTCGGGGCAACCAGGACGGCTTTGAGGGTCCAGTACTCACGCGCCGTGAAAGCGCGAATCTCTCGCTCGCGGTCCACAACGATTCGAACCGCGACGGATTGGACTCGCCCGGCGGATAGCCCGGCCCGGACTTTGCGCCACAGCAGCGGGCTCAACGTGTAGCCGACCAGCCGGTCCACGATACGGCGGGCTTGCTGCGCATCGACGAGGTTCTGGTCGATCTCCCGCGGATGCTCGAAGGCGCGCTTGATCGCCGATTCCGTGATTTCGGAGAAGGTGACGCGGCGAGTGCGCTCCGGCGTGAGATGGACGGCCTCGGCCACGTGCCAGGCAATCGCCTCGCCCTCACGGTCAAGGTCGGTGGCGAGGTAGACCATGTCGGCCTTGGCCGCGGCCTTTTGAATCGCCGCAAGCTGCTTCTTCCGGTCGGCGACGACCTCGTAGACGGGCTGGAAGTCGTTGTCGACATCCACGCCGAGCTGGTTCTTGCCGGGGTTCTCGGGCAGGTCACGGACGTGGCCGTACGAGGCGAGCACGGTGTATCCCGGGCCCAGATATCGCTCGATGGTCTTCGCCTTTGCCGGCGACTCGACTATCACAAGGTTGCCGCTCATCCGCGGGAGTCTAGCATCAGGTGCCCACCTGGCCGTTGCGGCGGCACGGAACGGGGCTCAAACCTCGTGAATGCGGCGTATCAGTTCCTGGTCGATCTCATCCGGATTGGGCGGGACGGCGACCTCTGTTTCGACCTCGGCCTCATCCGCGGGCTCCGGGGGTTCGCCGCTGCCGCTGGTCAGCCAGGCGAGCCTCGCCAGCGGCACAGCGTCATAGCTTTCGTCTTCCGCAGCCCTTCGAGCGGCACCGGCGGCGGCCTCGGCTCGCCCGGCATCGGCAGCCCGACTGACCTCCGCCTCGGCCATGGAGGCCTGGGAGATTTCCACGAATCGGATGTGGGCCAGCGGCAGGATGAAGGTCGACTCCGTCTTGTCGATGAAGACTGGCTTCTTCCCGCCCATCGTCCGCAAGTTACTGCAGATCAGGGCGACATCCGACGGCTTGGGATCCATCAGAAGGTCGGCCAGGATCGGCTGCTCGTTGGCGATGTGGACTACGACGTTGCGAATCACCGGCAAACCCCACGGCCGCTCACGTGAGCGGGTCTTATGGACGTATCGGCACGGGACGCGTCAGCCGTAGAAATCTATCGCCACTCTGACGCTATTCGAGAACCAGACTCCGACGCCCGCCGACCTGAAGTGGCCGTTCATGATGTTGGCGTAGTGCTCACACCGGCACCAGTATTCGTTCTGATAGAAGATCTCGATCGACACCATGCCGCCTGTGGAGGTGGAGCTCGGAGAGGCGATGTTCTCTCCCCAGCTCCCGCCGCAATAGCCCTTGGCGCACATTCTTGCGGGCGGGCTGCATCCCCCAAAGCACAGGTAGTGGCTCAGGAGCCGCTTGTCGGCCATGAACTTGGCATACGGGCGGGAAACCGCGTTGGAGATCCCGGAGTTCAGAGAGAGCCCGCCCTGGGCCGGCAGAGTGTGGTGGGTCACGCTGCTGCAGGTGCCACGAGAGGTCACCCAGCCCCCGGTCCTGGTGCAGTTCATCAAGGCCATGTAGTAGACCTCGGAGCCGTGCCAGGGAGAGCCGCTGATCCTGCCGCCGCCGCCGGAGATGCGAGCTGCCGGCCTGGCCGACACCTTGAACGAAGCGACAGCGGCCGCGTCAATGTGAAGGCCGCCCACGGCCCGGGCCGCCGTCGTGACCGTGGCCGCGATCGTCGATCCAACGCCGAACGGCGACCGGGGTATCAGGGTCAGTACGGTGTTGCCCTGAGACCATCGCTTGGTACCCGATACGGCCACGCCGTCATCCGTAACGGAGAACGCCGATGCCGTCGACTTCGTGTCCATTGCGGTCGTGAACAGGACCGAGATGGGCGAGTTGGTGTCGTAGGTTGTCGAGCCGCTCCTCGGTAGGAACCTCAGCACCGCCGGGGCCGCCATAGTCGTGACCTGCAACGAGGGGACAGGCTGCAAAGTGGACCCCGCCGCATCCGTCGCCTCGGTCTTGCCCGAACCCGAGCTGAATGAAACTACGAACGTGGACTTGGCCGCAAGTTGCGACTGGGGAGTCGCGGTGAACACCTGAGAGGCGACGTCTGTGGGATCGTCGCCGACGATGTCCATCGGTATGGCGCCTGGGCATATCCCCTTCACCGGAGACGGGCTCACGCCGTTTACCGCAGGACAGGTGGGCACCTGCGCAACGCCGCCGACGGGCGGGCAGACGCCGTTGATGGGCACGCTGCTTTCGCCGTTCACCGGCGGGCACGGTGCGACGAGAGCGATGGTCAGGTGGGCCTGCACGGTGAAGAGCTTCACCGGGCGGGTGAAGCTGATCTGGAAGGCCGTGCCCGGCGAAACGAGGGTGTCGACGACCTGAGTGGCAGTCACAGTTCCGGAAGTCAGATCGCCCGACTGGAACGAAGCGCTCATCTCAGTCGCCAGGCCGAGACCCTGCTGGTCTGTGGCATTGGTTCCGACCACCACCAGATACACCGTCTTGGGGTTCCAGTGCGGATCCGGCATCAGGGCGACGGTCTGGCTCGTCGCATCCCAACGGTACTTCAGGCCGACGTTGGGAGTGATCGTAATCGCGTCCCTGACCGAGGCCTGATTCATCGGCTTGGTGAACTTCAGTTGATAGCCCACGTCCAACGGCACGTCGCCTTGCGTTCGGCCCGCACCGGCCTGCGGCGGAAGCGGAGTGAAAGTGGGCGGCGCCACTATCGAAACCCCTCCCGTGGAAGGCAGTCCCAGGAGGAGCCCGGAAACCAGCAACGCCACGGCAAGGGCGATGGCCATGACCTGCACGATCGCCACGCCGTAGGACCTGTGATGGGCCTCGAGGTCTCCAGCCGCGTCAAGACCATGGCCGAGCGGCGGCGTCAGATCGACAACGCGAGGGCGAGCTATCGGCTCCATCCGGGGCGAAGTCGGCTGCCCGGCGTATGAGCGTTCCAACCCAACGCCCTGGCCCCTCACGGATCGTGTATCCACATTGCGGATCGATCTCGCTGCAGCGGATCCGAGCGCGGACTGGCTCGACGGCGCGTCCGGCGTCGCGTTGACGGCCTGGGCGTCCGTCCGGCCCGATGTCGAGACGACAGCCTCGCCGGAGCCCAATTTCACCGCTCGCTCGGCCTTCGAGGCGGCGGTCGAAACGCCGGTCGAACCAGAGTCCGAACCGGGAAAGAGCTTCCGGAAGACTGCCGCCATGTAGACGTAAGCGATCATCGGGATTGCCGCGGCGGCGGCTGCCAGCTTCCGCACTCGGTTGTCTCCTGTGGCGGCGGGACCACAGTCCCGGTCTACATCTGCCGGGGCAGGGTAACACCGCCCCGGAAGAAACGGCAAATCGGCCGGGACCGCGCCGAGCGGCTGCGACGCGATCTCCGGTCAGGATCTCGTCGTCTCCGCCCACCTCGCCAGGGCTCCCGACGGCGAGTATCGGCCGTATGCCGCCGCTACGAGACCGCGCAGTTCGAGCAGCGTCAAGGCGCTCAGAACCGCGGCGCTGGACAGCGACGTTCGCACGGCAAGCTGGTCCGCGGTCGCCGCGCCCTTGGCAAGTTCTTCTGCCAGAACCCTCTCGACCGGGCCCAACGCCGCGATCGTCGCGGCCCGACCAGCGCCCGGCAGCGACGACGCCGGCGCTGTGCCGGACCGCGTCCCGGCCGACGTCGCTGCCTCTGTCGAGCGCTCCATATCGGCGGCGCCCATCTCGAGGTCCTCGATCAGCTCCGCAACGCCCGACACGACTCGTGCCTGGCCAGGGAAGGCTCGCAGGAAGGCGTGGCATCCGGCGCTGGCGGGCGACCCGAACGCTCCCGGGACGATGAAGCATTCTCGGCCCTGCTCGAGAGCCCAGCCGGCCGTGATCAGTGCTCCGCTCCTGGCGCCGGCCTCAACGACGACGGTGGCGTCCGAAAGGCCGCTCACAAGCCGGTTGCGACGAGGGAACGTCCCCCTGCTCGGACTTATCTGCGGCGCCAGCTCCGACACGACCGCTCCCCCGCCGGCAACGATCGCGTCGGCCAGGCGCTCGTGGGCCCTTGGAAACAGCCTGTCGTGGCCACCTCCCAGAACGGCCACCGTCCGACCAGACTCCGCCACGACTGCAGCATGGGCGGCCCCGTCGATGCCCACCGCGAGGCCTGATACGACAACGCCACCGGCCTGGACCACGGCAGACGCAATCCAGCCGGCCACCAAACGCCCCTTGTCCGTCGGCCAGCGCGTGCCCACGACCGCGACGGCGTGCGCGGCCGAGAGAACGGCCGGGTCGCCCCTCACGTACAGCACCGGCGGTGGCATTTCCACGCAGCGCAGACGATCCGGATACTCCGGCTCATCGAGCGTCACCACCGTCAGCCCGCAGGAGCGGACCCGGCCGGCGATCCTGGCTCCATCCAGCGCCGCCTCGCATATCCGCGAGGCCAGGTTCGGCCCGATCAGCTGACGGCCGGTCGAAGCTCGGGACGTGGCTGCGGCGTCCGGCCCCTCCATGGAAGCTCGCCGGGCGCCTTCGGCCGTCGCGGCCGATCCGTCGAACAACGCGCTGCTCGACGGATCGCATACGTTGGCGGCAGCCGCCTCCGCCCTGGAGCTGGCCAGCGCTTCGAGCAACCGCTCCGGGCCGTTCGGCTGGCATGCGGCCGAGAGAACCTCGCGCGCCGATCCAAAGGCCGCCAGGAGCGCCCCGAAACTCACGGGCCCGAGGCCGGAGACGGACAGCAACACGACCCAGGCATCGCGCTCCAAGTCCGCCGCCGCGGCAATAGACGATGGCGTGGGCCGAGGCGCGGCGGCGGACCGACCCGGAATGACGCCTGCCGGCGCCGCCGGCAGGGAATCCTCCGCAGCGCGTCGTGGCGCGACCGGGCCCAGGCTCTGCACGCCTATCATCTTCAGCCGACCGCCTCGAGATCGGCCCTCTGCCACGACGGCGCCCGAAAACGAGCAGCCTCATCCAGATGAGAAGCCTCCACGGCCTCAGCCCCGGCCAGATCAGCGACCGTCCTGGCCACACGCAGGAGGCGCTCGATGCCGCGGGCACTCCAGCCCTCCAGCTCGGCCAGTCTGATGGCGTGGGCCTGCTCCGACGGACCGAGCGAGCACGACGACCGCAGGGCCCGGCCACTGAGCCGTGAATTCATCCGGCCGCTCCTATCGAGCTGCCGCCGCCTGGCCGCGGCGATCCGGGCAGCCACCTGAGACGATCCCTCCGGGGCCGCGGCCGCGACGTACTCCGCCGGGTCGACACGCGGCATGTGGACCCACAAGTCGATACGGTCCCTCAACGGGCCGGAGATACGAGCCGCGTACCGCGCCACGGTCCCGGCGCCGCACCGGCATCGCCCGTCGCCTTGACCCGCATACCCGCAGGGACACGGGTTCATCGCCGCGATCAACTGGAAGCGCGCCGGAAAGACGGCCGCCCGACCGACTCGTGAGATTGCGACGTGCCCGTCCTCCAGGGGCTGCCGCAGCGCCTCCAGGGTGGACCTGTCGAACTCGGGCAGCTCGTCCATGAACAGGACCCCATCCGTGGCTCGCGTCACTTCGCCCGGCGTCATATGCGGCCCGCCGCCGACCATCGCCGCATAGGAGCACGAGTGGTGAGGCGCCCTGAACGGACGCGCCCGCACCAGGCACCGTAGAGGCTCAGATCCCGACACGGACGCGATGATGGTGGCGACTCTCGCCTCCTCTTCGTCGAGGGGTGGAAGCAGCCCTGGGACAGTCCTCGCCAGAAGTGTCTTTCCCGAGCCAGGCGGCCCCACCATGACGATGCAGTGGCCGCCCGCGATGGCGATCTCCATAGCCCGTCTGGCCTCGAGTTGGCCTCTCACCTCGGCCAGATCCGGACACGGCTCGATAACCGCGGGTCCGGGTCGGCGCTCCGACTGGCCGCCTTCCTCGGCGGCCTCGGCTGCTTCCGCGGCCAGTTCCACCCTCCGTGGCCGGCTGCGGGCACCTCCGCGCCTGGTTACGCGCAGCAAAGCGGCAGCTTCCGACAGGGTATCCGCCGCCATAACTTCAATTCCGCCGGCCAGGGACGCCTCCGCCAGACCGCTCGCCGGAACGACGACGCGGGCAACCCTTCGCCGCGCCAGCGCCGCGACCATCGGCAGAAGGCCCGGCATCGGACGTAGTTCCCCGCCGAGGGAGAGCTCACCCAGAACAGCCCAGCGGCCGATGGCCGCGACCTGCTCGGACCCGACCAGGATCCCAAGTGCAATTGCCAGGTCGAGCGACGCTCCGCCCTTTCGAAGCTCGGCGGGGGCCAGGTTCACGGTGATTCGCCTGGGCGGGTACTCGTAACCGCTGTTGCGTATCGCGCCGCGGACCCTCTCCTTGGCCTCCTGCAAAGCAGTGTCCGCCAGACCGACGATGGTGAAACCGGGCAAACCCGGAGCAACGTCCACTTCGACGCGGATCAAGCGGCCGTCGAGGCCGTGCAGGGTTGCAGACAAAAGTGAAGCAAGCACTCGGGAAAGCTACGCGCGGCCGATCATCTGCCGCTTATCTGCCAATTCGCCGCAGTCGAGAGCGAACGCCTCAGGGTGCCGTCCGGCGCGGCCGGCGAGGCTGCCGTACGGCGCGTCCGGCGAGGCCGGCGATCAGGCCAGATCCTTCTCCATGCCCTTGACGAAGTCCAGGAGGTTCTTGCCCAGGAGTGAGTCCGACTTCGTGTACATGAACGGCGCACCGCTGTTGAGGGCACCGATAGCGGCCCGATATTCGTTGATGATCTGGTAGTCGATGCGCCGCTTCAGGGCGCTCTCGGCGTTCTTGACGTTGATGCCGGTGAAGGCGTTCGACCGGTTCAGAATCAGCTTCACCTTGCTGTCCGAGTACCCGAGATGACCGATAGTCTCGAGCACAAGGCGTACATTCTTCAGACACGGCAGATCGGCGGTCATGACGACATAGATGATTGTTGCCGCATCCATGATCCGCAGGTTTACTTCGTCCAGACGCTTGTCGATGTCCACGATGATGTAGTCGAATTCGTGGGCCAGGAGGCCGATGATGTTCGGCAGGTGTTCGCTGGTGACAAGTTCGGCCGTCTCCGGTGAGGGCGGGGCCAGCAGCAGTTCGATGCCGGATTCGTGCTTGACCAGGATCTGCTTGACGTAGTCAGTGTCGATGGTCTGCGCCTGGGCCAGGTCGACGACACTCATTCGATCGAGACCGAGGTCCAGGAAGACGCGGTGGTCTCCGAACTGGAGATTGGCGTCGATCAGACAGACTTTGCGCCCAAGTTCCTTGTGAAGCGCGATCGCGGAGTTGATCGCTATCGTGGTCGTGCCCACGCCGCCTTTCGCCCCGTAAAACAGCACGACCTTTGCCGGTTCGCGCCGTTTGACGGCGGGTGCGGCGGCCGGGATTACGCGCGCCGTGCGAGTCGTCTGGGGCGGTTCGAAACTCTCGCTGGGCTTGTAGCGCGCGAGCAGGCTCCGCATTCGAGCCATCAGTTCGGCCGGGTGGAACGGCTTGACGAGGTAGTCGTCCGCGCCTGCCCTCAGGGCCTTGCTACGGGCCTCACTGTCGTTTTCGGGGAGCAGGAGGATCGCCGGCGTGTGCGTTGATGGACCGTCCTCCATCCGCAGCCGCGACATGATCGTGAAGCCGTCGATACCAGGCAGGTTTGCCGCCATGAGAACCAGGGCCGGCTTGTCCGCCTTGACGATGCGAAGCGCTTCGGCCCCGTCGCCGCATGCCAGAACCTCGTAGCCGGACTGGGAGAGAGCATGTCCCAGGGCGCGCTGGACCGTCGGGTCGGCGTCTACTACGAGGATCCTGATGGCCACAACTGCACCTGTCTACCCGGGGTCCGCCGTCCCGGAGGATCGGCGCGCGGCCGCACCCCCAGTGTACGAACGACTTCGTCGAGACGGACACCTTGATTATATGCAGAGAAACGCGCTGAAGGCATCGGCGCTTGCACGCACCACCTTCAGCGCTGTATCTCAGCTTGGTTCGCCGTCATAAATGGGCCGATCCTGTGTCGGACCGCCCCCGGTCACCGGTCGGGCTACTTGTCGTCACCCGGCTTGGCCATGCCGCTCTTCACCATCGCGCCGATGGGTCCGATGAGCTGCGTGAATTCGAGCGGGATCACGAACTTCGTCGCCGGCCCGCTGCCGAGCGCCTTGAGGGCGTCCAGGTACTGCAGCGCCATCGTCTTCTGATCGATGCCCTTGGCGGCTTCGAAGATCGTCTGGAGCGCGTTGCTGAAACCCTGTGCTCGCAGAATCGCGGCCTGCCTGTCGCCCTCTGCCCGCAAGATCGCCGACTGCTTATCACCTTCGGCCACGTTGATGGTCGCCTGACGCGTGCCTTCCGACTCCGTGATCACGGCGCGCCGGGTCCTCTCGGCGGAGAGCTGGCGGTTCATCGCCTCCTGAACCGCGGGCGGCGGCAGAATCTCTCGGATTTCGACGGTCATCACCTTGCCACCCCAACGCTCGGTCACTTCGTCAAGCTTGAGGCGCAGGTTCTCGTTGATCTTCTCTCGCTCGGAGAGAACCTCGTCAAGCGGAATGTCGCCGATGACGGAGCGCAGCGAGGTCGCCGCAACGCCCTGGAGCGCGCCGGCGAAGTTGAGAACGTTGATCTGGCTCATGAGCGGATCCACGATCTTCCAGTAGATCAGGAAGTCGACGCCGAGCGGGGCGTTGTCCTTGGTGATCGCCGTCTGCCGTGGCACCTCGATGAACTGCTCTCGCAGGTCGACCAGGACGCCTCGATCGGCGACGGGGACCAGGAACCGCAGACCCGGATTGCGGACCTTGTCCGGCCCGGCCTGGCCCCAGCGATATACAACCATCTGCGCCCACTGGGGCACGATCCGCACCGACACCGCGACCAGGATTAGCAACAACCCCACCAGCACCGCGAGGACGATGATCAATAAGCTGCCACTGTCCATCCCCAGACCTCCAGTAGTGGCCGCGTCCCGCGGCCGACCTGCCGATGTGTACTATCTCCGCCGACAGCCTGTCTAGTTGGCGTCAACCTCCTCGACGATGAGTATCAGCCCGTCCTGACCGACCACGCGGACGTGAGTTCCACGCGCCGTGCTCGAGCCGTCCTTCATCCTCGCCGACCACGCTTCGCGACCGACATAGACGGTCCCAACCGGCGAGAGGCTCGCCTGTACCTGGCCCGTCTGGCCGACTATCTTGTCGACTCCGACGAGGCCCGCACCGACCGGCGCAGGCTGCATCCGCATCCGCAGCAACGTGCTCACCAGGAGCAAGCCGTATGCGCCGGCGGCGGCGGCCATGACCGCGATGATCGGAGGGGCAACGGATTCGGCCGGAAGATATGGGCCGGGCGAGCCGTAGAAGGCCACGCCGCCGACGACGAACACGACTATTCCGGCGACGGTGAGCAGGCCGTGACTGGGAACGTTGGGCTCCAGGACGATCATCGCGATGCCCATCACCACGAGCACCACACCCAGAACGTTGAGCGGCAGGCTACCCGAGCCGTAGAACGAGAGGGCCAGGCAAAGCGCCCCGACCAGACCCATCAGCAACGTCGGATGGAAGAATTCGATGACGATGAACATGACGCCCATCACCAGAAGAATGAAGGCGATGTTCGGATCGTCGAGGGCGTGCAGAAACGATTGGATGACGTCCTCGTTGATGGTGACGATCGCCGCGCCCTTGGAGTGAACGATTGCCGGCCCCCCGGGCGTGGGCACGATCTGGCCGTCGGCCTGGGCGAGCACCTGATCCAGGGTTTCGGCCTCGCCGTTGATCGCCTCGGCCGCCAGGGCCTGATCGGCCGAGTACGACCGCGACTGGGAAACCGTGCCAGCGGCCCAATCGACGGCCTTGGGGTGGTGCCTCTGGGCATAGCCGGTCATGAATGCAACGGCGTCGTTCAACGTCTTGTCCGCCTCGGTCGTCCCGTAGACCGTCGCGATGTTCTTTCCGTTGGACGCCACGGGCGACGCGGCGCCGATATTCGTTGCTTGCGCCATGTAGGCCAGGCCGGCGGACATGGTGATGAACGTCCCGGCGCTGGCCGCCTTCGCTCCGCCCGGGCCAACCCACACGATGGTCGGCACCTTGGAGGCTTCGAGGGTCATGGCGATGCGCTGCATCGCTTGCTCACTGCCGCCAAGCGTGTTCAGCTGGATGACGACGGCCCCGGCTCCGTCGGATGCCGCGCGACTTACCGCTCCGGCCACGTGGTCGGCCATCACGTCGTCCACCACGCCGCTCGTCGGGACCAGGACAACCTCGGGACCGACGGGGGCCGTCAGTGGACTCACCGCCCGTGGGGTCGCGATCGGCGGGACGATGGCGGCGGCCTGGCCCTGTGTTCTGACCTGGCCCACCAGCAGCAGGAACGACCCGGCAACTGCCAGCGTCACTGCCAGACGGGCGGTCCCGACAGCCGCGTGCCGGAAACCGGCCCACCCTCCCGCGGCACCCGACAGGACCTCCATGAAACCGCTCTTCGGCACTTCCTGCTGGACCGTCCACGGCAGGTCCGCGACCCGGTTCGGCAGCGCCGGCTCACGCGAGCTCCGGGCGAAACCGGCCAGCCGCCGGTCCATGTCGAGGTCCAGCTCGTCGTCGAACTCGTAGTCTTTCATCTCATGCCACCTTCCACCGGTTCTACCCGGCGGCGCAAGACCTTGAGGGCTGCGTGATGTCTGGACTTCACCGTGCCGATGGGTATCCCCAATCGATCGGCGATCTCCGCCAGCGACAATTCCCCCCAATACCGGAGCACGACGACCATACGCAGCTCCTGGCTCAGGCTGGACAGCGCCCGGCCGATGGCGTCCCGCGCCAGGGCCGCCTTGAACGGATCACTCGTCTCGAGATCTACGTCGTCCACGTTGACGGTCCGACGCCTGCTGCGCTGCCGCAGCTTGGTTCGGCAGACGTTCACCAGGATCTGGCTGAACCAGGCATGGAATCGCTCGGGCTCGCGAAGTCGCGGCCAACCGCGCCAGGCCCGGACCGAGGCCTCCTGAACCGCATCCTGCGCCTCGGCGGAGTCGGCCAGGATGTAGCCCGAAAGCCGGTAGGCCATCGCCAGCTCAGCCTCGAGCGCCGCGGCAAAGACGGGGTCGAACGTCCGATCGCGGGTGGCCGACTCCGACTTGACGGGGACCCGAACCAGTTCCGCGCTCAACAACACATCCTTCGCGAACATGCCACTCTCTTCTGACGCCCCACCCGGGCCGCCTACGATTGTGACTCGCGACTCGGCCGATCGGTTCATTCGAAGATTCCGCGTTCCGCCACAAGCGCGTCGAAGGCCAGCTGGCTCCAGGTCTCCATCTTGTCGTAGAAGCCGCGGACGACGCCTATCTCCTCGAATCCGCCGCTGAGCTTGTGCGTTTCACGGACTCCAACCGGCCGGCCGGCCACGTCGGCGACGTACACCACGCCGA
>Ga0182019_10000537_pt1 | contig 18770 bp, 12 predicted proteins | sample 812E2MmetaG_FD_120483 | JGI IMG/M metagenome (GOLD analysis project Ga0182019, IMG submission 120483) | Permafrost microbial communities from Stordalen Mire, Sweden - 812E2M metaG | ecosystem: Environmental > Terrestrial > Soil > Wetlands > Permafrost | place: Sweden: Stordalen | collected...
AAATGAGCACCGTGGCCACTGTCCACAGTGAATTGTCGGACCTGTATGGGCGCGAGTCCGCTGCCATCGAGCAGGAATTTTCCGTCACTGGTGACGGGCACACAGCACTCGCACGGCGCACGGTGCTGGTCGATGCGATTGTTCAGCGGCTCTGGAACGAAATCGTCGTTGGCTCCAATCCCGGTTCTGACCGTGCTCCTGCTAACTCTGGTTCAGGCCCGGCTAATCCCGACGGCCCAAGGGATTTCACGCTGGTAGCAACGGGCGGATTCGGACGCGGCTGGCTCTTTCCCCACTCCGATATTGATCTGCTGTTTCTGCACGCCGGGAGCAACTCTGAGAGTGAATTCAAAGATCTCATTCGGCGCTTTTCGCAGGAGTTGTGGGACCTGCGGCTAAAGCTCAGTCCAGCTGCGCGAAATTTGGCGGAGTGCGAACGGCTGGATCCTAACAATGTTGAATTTGCCATCTCGCTACTCGACTGCCGGTACCTGGCGGGCGATCGCGAGCTTTTTTCACGGCTGCGCGAAAAAGTTGTTCCTCGTCTGGTCGGGCGGGAGTGCCAAAGCCTGATCCAGAACCTGGGCGAGATTACGCGGGCGCGTCATCACAAATTTGGCAGCACCGTCTTTCACCTGGAACCAAACGTGAAGGATGGGCCCGGCGGTTTGCGCGATTATAACGTGGCCAACTGGCTGGCGCTGATATCCGCGATGGAAAAGTTGAAAGTGTGGCCGGATGCGAGCACGCTGCTGCCGGTTTCCTCACGAAGGGCGCTTGACGCGGCCCTGGATTTCCAAATGTCCGTGCGCTGCTTTCTACACTTCCGGCACGGGCGTCACGACAACACGCTCACATGGGAAGCGCAGGACGAAGCGGCGACGAGAAAGATCGGCACGAGCGATGCGGAAATTACCAACGCGGCGGACTGGATGCGCGTCTATTTTGGGCACGTGCGCAGCGTGCATCGCGTCTGCAACCAGCTGCTGGAGGAGATTCCGGCGGCATGGTCGTCGTTGTACCGGCAGTTCCAGGGCTGGCGTTCGCGGGTCGCGAGTGCGGATTTTTCGGTGGTAGATGGACTGATTTTTCTGCAGCAACCGGGGGGGCTGCGTGATCCGGAAATGCTGTTGCGGCTTTTTCATTTCATGGCCGAGCATGGCTTGAAGCTAAGCACGACCACGGAATATAAGGTTGAGCAAGCTTTGCCGGCGCTGGCGGCGACGCCACCGCGGGGCGCCGAGTTGTGGCTTTACCTGCAGGAAACGCTGGTGCAGCCGCATGCGGCCGACGCACTGCGCGCGATGAATGCGCTTCGTCTACTGGCACTTCTGCTGCCGGAGCTGAAGGGGATTGAGGCGCTGGTGGTGCGGGATTTTTACCATCGCTACACGGTAGATGAGCACTCGTTTCTGGCGATCGAACATCTGCACCGTCTGAAAGAATCGAAATCGGAATGGGACCGGCGCTTCGCGGAGTTGCAGAGCGAACTTGAACAGCCAGAACTGCTTTACCTGGCGTTGCTGCTGCATGATTCCGGCAAAGCGGTGCCGAGCGAGAGTCATGTCGAGCTCAGCCTGCAACTGACCGACAGTTGCACGGAGCGGCTGGATCTTGACCCGCTGGATCGCGAGACCGTGCGATATCTGGTGGGGAGCCATCTGGAAATGTCGGCGGCGGTTCGGCGGGATGTATTCGATCCCGCGAATGTGAAGTCGTTCGCGGAAAAGGTGGGGGTGCCCGAGCGTCTGAAGATGCTGTGCCTGCTGACTTACGCCGACATCAAAGCCGTGAATCCGGAGGCCATGACGCCGTGGAAAGCGGACAACCTGTGGCAACTGTACATTGCGTGCGCGAATTACTTGAGCCGGAGCGCCGATGAGCGGGTGCACACGGGCAACGACGGCTCCGGCGTTGGATCGTCAACCCTGGCCCATCTGCGTTCGTTGGCGCCGGTTGCTGGAAAGAAGATCAATGTTTTTCTGGAAGGATTGCCGCAGCGCTATCTGCGAATCCACGGCGCGACCGACGTTCTGGCGCACCACGAAATGGCCGCCCGGGTGGGGGAAGACGGCGTTCAACTGAGTTTGAAGCAAGTTCGTCACTGGTATGAGCTGACCTTGATAACCATGGACCGGCCTTTTCTGTTCGCGTCGGTTTCGGGGGTGCTGGCAGCGTGGGGAATGAACATTGTGAAAGCGAATGCATTCTCGAATGCCGCGGGCATGGTGGTCGACACTTTTTACTTCACGGATCGCTTTCGAACGCTGGAGATGAATCTGCAGGAATGGGAGCGTATGAAAAAGAGCATCGCGGCCGTGGTCAAGGGAGAAGCCGACCTGGCGCGCATGCTACGCGACCGCTTGAAATCGGAGAAGGCGGACAGCACGAAGGTCAAGATCGCAACCCAGATTGAATTCGACGACGGCTGCTCGGCGCACAGCACGCTGGTGCAGGTTCTGACCCAGGATCGTCCGGGGCTGCTTTACCGCATGTGCTCGCTGGTCTCGAAGCATGAGTGCAACATCGAAATCGCGCTGATCGAGACCGAGGGGCAGATGGCGATTGATGTTCTGTATCTGACCTCAGGCGGAGCCAAGTTGAGCCCAGATCGTCAGGCGGCGTTGGGGCAGGCGCTGCGCTGCGAGCTCGCAGCGAAATGAGCCTTACATAAGAGTCGGTGGGGCTCCGCCGTCTCGCTTTAGCGGTCCGTGTAATATCCCTCTCGGGTCTGCACGGTCAGTTCCTTGCGATTCACCTGCAAATGGATGCGATGATACCCGCTCGAAGCGCTGTCTTTGTCGGGTGTATAGCCCATGCTGTATTGGGTGCGCAGTTCCTCGACGATGCTGTCATAGATCTCGCCGACGGATTCTTTCTTCGAGACTTCAAGGAACCGTCCACCTGTCTCCCTGGAAATCCTTTCAAGAATTTTCTTGCCGTCGGTGCGCGGTTCCTCGGGATGACGCTGGCCACCGGCAGGACCGCCGCGACCGCGACCGCCGCCCGGATATCCGCCTCCGCCCCCGGGCCAGCCACCGCCGCCGCCTCCGGGCCCTCCGCCACGGCCCATTCCGCCACCTCGCCTTTGGCCTTCGTTACGGTCTTCGTGGCGAGAGTCCGCGAAATAGATGGAGTAGACAACCGTGTCGGCACGTTGGGCGGACTCGATCGCACTCTCCAGGTAAGTCTTGCTGCCACGGTCGACGCCGTCCGTGAGAATAATGAGAGCTTTCCGGCCCTGCTGCTTTTTCATTAATTCGTTCGACGCCAGAAAAACGGCGTCGTAGAGCTGGGTGCCTCCGCCATGGTGCGAGCCCGAGCGGGAATCGTCGGAGTCTTTCGGGTCGTTCGACCTCTCGCGGTCGGATGGCGTCTTGAGCAATTCGAGCGCCGCTTGCAGCTTTTCGCGGGATGATGTCAAATCCTGCAGCAGTTCTACTTCACGATCAAAGTGAATGAGGAAGGCTTTGTCTTTGGGCTGCACCAGCATCTGATCGAGAAAACCGCGGCTGGCGTTGCGCTCCGCGTCGAGGACGTTACTCTGACTGCGGCTGGTGTCGACGAGCAGACCCAGCGTGAGCGGCAGGTTCGTCTCCTGCGAAAAATAGCGGACGGTCTGCGGGCGGCCGTCTTCCTGCAGCGTGAAATCGTCTTTGGTGAGGTCGCGGATGATCTTGCTATGTTTGTCGCGAACCGTGACCGGCAGCGTGACTACTTTGACGTCGACGGCGATGGTGGTAGCGGCATCCTGAGCCCACATCGAGGGCCCGACTCCAGGAAGGGCAGCCAGCACGGCAATCAGCGCACAGGCAACCGGCTTCCACAAGGATGAACGGTTCGCCATCGTCTCTCTACCTGGCCGGGGACTGTCCGGACCGGACTGATTCACTGGACGTTCTCCATTCATTATTCTCTGTCTCTTTATTGCCTATCTCAGGCGAGTCTTCAGCGCGCCGGATCTCCCTAAGAAAATAGAATAGACAGCCAAGATCGCACCCGCCCAACTGGGGAAGGCAACCGTCAATCGGTACAGGAGACCCGCCGCGACGGAATCGAACTGCCTTTCGGAACCGGTCGCGTCAGAGGAGTTGGGCGTCCATGCGAGCATCGTTTTTCCCACTTTAGGAGAACAGTTGTATGACTGGATGCACGCTGACGGAGTTGCAGTTGCCAGCGTCCTGGTAAAAGCAACGTCAATGCCGGGTAAAACTTCGTAAAGGGCAAATACGAGGGGTTTGGCGATGCTAGAGTTAGGTCATGCCATGTTGCTCCCAGAGGCGGGTGCGCCTTCTTGCGACCTGCCTACTCAGCGCAGTGTGTACTGTGATTCTGACAGGGCCAGGCTACGTCTGGGCCGAGAACAAGCCCGCGAGAAACCTGGAGGACCCACAAATCGCCAAGGCGGTGGGGACGATCAAGAACATTCAGGGGGACTCGATCACGGTTGCGGCTGAATCCGGTGGCGAGGTCACGGCGAAGCTGACGGGCTCGACGAAGATCCTGCGGGTGCCGCCGGGAGAAAAAGACCTGAAGAACGCGACCGCTCTGCAGGTGCAGGACTTGCAGCCCGGTGATCGCGTGCTGGTTCGCGGGCAGGCATCGACGAATGGGGACGGACACACGATCGTCGCGCTGGCGGTGATTGTGATGAAGCAGGCCGATGTTGCGGCGAAGCAGCAGCACGACCGAGACGACTGGCAGAAGCGAGGAACTGGCGGTCTCGTTACTAAAGTGGACGCCGCGGCGGGCACCATCACGATTTCATCCAGTGGAATAGGTGCGAACCGGAGTATCGCCGTCCACATCGCCAAGGATACGGTCCTGCGCCGCTACGCGCCCGGTTCGGTGAAGTTCGACGACGCGAAACCGGCGCCCGTCGATCAGATCAAGGCGGGAGATCAGTTGCGTGCCCGCGGGACTCGCAGCCCGGACGGGGGCGAAGTAGCGGCGGAGGAAGTTGTTACCGGCGCATTCCGCAATATTGCGGGAACCATCAAGGCGATCGACGGATCGAGCAATACGATGACCGTGCAGGATGCGATCAGCAGGAGCGCGGTAGTGGTGAAGGCGTCGCCCGACTCGCAGATGAAAAAGCTGCCGCCGGAAATGGCGCAACGCATCGCGATGCGATTCAAAGGCGCGGCGGGCGGTGGGACGGAAGATCAACCGGGCGCCAACGGCCAGAGTAGTAGCGGGCAGGATATGAGGGAGCAGGGTGCCAGAGCGCGGCCAGGGACAGAATCGCAAGCGGCGCGGGGGCCGGGCGCCGGACCAGGCGGAAACGGTCCGCCAGATTTGCAGCGCATGGTGAGCCGCTTGCCCAACAGCACGCTGGCGGATCTGCAGAAGGGCGATGCCGTGATGATCGTCGCGACCGAGGGCAGTAGTCCGGACTCGGTAACGGCAATCACGCTGCTGGCGGGAGTGGAAGCCATCCTGACGGCGGCGCCAAGTCGAAGCTCTACTTTGCTGTCGCCGTGGTCGCTGGGCGCGTCCGCCGGAGAAGGTGACGCCGCGCAGTAGTGAATGAATATCAATCAATGTGATCTACCTGGAAAGAATAAGGTGTGTGTTGAAGCATTTATCGGTCTTCATTTTGGCAATTCTGATTCCGGCGGCGCTGATCGGCCTCGTAACGCCTTCCTCGGCGCAGCCATCAACAACGACAGGAACGTTGCGCGGGCAAGTGACCGATCCCTCAGGCGCGGTGGTTACAAACGCCACCGTGGCGGTGCTGGTATCCGGAGGACAAACGCATTCGGTCACCACCAACCACAGTGGCGCTTACGAGATTTCAAGCCTGGCACCGGGCAAATACACGGTCACGGCCAATGCTCAGGGATTCGCCGTCTTTGTGCAGAACGACGTGGATGTAGTGGCGGGCCAAGCCGCAGAATTCAACATTGCGCTCGACATCAACGTGCAAGAGGAAAAGATCAACGTCCAGGAACAAACCCCCCAGGTCGACGTCAACCCCTCGAGCAATGCGGGTGCGATCGTGCTTAGCGGCAAAGATCTGGAAGCGCTTCCCGACGATCCCGATGAATTGCAATCTGATCTTGAAGCGCTGGCCGGACCTTCGGCCGGTCCCAATGGCGGGCAGCTTTACATCGATGGATTTACCGGAGGGCAGCTTCCGCCGAAGTCATCGATTCGCGAGATTCGCATCAATTCAAACCCTTTTTCGGCCGAGTACGACAAGCTGGGCTATGGTCGAATCGAAGTCTTCACCAAGCCGGGCACGGACAAGTACCATGGCCAGTTCTCAATTGTCGGAAACAGCTCGGGATTAAACACGCGCAATCCTTTCCTCCACGTCGATCCCATTACTCACGTCGATCCCTTTCAGCCCTACGACTCGGTGATCTACATGGGAAACTTCGGGGGGCCGATCAACAAGAAGGCGTCGTTTTTCTTCGACCTGCAGCGGCGCAACATCGACGAAGTCGCAGTCATAAACACGCCGGCGCTGGACGCGAACCTGGCGCAGATTCAGCTGAGCGAGAGTGTTCCCAACCCGCGCACCCGTACCAACATCAGTCCGCGCATCGACTACCAACTCACGACCAACAATACGCTCACGGCCCGCTACCAGTATTACCGTGACACCCAGGAAAACGCAGGTGTTGGTGGGTCCACGCTGCCGGAAGCGGGCTACGATGCAACTTCTTCCGAACACACTTTGCAGATCAGCGACACGCAGATCCTGGGAGCAAGAACGGTAAACGAGACCCGCTTTCAGTTGCTGCGCGAGAACAGCGGGCAGACTCCGTTGAGTACACTCCCGTCCATCAATGTGCAGGGGGCCTTCTCCGGTGGCGGCAGCGGTGGGGGAACGCAGACCAACCAGCAGAATCACTACGAACTGCAGAACTACACTTCCATGTCGCTGGGGAAACACTTTCTGAAGTTCGGCGGGCGTCTGCGGGCGCTTCACGAAATTGATAAGTCCAGCGCGGGATTTAATGGCAGCTTCACCTTCCCTGACCTCAACACCTATCAGACCGCGGCGCAGGATCTTGCGAACGGCGACCCGACGGCGCCAGGCGCGACTCAATTCAGGCTCGATGCAACCACCAGCGGCTTGGTGCCCAGCGTGCCCGTGACGGTGGTGGATACCGGGCTATATGTACAGGATGACTGGAAGCTGCGTCCTAGCTTCACCCTGAGCGCCGGACTTCGCTTTGAAACACAGAACGCGATTCACGATCATGCCGACTGGGCGCCCCGTCTGGGTTTAGCGTGGGGCATCGGCGGTGGGAAGAGCGCACCGAAAACCGTGCTGCGCGCCGGTTTCGGCCTGTTCTATGACCGATTCTCCCAGGATCTGGTCCTCAATGCGGACCGTTTAAACGGCATAACCCAGCAGCAGTACGCCGTGTCATGTTCGCCGCCGTGCTCACTGATAGATTTTTTTCCGAACATACCGACTACCCTGCCATCGCAGACGACTTCCCCGATCTACCAGATCGCACCGGATCTGCACTCACCCTACATCATGCAAAGCGCGATCAGCCTGGAGCGGCAGGTCACGAAGATTGCCAACGTTACGCTTTCGTATCTGAACTCTCGCGGCGTGCATCAGTTTTTGTCGAGAGACACCAACGCGCCGACGCCGGGCAGCCCGAACTCCACTGGGCCGCGCCCAATTCCGGGTGCGGGCGATATCTATCAATACTCCTCCGATGGAGTTTTCCGGCAGAATCAGTTGATCGCGAATTTCAACATTCGCGCCGGAGCGAAGCTATCTCTGTTCGGTAACTACTCTTTGAACTACGCCAACAGCGACACTTCCGGTGCCTCGAGCTTTCCATCGAATCAGTATGACTTGAGCGTGGACTACGGACGAGCTTCCTTCGACGTGCGGCATCGCGTATTCATGGCTGGTACCATCGGGCTGCCGTATGGGGTGCGCCTGAGTCCATTCATGATCTTCAGTTCCGGTTCGCCCTACAACGTCACTGTGGGCCAAGACTTGAGCGGCGATTTGCTGTTTAATGACCGACCTGCCTTCGGCATCAATCCTTTGGGCTCGTGCCCGTTTCCGACGGCCGCCGCTTGTCTTCACTATATAGTTCCGACCTCTTCCTACGTTCCGATCCCGATCAACTATCTGACAGGTCCGAATCACTTCACCCTTAACCTGCGAGTGGCGAAAACCTTCGGGTTCGGGCCGGAGCTTCATGCTGCGAGTGCAGCCAAGTCCGGGGATGGACCGGGCGGCAGTCCTCCGGGAGGTGGCGGTGGCGGCCCGCGTGGCGGAGGCGGTGGGGGGGGCGGCGGTGGTTTTGGACGAGGTGGTGGCGGAGGGTTCGGCGGCGTTGGCGCGGCAAGCACTCGGCGCTACAATTTGACTTTCAGCGTTAATGCACGAAACATTCTGAACAAGGTGAATGCGGCAACTCCCAACGGAACGCTGAGTTCGCCTAATTTCGAACAGTCAACTGCTCTGGCGGGCGGGCCATTCTCGAGCGGAGCGGCCAATCGAAAAATTGAATTGCAGGCGATGTTCAGCTTCTAGCTAGCGGCTCGACGCACGACAGAATGCAGACGATGGAGCAACGGGCGTCTGGCCGTTCGGACGGGCGGGGACGCCCGGCGCTCCATGCTAGGTGGAATAGTCGGCGTTGATCCGCACATACTCAGCGGTCAGGTCGGTGGTGAGAAATCGTATCGCGTGCCCGCCGCGCCCAAGCTGCACATGAATATCGCAGACCGGCCGCGCCAGAGTGCGGTGCGCTTGCTTCTCGTTGAATGCGCAAGCAACCCCGCCGTGGCATACTTTCTGACTGCCAATAAAAATCTGGACGCGCGATGGATCTAAAGGCACGCCACACCTTCCCACGGCGGCGAGAATGCGTCCCCAATTTGGATCGGCTCCGGCCCACGCGGTTTTGACGAGCATGGAGTGAGCAACTGTCCGTGCCACTTGCAACGCCTCTTCCCGGCTACGCGCCTGTTCGACGAACAGACGAATCACGTGCTGAACTCCTTCTCCGTCGCTGACTATCTGCTCGGCGAGGGACTGGCACACTGCGGTCAGGGCGTCCGATAACTTCTTGCGGGTGCGAATATCTTTTGCCCGAGCACCGCTGGCGCCGTTCGCTAGAAGCAGCACGGTGTCGTTGGTGGAGGTGTCGCCATCGATGGACATGCAATTCAAGGAATCGTTGCAGGCCTCGCGCAGAAGAAGTTGCAGTGCATGCGCGCTCGCATCCACATCGGTGAACAAGTACACCAGCATGGTCGCCATCTGCGGATGGATCATGCCCGCACCCTTCGCGATACCCAGCACAGTGACGTCCTTCGAGCCTTCTGCCGACGAAGAGGGGAAGCGCGCGGACGCGATCTTCGGCCGCGTGTCGGTGGTCATGATGGCGTGGGCGAAGGCGAGGACGCCACGCTGGCTGGATGATCGCGCCGCCATGAGTTGCGGCAACCTCGGGTAGATTTTCTCTACCGGCAGTGGCACTCCGATGATTCCGGTTGAGGAAGGGAAGACTTCGGCGGCGGGCACGCCGAACAAGTTTCCAGCTTCGCGGCAGACTTGTTCGCAGGCTTGAATGCCGGCGCGTCCGGTGGCACAGTTGGCGTTTCCGGAATTCACGATCACGGCGCGAACACGGCCACCAGTCGCCAGGAACGATGCGCGGCCAACTTCCACGGGAGCGGCGACTACGCGGTTTGTCGTGAACAAGGCGGCAGCGTTCGCGCCAGGGGCGGCTTCCACCAGCGCGAGGTCCGGACGGCCGCTGACTTTAATTCCGGCAGCGACAGCAGAGAAAGCGAACCCCAGGGGCAAGCGAATTTTCTCCGGAGAACGGCGCAGCGCGGTCATGCCTGAATCTTCAACCAGTTTTTGGGCGGCGGCAGGATTGCGAACGTGGGCAGATCTCCTCGGATCATTGGCACTTCATCGCAACGATAAAGTCTGGGGCATTGATAACAGTCCTTGTGGATCTTGTCGGGAAGATCCTGGTGATTCGCGACTGTGAACCCCATGCGTGAGAAGAATTCTGGAATGCGCGTGAACAGGCACACGCAGGTGACTTTGTGCTTTTCGGCTTGCGCGAGCAGGGCTTTTACCAGGCGTCGGCCGCCGCCGCCGCTCTGGTTAGCGGGATCGACGGTAATCGAACGGATCTCGGCCAGGTGCACGCCATAGAGGTGGAGAGCGCCGCACCCGATGATGCGTTCATCATGTTCCAGGACGACAAAGTCGCGGACGTTCTCGCAGATCTCCGCCAGCGAGCGCGGCAGGAGAGTGCCGTCGGTGGAGTAGGCCGCGATGAGAGCGTGAATCTGCTCGGCATCGGGCAGGACCGCTTCACGCGTGCGCATTGGACTCCTCGCGCTCCGCACGAGCGGATTTCTTTTCTTCTTTCCTGTCTTCTTTGTTGTCTTTGTGGGTGGGTTCGGCATGCTTGCGCAACGCCCGGTCCAGCGCCTTGACCACCTGATCCACATGCTTCTTCTGAATCACGTAAGGCGGCAGGAAGCGCAGCACGGTTTCGTGCGTGCGGTTGATGATAATCCCTTCCTGCAGCAGTTGCTTGGTCACGGCTTTCGCCAGTTCCGGGGAGTCCAGATCGACGGCCAGCATCAGGCCTGTGCCGCGGACATCCTGAATCGATTTGTGCTTCTTGTCCAGCGCTTCGAGCTCAGCGTAAAAGTATTCGCCCAGCGCGCGCACGTGCTTCAGCAGTTTCTTCTCCTCACGCAAGAACGCGATGGCAACGGCGCAGGCCAGCGGGCCTCCGCCGAACGTCGTTCCATGCATACCTGGATGCATGCAACTCGCTACACGTTCGGTAGTGAGGATGGCGCCGAGCGGCAAGCCGCACGCCAGTGGTTTGGCGACGGTGACGACGTCCGGAAGCACGCCATAGTGCTGGTAAGCAAAGTGGCGTCCGGTGCGGCCCAGGCCGCACTGAATCTCATCGAGCAGGAGCAACGCGCCGCTCTTCTTGGTCAAGCGCGAGGCGAGTTCGAGAAACTCCCGATTGACGGGACAAATCCCGCCCTCTCCTTGAATGATCTCGATGCACACCGCACAGACGCTGGAATCAACTTTCCGTTGCAGGTCGTGCAGGTCGTTGAACTTGACGAAAGTCACACCGGGCACGAGCGGAACAAACGGGGCCCGATATTTTGGCTGACCGGTAGTGGCGAGCGCGCCAAAGGTGCGTCCATGAAAAGAGTTCTCCATGGCGAGAATGCGGTGACGGTGGAGGGACGGCGCTCGCGCAACCGATTTTGCTTGCGCAAAAGCGCGAGCGATCTTGAGCGCTCCTTCCCAGGCCTCGGTGCCGCTGTTACAAAAGAAAGCGCGGTCAAGCCCGGATATTTCGGTCAGCAGGCGGGCGAGATCCGCCTGATACTCGTGGAAGAAGAGATTCGAAACATGAATCAAGCGGCTGGCCTGATGCTTGATCGCCGCCTGGATGGCGGGGTGGTTGTGACCGAGTGCATTGACTCCGATTCCGCTCAGGAAATCCAGATACCGCTTGCCCTGAGAATCCCAGAGATACACGCCCCGCCCGCGTTCAAATAGAATGGGCTGGCGTTCGTAGGTGGGAAGCAAGAACTTCCCTTCCATGCGGGAGACGGAGGCGAGGCTCATGCTCTCAGCACCTCGGTGCCGCATTCAATTTTGCTGAAATAAAACAGGGGCAGAAGCTCGACCTGCGCTGCGGGCAGGATTCGCACGCGTCCCACGCCGCACTTGAGGGCCTGAGCGCAGGCTTCGAGTTTGGGCATCATCCCGCCACTTACTACGGCTTCGCCAATGAGGCCGGCAACCTGCTTGGTATCCAAGCGAGCCATCACGGAGCCGTCGGCTTGTTTTACGCCAGGCACATCGGTGAGAAAAATCAGTGCATCGGCCTCGCAGGCTATGGCGCACGCGGCGGCCATCTGGTCCGCATTCACGTTGTAATACTGCCCGTCACCTCCGAGCGCGAGAGAGGAAAGCACGGGAATGCCGCCTTCGGCCCAGATGGCCTTGAGCCAGCGGGGTTCGGAGAAGCAGATTTCGCCAACAAATCCCAAGTCGTATTCCGCGTCCTGTTTTTTGCGGGCCCGAAAGACGCCGCCGTCTCCACCACAAAGACCGATGGCCGGCTGTCCGGCAGCAGCGATCGCCGCCACCAGAGTCTTGTTCACAATGCCGGCGAGGACCATCAGGGCAACGTCACGCGTTTCGGCGTCGGTAACGCGCAGCCCATGCACGAAGTCACTCTTCTTTCCGAGGAGTTCCAGGGTGCGCGTCAGCGCGCTGCCACCGCCGTGTACGACGGCAACCTGGTGTCCGTCGTGGGCGAGTTGCACTACCGCTTGCGCGCATTTCTGAAGAATCGGTTTGTCCTCCAGCGCCGCGCCGCCGATCTTCACGACAATTTTCACTGCAGGCCCTCCGCTTCGTCCCAGCCATACATCAGATTCATGTTCTGCACGGCCTGACCGGCTGCGCCTTTGAGCAGGTTGTCCAGACAGGAAACAACTACGAGCCGGCGGCCATCATTGGCGAGGCAAAAGCCGAGGTCGCAGTAGTTGGTGTGTGCGGAGAATTGGATTTCGGGCAAACTCGATGCTGGGAAAACGCGGATCCACCGCTCACCTTCGTAGAACTCCTGGAAGCAGGTTTGAATCTCGGCCTCTGTCATTTCGCGTTTCAGGTACACATAAATCGTGGACAGAATCCCGCGCGGGATGGGCAAGAGATGAGGAGTAAAAATCAACTGGCCGGAATCGAGCTCCAATTGCTCGAGAATCTCGCCGGTGTGACGGTGTCCGAAAACCGAGTAGGCGGAAAAGTTGTCGGCCACCGACACGAAGTGGGTACGCGCGGTGGGTTCCTTGCCTGCGCCGGATACGCCGGATTTCGAATCGGAGATGATGCCGCGATCGCAATCCACAATGCGGGCCGACAGCAACGGCGCCAGCGCGAGAATGATTGAAGTCGCGTAGCAGCCTGGATTTGCCACGAGCGCTGCCGACGGTATCTGGTCGGCATTCAATTCGGGCAGACCGTACACGGCGCGCTCCGTGAGTTCCGCCGCGGTCTGGGCATTGGCATCTTTGAAGCCATAGATGGCGCGATTCTGTTCCTGTTTCAGCCGCCACGCTCCGCTCAGGTCGACGATCCGCAGCCCGCGCGCAATTGCCTCGGGAACAAGTTCGCGAGAAACGGCGTGCGGTGTTGCCATGAACAGCAGCTCTACGCCACGCTGCTCTAACGCTGACCACGTAAACGGCTGGACCGGCGAATGACCGTTGCCAGGAACCCGGGGCAACCCGGCAAGAGGCCCGCGGGAATCGTCGGCCTCTGTCTCCGCACTGCGCCGCAAGAGCAAGGGCGCGTGCGTGCGCGGATGCCGGCCAAGAAGGCGAGCGAGCTCGATGCCGGAATATCCGGTCGCACCGAGAACCGCGGTATTAAGTTTGGCCGCCATCAGGTTTTCTTCAAGTCTAAACGATCCATCCGATTGTTCACTGCCGCCTTCGAGGCATATTTATCCATCATTGTGCATAAATATGCATCCATAGTAAATGGTATCGCTGAACTGTCAAGTCGAAACAAAAAAACCAAGCAAACCCGGAATTTCTCAGCAGTGTCAAGACGGGCCAAGCCTCGTCTCTACGAAACTTGAGTTTGAGGGAGTAAATCCGGATTCGCCACGCCACCGGCTGTGCGGCGCAGGTCCCGAAAACCGCGAAACGTCGTGTCCGCCGGTTTCTTTCTGATGGCTGCAAGAAGAAATTTCTATTGGACTCAGTGGATCAGAGGCGTTTAGTGTGGGGGCGATTGCAGCACGCGAACTGGAGACTTGCGAAGGTACTTCATGCTTTATTTCACGCCATCCTTTCCCGCGCCACTTTGTTCTTTAGCGAGTGGTCGGCCGCATAGAAACAGGAGCAATCGCATGACAAAGCAACCGAAGAAGCGCCTCTTGCGCCGGCCACCATCTCTATCCGTATCGATTCCAGCTATCCTTATCGCCGCCGGAATTGTCGCGATGATGCTGGCTGCGCCCTGCCTTGCGGAGGAAGGCCCGAAGCCTGATCCATCGGGCACCGCCACTGGCGACCGGACGAGTGCCGTGGACGCAGCTGGGAATTCCTTCGCCGTGGCTGAGCCGACCGACAAAGCGGCACCGGATTACGCTACGAACAAGAAGGCGTTCGACGACTATCAGGCACAGGCGGCCAAGGAACCTCTCGCCCTAAAACTCGCAGACGATGTCGGGCACCTTCGCGTGGGCACCAACTTCGCCTGGACGCTCAATACCGGCTACCTTGTCCTGTTCATGCAGGCCGGATTCGCCCTGCTGACCTGTGGACTGGTGCGGAAGAAAAACGTAGCCCATCTGATGATGTTGAACTTTGCGGCGTACGTCTTCGCCTTCCTAGCGTACTACGCAGTGGGCTATGCGTTCCAGTTTGGCGCGGTCGCCATCAATGCGGCGCCGGCGACTCTGGGGGGCATCCCCACGCTCCACAGGTTTCTGATTGGGAGTGGTCAGTGGGGATTCGTGGGGGGGGAGGGGTTTTTTCTCACCGGCCCGGCCTACGACAGTGCCAGCAACTGTTTGACCCTGTTTGAGGTCGTATTCATGGAGACCGCCGGGTACATCATTGTCGGCGCCATCTGTGAGCGGATCACTTTCTGGGCCTTCCTGCTCTGCGAGCTCTTCATCGGCGCGATTCTTTATCCGATATCCGGGTGCTGGACGTGGGGCGGCGGTTGGTTATCGCAACTCGGATCGACGCTGAATTTTGGTCACGGGTATGTCGACTTTGCCGGGTCCACTGTCGTGCATGCGGTTGGCGGTTTCTGCGCGATGGCACTCGCGATCATTCTAGGTCCACGTCTGGGTAAGTATGGTCCAGGGGGAAAGATCCGCGTTTTTCCTGCTCACAACATCGTGTACGTAGTGACGGGTACCTTCATCCTGCTCTTCGGCTGGATGGGGTTTAACCCGGGTTCCACTCTTGCAGCAACGGATCTCCGCATTGCCGTAGTCGCCGTGAACACCAATCTTGCCGCGGTTGCAGGATCAGCGACGGCGATGGTCTTGTGGTACTTCCTGTTCGGAAAACCTGATATCACCATGGCGTGCAATGGAATGCTGGCCGGCCTGGTCGCCATCACCGCTCCGTGCGCTTTTGTGTCTCCAACGTCCGCCGTCATCATTGGCGCGTTGGCAGGACTCCTGGTCTGTGGCGGGGTTCTCTTCAACGACCGGGTTCTCAAGGTCGATGATCCCTGTGGTGCGATTTCGGTTCACGGCTACTGTGGCTGGTTTGGGGCGGTAAGCGTGGGCATCTTTGCTGACGGCGCCTATGGAGCGGGATGGAATGGCATCGGCGCGTCGGCGTATCTGGGACACGCCGGCCAGGGGGTGACGGGCTTGCTCCACGGTGATGCCCGGCAGTTCCTGTGCCAACTCATGGGAGCGACCTTGTATGCGGCGTGGGCATTCGGTGCTACTTACGCTGTCTTCTGGTGCGTTAACAAAGTGAAAAGCATGCGAGTGGCACCCGAGGTGGAAGAAGAGGGCCTCGATGTTCCTGAGTTCGGAATGCCAGCGTACCCTGAAGACGCAGTGGCTCCCGGGTCATACTGAAGTGCGGCTCTTGGCCTTTAGGGATTGGCCTGTAGCTCTTGTTTACAGGCTGAGCCGGAGGTCGCTGGAGGTGCCGCCGGCTGCTGGAACGTAGCACTTGAGCGTGTAATCCATCACCATGCGATCGGCATTATAGCGCCAGCCCAGGGTACGGATGGTGCGCTTCATGCGTTGGATCCAGCCGCGCGGCAGGCCGTCGCGATCACGCTGATAGTAGAGGGGGATGACCTCTTCGCGAAGCACTCGCATCAGGTCGTCACCGTCGCGGGTGTCGTGAACATTCATGTCGGAGTGAGTTCTGCCGTTTCCGATGGCGAAGCCGTTCAAGCCGTCGTAGGCCTCCGCCCACCAGCCGTCCAGTACCGAGAGGTTCAAGCCGCCGTTCAAAACGACTTTCTGACCACTGGTTCCGGAGGCTTCGAGCGGACGCCGGGGATTGTTAAGCCAGACGTCGACACCCTGCACGAAATGGCGGCCAACGTTGATGTCGTAGTCTTCGACGAAGACGAATTTGTCGCAAAACTGCGGATCGCGCATGAGCCGGGCGATCTGCTGCAGGACGCGCTTGCCCGGTTCGTCGAGTGGATGCGCCTTTCCGGCAAACACGAACTGCAGGGGGCGTTTCGGGTCATTGACCAGGCTGGCGATTTTTTCGATGTCGGCCAGAATCAGATTGGCGCGCTTGTAGGTGGCAAAGCGGCGCGCAAAACCGATGGTCAGCGCGTCCGGACTGAGCACGCCTTCGAGTTGCTGCAGTACGCCGCGCGGTTCGTCGCGGCGCGCGGCCTGCTTGACGGCGCGGCGGCGCACAAATTCGATCATGCGCGACTTCAGATTGAAATGGGTCTCCCAGAGTTCGCCGTCGTCGACGTTGTCAATACCATCCCAGATTTTGGCCTCGCTGCTGCGCAGATGCCATCCCGTGCCGAGATGGCGATCGTAGAGGCGAAACATCTGTGGAGCCAACCAGGATGGAACATGGACACCGTTGGTAATGTGTCCGATGGGAACTGAGTCTTCCAGTTTGCCCGGGGAGAGGCCCGTCCACATGGCGCGGGAGACTTCACCGTGCAGGGAAGAAACTGCATTGGCGCGCCGCGAGAGTTTCAGGCCGAGCACGGTCATACAGAAACGTTCGTCGCTGTCGGGATTCTCGCGTCCCAATGCCATGAAATCATGCTTGGAAAGACCGAGACCCTCGCGGAGAGGTCCGAGGTGCTCTTCGATCAGATCGGCATCGAAGCGATCATGGCCCGCGGGCACGGGGGTGTGGGTGGTGAAGACAACTTCACGGGCTACGCGGGGCACGGCCTTCTCGAAGCTGATGCCTTCTTCCTCCATGCGCTGACGAATCGCTTCGAGGACGGCAAATCCGCTGTGTCCTTCGTTCAGATGAAGAACCCCGGGTGTGATGCCGAGCGCCTTGAGAGCACGCAGGCCGCCCACACCGAGAAGCAGTTCCTGATGCACGCGCACGCGGCCGTCGCCCCCGTACAAACGCGAGGTCATCTCGCGGTCCTCAGGAGTATTGCCTTCGACGTCGGAATCGAGCAGAAACAAATCGCAACGGCCCACTTTCACGCGCCAAACTTTAGCGTAGATCGGACCGTGGCGGGTATCGACCTGCACCTGAACCGGTCTGCCATTTTTCCCGATGGCCGCTTCCATGGCAAGTTGGCTGACATCGGTTTCGAGGTATTCCTCGTGCTGCCAGCCGTCGCGATCGAGGCGCTGGCGGAAATATCCCTGGCCATAAAAAAGGCCCACGCCGACGAGGGGGATGCCGAGATCGGAGGCGCTCTTGATGTGATCTCCGGCCAGGACTCCGAGGCCACCCGAATAGACGGGGAGAGACTCGTGCACGCCAAATTCGGCGGAGAAATAGGCCACTGGACGGGGTCGCAGTACACCCGCATGGCGCGCCCCCCAGGTGCGCTCCGCTTCCTGATACTCGCGCAGCCGGCGATAAGCGTAGTTGATCCGGCTGTGCAGGACGAGTTCGGTGGCGCGGGCTTCGAGTTTGTCGAGAGGATACTCGTTCAGCAGCGAGACTGGACTGTGATTGAGCTGACTCCAGCGCAGAGGATCGAGATCGCGGAACAAGCCGGAAGAATCGTGATCCCAACTCCACCACATGTTGCGAGCCAGCGCCCACAGCCGTTCCTGGACAGGCGCGATGAAACGGTCGAGGGTGCGGGCTTCACTCACCACCGGAGCAACGCGCTTGGCGGCCTCCATGAGCAGGCGAATCTCATTTTCCGGATAGACTCGCGCCTCCACGGTTTGTAACACTAGAACGCCTTGCAGCACACCACGATCAATGACGGGCACTCCCAGGAAAGACTGGTAAGCATCCTCACCCGCTTCGCTGAAGTATTTGAAGCGAGGATGATTCTTGACCTGTTCCACGGCCACCGGGCGGACCTGTTCCGCGACCAGGCCAACCAGCCCTTCACTGAGGGCCATGCGCAGCTTGCCGAGGCATTCCCGGCGCAGACCGAGTGTAGCGGCCAGAACGAGATTGGCGCGGTCGGGCTCCAGCAGGTAGGCGGAGCAAACATCGGCGCCAAACCGCCGGGCAATCAAGGCGACAACGTTCATCAGCGTATCGGCTGGTTTGCCGGGCTCCGCCGCCAGGTTCGCAATTTCCTGCCACGTCAGCACGTAGTTGGCGTCGAGAGAGCAGGCCGCGTGGTCTTGATCCTGAACTAGCTCATTCGGTAGGTCCAAATCTCGTCTCCATTTGCTTAAATTCTCGTAGGCTCTGCAACCGCTTCACTCAGTCACCAGCCCGACGCGAGGACGGTTCAACCAGCGCCCACCACTCCATTCTATCGGGTGAGAATGGAACTACTACAGATTGGCTATGGAATTGTTGATTACCACGGTGCACATCGAATGGCCGTATCGCTGTTTGGCGCTTGCCCTATTCCTAAATGTGGCCGAAACAAAGAGTTTAGTATCCGGTTTGCGCTCCGTCCAATTCGAATTCTTTATGGAGCTTAGGAAAAAATACGCGCTGTGTTCCGCCCAACTCGGTGCCGGGCGAAACGCAGCGCGCAACTGGTCATCTGGTCTGTAGCTCTAGCGTGCTAACCCTGCGAAGGATGCAACACGCGGAAGGTGCTGCCCCCGTTC
>Ga0182019_10000538_pt1 | contig 18737 bp, 21 predicted proteins | sample 812E2MmetaG_FD_120483 | JGI IMG/M metagenome (GOLD analysis project Ga0182019, IMG submission 120483) | Permafrost microbial communities from Stordalen Mire, Sweden - 812E2M metaG | ecosystem: Environmental > Terrestrial > Soil > Wetlands > Permafrost | place: Sweden: Stordalen | collected...
ACGCACGCGAGATGATGGAGCTGTTCTCGCTCGGCGCGGACCGCGGTGCCTACACCGAGAAGGCCGTGCGCGAAATGGCCCGCGCGCTCACCGGCTGGCGCGCGGATCGGACCGAAAGCAGCGGCCTGCAGAACTTCCGCTTTGAAGCCTCCCGCCACGACAACCGCAACAAGACCGTCTTCGGCCAGACGGGCCAATGGAGCTACGAAGACGCGGTGCGCCTCTGCCTGAGCCATCCGCTGCACCCCTCCTATTTCGTGGCGAAGCTCTGGAGCTACTTCGTCCCGACCCCGCCCGACGAAGCGACGCTCGCATCGCTCCAAGGTCTCTACCTGGGCTCGGGCTACAGCATCAGCGCGGTGCTCGAGGCGATCCTGCAGCACCCCGTCTTCCTGGACGGCCCCGAGCTCGTCACGCCGCCCGTTGTCTACAACGCGGGCCTGCTGCGCGCGATCGGACGCCCGATCGACACAACCTCCTGGGCATGGCTGTGCGCAGGCGCGGGACAGCAGCTCTTCTACCCGCCCAACGTCTCCGGCTGGGACTTCACACGCTGGCTCGACACCTCAACCGCCAAGGCCCGCTGGGAAATCGCGAGCTATGTGACCGCCAAGAGCTACGTCAACCCCTGGCCCGAAGAAGGCGAAGCGAAGTACAGCGAAACCGAGGATGCCGCCACGGCGCTCGCAAGCGCGCTTGCCTACTGGGCCAACCCGCAGCTCTCCGCTGAATCTCAGCAGTCCCTCGCGAGCTTCTCGCAAACCTGCCTGGAAGGCGTCGCCAAAGCCAAATGGCAGCAGAGCCCCTATCGCGCGCTTCGTCAGAACGCGCTGCGCATTTTGATCGCCACTTCCCCCGACCTACAGGTGAGCTGACCATGGCCCAGAGCTGCTCGTGTAACGACTTCACCCGCGCACAGCTGCTGCGCGCCGGCATAGCCCAGGCGGGGCGCGGGCTGCCGGCGATCGAGCCGGGGATGCCGCTGCCGGCAGGTAGCGGGATGGACAGGCGCTCCTTCCTGCTGCGCTCCGCGGGAGCGATGCTCGCGGTCTACGGTGCCTCCGCACTCTCCCCGCGCCACTTCGAAGAGGGCATCGCCGAGGCTGCTGGCGCAGCACCGCCGAACCAGCCGGTGCTCGTCTCGATCTTCATGGAAGGCGGCTGGGACGCGCTCTCGGTGCTCGCTCCCGTCAAGGAAGCCAAGTACCACGAACTGCGTCCCACGCTCGGCCGCGTCGAAGGCGAAGGACAGACCTTCACCGAGGATGAAAACCTGATGTGGCATCCGCAGGCTGGCGGGCTCGCACAGCTGCACGGCGAAGGCAAGGTCACCGTCTTCCCGGCGATCGGCTACGACCCGCCCGACGAGAGCCACTTCACGAGCCGTCACTACTGGGAGGTCGGAGAACTGAACACCCAGACACGCTCGGGCTGGATGGGGCGCTATCTGGACGTCGCCGGCGATCCGGGCAACCCGCTGCAGGGGCTCTCGCTCGACTACTCCCTTGCTCCGGCGCTCGCCACCACGCGAGTTCCGGTCGCCGCCGTCGCCTCGCCTTCGGACTACGACTTCTGGGCCTACGGTCTCGGTGAACCGCTCACCGCGCCCACGCTCGACACCTTTGGAGCGCTCGGAGCGCTCGGGGCACCCTCGCCGGCGTTTGCACAGGCACGCACCGCAGCGCTCGACACGGGCATCATCCGCAACCAGATCGCGCCCTTCGGCGAACAGGAAGGCAAACCCGGCTTCACCTCGCCCGTGACCTATCCGACCGCCGGCGGTGACTTCCCGACACGCCTGGCTGTGCTCGCGGCGATGATCGCGGACAACGCGCTGCCGATCAAATGCGTCTCGCTCAGCGCTGTCGGCTCCTACGACACCCACTCCGATGAGAGCGAAACGCTGAGCACGAACCTCGCTCAGACGATCGAATCGGTGCTCGCCTTCCAGCGCGATCTGGAAGCTCGCAAACTCGATGATCGCGTCGTGATTCAGCTGTGGTCGGAGTTCGGTCGCCGCCCCCAGGAAAACGGCTCAGGCACAGACCACGGCGCGGCCGGGCTGGCGTTTCTGATCGGCAGCCGCGTCAGCGGCAAAATGGTGGGCGAATTCCCGGGTCTCTCCAAACTCGACCCGAACGAAAACCTCATCAACACCTCGGACTTCCGCGCGATGTATGCGGGGCTGATCGGTCAGTGGTTTCAGACTGAAGCGGGCCTCGTGATCCCCGGCGCCGGCAGCGGTCAGGCCGGTCCGAGTGCCTACGGGACGATCCCGCAGCTGATCGTCTGATGAGGCGCTCGCGCTCGCTGCTCTGGGCACTGCTTCTCTGCGGGGCTGCCTTGGCGGTGACGCTGAGCGCAATCGCGGCGGCTGCGCCTGCACAGCGCAGCGCGCAGTCGCGCAGCGCCGCACGCGAACGTTGGTGTGTGCGCCATCCACATGCGCGTCAAAGCGTCCGACGCGCCCATCGCTGCCGCGCCTGGAAGCACAGCTCGGTGCGAGGGCACTCACCCGCTCCCGGAGCAAGCGGAGCAAGCGGCTCCTCCCCCGCGGGGGCTACCGTCCCCGCGGCGGGGCCCTCAGGCGGCACCTCGCCGGGGGGCGGCTCGACCCCCAACTCGGGGCAGCCCGGGGAAACCGCGCCGCCGCCACCCGCGCCACCCGTGATCCCACGGGTGCAGGTCACCGCGGTCGAGTACAGCTTCACGCTCTCACGCACGAGCGTCCCGGCCGGCAAGGTGATCTTCGAGTTCGTCAACCAGGGCCAGGACGAACACAACCTCAACGTCGTTCCCTCCGAAGGGCCGGTCGCCGGCGCTTTCGCCAACACGCCCTCGAAGGGCATCAGCGACGAGCAGGTGATCCTGCGTGCGGGCACCTACACGCTCTTCTGCTCGCTCCCCGAACACAGGCAAAAAGGCATGAAGGCGACGCTCCACGTCGAATGAGCTGTCGCTCGGCTCGGCGAGCTGTCGATTCTCGCGGGTTCCGTTCGTCTCTTAGGCGACCACCTCGAAGGAAGGAGCGCCGATGAAGTTCATGCTGATGATCCACCAGGGCACGACCCCCACCCCTCCGTCGAAGGAGTGGGACGAGCTGTCCGAGGCCGAGCGGGGCGCCGTCTACGCCGGCTACAAGGCGATCAACGAAACCCCCGGCGTCAGCCCCGGCGAACGGCTGCAAGCGCCCGAGGCGGCGGTCACCGTGCAGGTCAAGGACGGCGCGACGCTGCGCACCGACGGCCCCTTCGCCGAGACCAAGGAGGCGATCAACGGCTACCTCTTCTTCGAAGCGGCGGACATCGACGCTGCGGTCGAGCTGGCCGCGCGGATCCCTGCGGCGCGCATGGGTGGTGCGATCGAGGTGCGCCCGATCGTGGAGCTGTAGCGGGCAGGTGCGCGCACTCAGGCGCGCCCTGAACGCCGCCCCCGGGCGGGCCGGCTAGCTGCTGAGCAGCTCGCCGAACCCGGGGGCGATTGCCACCGCGGTACGCGCGGCAACGGTGAGCGCGAGATACCCGAGCAGCGCTATCGCGCCGAGAACGGCGAGGGCTCCGTTGAGAATCAGGCTTCGCATGGGATCCCCATCGGAGCTCAGCCCGGTGGACATGAGTGCCCCTGCAAAAAACTGCACCAACGGCCTAGACCTTCAGCACGAGCTTGCCGATGTTCTCGCCCGCGAACAGCTTCAGCAGCGTCTCGGGGAAGGCCGTCACCCCGCCCTCGACGATGTCCTCACGGGAGATCAACGATCCGTCTGCGATCCAGCCGGCGATCTCCGTCGCGGCCTGGCGAAAGCGGGGGGCGAAGTCGAAGACGACCATCCCCGTCATCGAGGCGCGCGAGACGAGCAGCGAGAGGTAGTTGGCCGGCCCGCGCACACCCTCGGTCGCGTTGTACTGCGAGACCGCTCCGCAGATGACGATGCGCGCGCCGCGCGCGAGGCGGGTCAGCGCGGCGTCGAGGATCTCGCCGCCGACGTTGTCGAAGTAGACGTCGATCCGGGCCGGCGCCGCCGTGCGCAGGGCGAGACGCACGTCCTCGGCCTTGTAGTCGATTGCTGCGTCGAAGCCCAGCTCCTCGACCAGCCAGCGGCACTTCTCCGCCCCGCCCGCGATCCCGACGACGCGGCCCGCACCCTTAATCTTGGCAATCTGACCTACCACGCTGCCGACCGCTCCCGCGGCGCCCGAGACCACCACGGTGTCGCCCTCCTTCATCGCACCCACATCGAGCAGCCCGAAGTAGGCCGTCATGCCGGTCATGCCGAGCGTGCCCAGATAGGTTGGCAGCGGCGCGATCGTTGGGTCGATCAGCAGCGCCCCCTTGCCATTGCTGAGGGCGTACTCCTGGATCCCGAAGTTGCCATAGACGTATGCCTCGACAGGGAAGCCAGGGTGCTCAGAGGCGATCACACGCCCGACTCCGGCAGCGCGCATCACGTCGCCGACTTCGACCGGGTCGATGTAGGAGGCGCCCGCGTTCATCCACCCGCGCATCGCGGGGTCGAGCGAGAGGTGGGAGACCGCGACCGCGAACTCGCCCTCGCCGGGCGTCGGGATCGGCTCCTCGACGAGCTCCCAGTCGGAGGGCTTGGGCAGGCCGCTCGGCCGCGCGGCGAGGCGTATCTGGTGGTTGGTCGAGCTGGGAGTTGTTGACATCGGGCGACTATACGCACGTACACTCCAGTCCGTGCAGTTCCGCACGATCTCCGGAAGCGATCAGCGCTTCGTCGTCTCGCAGTCGGGCAGTGGTCCAGATGTGGTGCTGCTGCACGGCTTTCCCGACACGCCGCACTCCTACGCCGAGCTCGAGGCGGCGCTGACCTCATCCGGCTGGCGAGTGACCGTTCCCTGGCTGCGCGGCTATCACCCCGAGACGATCGTGCCCGGCCGCCCCTATGACCCCGTCACGCTCGGGCGCGACGTGCTCGCCCTGCTCGACGCGATCGAGGCGCCCCAAGCGGTGCTCGTCGGGCACGACTGGGGGGCGCTGGCGACCTACGTCGCCGCGGCGCTCGAGCCTGAGCGCATCCGCGGACTCGTCGCGCTGGCGATCCCGCACCCCAGCCAGCTGCGCCGCACGCCCGCTTCGCTGTGGGCTGTGCGCCACTTCTTCGCGCTCAAGCTGCCATGGGCGGCGCGCAGTGCCAGCCGCAACGACTTCGCCTACTTCGATCGCCTCTACAGCCGCTGGGCCCCCAACTGGTCGGGGAGCGTCCGTGAAGAATGCATCGATCACGCCAAGGAGGCGCTGTCCTCGACGCAGACTCTCAACGGCGCGATCGCCTACTACCGTGCGCTGCCGCTCGGGCCGGCGCCTGCCGTGCTCGATCATCCGCCCGCGGTCCCGGGGCTGATCGTCGGTGGCACGGCCGATCTCGTTGCCCCCGAGCTGGCCACGCAGACCGCTCAGCTGCTCCCGCCGCCGAGTCGCGCGCTGATCGTCGAGGGCGCCGGGCACTGGCCGCATCTCGAGGAGCCCGGGATCGTCGTGCCAGAGATCCTCAGCTTCCTCGCGGAGCTGCCCTGAGACGGATTCAGAAACGGCCGGCGCTCGGGTCGCTGCTCGCCGGGTTGATGCTGGCCGGCTGCGGTGGCGCCCAGGGCACGTCCTCGGAGGCGAGCCCTGCGAGCGTGAACAAGCCGGTCTCCACAGTAGCCGTCGACGCTGCAACGACAACGACAACGAGTGTCCCCGCCGTTTCGACCCCGTCGGCGCCGCCTGCGAGTGGCGGGGCGATCACGCCGTCGCTGCGCCCCGCCATCCACCAGTGGCCGATCCCCTACGGGGCTGCTCGTAAGCGTGAGATGGCTGCCTACTCGCTGCGTCACTACGGCGAAGACACCTATCGACTCACCAACCCGAAAGTGATCGTCGAGCACTACACGGAGACCGCAGGTGCGCAGGAAGCCTTCAACACCTTCGCCCCGGATGTGCCCGACAACGAGTTCCACGAGCTGCCGAACACGTGCGCGCATTTCCTCGTCGAGCCGGACGCCAGGATCGATCAGCTCGTCGCGCTGTCGCTGCGCTGCCGGCACACGACCGGCCTCAACTGGACCGCGATCGGGATCGAGAACGTGGGTCTCTCCGATCAGGCGATCCTCGACGATCGCGCACAGCTTGCCTCCTCGCTGCGCCTGACCCGCTGGCTGCGCTGCCGTTACGCGATCACTCTGAAGAACGTCATCGGGCACAACGAGAGCCTGTCCTCGCCCTATCACCACGATCTCGTCCCCGCCTTCCAGCACCAGACCCACTCGGATTTCAACCACGCCGACATGGGCCGCTATCGGGCGCGTCTCGCACGCCTGCCGTGCCCGCAAGCGTCCACCCCGCCGGCTGCGCCTGCGGGGTAAGCGCCTCCACGTGAACGCGCTGTTGGAGTAGCGTGGGCAGATGGAGTGGATGAGCGCGATCGACTCGTCGTTTCTGCACGTTGAGAACGACGCGACGCCAATGCACATAGGTGCGGTGAGCATCTTCGCCGGACCGCCACCGCCGTTTTCCGAGCTGGGGGCGATGGTCGCGGGCAAGCTCGAGCTGGTGCCGCGCTACCGGCAGAAGGTTCGCTTTGTGCCGCTGGCCGCGGGACCACCGGTGTGGATCGATGACCCACATTTCAACCTCAACTACCACCTGCGTCACACCGCCGTGCCGGCTCCCGGGAGCGATCTCGAGCTGCGCCAGATGGCCGCGCGCATCTTCTCCCAGCATCTCGACCGCAACAAGCCGCTGTGGGAGCTGTGGGTGGTCGAGGGTCTCGAGGAGGGACGCTGGGCGCTGCTGTCGAAGGTCCACCACTGCATGGTCGACGGTGTCGCCGCCACCGACCTGATGTCGGTGATGTTCTCCGATGACTCAAGCGGCTCGACCGACGGATCGTGGTCGGCGCCGCCGGAGCCCTCGGGTCTTGAGATCCTTGCGCGCTCGCTGCTGCGGCGCGCAAGCCCTGCGGGACAGGTGCAGGCGTTGCAGCGGGCCCTGAGCGCACCTGGCGAGACGCTGAGATCGCTCGCGGAGATCGCGCGCGCGACCACCTCGGCAGGGCGCACCCTGCGCCCGATCGGCGCCTCCTCGCTGACCGGCCAGGTCGGTCCCCACCGGCGCTGGAGCTGGGCGCGCGCGCGGCTGTCCGACGTGAAGGTCGTGCGCGGCGCGCTCGGGGGGACGGTCAACGACGTCGTCCTGACGCTGATCACGCAGGGCTTTCGCGCCCTGCTCGAGGATCGCGGTGAGCCGATCGCCGAGGGCCAGCTCGTGCGCACGATGGTCCCCGTGTCGGTGCGCCGCCGCGGCGAGAAAGGTGTCTACAACAACCGTGTCTCGGCGGTCTTCGCGGGACTGCCCGTTGGCATCGCAGATCCGGCCGAGCGCCTCCGGTACATCCGCGCCGAGATGGACGGCATCAAGGAGTCAAAGCAGGCCGTGGCCGGCGATGTGCTGAGCTCGATGTCGGGCTTTGCGCCACCGCTGTTGCTCGCGCTCGGCAGCCGCCTCGTCACGCTCTCCCCGCGCCTGAACATGCACACCGCGACCACCAACGTCCCTGGCCCTCAGCAGCCGGTGCAGACGCTCGGGCGGCGGATGCTCGAGTCCTTCCCGTTCGTCCCCGTCGTCGGCTCGATCCAGATCGTGGTTGCGATCTTCTCCTACGACGGCGGCCTCTACTTTGGTGTCACCGGCGACTACGACGGCGCCCCCGACATCGCGGTGCTGACCGTCGGGATCGAGCGGGGCATGGAGCAGCTGCTCGCGCTCGCGGCCCCGCCGAAGCCTCCTCGCAAGACGCGGGCGCCGGCTGCTCGCGGCTAGTCGAGCGTCCGCGGCGAGCATCTGCCAGGCACAGCGCCACTGCCTCTCGATGAGAGCAATCTCACCGGCGCGTGATCTTTTAGCTGTCTGACGTGTCTAATCTTCCACCCAGTGCGAGGGCGCTGCCGCCGCCGGGGCCACACGACGATTGGGGAGCAGATGAGCCGTTTCCACCGCAAGGCGTTCGCACTGTCGGCGCTGCTCGCCGCCGTTGGCATGATCGTGCCCGTCTCCGCGTCGGCGAAGATGGTCAACCTCGACGGGGAGACCTTCAGCTCAAGCTCCGCTGCGCTCGTCGCCAAAGCGACCGGAGGAGACCCCTACTGTGGCGCGACCCAGCAGGGCGCCGTTTCCTTCTCCACCAGCGGCACGGCCGGCGGACCCTACCCCGGCACCTTCACCGAGACGGGACATTGGGACTTCGATCTGATCATCGAGCAGACCTTCGACGCCAGCTTCACGATCAAATCGGGGACATCCACGATCAAAGGCTTCATCGCCTACGACCAGACCGCCACAGGACCCGAAGGTGGGAGCTTGATCGCCAACTACGGCAGCTGCAGCGGCTCTCAATCAGGCGGCCCCTACACGGTCTGCGCCAGTGAAGCGTTCAAGGGCGGATGTGCCGGAAACGGGGTGGCGTTCATCGGCGAAGAAGGCATCAGCCAGGTCTTCGAGCATCCGACGGGCAAATACCAGATGACGATCACCGGCGGCAACGAACAGTCGGCGATCGTGAACTCGGAGTTTGCAGAACCGCTCAGCGTGCAGGTCACGGATAGCCTCGGCGCCCCCGTCGGCGGCGTGATCGTGCGCTACCTCCCGGCCAAGAAGAACCCGACGGCGACGCCCCAGGGCCCATGGACCGCGACCGACTGGGATGGGACCGCCGCGATGAACATGTTCGCCTCGCCTGTCTTCGGCAGCTACAACGTGACGGCCAAGGGCACCAAGGGCGCGAGCGCATTGTTCAGGTTGACCAACACGCCCTGAGCTACTTCATACTTGCCGCCATGCTCGGGGCGGCCACGCAGTTCACGCGCGAAGCCCAGCATCTGCTGCGCGCCACCGGGCACTTCAACTGGTCGACCGTCACGCTGCTCGCGCTCGTCGTCTACGTCTACGCGGTCGAGGTGGAGCGCGCCAACTGGAACGCGGTGCTCGCCGGCCTCGCCTTCTGGCTGATGGACTGGATGAACGAGATCGTCAACGCGCTCTTCCTGCACTTCGACGGTCATGCTGCGCTGTGGACCGTCACCGGCACGAGCAGCTACGTGATCCTGATCGGGCTGACGGTCGAGATCTCGCTGTTCTTCGCGATCAACGGTGTGATCTTCGCGAAGCTGCTTGCGCCCGACCGTCGCACCCGCATCCTCGGTGTGCCGAATCGCTGGGCACTCGCGGTCGGCCTCTCGCTCGTGTCCGTGGGTGTCGAGCTCCTGCTCCACGCCGATGGCGTCTTTCACTGGTACTACTGGTGGTGGAACGTCGCGAGCTTCCCGGTGATCGTGGTCTTCGGCTACCTCACCTTCTACATCGTGGCTTTCTGGGTCCACGACATGCGCCGTCGCTCGCGTCAGATACGCACTGTGGCTTCGCTTGCCGCACTCGATCTCGTGGCCGGGCTCGTGTTCGGGCCGCTGCTCGGCTGGATCTAGACGCGACGCTGCCATGATGTGAGCAGAGCGATGATGCGCGATGCCTGATCTGAACGGACGCGACCTGCTGCGCGAGTGGCGGCAGATGATGGAGGCTGTGATCGCCTCGGCAACCTCGGCCACCGCCCGCAAGGATCTGCCGGGTGAGCTCGTGGGAGCGATGCAGCGCCAGCTCGAGCTCGTGCAGGAGATCGTCGATCGCGAGCGGCGTCTGCAGGGAGACCTGGCGACGCGTCTGCTCGCGCCCGTGGATGCGATCTTCGATCTGCTCGAGCAGGCCGGCGCCACGATCCGCGGACAGGCCGAGGCGCTGCAGGACGCAGGTCGCGCGCTCGAGGAGTCGGCGGCGCTGATGAAGAGTCAAGCGGAGCTCTTCGAGCGGACGATCGCAACGCTGCGCCAGCCGGCGGAGCGCGTCAAGGGGACAGCCAGGGCCAAGCCGCGGACCGGCGCCAAGGCGCCGCGCAAGTAATGCCCTTCGATCCCGGGCGTGCCGATGCTCGCTATCTCCCCGACGCCGAGCGCTACGAGCGGATGCACTACCGCCGCGTTGGCTCGAGCGGCCTGCAGCTGCCCGCGATCTCGCTCGGGCTGTGGCAGAACTTCGGCGATGATCGTCCGCTCGCGGGAAGCCGGGCGATCCTGCGCCGCGCCTTCGATCTCGGCGTAACGCACTTCGACCTGGCCAACAACTACGGGCCTCCCTACGGCGCCGCGGAGACCAACTTCGGGCGCATCTTCAGCGAGGACTTCCGCCCCTATCGCGACGAGCTGATCATCTCGACCAAGGCCGGCTATGACCAGTGGCCCGGCCCCTACGGCGAGTGGGGCTCGCGCAAGTACCTGCTCGCGAGCCTCGAGCAGAGCCTCAGCCGCATGCGCCTCGACCACGTCGACGTCTTCTACTCCCACCGTTTTGACCCGAACACGCCCCTGCGAGAGACAATGGGCGCGCTCGACAGCGCGGTTCGTCAAGGCAAGGCGCTCTATGTCGGGATCAGCAGCTACTCACCCGCGCACACGAGCGAGGCGGTCGAGATCCTCACCGAGCTCGGCACGCCGCTGCTGATCCACCAGCCCTCCTACTCGCTGCTCAACCGCTGGATCGAGCGCGGCCTGCTCGAGGTGCTCGAGCGCACCGGCGTCGGCTCGATCGTCTTCTCCCCGCTCGGCCAGGGCTTGCTCACCGATCGCTACCTGCAGGGTGTGCCCGCGGACTCGCGAGTGCGCCGTGGCGAGGACTTCGACGAGCAGCTGCTGAGCGAGGAGGCTCTGGCGCGGGTGCGCTCGCTCAACGAGATCGCCCAGCGCCGCGGGCAGTCGCTCGCGCAGATGGCGATCGCCTGGGTGCTGCGCGACCCGCGCGTGAGCTCCGCGCTGATCGGCGCCAGCAGCGTCGCCCAGCTCGAGGACAGCCTCGGCGCTTTGGCGAACCTCAGCTTCAGCAGCGAGGAGCTCGCGGAGATCGAGCGCCATGCGGTTGACAGCGCCATCAACATCTGGGCGCCTTCCAGCGACGCCTAGCGGCGGATCAGCTGGTGGACGCCGCTCAGCATCGCTTCGAAGATTCCCTGCAGCGTGCGCTGGGCGTAGAGGTGGCTGGGACTGTTGGTGATCAGCACCGCCGCTGAGAGACGGATCGAGCCGTGGCGCAAGAGGATCACCTGGTGCTCGACTTCGCCCGTACCGGCGCCCCAGCCGCCCTTGAAGTAGAGCTGCCAGCCGGGTAGTCGCAGGCGCCCGATGCCCCAGCGCTGGCTCGGCGTGACGCTCGCCAGCAGGTGCATCGCCGTGGCGCGATGGCGAGGAACGACTTCGCGATCGATGTGCAGAAAGAAACGCGACTGGTCGCCCGCATCGATGCGGCTGAGCCCCCAGATCCTCAGATCGAGGCTGAACTCGCGCATCTCCGCGCGGCGGGCCACGCCGTAGACGCCGCTCGCGCCGACGAAGGCGAGCACGTTGGTCGCGGCGGTGTTGTCCGAGCGCTCGATCATCGGGTCGATCAGCCGGTGGTCGCTGCCCGTGAGGGACCGGTCGCGCACGCGCGGGTCATCGAGATAGGCGACGAGCAGCATCGCCTTCAGCACGCTCGCCGAGGGGACCGTGCGCTGTGCGCGCCAGCCCCAGGCGCGGTGCTCGGTGCGCAGCGCAAAGCTCGCTTCGCCTGAGCGCGAGCCGGCGTAGGCGACCGCGGCGCGAACGTTCGGCTGCCACAGCGCGTTTGCCGATGGCGCCCACCAGCAGCCACATAGGGCCGTGAGCACGAGCGCCTGCGCAAAGCGACGCGGGCGCCGAGATCGGCTCTCAGAGGTGCAGGCTGAGGATGCGCGCATGGCTTGCATCTGAGCTGACCTCGGTCACGAACGCCGTGTGGCCGGCGAGCGCCGTGGCGCCGAGCCGGACCTGCGCGCCGCGCCCGCTGTGGCGGTTGCGGCAGGGGCTAGCTGAGTTGTAGGCGTGTTCATAGCCGCGCTGATAGCCAGGGTCGCGGGTCGCGGTTGAGGGCAGGCTGAGCAGCACACGCTCGCGCCCGCCGGGGCGCATGGCGCCGAGCCGCAGCTGCTGGCTACAGCGATCGAGGCGCTCATAGAGCAAGCGCCCGTCGAGCAGCGCGGGGTAGGCCAGCTGAGCTCCTCGCCGCGAGATACGCAGCGGACGCTGCGTCCCGGTCACGAGGTTGACGAGCTCGAGCCGGCTGCTCTCGGGGGTGTTCTCGCTGTAGAGGAGGCTCTCCCCGCTGAGGCTCGGACGGCCGATCTCGCCGATCCGCGGGGAGCTTGCGATCGAGCGCGTGTGCGCAGGCCCGGTGAGCGCATCGGCGAGCAGCTCCTCGCCGCCGTTCGGCGTCAGCCCGCGGACGGCGAGCCACGTATCGGAGATCGCCAGGGCGTTGACGCCGGCGGCGGCGATGTTGATCTCCGGCGCGAGCGTCGTGGGGTCGGCGACCGTGATCGTGCCGTTGCGCTGCCATGCGATCCGCGTGCCACCGAGCGCCGGATCGGCTCCGGGGAGCGTGATCGTGCGTCCGCCCTGCAGGCGCAGCTGCGCCGAACCGGCGAGTGCCTGCCATGCGAGGCGCCCACCTGCGGCTGAAGGGTCGCTGGCCTGCGGGAGTACCGCCGCGGTCGCGCTCGCCCCACTCAAGAACACCGCGCAGAGGCTCAATCCGAGCGCGTCGAGACGGCGCAGCCCGAGCCACATGCGTGGCTCGCGCGCCATCCCATCGAGCAGCCGTGCGCCCTGCCCGCCGCCGCTGAAGCCGGGAGCCATCATCAGCACCGGCAGCGCGCGGCCGAGGCCGAAGGCGACCCCGACGACGGCCCCCAGCAGCGGGTCGCCGGCGGCGAAGCTGATGCCGGCGAGGGCCCACACGGCGAAGGCCAGCACGAAGGTCGTGAAGGCGAGCCCGAGCAGCACGCCGTAAAGGCCGCAGGCGAGCGGTAGCGGAGTGCTCCAGCGCCAGCGCTCGGGGACCTGGCGGCGAATCTGGGGGGCGATCTTCACGCCCCGCCAGTCAGCGATCGCGGCTGCCACGGCAATCGTCACACCCAGGCCGGCCCGCACCCCGCCGGCACCCGGGCCGGCCATGTGTCCAAGCACCGCCAGCCCGCCGAAGGTGATCACGCCGCCGACCATCGCCCCGATCGCGAAGGTCGCGCTGGCTGCGAGCGTCGCGCCGCGACGATCCTCGCCGAGCGCGCTGCCGATCGTCTCGACCATCGAGAAGCCACACGGCGACCAAGCGCCCGTCACGCCGGCAACGACGGCCGTGATCGCCGCACAGATCACGAGCGCGCTCAGCAAGGGACCATCGTTTCGTAGTACTGCACGCAGAACACGTTGCGTCCGCCGTAGCAGTAGCCGGTCAGCGCCGCATCGCCGTTGATGCGCACCTTCGTGTAGCCGCAGCAGTCCATCAGGCGCCGCACCCTGCCGCCGCTGCAGCGATACCAGGAGCCGTGGATCTGGAGCTTCAGGTCGTGTGCCTCGCCCGCCGCCCGGCAGACCTTCGAGCGGGGCGCCGGCGCGAGCGGCTCGCCGTCCGGTTCACGCAGAACCGCGCCGGCGTGATCGACAGGGTAGCCCTCGGCGTTGATCGGGCGCCCGAGATCGTCGACCGGGTGCCCGTCCGCGGCGCGTAGCGGCAGGTCGTGCCGGTCGACGCGCGGTAGCCCTGTCGGATGGGGACAGTTGCCCGTCGTGTAGGTGTGTCCGCAGAAGTTCGTGTACGCATCGGCCTCGTCCGGCAGGACCGCGCGCGCTGCCGTACCCACACCCGCCAGGCCGACGATCGCCATCCCTGCCCACTCGAGGAATCCGCGTCGGCTCGAGCGGCGCAGGACCACGTCGCTGAAGTGCTCCCGGCGCTCTTCAGGCGGCAAGCGGATGCTCCCGCTCGCGGAACCGGGCGCTGCCGAGAATGCTCTCGAGCTGGCCGAGGCCGTTGAAGGTGCCCTTGGCGAGGACCACCCCGTCGAGCGTCATCGCCACCGCGTAGGGGCTGCCCGGGATCTCGGCTGTGCGCCATGTGTCTGCTGCGTGCACCTCGTCGAGGATCTCCACGGCCACCAGCGGGTCCTCGGCGACGTGCGCGACGGCGGGAGCCGCCTGCCGACAGAGCGGGCAGGCCTCGGAGGTGAAGACCGCAAGGCGCAGCATCGCCCGTGGAGTGGCCGGCGAAGCTGCCGCCCAGGGCTGGCGGGAGCCGAGCGCGGGGCCCTCCTGGGGAATCTCAAGCGCCCCGTCGGCGGCCATCCCGAGGCGCAGCACACCGACCTCGCGGGCGAGTGCGATCAGCGCCAGCGCGAGCGCCGCCGCGGCCGTGAGGCTGAGCGAGAGCCCGACTGTGAGCCAGCGGTCATAGCTCGAGGGCGCCTTCGGCAGCCGGCCCAGCGCCAGCACGGCGCTTGCGACGGAAAGCGCAGCTGCGCGCAGGGGCGATGACCATCCCAAGCGCGAGCCGCCCCCGAAGCAGGCGCAGGGACGGCCCTTGCGGCCGGCGAGCAGCGCCGCCAGCGTGGCCAAGGTGAATGCACCGAAGAGCAAGCCGGTCGCGGCCGCCGCCCAGGGCAGCTGTGCCGCGAGCGCTGTCGCGAGTGCGAGCTCGAGAGCGATCACGAGCGCGGCTGCCGGGGGCGCGATTGCGCCGGTCAGGCCGTAGGTCTCCAGTGCCGCCGCAGTGCGCTGAAAGCGCCAAGCCTTGATGGCGGAGGACACCGCCAGGACGATGACCAGCCAGATCGTGACAGCCGTGCTCACCGCTCAGCGCGCCAGAGTTGATTGGAGTGAAGTGGTCATCAATGGCGCCGGCGCTGTGATCTCGGGAGGGGTTGGCGACGATATGCGCCGTCCCGGACGCAAACTCAAGGCCCCTACGCCGGTCTGGCGTACTAGGCTTCTCCCATGTGCCGAAACATCAGATCTCTCCACAACTTCGAGCCGCCCGCGAACGAGTCTGAGATTCGCGACGCCGCTCTCCAATACGTCCGCAAGATCAGCGGCTCGACCAAACCCTCACAAGCCAACACCGAGGTCTTTGAGCGCGCCGTCGAGGAGGTCACGCTGGCGACCACGCGTCTGCTCGCCGAGCTCGTGAGCGCGGCGCCTCCCAAGGACCGCGAGGTCGAGGCCGCCAAGCGTAGGGCGCGCTCCGCGCAGCGCTTCGCCGCTTAGGCTGGCCGGTCTCCGAGTGCTCCCGACAGTTGGGGGCTCGATAGGTCTTTGAGGTCAGACGATCGGCGGCGGCTCGCCCGCGGCGCTCGCGGCGAGCTTCGTGTCCCAGCCGCAGACCAGGCAGGCATGCTGGAAGGCCGAGCGCGCGAACTCCAGGCAGAGCGCGCGCGGATCCGCGCTCGAACGCACGTCATCCCAAGCGAGGATGTACTCGCCGAGCGCGTCATCCCAATGAGCGGCCGCTGGTGAGAGCGTTCCGCCCGCGAAGCCCTCGGGAGCAGGATGGGCGTAGGCGTAGAAAGCTGCGCCATCGTGGCGGGAGTCGCCGGGCCACCAGCCCACGGCCACCTCCTGGGAGTCCATCGCGTTGCGCATGATGAAGTCCTGCGAGGGCGGCTCAGCCGGGAGCCCCGAGAACAGGCTGACGGCGAGATCGAAGGATCCCCACCAGGCGTTCACCGGGGTTGAGCGTCCACGGAAGGGAGCGCGGAACTCGGCGAGCACAAGCGCCGCCTGGGTGGCTGCGGTGAAGTAGGCGTCGACCTGCGTGGGGTCATAGCTCGCATGCTCTTCGTCCTCGTCCAGCGGAACGCTCCAAGCGACCTCCTGCGGCGTGGGGTCGATCGTGACCGCGCCCGCGAGCCCCGCGATCGCTGCGAGCAACTCGCGGGTTACCTCACCCACCGAGCGGTTCGGTGTGAGCGCGATGCGCACCGAGTGCCCGTCGCTGTGCTCGATGACGGCCTCGTGAGTGTGTAGGTCAAGCGCAGCGAGGAATGCCCCCGAGCCGTCCGGCGCCGGCAGTGGTGCGGTCTCCCAGCCGCGCGCCGTCAGGCGCAGGGCTGCATGTTGCAGCTGAGGCTCCGGCGGCGCGAGCGCGACCGCGAGCTTGCCCAGCAGCTGCGTATGCGCATGCAGCGTGTCGCAGGTCGCGCTCCACTGCGAGTAGGAGAGCGTCGGCCATGCAGGGGGCATGAGCTCACACTAGCGCTCGCCTGAGGGTGAGCGGACCCGTCGGATAGGCTCCGCGCGTGGCGCGCATCGCTCCACTCGACCCGGAGGACGCCGATCCGCAGGTGCGCCAGGCACTCGAGCGCCTGCCGCCGCTGGCGGTGTTCGCGACGGTCGCCAACGCGCAGGGCTCGTTCATCAACTGGCTGCGCTTCGGCGGCGATCTGCTGGACCAGCGCTGGTTTGACCCTGTGCTGCGGGAGCTCGCGATCCTGCGCGTCGCGCGACTGACGCCCGGGGCCGAGTATGAGTGGGCGCAACACGTGCCGATCCTGCTCGCCGTCGGGGGCAGCGAGGAGCAGGTCGCTGCACTGCAGCGTGATCAGCTTGAGTCTGAGGCGCTTGGCGAGGACGGCCGCCTGGTTGTGCGCTTCACGACCCAGGTTGTCCGCGAGGCGACCCCCGATGAGGTGACCTTCGCAGCGATGAGCGCGCGCTTCACTCCAGCGCAGATCACCCAGCTGCTGCTCGTGATCGGTCAGTACATGATGATCGGCCGCGTGATGGCGACCGCACAGCTCGAGGTCGACGCGGTGCTCGGCGCCGACGTGTTGGCCGGCATCGAGCACCGCAGCAAACCTTGAGATTCGATCAGCCCTTGAGCGAGTGGAATTCGCCGAGCGGCTCCGCCAGGGCGGGCGTGAAGGGCACGAACTTGTAGGGCTTGGAGACGTCGAAGCCGGCTGCTTCGGCGCTGGCCTTGACCGCAAACGGCTTGAGCGCCTCGACCGCCTGCCCGATGTTTGCGAGCTTCAGGGTGCGCTCGTAGCCGTTGTTGTTCGGCGGGTCGACCGACTCGGCCTTCTTCTGGATGCCCGTGATCTGCTCGATCGGACCACCGTCTGCGCCGGCCACGCCCGGGCCGACGACGCGGGCCAGCGTGCGGTGATCGGACTCGATGCCCATGATGCGCGCCGAGGTCACGCGTAGCTCCTTGGTGCTGAAGTCGCGCACGCCGATCAGGTAGGCGGCGATGAAGGCGTCCTCAAGCGTCACGAGGATGTCCAGCGTGGTCTGCGCGTCGGTGAACATCTTCGCGGGGTAGTAGAAGGTCGTGAAGGCGGCCGGCTTGCGGGTCAGGCTTTCCTCGAGCAGGTAGTGCGACATCTCCTCCTGCACCGCCGCCTTCAGATAGCCCTGATCATCGGCGGCGAGGTTCTTGAAGAAGGGCGCCGTGTTGATGATGTTGGTGTAGGTCGTTACAGCGAGTGCCTCGGCGATCTGAGCCGCCCCGAGGATCGCCAGGTCGCGTTGCGTGAGGCCGCCGCGTTTGGCGTGGTGCTTGGCGAGCGCAACACCAGGCGAGAGCGCTGCCAGACCGCCCGCGCCTGCGCCCGCCACCACGGCGCCCTTGAGGAAGCCCTTTCTCGTTGTCGGTGCGCTCCATGTGTCTGTGCCGAGATCCTCGGCTTGACGTGACTCGTTGTACATCGGGTCCCCCTTCGGTTCGAGTAATGGGATGTGAGGCCCGCTCGGAAATTGAGCCTCACACCGCACTACGCGAGACCGCAGACGATGGATCATCGGGTGCTGAGCGGTATCGTCATCTGGCAGGTGTCGCGCCAGCCAGGGCGTGGCCAGGCCCGTGCCCGCCGACGTGCGGCCGGAAAGGCGGTAATGACCCTCGAGACCCTCGACGTTGCTCCACCGCAGGAGGCGCCTGTGAGCGTTTCTGCGGACACGCCTGCGCCCGAGGGGTGGACCGTCGATGGTGTCGCCAACGTTGTGGTCACGGTCGTGCCGGTTGGTCTCGTCGGCTTCGCCGCGTGGCAGGCCTGGGGTGGTGCTTTGCACTGGCCGGATCTGGTGGTGATGGCGTTCACCTACACGCTCACCGGCCTCGGGATCACGGTGGGCTTTCATCGTCTCTTCACCCACCGCAGCTTCAAGACGAGCCCCGCACTGCGTGGGGTGCTGGCGGCGATGGGCTCCGCGGCCGTGGAGGGCCCGGTGATCGAGTGGGTCGCCAACCACCGCAAGCATCACCGCTTCTCCGATGAACCCGGCGATCCGCACAGCCCGCACGTCGACCACGGCAGCGGCTGGCGCGGAGCGCTCACAGGCCTCTACCACGCGCACATCGGCTGGATCTTCGGCGGCGGCGCGCTCGCCGACGAGGAGCACTACGCCAAGGATCTTCTGGCTGATCCCGTCGTGCGCTTCATCGACCGCACGTTCGTACTGTGGGTTGCGGTCGGGCTCGCCGTCCCGTTCGGGCTCGGCGTCGCGCTGACGGGCACCGTGGTCGGTGGACTCACCGCGCTTCTGTGGGGCGGCGCGGTGCGCATGTTCTTCCTGCACCACGCCACCTTCTCGATCAACTCCCTCTGTCACTTCTTCGGTCGGCGGCGGTTCGAGACCGGTGATCATTCGCGCAACCTCACCTGGCTCGCGCTGCCGACGTTCGGGGAGGCGTGGCACAACAACCACCACGCCTTCCCCACCTCTGCGCGCCACGGGTTGCGCTGGTGGCAGCTCGATCCCTCGGCCTGGGTCATCGCCGCCCTGCAGCGCCTCGGCCTGGCCTGGGATGTCGTGCGCATCTCAAGCGAGCGCGAGGCGGCCAAGCTC
>Ga0182019_10000539_pt1 | contig 18711 bp, 15 predicted proteins | sample 812E2MmetaG_FD_120483 | JGI IMG/M metagenome (GOLD analysis project Ga0182019, IMG submission 120483) | Permafrost microbial communities from Stordalen Mire, Sweden - 812E2M metaG | ecosystem: Environmental > Terrestrial > Soil > Wetlands > Permafrost | place: Sweden: Stordalen | collected...
CATGAGTCACCGGAAGCTCGTCTGCTTAGTGCACGGCTCGAATGACGGAACGCTTCCGGCGGGACCGAAACGCAGTTCTATTTGCGCAACCCGTAAACTCTATCAGTTTTGAGAGTGCGGTTTGGCAAACTGTTCCAGGAAACTGTATTTCGGAGGGCGGGAGAATCTCAGTACTCGAGCACCTCGTAGAACTCAACCCAGCTCCGCTGGAATAAAGGATGTTGTTTGCTGGCAAGCTCCGTGTGTTCCGCACTGTTGTCGATCTGCTTGAGAGCTGTCTCGGCTGCAGCAAGGGAATTAAATCGACACTGCCAGACGATGGTGTTGCCAGGTTCGCGACCTGAAATCGGAGCCATGCGTTCCCCTTTGGGGAGAATGCCTCGATGCTCCAGTTCGGCAAACTGCTTCTCCAGCGCCTGGAATTCTTTTTTGTGAGAAGGGTGGTATTGCTGAATCAGACGTAGAATGACCGCCACGATATCCTCCTTGGAAAAACGAACGCTTATCTAAGTCCAGCCGTTTGGGCTCCCTTGCCTCGTGTGATTAGCTGGCGGCTTCTGCCGCGCCGTTTGCCTCAGCGGGAATCTCGAACGAAACTAACTCCGCCTTGAACCCGCGAGTTCTGATGGCTCCGTATACGATTCCGAGCGCCATCCAAACGACACCGGCTATTTTCGCAGGACGGCTAAGGTTGAGCCAAAGCAGCAAGCAAACAATGAATCCGAGTATAGGCACCAGGGAGTTGCTCAAGTCTCTTTTCCGTTCGCGCAGAAAGTACCTTGTAAAAGACGCTGCATTGACTCCCATAAACGCCAGCAGTGCGCCGAAATTCAATAGCTCGGCAGCGCGCTCGAATGTCAGGAACGTTGTGCCGATCAGAGCAAACGCGCCTACGAACAAAACGTTATTTCGAGGAATACGTCGTTTGGGCTCTATGGCACCGAAGAATGATTTTGGAATTGCGTTACCGCGGCCCATTCCGTACAACAGACGCGCGGCCCCGAGTTGCGATCCCATTCCCGACCCGATGGTAGCCACCAGGAGCGTGACGTTGATCAGACTGAACAGCCAGTGGCCCGCTGCACGCCCGGCAACCGCAACATACGCGGTATCGACATCGGGGAACGGTACAGAAGTGGGCCAGACCAGTTGCGCAGCATAGACCTCAACCGAGGCAAGGACCCCGGTGATCAGACAGACGAGAACGGTTGCCAGGAGAATGTTTCGTTTAGGGTTCTCTGCTTCTTCCGAGAGTGTGGAGATCCCATCAAATCCGATGTAGGTCAGCACAGCCAGAGAGGTGCCACCCAGCACGGCTGGAAAAGAAAAAGTCTGAGGGTCGTAGAAAGGCCGCGTGAAGAAGGCTATGCCATCGTGCGGCATCCGCAGTACGTAGCGGGCAGCCGCCGCCAGAAAGATGAGGATCACGATTCCCATTGCAGCTGCAAGAGTGTCGTTGATACGGGCCGAGGTTCGAATTCCAAACAGATTGAGTCCGGTAAACAACGCGATAAACACAATCACGAGTACCGGATAGGGAATCTCCGGAAAAAAGTTCAGGGCAAACTTGCTGCACAAGATCGTGCATACGATTGGGTTGAGCATGTAGTCCATCGCCATGCCCCAGCCGGTAACGTATCCGAGCGCGGGATGAATTTCGGAACCGACGTAGGTAAAAGCGGAGCCAGCGCTGGGGTAGGCACGCGCCATTCGTCCGTAGCTGATGGCGGTGAACAGCATGGCCACCATCGCGATGAGGACTGTGGTCACGGCGTGGCCATGCGCGCGCTGGCTCATAATGCCGTAAACCGGCATAGGAGCGGTGGGCTGAATGACTATCATCCCGTAGAGGATCAGATCCCAAAGGCCCAGGGTCCGGCGGAGGCGGGGTCCACTTGCTGCGGAGACGGTTTGAGAGTCGGCCATGCTGTTCCGTTGTTCCAAGACGGGGACGAGTTCGAACTCGCCCCCCTGCGCCGGGGAAGCGCGCTATTAGAAATAGAACTTCATAGCAAACTGGATGAAGCGTGGATCCCGCGCGGATTGTAGGAGACCGAACTGCGGTGTGCCGAGTTCGATAGCAACTGGCTCCACCTGGCCGGCCGCTCCGGTCGGACCCCAGAGAGCGTTCACATGGTTCCAGATATTGAAGAAGTCAGCCCGGAACTCAAACCGCATCTGTTCGCGGACGGGGAAGGTCTTCAACAGCGTTACATCCCAAGTCTGGTAACCGGGGCCGTGAACGATGTTTCGTCCCTCATTTCCAAATGTCCCCTGGACGAGATTGCTGGTAAACGCACAGGTGTTGAAGAAAGTGCCTGGGACACAAGGCTTCCCGTTGGGATTGCCGATGACATTGGGCCGGGAACAGTTAAATCCCACAGTGCCGCCACAGTCCGTGTTCGAGCTGTTCACAAGAGTATCCGTCACCGTGAACCAATTGCCCGTGGAAGCCGAAGTGATGCCAGCCATCTGCCAATTGCCGATCACCTGGTTCAAGAAGCCGGAAGCATTTTCCCCGAATCGTTTGCCCTTTCCAAACGGCAACTCCCAGGCATAACTCACGACCAGATGGTGACGGACATCGAAGTCGGAATTCCCATATTCCAGTGCGGGATTCCTCTGATCCCGGAAGTCACCGTTGTTCAGGGAGCCCAGGCTGGCGCTGGAAGCATCATCCAGTGAATGACTGTAGGTATACGAGGCTTCAAATTGCAGTCCATGCGACATGCGCTTTTCGACCCGAGCTTGCAGCGAGTGATAGTTGGAAATCGTGTCGGAGCGAAAAGAGTCGATCGTCCCATCCACTAAAGGAAAGGGCCGGCGATCTGCCAGCGGGGCATTAGGATCAGTACTCGGAGTAGCCTGATTGCCATTGTAGAACCCATAGAGCCGCTGACCATGAGAACCGGCATACGAAAGCTCAAGCACCGTGTCGCTGGGCAACTGATACTCCATTCCGAAGTGCCATTGCTGCATCATGGGCGTCTTCAGATGAGGATCAATCGAGTACAACAGCGGGTTGTTCGGGTCCACCAGCGAATTGGCCGGGTAGCCCTGAGTCCAGAAGTTGTTGATCATCAGGCTGGTGTCCACAGGTGGACCTGGTTTCACTCCGATCGCGCAGTTGCCAGGGTCGGCTGGGTTGGCATCGGGAAGAACGGGGCTGCCGCACGGCGCATTGAAGGACTGGGTGATGAAAAACGGAGGATTGAATCCCGGACTGGGGAATGAGAACGGCCCGTTCTCCTGGCCGCCATAAAAAATCCCATAGCCGCCGCGCATGACCAGCTTGTCGGTGAGCTTGAAAGCAAGGCCGAGGCGCGGAGCCCAGTTCTTGTAGTCCGGACTGATCAAGCCCGGCGAGGCCGTGGCCTGTAGCGGCAAAATCGAAGCGATGTACGGTGTGAGCTGAGCGTTTTGTCCCTTCGGCACGATCAGAGTGTTTGTTCTGAAATCAAATGTGGCCATCTGATTCTTGCCTTCCGTAACCGGCCTGAAGAGCTCATACCGGAGTCCCAGATTCAGGGTTAGCCGGTCGGTTACCCGAATGTCATCCTGCGCGTAGAACGCAAAAGTGTTCCGGTGATAATCCACACCGTGCAGGTTAACGATGCTGGCCCCGTCAGGGACGCCCAACAGGAACGAGGCAATGTCGTCTCCTCCTGTAACAGAGCCATCTAGGTTGTTTGGAAGTGCAGGATTGGTTGTGAAGTCTGGGCCAAACGTCATGTCGCCGCGTGGCGCTGAGTCTTGAAAAATAGTGAACTGTTCTTTCCTAAGCTCGACGCCAAACTTCAAGGAGTGATGACCTCGGGTCCAAATCAGGTTTTCATTCAGTACAAAACTGTTTTGTTTTTCGATGGAGGGGAGAAAATCGGAGCTCCCGACGCACGCATAATTCACGAAGCAGATCGAAGGAAGGCCGCCAATCCCGGGCTGAAACGGCACTCCCAGCAAACCGAGCTGTCCGGACACGTCGGTATTCGCGTTCGGCTCGGTGCGATGAGAGTTGATGCGGTTGTATCCGAAGCGGAACTCATTCAGCAGGTTCGTCGAAAATGTGTGCAGTTCACTGATCGCAACGCTGCGGTATGCGTTGTCCTGATTGCCTGCCGTGAAACCGCCGCCGTCAAGAGAGTTCGTGAAGGGACCCGGTGTAAAGATGGACTGGTCTTCATAACTGACACGGGCGAAGAAGTTGTCCTTGTCAGAGATTTTGTGGTCCACACGGATGTCGAAATTGTTCTGCCCCAAGCTCTTCTTGGGATCGACGAGGTAGTTGTTCCCGTTGATGTCGACATTTGGTTTCGGGAATAAAGCTGCAATCCCTCCGGCTACCGTGTTAATCGCGCTGGGGCCACTGCTGGGGAAAATGTTCGTGGGAACGCCTCCGGCATCCACGGCGATGGGCACGCCGCAGGGCGCAGGTCCGGTGGTCTGCGTAAGGCGCGGATTGAAAATCTCTCCCTGGTAGGTTGGATTTCCGGCGCAATCAAGAGCGCCGGGGATTGGGGTGCTCAGATCGAGAAAACTGGAGAAGTCGCCCCCGAGCATCTCCGGGGTGGGGATCAGCAGGAGTTGGGGCAGGGCCTGCCGAATGCGCAACCCTTCGTAATCCACGAAGAAGAAGGTGTGGTCCCTCCAGATGGGGCCGCCCAGCGTGGCTCCGAATTGGTTCTGCTGGTAGGGCTGCCGGCCGAGGAAATCGAACGCGTTTCGGCCATCCAGCTTGTCATTGCGGAAGAACTCGTACAAGTCGCCGTGGAAAGCGTTCGTTCCAGACTTGATGACGGCATTCATGATGGCGCCATTCCCGCGGCCGAATTCCGAACTATAGGAATTGGTTTCTACCTTGAATTCGCCGATGGCGTCGACCGAGGGCTGAATCACATACGCGCTGCCGTTCAGAACGTCGCCCAGATTGGCGTTGTTGTCGATGCCGTCGAGCAGAAAGTTGTTTTGTAGCGCACGTGCTCCATTGGAACTGAATCCGTAGCTGGTTTCTGTTCGTGACCCGGGCTCGCTGGGAGCGACGCCAACTGCGAGCTGGGCCAGTTGCGCGAAATTGCGGCCATTCAGTGGAAGCGTAGTGGCGGTGCGGCTGCCGACGACTTGGCCGAGTTCAGAAGTTTCCGTCTCGAGCTGCGCGGCCGTAGTCGAAACGGTCATCGTTTCCTTGAAGGTCCCCACCTGCAGGGTTACGTCCACGGCAAGGCGATCTTGAACGTTGAGAGTGATGGGACCGGCGACCGCTCTTTTGAAACCGGTCTTCTCGACGGTCACAGTGTATTGGCCAATTCTCAGCGGGCCGGCGACATACTCCCCGCTGGAATTGGTGCTAGTCGGGAAGATGGTCCCATGGTCCACGTCCGTGACTGCAACCTTGGCATCAGGCACCACCGCCCCCGTACCGTCCTTGACCACGCCCACGATGTTGCCCATGTCCTTTTGGGCCCAGCCAGCTGATGTCGCTGCCAAGACGACCAAGACCACAACCACAGTGAGATTGAGTGCGCCGCAAACATCACGAGAAAAGGACTTCATGTCGTCCTCCGGGACAAAGGCCGGCGGCGGAATCAGCGACTCCGCTCCGGTATTTTGGTGGCCTCAAGCAATAAATGCTCGGAAAATTCCACATTGAGTTTCGCATTCTGGGAGTCTACTAGTCCCAATTGTTTCCCATTCTCATAATCGAGAATTTGATAAGTGCCGGGTGCCATGCCGCGCAGCTCGACTTGTCCCTTCCACGGTTTCTTCTTGTCTGGGGTATAGAAGGCGTAGTACATGTGACCATCCTTCGCGATGGCGTAGGCTTCAGGCATATCATAGCCGTGGGTATAGAGATCCAGGAACTCGCCTCGCGAAAGCATCTTGGCCTGATAGATATCGATCCACTTTTTCCAGTGCGCTTCCTTCTCGCGGGTCAGTTCGACCAGCTTGAACTTCGGGCCGTAGGTGGGCCAGGTGAACTTCGTCCCCAGCACAGCTCCAACGCCGACTTCAGAAGCAAAGTCCGTTCCCTGATCCACTTCCTGCAAGGTGTTGCTGAACCGCACATCCGTCAGCTCGACATGGTCACCGTAGACAGCTGAATAGGGTCCGAGCAACGCTTTGTACATTTTTGTGCGCAGACGGACCTGTCGGGCGCCGACCGGATCCGCAGTGACAGCCTGGTCGATGTAAGGGAGCCAAGCCAGGCTGGGCGGCGTCCCGCAGGGACACGCTTGGGTAACGCTATCCGGCTTAAGAGCGCGGGTTGTTTCGAGAATGATCTTGTAAATATCGCCCACCGCTTCAATGGATTCGTTCGGAGACTTGTGATGGTGTTTCGGGTTGTAGCAAGCAGGGACGGTGTAGGAAAAATCGAGTTTGTGACCGTCGAAATCCCAGTCGCGAATGAATCGCTCTGTCAGTTGCTTGTAGTACTGCTTCACTTCAGGCACTGCGGGACAAAGCGCCCCGAGATCGGCCGTGGCTCGTGCCGGGTTCCCTTTCTCATCCAAGATCAGCCAGTCTGGATGTTCTTTGGCCACATTCGACAGCTGATAGGGACGATGATTGAGGATGTCCTTTCCATGCCCGTCTTCGACCACGAGCGGGATCCACCAGATCGTGATGTGGATGCCCGCGTCGTGGTATGCCTTCACAACTTTCTGCAGCGAGTCGTCGGGAAAAGTGTCGGTTCGCGGCTCCCAATCGCCGCGCGACTTGAACCAGCCGGCATCCAGCGTTGCCCAGCGCAAGCCGAGCTGTTTCAGCTTTGGAATCGTGCCCAGCATCTGTCTGGGCGTGAAATCCATCTCGTATCCCCAGCCACACCAGTTGGCTTGGTAATCCGCATCGGTGGGATGAGCAAGACTCAGGCCTCGTACCTGCAGCATCTTCGAGTACAGACTCAAAGGCTGGTAGAAGTCGCCGTGAAAAACGGAGATGAACGTAAGCGGTGTTGCATAAACCTGGCCCTGCTGTAACCGCGTGTTGACGTCGAGAGTGACGTCGACGCTAACGCGGCCGTTGGGGAGCGTTTGTACCGGCAGATTCAACCTCAGGGGTACGGTTTCGGCATGTCCAATGGCCTCTCCGACCGACCCCGTCCAGAATGCAACGACAGGAATGCCGCCCCCCGTCTGGTTCTCGTCATTGTGCATGACAACCTGCATAGGATTCACGCGGGTGAACTTCTCACCGATTTGCATCACATCGTCTTTGCCCCATGCCTCGCTCGAGCCATGAAACGACCACATTGCAAACGAGGGGACCTTCGGGTCACTCAGAGAAGCATTGAGGATGTGTCGCTGTGTGATAACCCGTTCCACGGGAATGTCGACTGTACCGGTGTTTTTGTAGGAAGCACTTGTGAGCGCCAGTGCGGGAAAGTCGTCGTAGACCTCCATGGCCAGCGTTTTCTGGAGTGATGGCGAGGACTGACTCTTGCCCGAGACCTCGATCCGCTTGCCCCTGGCGCCAAGCCGTCCGGAGGCAGAGGAGACCTTGGCATGATCAAGATCGAGCATGAAATCGCGAATTTCCCGGCCACCACTGACAAGATAGTCCCCATTGGAGTCCTCCGCCGCGGGATCGTCGAGCGTCAAGTTTTGCCCTTCGCGCAGCAGGATGGCCTGAATGTATCCCGAGGGAAGTAAGCGAAATTCCGCAAAGCGTGTCCTCACGACAATGGGCGAGCCATGGCTCTCGATCACAGCGATCGCCGATGGCGCTTGATTGTTGGACGACGTCTTGTCTTGGCTACAGCTGACTATGAAAAAAGTGAAGGTCAGAGTGGCCAGAAGCGCGGTCGAGGGCACCATGGAAATCGCGCGGCGGAAATGTGCCCAACTCTGCAACATGTTGACACCGTACCTTTCGGCCGTTGGAAGCAACAGTTGGTCCCCAGCAATCACAGGCTGGTGTAACGTTTTACCTGACCGCAACTTGATACATCTCGATTGCCGTCAATGTCAAGAGAAAAAGTATATTTCCGGACACCTCTTCATCGCTGCAGACAACCCGCGTAGTGTCGGAGATTTTGTACCGATTTCTGCGGCCACTGGTCACTCATCACGGCAGTGGGGAATGCGCGAATCTCCGTCTAGGAGGAGATGGCGTCGATCAAAAGTTCCTGCACCTGATTAGAAAAGGGTTTTCCAAGATCGCGCGCAAAGGCATCCAGGGTTTCGACGCACGCTGACGGATGGATTGTGTGCGGCGACAGGCATTTGTAGCTGGCCAGCAAGACTCCCAACTCCAGCGCTGTCTCAACTGACTGCGAGCCTGCGCTCTCTTTTGGGAGGTCCGCTCGCAGGAAAGGGATACCAGCAGCCACCGCCGCAATAATCCCTCCGAGCAGTGAGTCCCCCGCCCCAGCGGTTGAGGCAACCGCTACCTTCGGCGCCGGACAGTAGTTGTATAACTGGGCCGTCACGCCGTATGCACCGCTCTTCCCGGCGCTCACCACCAATCGCAGATTCGAACAGAATTTGCGCAGAAAATCTTGGCATTTTGCGATAAAGAACTCCGGCGCGACAGAGGAAAACGAGCAGCCGATGAGTTCTTGTGCTTCCTCTTCGTTCAGTGCCACCAAATCCAGTAGTTGAAACATGCCCGCTTGTTTCGCGGGAGCAATTTCCGCAGGTACAAATGACGCCGCTCGAAAAGTCTGCGCCCGTGAGGCCAACTGCAGGAAGTAGTGCCGCACTTCGAGCGCCACCTCCGGAACCGCAAGGGCGATCGCGCGTCTGCCGCCGGACTTCAACAACTCCGCAACCCGATCGATATCGCTCTCGCACAACGTCGCCGCCGCCGAATTGCTGGTCGTGATGTTGCCGCCCGTGCCGTCGGGATACTGGAAGCACACACTGAATAGGGTTGGGCTCCCACAAGTGGTATCGACCAGCCTGGTGTCGATACCGGCTTCTCCCATTTCCTGCATCACCTGGAGTCCGGCAGCGTCGTCTCCCACCTTGCCGACAGGCACGACATGGAAGGGCAAGCCCGAAACCCGCGCCCCCAGCAGCTTTGCGATGTAGTGAATCACGATATGCAGTTTGCAATAGTCCCGTACATCGAGCAGGCGGCCGGGGCGGCTTTCGTTCCGGCCAAGAGTGTGGTTCCCTGCAAGATCAAAGAAAATCCCTTTTCCAATCCCTCCGACTCCAATCAGTTGCCGGTAAGGAGAACTTTCATCAATCCGCAAGACGCGCATGTGTTTGCCTAGAGAAGTTCCCAGTCAAGATTTTCGCTGATCGGGTGCCGTGTGGTTTCTTCGGTCGCGGTGATGATCGCATCCGGGTGCCGCTGCAACAGTGTCATCGGATACTCCGGAATCGGTTCGGAAAATAACGCGACCCGCAAGGCGGTCTGCTTCCATGCGCCGGTGTCGCTGTACACGCGAACTTTCCTCGCAGATAGACATTCCCGAACGCCCAGGGTAATCGACATCGGCGGCACGAACTGGTAAGCGCCACCGAAAGTCCGGTGCGCCAGAGCAAGAATCGTATCAAGGTTGTTCTCCTGGATACGAATGGTGGAGTTGGCCAGATCTTCCAGCGTGATCGAACTGTACGGGTGACGGCGCGCCTGGTTGTACGCGATGTGTCCGTCCTGCCCCCAACCCCCGACCGTGATATCAATCGGGGCGCTGTCGATTGCCGCTCGTACTCGCTCCGCGGTGGAGGGCAGCAGCCAGAACCTCTGCGCCTCGGGTACCTGCAAAGCGGCATCGATCCCGCCATAGAAATGCTTTTCCATGAAAGTGCGGAAATTGTAGGGATGGTTCGCAGGCAGTGGCTGGCCTTGCCAGTCCAAACATTCGTCCATGTGGAACACCGACAAATTCCGCAGGGACACGCTCCGTGCGTTCACTAGTTCTGTATACGGAGCGTACCAGCAACTTGGCCCGCAAGGGATAATGGCGCGGGTCGGACAGCAACGCTGATTATTGGCTTCAACGAGGCTCACCAGTTCCTCTGCCATCAACTGACCCATTTCAACGGAGTCCCGGACGACGCGGAATCGCGTCCGCAAGTCTGGATGGCTAGGCAAGCCCCCGGCAGGGACCTTGCACCAGCGATAAAGATCAGTTCTTAATACATTGGCCATAAGATCTCCCGGCACGCGTGCAGGGTGAAGCGATTCGCCTAAATCCTACGCCATAGGTCAAGCGTTCCCTCTCCGGTCCCGGTCCTTTATGAACCCGTCGCCGGACAGGTGGATTCACGCACGATCAGCTTCGGCGACACCTTGCGGTATTTTGCCTGAGCCGGACGTTTTTCCACCGAAGCCCTGATCAGTTCTTCGACGATTTCCGCGCCCAGCGAACCCTGCATTTCCAACTGTTGCTGCACGGTAGTGAGCGGCGGATTGTAGAACTCCGAGCCGGGGATATCATCGAAGCCGACGACGGAGCAGTCCTTCGGAACCCGGCGTCCGGCTTTGGTAAGGGCGCGAACCGCGGCAAACGCGGTGAGATCGTCGAATGCAACCAGCGCGGTGAAATCCGGGCGCCGGCGCAACAACTCTTCGGTCAATTCGCAGCCCTCGGCATAACTCGAATTCCTGCCTTTGATTTCGAGAACCAGATTCGGATCGATCTTCAATCCGACGTCGTGAGCAAAGCTCTGTATCCCCCGCCAGCGCTGCCGGCTGTCGACCAGGATCTTCGGGCCTTTTATAAATGCGATTCTGCTGTGACCTAATTCGTAGAGGTGCTGAATCGCTTGCCTGGTGCCGGACTCATTGTCAACGACGATGGAACTGACCGGACCGCGCTGTAACTCGCGGCCGATCACAACCGTTGGAATGTCGCGCTCCGCGAACTCAGCCAGCAGCCCAGTATCGAGGTAGACGGGGTTGGCGACGGCGATGAAGCCCTCCACCCGGCGATCCAGCAGCATGTCCACACAGCGCTGGAATTGCGACCTGTCGTTCTGCAGATCTGTGGCGATTGGAAAATAGCCAGACGGCCGGAGACGGTTCTCAATTCCGCGAAGGATCTGCGTGCAATAAGGATCAGTGATGTCAAATACTACGACACCGATCGTATGGCTGCGCTGACTTCGGAGGGATCGCGCAAATAGATTAGGCCTGTACCCGAGGCGACGAGCTACCTTCCGGATGTGGGTGCGGGTGCGAGGGGAAATGCGGCCGGATCCAGGCCCCTCGTTCAGCACCATCGATACCGTCGTGAGCGAAAAGCCACTTTCTCGCGCGACGTCGCGAATGGTTACCATCTGTTCCTCCCCGGCAGACCGGTCGTATCCCGCCGGACACAAACCCCTCCGAGCTCACGAAAAAATTCGCATGACTCTAACACATCCCATCGGGGTGTGCCGCGACCGGTTGACAGCAGGGCGCTGAAAGTCTAAATTTACGCGTATTGTAACGTTTCACCGGAGAAAAAGCTTGGCAGATTTTGGAAAGCAGATTCGGTTGCGGCGAATTCTCCGCCACGACCGTGGCACGCTGGTCGTAGCCTTTGACCATGCTCTGGTACTGGGTCCGATCCCGGGAACGATCGATCCCGCCCGGCAAATCCGGCGCTTCGTGGACGCGAAAGCCGACGCCATCTTGCTCAATTTGAGCAGCATTCGTTATTTCGCGGAATCGGTTTCGTCCGATCACATGCCTGGTCTGATCGCGCGGCTTGACTGGACGACCGCCTTCAACGAGTCGGCGAAACTCGGCGCTAATGGTTTTCAAACTTGCCTGGTGGCTCATCCCGAAGACGCACTTCGATCGGGTGCCGATGCGGTCATCACGTTCCTTTTTGTGGGCGGCGGCGGCGACCCCGAGTTCGAGAAAAAGGAAATCGAACGAGTTGGCAGTCTTGCCCGCGAGTGCGAACGGGCAGGAATCCCCTTGATTGTGGAATCCCTGGCCCGCGGAAACCAGGTCGAGAACCCGCGTGATTCCAAGTGGCTCATGCTGCACACGCGCATAGCGGCGGAGTTGGGGGCCGACATCATCAAAACCGAAAACGCCAGGGACGTCCCGACCATGCGCGAGGTGGTCAGCGCTTGCCCGGTCCCGATACTCGTGCTCGGCGGTAGCCGTACGAGTACGGACGAGGACGTCCTGAATGTCGTTCGCTCGATTGTGCAATCGGGCGCGGCCGGAGTTTTTTTTGGCCGAAATATTTTTCAGGCTGACAACATGCCCGAGCTCTTGCAGCGTGTGCGCTCCACACTCGGGGACCAAGCTCCGCCACAAGGACAGTGACCTGTGAGTCTGCTGGCTGTAGACATGGGCACGAGCAGTTGCAAGGCAGTCGCGTTCTCTGAAGACGGTCTTACTCTCGCCCAGAAGACGCATAGCTACTCCCCGGAGTCACCACATCCTTCCTGGATCGAGATGTCGCCGGAGAAGTTCTGGCGGGCACTTCTGGCCGTAACCCGTGCGATCGCCGCCGACGTCACCTCAGACCCTGTCGAAGTCCTTGCCATCAGCTCGCATGGCGAAACGTTGTTTCCAGTCGATTCCCACCAGTGCGCCATCGGTCCGGCCATTCTCAACGCGGACAACCGAGCTGTCACCGAGGCCAACCAACTCGCCGAGGCAATCGGGCGCGAGCGTATCTTCGAGATCACGGGGCTGGCAGTGCACTCGATGTATCCGCTTGCAAAGATGTTGTGGCTGAGGGTGCATCAACCGGATGTGTTCTCCTCGACTGCTTGTTTCCTGACGCTCCCAGGTTACCTCCTCACCCGGCTGGGGCTGCCCCCGTACGTGGACTACTCGCTGGCTTCCCGTTTCCTCGCGTTTGATATTCGGAAGCGAACTTGGTCCGCAGAGATTCTTTCCGCCTGCGAGTTGTGCCCTGAACAGTTTCCAACCCCGGTTCCGGCGGGCACGATCGCGGGAAAGTTGGCGCCGGACATCGCGGGCGATCTCGGCCTTAGAGCCGGGACTCCTGTCGTGGTGGGCGGCCACGATCAGCCGTGCGCAGCGCTCGGCAGTGGAGTGCTGGACCCGGGGCGAGTTTCAGCGTCGTTCGGAACGTATGAGTGCCTGGTCGCGGCCTCAGAAGCGCCCGCCCTGACTGAGAAAGCGCTCACTGCAAACCTGAATTCATACTGCCATGTCGTCCCAGATCGCTATGTCACCCTGGCCTATTTCCCGTCGGGAATCATGATCGAGTGGTTTCTCCGCCTGATTCATTCCGCCGGAGAATTGCTCGAATCCTCGGTCGGGGAGCTCTGCGCTGCGTTGGAGGGACACGCACCTCAAGGGCCCACCGGGCTGTGCATTACTCCGCACCTTTTGGGCACGTGTAATCCTGATTTCGACCCAAGCGCAACGGGAGTGATTGCGGGGATTCGTCCGGCCACAAGTCGCTCGGATCTGTACAAGGGCATCCTCGAAGGCATCGCCTGCGAATTCGCGAATATGGCTGAACTGCTGCAACAAGCGGCGGGGGTGTACAGCGGCATCTACATCAGCGGTGGCGGAGGGCGGTCGCGCCTGGGTTTGAAGCTGCGCGCTGCGCTGGCTGGCCGCGAGCTTCATTTGATGCACTGCTCTGAGGCGGTTTGCCTGGGCACAGCGATTCTGGCCGGGATCGCTGTCGGCAAATATAGCAGCTTCGCGCAAGCGGTCGAGCAGGTGGTCGGAGTTTCCGAAACCATTGGGCCTGATGCCGCTATCGCCCAGAGCTACAAAGCTCAAATGGCGCAATATCGAATCCTTTATTCGAGTCTGGCACCCGTGAGGCACATACAACCTACGTACAACTGAGGAGGAGAAAATGATCGAGCCGAAGGTCGGGTTCATTGTTTACGGCGTTCACAAGGACGGACTGGCGGATCCCATGGGCCAACCTTTCATCGATGGGGCGGTCGTCGAGCGATCAAAGAACGCACTGCTAGAGGCTGGGCTCAAACTCGTCACGCACGAGACCGTTATCGCCAGCAAAGAAGAAGCGATAGCCGCCCTCCGCCAGATGAAGAACGAAGAAGAAGTTGACGCAGTGATCCTGTTTTCGGGCACATGGGTGTGGGCGGCGCATCTCGTCGGCGCCATCCGTGATTACGCCAGCACGGGAAAAGGAGTTTTGCTTTGGACTCATCCAGGCTCGCAGGGCTGGCGTCCCGTCGGCGGCCTGGTGATGCACGGAGGTCTATTGGAGATTGGCGTCGCTCACAAGTTTGTCTACGGAGCCGCAGCGGACCGGGAAGCAGTCGAGAAGATTGTGAGTTATGCACGGGCGGCGCACTTAAAGAATTGGCTGAACCTCTCCACGATTGGCGCCATCGGTGGGAGGGGGATGGGGCAGACCTGCGGAGCAGCAGACCCGTCGCAGTGGATGCGGATGTTTGGCATCGACATCGATTCTCGCGACGCAACCGAGGTGATCCGGGCCGCGGAATCGATCTCGCCAGCCGAGATCAGCGCGATCGTTCCGCGTTTGCAGAAATTGTTCGGCAAGGCCCCCGACTTGAACGTGGTCAATGAACGGTCGATTCGCCTCTATCTGGCGCTGAAAAAAGTCGTGGAAAGCGAGAAGTTTGATTTCTACACAATTCAGTCTTTTCCCGGCCTCGGCGATCATTACTCGGCTACCTGCTTCGCGCAAAGCATGATGCTCGAGGATGGACACGGCACCTCCACTCTCGGTGACTTTAATACTGCACTCACCGTCCTGCTCTTGACCAAGCTCAGCCGGGAGCGCGTCTACTACGGAGATTTGCAGCACATCGACACGAAGACGAAAGAGATCAAGATTATCGGGGACGGAGCATGTCCTCCCTCGCTGGCAGGGACACTGGGGCCGGCCGGTTTTGCTGAACACGGCATTCCGACCGAAGGCGAGGCAGGTGGCCTCTCGGTTAAGCTGATCTGCAAAGTTGGAGAAGGAGTACTGGCCCGTTTGGGAAGAGTCAATGGCGAGTTCCGTATGGTCATCACTCGCGCAACCGTTTTCGAACCCCCCGCCAAGGATCTCGCAAGCCGGCTGAATGAATGTGGCATTCCCTTTTGGCCCCATGGCTTCATCACGGCTCATTGCGATATAGAGAAACTTCTGCAGAATTGGACCAATGAATACGCGTGCCTGGGATATGGACCCGACATTTACCCGGCACTGATTGATTTCTGTGAAATGACCGGCATAAGAACAGTGCTGCCGTAAGGAGGAGCTTCCGATGAGGTTTCTGCCACGATCGGTCTCTTTGCTCACGTGCGCTATGGCGATCGCAGTCTCCTGTGCCGCCCGGACCGCAAGTGCCGCGTCCCCTTCAGTTGGAAAAGCCAGTGAAGTACAGGCTCTGAAAGCGTTCGCAGCGCTGCACCCTATCGATGCGCATGTGCACGTCTTCAAGACTGATCCTGCATTCCAGGGAATGCTGGAGCGGCTGAGTGTGAAGCTGCTGAATATCCTGGTCATGGATAACACGCTCCCCTACCGCAAGCAACTGCAGCCGCAAATCGATGATGCGCTCACCCTCATGCGGTCCAGCCGTGGCCATATTGCTCTGTGTACAACGTTCGACCCGTACCTATTTAACAGTCCATCATTCAGTGCCGACGCCATCAAGCAGATCGATCGAGACTTCGCCGCTGGCGCCGTAGCGGTAAAGATATGGAAGAACATCGGAATGGAAATCAAGGATCGCAGCGGCAAGTTCATCACGGCAGACGATCCGAGGTTCGATCCAATTTACAGAGACATCGCCCAGCATGGCAAAACACTCCTGTCACATCAGGCGGAGCCCGATGTGGCCTGGGGACCGCCGGATCCGGCCGATCCCTCCTGGTCCTACTACCAGGAAAATCCGCAATGGTATGTTGGCAACAAGCCCGGGTTCCCGTCGAAACAGATGATTCTCGAGGCGCGGGATCATGTGTTGGCGAACAATCCCAACCTGCGGATGGTGGGAGTCCACCTCGGTAGCATGGAAAGAGATCTCGATAACCTCGCCCGACACTTGGAGAAGTATCCGAAGTTCGCCATCGACACAGCGGCGAGAATGGATTACCTGATGCTGATGTCTCCCGAAAAAGTGCGTGCCTTCCTCATTAAGTACCAGGACCGCGTTGTCTACGGGACCGATCTCGATCTGCTCGCGACTGCGGACGTCGCGGAAGCGCTCAGAGACTGGCAATCCACCTACGCGCGGGACTGGAAATTTCTTGCTACCGGCGAAACCTTTAGCCTTGAGGGTAAGCCGGTGCGTGGATTGAATCTGCCCCAGTCGGTGCTCAAGAAAATATTTCGCAGCAATGCTCTCCACTGGATCCCTGGGTTGTGAATCAGGACGCCGCCATTCTCCTTTGCGGGCTCCTTCGACGCGCGTTGAAAAAGAGTGGGCAGCGTACCGCAAACGGGCCGAAGCTTGACTGATCGACATAAGATCCGCTCCCATTGCACCGTCCGGAAGTTCCTCAGAGTTCCCCAAGCTTGCCATCAGTGCCGCTGAATTTCTCAAAAGTAGCCTAAGTCGGGCAACTCATAACCCAAGGGTCGGTGGTTCAAATCCACCCCGAGCAACCAATGCAATCATAGAGTTACGAGGAATTTGTATTTTCGATTGTGGTCTGAAATGGTCCAATGAGGTTTGGAGCGCAAGAACAGAGGCCGTCCCCGAGACGGCCTTTTGCTATTTGGCACGGTCTTGAAGCAGCACCCGCTGCACCACGGATGCCACACCGTGGAGGATGTCGGAATCAGTCTGGGTGAGGCCTTCGACCGCGCTCTCGGCGACCGGCGCAGCATCCTGCGAGCCGGCTATTTTCTGATGCCCATGGACGAAACTCTCGGTCTGGCGGCCGTGGACTTTGGCGGTCGTGCGGTGGCCGTGGTTCAGACCAAAGTCCGGGCGGCGCGGGTCGGCGATCTGCAAACGGAGCTGGTCTGCGACTTCTTCGAGGGTTTCGCACGCGTGCTTTATGGACGCTCCAGCCAAGATAGAAGCGTTCTTCAAAGCATTTGCGCGCGCTCTGCGGGTGCCTGCTCTCTTGACCGCCAACTGGGACGAATGCTGCCCAGCACCAAGGGGCTTCTATGACCGCTCCAACGATCGCCATCGTAGATTATGGAGCAGGCAACCTGAATTCGGTGAAGAAGGCGTCTGACTATCTCGGCGCCCAAGTCGTGGTCACCACCCAGCCTGAAGCTGTCGCAGCCGCCGACAAATCGTTCTGCCTGGGGTTGGACACTTCTCCGCGTTAGGCGGTCTCGACAACGCTGGCTTGCGCGACGCCGTGCTGCAAGGCGCGCGCGCCGGCAAGCCATTCCTCGGAATCTGCCTGGGAATGCAGTGGCTGTTCGAGGGCAGCGACGAGGCCCCCGAGTTCGCGGCAGCGGGGATCTTTGCGGGTAGATGCCGGACGTTTCCGTCTTCGGTGAAATCACCGCACATCGGGTAGAACTCGCTGGCCGTCCGTGAGGGCTCGCGCGTGCTGCGTAACGTCGCACCCGACTCCTTTGTTTACTACACCCACTCTTTTCAAGCGCCGATGATCGCCGCCACCGCGGCGGAGAGCGAATACGGAACGCGGTTTTCCGCCGCCGTCGAACAGGAAAATGTTTTCGGAGTGCAGTTCCACCCGGAAAAATCGTGGACTGTGGGGCTCCTCATTCTCAAGAATTTCTGTGAGGTTCAATGAGGTTCGACAAGTGCAGACCAAGCGCATCATCGCCTGTCTCGACGTGGACGGCGGCCGGGTCGTGAAAGGCGTGCAGGTCCACGATCTGCGCGACGCCGGAGACCCTGCGGACTGCGCCGCTGCTCACGCGCGTGACGGCGCCGACGAAATCGTTCTGCTCGATATCACGGCCACCAGCGATAAGCGCAACACGATGCTGGATGTCGTCTCCCGCACGGCCCGCGGTTTGTTTATTCCGTTCACGGTAGGCGGAGGAATCCGCGAACTCTGCGACGCCGCAGCCGTGTTCGAGGCCGGAGCCGACAAGATCGCCATCAACTCAGCCGCAGTGAAGGACCCGGCACTGATCGGGAGAATTGCCGCGCGTTTTGGCTCGCAGGCAGTCGTTGTAGCCATTGATGCTCGGCGGGTGAACGGCGGTTTCGAAGTGTTCGTCGCGGGAGGGCGCACTCCCACGGGCCGTGACGTGCTGCAATGGGCGCGAGAGGCGGCCGGTTGCGGTGCGGGAGAAATCCTGCTTACATCCATGGACCGCGACGGGACCCAGGCTGGCTTCGATTGCGAGTTAGTTCAGATGGTGGCCGGTGCAGTTTCTATTCCTGTGATCGCGTCGGGCGGCGCGGGTTCGGCGCGAGACTTCATTGAAGTGTTCCAGAGCGGCCGTGCTGACGCCGCTCTAGCCGCTTCCATCTTCCATTTTGGAATCGAGAACATCGCACAACTGAAGCCCGAACTGCACGCGGCCAACGTGCCGGTGAGGTGGCCATGCTGATTCCGTCGATTGATCTTATGGGCGGCAAGATTGTGCAACTAATCCAGGGCGAGAAGAAGAAACTGGAATTCGACAACTTCGATTACTGGATCGAGCGCTTTTCCAGGTATCCCATTGTCCAACTCATCGACCTCGACGCAGCGCGCGATGCCGGTGACAACCGTTTATTGGTGAAGCAGATCGTCGCCCGGCTGAAATGCCAGGTTGGCGGCGGCATTCGCAATCTCGAAATTGCGCAGAAACTTTTGAACCTGGGTGCATGCAAGGTCATTATCGGGTCCGCGTTGTTAGCCGAGGGCCGGATCAACCTGGAGTACGCCAACACGCTCGCTGAC
>Ga0182019_10000543_pt1 | contig 18648 bp, 16 predicted proteins | sample 812E2MmetaG_FD_120483 | JGI IMG/M metagenome (GOLD analysis project Ga0182019, IMG submission 120483) | Permafrost microbial communities from Stordalen Mire, Sweden - 812E2M metaG | ecosystem: Environmental > Terrestrial > Soil > Wetlands > Permafrost | place: Sweden: Stordalen | collected...
CCGGCGCTGAGCGGGGAACGATCGTTTGCGGTGGTGTGCTCGGGGTTCGCTTGCCAGCCGCCGAGTTTCGATGCGGAGGAGTTGGCGCGGGCGTTGGGGGCACGGGCGCGTCCAGCGGCTTGAGGGGTTGCGGATTCCTGGCACGTGCGGCGGGCTCGGCGGCCAGCGTCGGTAAGGGTTAGCTCATGCGAAGTTTCGCTGCCGGGTTCTTAGTTTCCCACGGTTGGCGCCGGATACTCCGGCAGTTTCTCTTTGTTGGTGTTGGCGCGCTTCACTTCGAGTTCATCAAACAGAATCGGAGGCGCCACGATGCTGTGGGGCACGATCTGCGGATGATTGTAGGCGTAAAGGTCATCACCAGCGGCAACCAATTCGCTACGCAGGGCGCGTGTGTCCAGATCTCCGAAGGTGGCACCGCGAACCAGTTCCTCGTGGCCATCCTTGACCCAGACTTTGTAGAGCAGGCGAGGCATGAGCTTCGGGCCAAAGGTTTCAACACGGTAGCAGTAGGAAAGATCGCGCTGGCGGCAAAGATCCAGAAATTTTTCTTTCAGCGCCGCGCCAGACATGGGCTGCGAGGAGCTAACGATCAGGTTACCCACATGAGGAAGTGGAAAGGTCGGACCTGAAGTCGAGGCTGGAATGCGAGCTTGGGCGTGGCCGTTGGACGCCGGAAAATCTCGAATGGGCTCACGGCCTATCAGGTAGTTCACCAGGCTTCCCTTTTCAATTACGGAGACGCGCTGGGCAGGAACGCCTTCATCGTCGAACCACGTGGTCCAGTTTCAGATTGGACTTGGCACGATCCAATTCAGCGCGCATCGCCTGCAACACGGGGTCGCCGTTAGCTTCGAGGCGCCAGTCCTTCGGCTGTACCGGTATCTGCGCGAGCGTGGAAGCGGCCAGCAAACTCACGATCAGCAGCGCGAGGGCGCAAGGCTGTTTCGTTCTGCCGATCCTGGTGATCATGATGGGTCCGGTTCTTTCTCCGGCGGGGCGGCGGGCGGACCGGCCGGTGCTTCCGGTGATGGGGAGACAGGCGGAGGCGCGGGCGACTCCGGCCTGGGCAATGTGGGCGGACCGGTGAACATGCTCGGCACACAAAAAAGAGGCCAGCCATGAAGGCCGGCCCGGAAGATTGCTTGGTAATGCGAATTGTTACGTCATTTCGCTTAAGTGGCCACGTACATCTCGCGACTATGCGTCGCAGGCCGGACGACTGGGAGGACAAATCGCTACCGGTCCCGAAGGAGTTGGAACTCTCGGAACTGAAGCATACGCAAATGTACCTACCAGACCTACCAACAGCAGTAACGCTCTGATCGAACGTTTCATGGTTTACTTTCTCCTTAGGGTCTGCCGAAGGCCAAGGGTCAAACTACTAGCCTCCAGCGTGACGGATTATACACAACCCTGCAACTTTGTGATTAAAGGGAGGTTACTTGAGGCGCGGAGAACGACGCGACGAGCTGACAAACATGCCGAAAATTGACGGGGCCGTCCGGCAGGCAACAGGAGCGGCGTTTATGCTGGTTCCTTAAGGTGATGGTTTGAATAGAATCGCTTCAGTTTAGGGTCGAAGCGAGGAATTGCAGGGTGCCAAAAAATCCTCTTGACAAGGTTTTTGCGCGGGCTGTTTTTGGGCTCAACCGCGACTATTGCCGGGTCTTGGAACCGGCCGCCGCGGAGTTGGCCCTGGGTGGGTCAGCGGGGCGGTTAAGCGGGATATGATCTTCCGCAGCCTCTAAATTTGAGCTTCGCGAAAAGGCGCGCTCCACCATGCCTTCGAACATCGGGATCAGCGAATCGGAAGAGACCGGATGTTGAATATCCGCCAAGCCCTGTTCCCATCGCTCGGTCTGCAAGGGGTTGACGGCGGCCACGCGCACGGCATTGCGCGAGAGCGAGTAGCCGAGCCAAACAAAGATGGCCAGGCTTAAGGCCGACATATTGATCAGGTTGAACATGGCTTGTTTGACGAATCCACCCGAGATCAAAACGTACATCATCAAATCTACACCGGCGAACAGCCCGAAGCCGAGAGAGATACCAAAACTGACCTGCTTCCGGGAGACTCCGAGAAAGCGCGAGAACAGGAGCAAGAAAAGGATGAGGCCAAGCTGCACAATGCGGACCGAGCGCTGCAGGGTGGTAACGGCGTGAACCAGCGGACTCTGGTCGAAAGAATTTGAAAAGGCGACCACGACTGAAACCAGCAGCATTACTACGCCAGCCCACTTGAACAGAAGAGTGCCTAGATCTTTCAGCGTGTGATAAGGGCGGAACACGTCGATGAAAATCTCATGGATAACCTTGAAGCCGAGAACCGCGTTCACCGCTTCTCCCAGCCAGAAAAGCCCGAAATACAACCTGTAGTTGCCGGTACGCCAAACCGGAAAGATGACGGCGAAATTCACTACCTGCACCAGGAGAAACAGGAAGAACGCGGGAAACTGCTTGAGCAGTTTACGTCGCCATAAGATCACCGCCACCACCGATTGCAAGATCGGTTGCGCGCACCACAAATAAAGGACGATGGCGTGGCTGTGCAAATTCATGGGTGCATGCGGGGGAACGACGCGATCAACCTAAGAAACCGCGGCGCTTCCGGCCCTCACCCACATCCTCAGGCAGGTTGCCCTTCGGGGTCAACCCACTTAGGTAACCTTAGTAACCATTACCATCTGGCCAGTTCGGCTTCGCAGGGCGCTGGAAGAGTCGGTATTCGATGTCAAGCTCCTAAAGGGGGCGTGTGTTCTCGAAGAACTTAAGGTATCGCTAAAGCGATAGCTGATACGAATCTGTCATCTCTGTCATGGCTGAGGTAATGCGGTGATACGAAACTGGAGTTTTTTCGCAGCCTCCTTCGACAACTACTGGGTAAGGGACTATCCGGCGTCGGGCGTGGAATGGAGGTAGGCGCGCATCATGCGCACTTCATCGTCTTTTTCGTCGAGGTCGTGGAGCAGGATGTCGCGGAGGGAAACGACGCCCTTGAGTTCACGTCCGGCGCAGACCGGGAGGTGCCGGAAACCATGCCGCTTCATCAGGGTCATGCAGGTTTCGAGCGGATCATTCGGAGCGACGGTGAGAGGATCTTCGGTCATAACCTGGCTAACCAGGGTGCGGGCAGGATCCTTGCCGGCAACCACCACGCGGCTCATCAGGTCGCGCTCGGAGAAAATACCGGTGAGTTGGCCATCCTGTAGAACGGGTACGGCGCCGATATTGTGCTCCACCATCATGCTGGCGACTTCGAGCACGGTTTGATGGGCCTCGGCGGATATGGTGACTTGGTTACTGAGCAGATCACAGATCAACATTTGCACCTCCCGTGGACTTATGCCGGAGAGCTATGTGTCCGGCGAAGCGCGTCAAACTCGTCTGGAACGACGGAAGCAAGACCGTTTAATGTCTGGACCCGCGGCGGAGTATATGCCGAAAATCAGGAGTGGGAAAGAAAAAAATGAAGATGGGCGCTGCGCCGGCAAGCGTTTGTTTCCCGAAACAGGTTACGAGCTATGACCCGCGCCCAACGAAATGACGTAGGATCTGGCGGCCAAGGTTGCGGGCATCCCGGCAGCGTCGCGGGCGGTAATGATCAGGTTGTAATCTTCACTGGCTCGAAGACGACTGAAAACCGGGGTCGCCTCCTGCGGTTCGACCAGCGCCAGGTATCGCAGGAAAGTGAATACGTCTTCGGTTGGCTCTAACCCGGGCGCGACAAAAGAGACTTCGACATCTTCGTGGTGGAAGTGCCAGCCCAGGGAAGCTGCCAGGCGCACCGCGCGCTCATATACCGCGGGCAGGAGGACTCCGGGAGCGGGGTTGTCGAACACGATGCGGAGTTTGCGTTCATCTTCGCGGCTGAATTCGCGCACCTTGAGAGCGCCCGTGCGGGCGGTGGCTTTCCAGTCCACATGGCGGGCGGAATCGTCGGGCATGTAGTCGCGGATGAGGTAAAGGTCGTTGCCGCGGCCGCGCACAAAAGTTTCGAACTCGCCGGTGACCATGGGAAGCACTTCGCGGAACTGTTCGGTGGGCTCGACGCCGGGATAGACGATCACCTCGCGGGCCAGGTTAATGCGCCTGGTTTTCATCAAGAAGGCAAAGGGAAAGCGGGTGGCGAGGCCGAAGTTTTTTTCGCAGTAGCGGCCGCGGGCGGGGAACGTTATCTCCAAGTCGGCGCGCAGTTCCTGAAGGGGGGCGAGAAAAGGAAAATAAACGGATTCCTGCAGGATTGGCTTTTCTTCTTCCTCGCGCACGCGTCGCAGACGGCGGTCGGGCAGGCGGAACCACTGGTTCTGGGGCGCGCGATGGCGAGGCCAGCCGAAGGTGGAGGCTTCCCATCGCCAGCTTGCTTTAGATTTGGATTTGCGCTTGGCGGGGACTATGCGGACGGAAAAAGAGGGCAGCCATGAGCTGGGGTTCTGCAAGAGCAGGCGCGCCAGCATCGGACGCCCGGCAAAAACGTTTTCCGGCAAGTGGACATCGAGGGTGAGATTACGCAGCACCAGCGCCGAGGCGATGCCGGAAACCAGAATGGCAGAGAGCAGCGCGGCGACGACTACGTAAAGCAGGTTGTTTCCGGTGTTGATGGCGGCGATTCCGATCACAACGGTGATCAGGATGTAGATCATTCCGGCGCGCGTGACGTCGTAGTCCATGGCCTCGCGGACGCGCGATGCTACAACCCGCCGCGCCAGATAGGGCACGGTGGTCAGGCCGACGAAGGTGGCGAGCAATAATGCCGCCGACGCCAGGATGAGGGTTCCCCAGATATTGCCTGCCTCGCGGGCTACGGTGGAAAACAGGGCCGTAGCGAAAGCCAACATCAGGCCCACGATAGCCAGCAGGAATCGCACCCAGACCTGCGACAGACCCAGGCGCGGAAAGCGGGGCGCGGCTGAGAGTGGCGGACTGTTTTGCGTGCGTTCGGGAATCACGGGGTCTCCGGTGCGGGCGATGCTTTTACCAGCATATGACGACGGAGGGGCGAGTGGAAGTGACGGAAGAAGCTCTGAACGAGATTGTCTTGGCTCGTTGTGAAAGAGGGGCCTCGCCTCGCCTCGCCTGGACGGGGCGAAGCCCCGTCCCCACACGAAGCTATTTTTCGGACGGAGGGTAGCGGCGATATCTCCACCACAGAAATAGGGTCACGGCCACGGCGACAATCAAAACGGCGATATTGAAACGCTGCAAGGCGCGCATTAGGCCGCGCCAGTGTTGCCCGAAAAGATATCCGGCGCTGGCGATGCAGGTAACCCAGAGGGCCGCGCCCAGGAAGTTGAAGAGAGTAAACGCTCGCCAGCGCATGCGCAGCACGCCGGCCAGCGGTCCCGCAAAAACGCGCATGCCGAAGATGAAGCGGGCAAAGAAAATGGCGGCTGCACCGTAGCGGGCAAACATTCCCTCGCCGCGTTTCAGCGTGGCCGGCGGAATCCGCAGGGCGCTTTGATAGCGATCGAGCAGTGGACGCCCGCCATAGTAGCCGAAGGCATAACCGAGGTTGTCGCCGAGCGTGGCGGCACAGGTGGCGACCACGATGATCCATCCAAGTTGAAGCTGGTGTTCGGAATAAGCCAGAAAACTCGCCAGCAGGAGGGTGGTCTCACCGGGGACGGGAATACCGGCGTTCTCGCAGAGCAATGCCAAGGCCACGGCCCAGTAACCGTAGTCGGCGACGAGGGTGCGCAGCGAGTGGAGAATCGTGTGATCCATTCAGGTGGAGGCCAGTGTGAATCAGTTTCCTTTTCCGCTGGTCAGGAAAGCAACGAGCGCGCGGTTGAAGTCGTCGGGCGCCTCTTCGTAGGGCAGGTGGCCGACGCCGTTGAACGCTACCAGACGGACGTCGCGAAAATTCTGGCGCAGCCGTTCGGCGGATTGAAAGTCAACCGCCCGGTCAAGCGTTCCCCAGACGAGGAGAGTGGGGTAATCGCGAATCTGGGGGAGCGCACTTTCCAGTTCGGCCAGGTCTGCCGTCCAATTCCTGACGATGTGCCCGGCATGACGGAAGCCGTGATTCTTGAACACAGGGACGCGGTAGCCATCGAGCGAATCGGGAGGAATTTTTGCTCCGTCGCCGAACAGGCGGCGCAGCCACAGATAGTCGAGCGAGCGCCAGCGCTCAATCGTGTTGCGGAAAAGCAGGGAGCCGAATTCGCTACCCACAAAAGGCGCGAGCCGCTTGCCATGCGGTGACCAGGGATTGACGGGCGCAACCAGGATCAGGCGCTGCAGGCGTGGATCGTGTCGCTCTGCGCATATCGCGGCCACCATGATCGCGACGCCGCCACCGTGGGAGGTGCCCAGCAGGTCGAAATTTTTAATGCCGAGAGCATCCACGAACTGCAGGACGCGCTCGGCGGTAGCGCGCACGGTGCAATCGATGCCCTCGTTAGCCGTCGACAACCCAGCGCCCAGATTGTCGATGGCATAGACGGTTGCATACAGCGCCAGCGCGGGGATGGTGAATCTCCAGGAGAAGGCATAGCCCATCAGCCCATGAATCAGGATGAGCGCCGGGCCCGATCCGGCCTTGAGGTAGCGCATGCGTCCGTCGGGGAGTTCGAGCCAGTGCTCTTCGATCTGCACGTTGCGCGGGTTGGCGGGAATGAATTTTTCTTTGCGTTCTTGCGTTCCAGTGGGCAACGAAATCCTCGCAGACCGGTTCTTACTAAGTGATATCGCCTCTAACGCTTTTGGGGAGCTGAATTCCGGCTCCCCTTCTTTTTGCTCCGAATCCTACGCCAGCGCGGCGGAAGACGGGGCAAGCCCCGTCTCTATATTCGCTTTCTTCCGCTTCTTGCCCAGCAGTTTCTTCAGCACTCTTATTCCTTTATCAACGTGTTTTTCTTCCAGCAGAAACGGCGGCAGGAAGCGCAGGACGGTGTCCTGGGTCGCGTTGAAGAGCACCCCCTCAGCCAGAGCCTGCTCGACCAACGGGCGCGCGGGAATGTCGAGCACGAGGCCCTGAATGAATCCGCGGCCGCGGACTTGGCAGGTGGCGGCGTACTTGACGACCAGCTCCTGGAGTTGTTGATGCAGGTATCCGCCAACCTTCACGACATTTTCCAGCAGGTGTTCTTCTTCGACGATCGCCAGATACTCGAGCCCTACGCGGCATGCCAGCGGACCGCCGCCAAAAGTAGTGCCGTGCTGTCCGGGCGAAATCGCGGCGGCGAAATGTTCTTTCGACAGGAACGCGCCGAGCGGAACTCCCGCAGCAATCGGCTTGGCGACGGTGACGATGTCGGGAACGACGCCAAAGCTCTGGAAGGCGAAGATTCTGCCGGTGCGTCCCAGGCCGCACTGGATCTCGTCGAAGATGAGCGCGGCCTGGTGCTGGTCGGCAAGCGTCCGACAGGCGCGCAGGAAGTCTTCGGAACATTCGAGGATTCCGCCTTCGCCAAAGATGGGTTCCAGCACGATGGCGCAAGTGTTGGCATTGACCGCAGTGTGCAGCGCTGCGACGTCGTTCTGCGCCACAAAGGTCACATTTTCGAGCAGCGGCTCGAAGCCTTTGCGGTACTTTTCCTGGCCGGTCAGGGACATCGCGCCAAATGTCCGGCCGTGATACGAACCCTGCAGGGCCACGAGTTGCGACTTGGCATCGCCGCCGGCCTTGTGTCCGGCGAGACGTGCGAGTTTGATGGCGCCTTCCATCGCCTCGGTGCCGCTGTTCGAGAAGAAGACACGATCGAGGCCAGAAAGCTGGCAAAGCCGCTCGGCCAGCAGTCCCTGATATTCGTTGTAATAGAGATTCGAAAGGTGGATGACTCTGGCCGCCTGCTCGCGGATGGCCTTCACAATGCGCGGGTGAGCATGCCCTAGCGCGTTCACCCCCAGCCCGGCGACGAAGTCGAGATACTTCTTGCCTTCGAAGTCGTAGAGAAAAACACCTTTGCCGCGCTCAAAGCCCACGGGATAGCGGTTGTAGGTGGGAAGAAGAAAGCGCTTTTCAAGATCGGCGATCTGATCGAGGCGGGACATGGGTTAATTGTAGAACGAACGGAGGGAACTGGGCGTGGGGCGGTCCGCTCCTCCGTTCTTAGTCTTCGGCGCGGGTTTTCGGAGTTCCTCGGGGATTGTCTGGATCTAATCCGGCTGCGGTCATGATGGCGCGTCCCAGTTCTTCGGCGGAGACGGCATATCCTTCGGCGGGCGCTGGGCCACTTGGATCCTCTACAGCGGTGGGCGCTACGAAGCGATAGCCCCTGCCCACTACAGTCTGCAGATACTGCGGCTCGCCGGCGTCGTCCGCCAGGGCGCGGCGGATCTTGCGGATGGCGGTATTGATTCCTTGTTCGACGTCGACAAACACATCTTTGCTCCACAACTCAGCGGAGATCTGCTCGCGCGTGACCAGTTGCCCCCTCTTCTCGACCAGGAACATGAGCAATTGCAGGGGCAGGCCTTCGAGCCGGATCGGGCTGCTGCCGCGGCAGAGCAGAAAACGACCGTAATCCAGCTCGAAATCGTCGAAGCGGATCTTCTTATCTGACAATACACAACTCCTTGCCACTTAACAGCGCGCGGTGAAACTCGAACTCCGAGATCCAGCGACTGAAGGCGGATTCATTGTAAAGCGTTTTCGACACACTTGAAGGTGTCTCCTGATACGAGACGCCTGGACATCGCTTAATGGATGGTCACAAATTCTGTTCTGCCCGGCTTGCTCTGTCAAGAACGCGACGGTTGATTTCTTCAGATTAGTTCACACGGCTTCAGACTGGCTCCATGGACGTTTCCTGAAATCGGGCGCAATATCACACTCACTTGCGGGATTTGCTCACCTCTCCTAAGCGAGCCTTGGTGAGCACGGTAAGTGAGGGGTTCGGAAATCGGGGAAGGTTCTCGAACCCCTCAAACACCAAGAAAAGGGTCTGGGCACGTCACCTCCACTTCACTCCGGAAACACGCCAACCACAAAATCCGCCAACCTCCCTCCAGCATACTCAGCACCCGGACCCTTTTTTGCCGCCGCCGAGTTAATGCACTCGGCGGAGACGTGGCGAGCCCCATATCCGCCCGAAATGGCATCCCGAAAACCAGAAGTTGCCTTCCATAATTCATAGCCTGCATCCCGAATCCTCTCTATAATGGTGGAAGTCGCTATCTGGAAGCGACTTACCAGCACTGGATAGGATTGGAAGGTGGCAGTGAAGTTGCTAATACCTGAAAGGCGGCGAATGTCTGGCCGCGCCGCCGTGCTGCCGTCCCAGCCCATGAACCGCGAATTTGAGGCCCGGTTTACCGCCATCCTGCTGACTCTCCTCACAGTAGCAGCAGTCCTGTTCGCCGGTTTCAACTACAAAATTGAACACCAGTCCGCGATTCCTGACGACGGAGCCTGGTGGATTGAACGGACGGGCCACCTGGTGGCAGATCGGCTGGAGCCGAACGGACCAGCGGAGCGGGCAGGAATCCGCCGCGGGGACGAAGTTGTCAGTGTCAACGGCCGTTCGGTGGATACTTCGGCGGCGGTGACGCGGCAGATCTACTATTCCGGCGTCTGGTCGAAGGCAACCTATTCGCTGATCCGCGGCTCGGTTCCGCTGGATGTCGAAGTGGTGCTGGTCCCGGCCGAGCGCTCCATGAACGATTGGCTGCGGCTGATCGCGCTCATTTACCTGGGCATTGGGCTTTATGTACTGCTGCGACGCTGGACGGCAGTGGGTTCCACCCATTTTTACATTTTCTGCCTGGTATCGTTCGTTTTCTACTCGCTGCACTACACCGGCAAGTTCAACGCTTTCGACTGGACCGTCCTTTGGGCGAATGAAGTGGCGTGGCTACTGCAGCCGGCGCTGTTCCTGCACTTCGTATTGACCTTCCCGGAACGGCGGGAGTTCATCAGCAAGCGTCGCTGGTCGATTCCGCTGCTCTACCTGCCGGGAGCGGTACTGCTCGGGATCCAGGTTCTGGCGCTGGAGTTCGTAAAAGCCAGCGCTTCGCTGCTCTTTGACCTGAACCGGGTGCATTGGGCTTATTTGACAATCTTCTTCGTCTCGGCGGCGGCGGTTCTTTGGAACAACTCGCGCCAAGCCACCACTCCGATTCTGCGGCAGCAACTCAAGTGGATTACGCGCGGCACCATCCTTGCGATAACGCCGTTCACGCTTTTTTACGTTCTGCCGTACCTGTTTGGAGTGATGCCTTCGCTCACCATGAAGGTATCGGTGCTATCGCTCGGGTTGCTGCCGCTGACGTTTGGATACGCCATTTTCCGTTACCGGTTGATGGACGTGGATTTGATCTTCAAGCGCGGCATGGCGTATACGCTGGCGGCGGCGGCCATTGTAGGGGCGTACTTCGCCGGCGTGGCCGCGATCGCGGAGTTGGTACACACGCGCGTACCCAGTTCCGGACCTTACGGCTTGATGGTGGCCATCGTGGTCACGGCGTTGCTGTTTGATCCGGTGCGGAAATGGATTCAGGAGAAGCTTGACCAATTCTTCTACCGGACTGGCTACGACTACCGGCGCACGCTGATCGAGTTCGGACGCGAGTTGAGCTCGGAGACCGACCTCGACAAAATGCTTTCCTCGCTGGTGGACCGGCTGGCGCGCACGCTGGTGGTGGATCGCATTGCGATCTTCCTCGGCAACAGCGACTCTTCGCGCTTTGAATTGTCGAAATCGTTCGGTATCGCCCACGTCACTGGCCTTGACCTGTCGTTCCTCGCGAAGCCACGCATCGAGGACGCGGCCGGTCATATCTTCTTCGAGAATACGCACCAGTTACCGCGAGAGAATGTCACGGCGCAAGAAGCCATCGGACGCCTCGATCTGAACTACTACATTCCCTGCCACGCGCGGCAAAAGACCATTGCCTTCCTGGGACTGGGCAAGACCATGCAAGGCGACTTCCTCTCGAGCGAAGATGTGGAGTTGCTTGAAGCGCTGGCAGGATATGTCGGCATCGCGATCCAGAACGGGCGGCTGTACGCCTCGCTCGAGCAAAAGGTCAGCGAGTATGAGCGGCTCAAGGATTTCAACGAGAACATTGTCGAATCGATCAATGTCGGCGTGATGGCGGTGGACCTGCAGGACCGTATCGAGTCCTGGAACTCGCAGATGGAAGTCACGTATGCCCAGCCGCGTTGGCAAGTGGTGGGGCGTTCTTTGAGCGAGGTTTTTCCAGCGGCATTTGTCGAGGAGTTCTACCGCGTCCGGCAGAATCCGGGCATTCACAACCTATACAAGTTCCGGCTGGCGACTCCCACTGGCGAATCACGCATCGTGAATGTGGCGATGGCGCCGCTGGTCACCCGCAAATTCAACGTGGTGGGGCGACTGGTGATCATGGACGACATCACGGAAAGGATCGAACTGGAGGTCCAGCTCACCCAAGCCGACAAACTTTCCTCGATCGGACTCCTGGCCGCTGGCGTTGCCCACGAAGTCAATACGCCGCTGGCGGTGATTTCCTCCTACACGCAGATGCTGGCCAAGCAGTTGCAGTCGGATCCGCAGAAAGCCGGGCTGCTCGAGAAAATCACCAAACAGACGTTCCGCGCCTCGGAAATCGTCAACAATCTGCTGAACTTCTCCCGCACTACGGGCACGGAATTGACGGAGATCAGCCTGAACAAGGTGATCTCGGATACGCTGGCGTTGCTCGAGCACCAGTTCAAGGTGGCGCACATCCAAGTGCAGCCCGAGCTCCGCGAGAGTCTTCCTTTGATTCAGGGCAATGCGGGGCGATTGCAGCAGGTGTTTCTAAATTTGTTCCTGAATGCCAAAGACGCAATGGCCGGGGGCGGTGTCCTGAACGTGGCCACGCTGAACGGCGAATTCGTGAGCGTACGTGTCTCCGACACCGGCTCGGGGATTGCGGAAGAACACATCCAGCGGATCTACGATCCATTTTTCACTACCAAGACGTCGCCCGCAGAGGGCCAGAATCGCGGCACTGGTCTTGGACTCTCTGTTACTTACGGCATCATCCAGGAGCACGCGGGCAATATCCGCGTGGAGAGCCGCCCGGGCGAAGGCACCACCTTCACCCTGGATTTCCCGTTGATCAGGAAGGCAGTCCATGTCTGAACTAGCGATGTCGGAAGTAACCGCTGTCTCGCGCCGGACCCCACTGGAAAGCAAGCCGCAGAGCGCGGGCAGAGTCCTTATCATTGACGACGAAGCGGAAATCCGGGAATCGCTGGAGACTCTTCTTCAACTCGAGGGCTACACGGTCGTGGTGGCGGGCAGCGGACGGGAAGGACTGGCGCAGATTGGAGTGCGCACCTTTGACGTGGTTTTGCTGGACCTGGCGCTCCCCGACAAGAACGGGATGGAGGTGTTAGCTGAGATTCGGCTGCTGCATCCGCAGCAGGCAATCATCATGATCACCGCGTATGGAACGGTGGAGAACGCGGTGCGCGCCATGCAGTCTGGCGCCACCAACTTCATCCAGAAACCGTGGGACAACGAGAAACTGCTGGCCGACGTGCGCGCCGCTGTCGCCCGCCAGAAGGCGGAAGAGGAAAACATTCAACTGAAGCGCGCGCTCAAGCAGCGCTACAACTTTGAAAACATCGTGGGCAAGAGCGAGCCCATGCTGAAGATTTTCGATCTGGTGGCGCAGGTGGCGCCCAGCCGCTCGACCGTGCTGCTGCAAGGCGAAAGCGGGACGGGCAAGGAACTGATCGCCAAGGCGATTCATCTGAACTCTACGCGGCGCGACCGCTCGTTCGTGCCCGTCAACTCCGGGTCCACGCCTCCCGACCTGCTTGAATCGACGCTGTTTGGGCACGTCAAAGGCGCCTTTACCAGCGCAATTTCTTCGAAGAAGGGGCTCTTTGAAGTTGCCGACCGGGGCACGCTCTTTCTCGACGAAATCGGTACCATGAGCATGGACACGCAGAGCAAGATTCTGCGCGTGTTGCAGGACCGCAAGTTCATGCACCTGGGCGGCGTGCAGGAAATTCAAGTGGACGTGCGCATCATCGCCGCCACCAACGTGGACCTTCGGCAAATGGTGCGCGAAGGCCGCTTCCGCGAGGACCTGTTCTACCGCCTCAACGTAATCAGCATTGATCTGCCGCCGCTGCGGCAGCGCCGCGAAGATATTCCGCTGCTGGTGCAGCACTTCCTCCACAAGTATTCCGAGGAAAATGAGCGGCCCCGGCGCCGCATTACCACCGAAGCATTGCGACCGCTGGTGAGCTACTCCTGGCCCGGCAACGTCCGCGAACTCGAGAACACGATCGAACGCGCCGTAGTGCTGTCCTCCGACAGCGACATTGGGCCCGATCTGCTCCCTGACCACATCGTGGGGCGCGGCAGTTCGATTCCTGCTTTGGATGCGAACTCGGGAGCCACGCTGTTCAGCATCGTGGAAGACTGTGAACGGCGGATCATCATCGACATGCTGGAGAAGTGCGGCTGGAACCAGACCGAAGCGGCGGAGCGCTTCCACGTCCCACTCTCTACGCTGAATCAGAAAATCAAACGGCTGGCGATCGAGATCAAGAAGAAGAGCCGGGAGTAGATCGGGCGATCGGGTCATCGGATGCTGCCGCTGAATTGCCATTTTGGATGTTTGGTTTCTCGGTCGTCCGATCACCAGATCACCCGATGATTTCTCTCTCTGCTATAGTTCCTTGAGCAGAAGTCCCCTGAAGACATGGCGCTCGAACTCGAACTGATCTCACCCATTGAAGTCGCCAAAGACTTTGCGCTGGCGGTTCAGGAATACACCCTGCTCTCGGCGCAATCATTGGCTAACTTCTTCCGCCGTCCCCTGTACATGGGCGACATGATGCAGCAGGCGGACCTGATCGGCGTCGGTTCCCTGCCTATCGTCATTCTGACGGGACTATCCGTCGGCGCGCTTTTGGCGCTGAACGCGGCGAGCACGCTGCAACGATTCGGCGGGATCACCCTGATCGGCCAACTCGTCTCGATCGGCATGGTCACGGAACTGGGCCCACTCATCACCGGGCTGATGGTGGCGGGACGGAACGCCTCGGGCATGGCCAGCGAACTGGGTTCGATGATCGTGACCGAGCAGATTGATGCCATGCGTGCCCTGGGCACCGATCCCACCAAGAAGCTGATTACGCCACGAATTGGGGCCACAGCGTTCATGCTGTTTTTCCTGACCATCATCGCCGACCTGCTCGGGTTGATCGGTGGTTACGCGGTCGCGCATCTGATATTCGGACTTAACTCGCGCCAGTATTGGACCTCCGTCTGGCAGATCCTCGTCTTCCGCGATGTCTTCACCGGCCTCATCAAACCGGTGCTCTTTGGGTTCATCATCTCCACCGTGGGCTGCTATTACGGCATATCGACGCGGGGCGGCACGCAGGGGGTGGGCCGTTCGACTACCCAGGCCGTGGTCGCTGCTTCCGTGCTGATTTTGATCGTGGACTTCTTCGTCACCAAACTGATCTTTGCAATTTTTGGTTACAGGTAAGTCATGCCGTCGCCCACTCTGCCCAGCGAACATTCGGTTGCTTCGGCGGTAAGTCCCTCCGGCTACGCCATCGAGTTTGACGAAGTTTCGCTCGCGTTCGATGAAAAAGTGGTGCTCGACGGCATTTCGTTTAAGTTGCCGCACGGCGAAACCAAAGCGCTGTTTGGCGTCGCCGGATCGGGCAAGAGCACACTGCTCAAGCTTGCCATGGGGCTGCTGCGTCCCGACAGCGGCCGTATCTTCGTACTGGGCGAAGAAATAACCCACATGTCGGAACGGGAACTTTTCGAGCTGCGCCGGCGCGTGGGCATCGTGTTTCAGGAGAGCGCGCTCTTCGACTCGCTCAAAGTTTACGAGAACGTCGCGTTCCGCCTGATGGAAGAAAAGACCCCCGCCGAGGAAATCGAGCGACGAGTGCGCGAGGTTCTGCGCTTTGTGGAACTGGAACGAACCTATGACATGCGGCCATCCGAACTCTCGGGGGGCATGCGGCGGCGCGTGGCCATCGCGCGCGCCATCATCACCGAACCCGAGGTGCTGCTCTACGATTCGCCTACGGGCGGACTCGATCCAGTAACCTCGAACACGATTGTCGAACTCATCGTGAAACAACGCGACGTCTACAAAACCAGCGCCCTCATGGTGACCCACCGCCTGCAGGACGCCTTCACCATGGCGACGCACCAGTTCGATAAGGCCACCAACCAGATGGTCGTCCTGCCTAAAGGCCAGCGCTCCGAAGTACCCATGAGCTTCCTGATCCTGAAGGACGCCAAGGTCATATTCGATGGCGACGCGCAACAACTCGCCGCGTCGCGCGACGACTACATTCGTGAATATATTTCGTAGGCACGCGATGACGTGGCCTGTCCGAATTTCGGCTCGCTGGACACTGCTGACCTTCCTCGCGTGCGCACTTTCGCTACCCACGCTCGCCAGCGACTTCAGCCGCCATGCGGTACGCTGCGACCAGCGCGACATGGACTATGTGGTCTATGTCCCGCCGGGGGCAGCGACTGGCCTGTTGCCGGTGCTGGTTCTGCTGCACGGTGCGGGCGATCAGGCGGAAAATTTTATCCGGGCGTGGAAGTCGTTAGCTCAGAAGAAACAGATTGTGCTGATCGCGCCGCAACTTCCGCGCGACCCCACGCTTGAACCTCATATACCGAAGATACTTCCCTGCCTGGTGGATGACGCGCGCAAGCAGGCGAGTGTCGACTCGCATCGCATCTATCTCTTCGGCTACTCCATGGGAGGCTACCTGGCCTACGATGGCGCGCTGCTTGACTCTGATTACTTCGCCGCCGCCGCCATTCACGCCATGGGTATCGCCGACGAATTTGCGCCGATCGTGCAGCGCGCCACCCGCAAGATTCCGATCGCCATTTCCATTGGAGACCGGGACCAGATGGTGTCGCTCGCGCAGGTGAGAAGGACGCGCGACCTACTGCAAAGGTCAGGCTTCCGCGTGCAGTACCAGGAGATATTCGATCACAGCCACAATTATTACGAGATGTCCGACACCATCAACAACGACGTCTGGCGCTTCCTCGAAGCCTACCGCCTTCCTTAATCGCGGAGTCGAAGATTCGCCTTACTGGGCCAGCGCTTTCTCCAACACTTTCGAGATCTCGCCCTCCTCCACTTCGCCAGAAGAGTTGTATGCAGTCTTGCCATCGCGATCGAGCACCACTACGTGCGGAATGTATCCCTTGTAAAATTTCTTCACCAGCTCTTCCTGCGCCGGGGAGCGCGGACGATCGAGATCGACCACGACGAACTGCACCCTGCCCTTGTACTTTTCGTAGAGTTCGACCGTGCGCCGCGCTTGCCGCTTGGAATTGAAGCAGCCTTCACCATAGAAAATCGCATAGGCCGGCTTGCCTGAGACTGCTCCGACTTCAAGATGATCGGCGGTGATCAACGGCCCATCCTGGCTGTCGCTGGTGTAGTCGAGATGTTGATTGAGCTTAAGATTCTCGGCCGCATGTGCGGGTAACGGCTTGATCGTCACGATCGCCAGGGCCGTCGCGAACACCGCGTTCATAGCAGACTTTGTCATGTTGTCACCCCAGGCAAATGAGACTATTGACCCGGCTGGAAGTTTCACGACTCTTCTTCGTCGTGCTTGTTATTGTCATTCTTCTCTTGGTCAGTCTTCTTTTGGTCATTCTTCTTTTGGTCAGCCGGCTTTTCTCCACGTTTGCCCGGCAGCCCCACGGGACTCTCATGGGTGCGCTCGCGGAATCCGCCTTTCATTCCCCTGGCGAGGCCGATCGCCGCTTCCCCAAATTTGTCCCGTAGATGATCCGCAGCCGCGAGGGCCTTCTGCCAGCGCTGTTGCTGCGAAGGCTCCAGCAGATCAAGCTGGGCCGAACCCGATTCGAAATTCGACGCCTGCACTCCCAGCAATCGCACCGGCGCGCCCGGCTTCCAGTTGGCGAAAAACAGGCGCCGCGCGTGCTCGAAGATCTGGTTATCCATCTGCGTCGGCTGCTCCAGCGAATGCGCTCGCGTGATGGTGGTGAAATCCTTGTAGCGCAATTTCAACTGGAGGGTGCGCGCGAAGTATCCACCCTCGCGCAGCCGCCGTCCCACCATTTCGCTGAGCCGCATCAGGGTGGACTGTAAGCGCTCGGCGTCGCCTGTGTCCTCGTCGAAGGTGTGTTCGTGGCTGATGGATTTCGGATCGACATTTTCTCCCACTTCATTGTCGAACCATCCACCCGCATCTTCGCCGCGCGACTTCCCTGCCAGCACGAGGCCCCATTTTCCGAAGCGATGTTCGAGGTCTCGCTCCTCCAAGCTCGCTAGGTCGCCAACTTTCTGAATGCCGATTGCATGCAGTTTTTGCTCCATCACCTTGCCCACGCCGGGAATGTCGCCAACGGCGAGCGGCGCCAGAAACTTTGCTTCTTGTCCGGGCAGCACCCAGAGCACGCCGTTCGGCTTGGCTTTGGCGGAGGAAACCTTTGCGATCAGCCGCGATGTGCCGATGCCGATCGAGCAGTTCAACTGTGTAGCCGACTTCATCGCGGCGTGGAGCTGATGCGCCGAACGCAGCGGCCGTCCGTGCAGGCGCTCGGTCCCCGTCATGTCGAGATAAGCCTCGTCGACGGAAGCCATCTCGACCAGCGGAGAAAAGTGGCCGAGCACCTCGTGCACCTTGTGCGAATACTCGCGATAGCGCTCAGGATGCCCATTCACAAAGATCGCCTGCGGACAGAGTTTCGCCGCCGTGCGCAGCGGCATGGCGGAGTGCACGCCAAACTTCCGCGCCGCGTACGATGCTGCCGAGACCACGCCTCGTTCGTCGCGTTGCCCGCCCACCACCACCGGCTTACCTTTCAACGACGGGTCGAACAATTCCTCGACGGACACGAAGAAGGCGTCCATATCGACGTGGAAGATGGTGCGAGGCGAGGGGGTGCTCATCGGAGTCCGAAATGCCTTGCAGAAGTGTACCGCGAGAGCACTCGGCCTCGCTTCCGGTCCGCCGACGCCATAACTTAATACCGGGTTGGCTGGCGTGCCATGATTGGAGTCGCACTGCGCATTGACTAGTTGGCACCCCCACCCCCCTCCCCCCTGCCTATTGGAATCAGAGAGTTAGCCGGAAAATTCTGACGAGGTCTTTGAATCTAAAGGGCTTATTGGAAAGTATTCCGGAATAAGGACTTAGCGTCAAAGGAGCACTGAAAACAGTTTTGGGGCAGCTTCGAGGTCCATCTTGGACGGACGCGCTCGCACACTGCCCCAATCAGATGGCTATTGTCGCGCTGGACCGATGAGCGTGGCGGTGACGGGTGCACCTGTGGTTTGTGATGAAAAATCAGAAGTCAGAAGTGAGCCCCACCGGGTGTAGCTTGTACGAGTCGGAGCTCAGAATGCCTTGCCGAAGTGTACCGCGAGAATACTAAGCGGTCGCCGTCAAGTCGCCGACGATCCTGGAGTTGGCGCGCGAACCAGAATAAATTGCGCATCCGGGGGAGACGGTTCAAAAGGTGACTAATTAAGGAGACTGATAAGTAGGGTTTGCCTCCTCTTTACCACTGCATTCTGCTGGCGCGGGCGAAATGCATAGGTCCTTCGCTTCGCTCAGGATGACAATTTAATTTTATATCGCGAATTTACCGGGTGCGACCCGACCATAGCTCTTGTCGTACTCACGCGCCGACGCGCCCCAGGAAGAATCGCGCCCGATTCCGGTCAGTGCTTTTCGAG
>Ga0182019_10000544_pt1 | contig 18606 bp, 12 predicted proteins | sample 812E2MmetaG_FD_120483 | JGI IMG/M metagenome (GOLD analysis project Ga0182019, IMG submission 120483) | Permafrost microbial communities from Stordalen Mire, Sweden - 812E2M metaG | ecosystem: Environmental > Terrestrial > Soil > Wetlands > Permafrost | place: Sweden: Stordalen | collected...
ATAGAATTTCTTCGTGGAGTCGCAAGACGCGTGAATTAATGCATTTTGTCCACGAATGCGAGGCTCAACATGATGCTCATTGCGACCACTCCCACGCCGAACACGATGATACTCCAAGTGTTGGTCCGAGAGACTTTGCCTGCCCTAAAAAGCACGTATCCGACGAGAGCATTGCCGAGCCCCCAGATTACGTTCACCAGGGGTGACGACAATCCTTTTCCGGGGGGATTCGCGAAGGGGGAAGGGAAGCCGTCACCTGATATGCCATGGATAAAGTGGGGAACAGCATTGGCCAGAAAGAGTCCGGCGAAGAGACATGCCACATAGTGATACCATTTCATGGGGGATTCTCCTGCATATAAATGATTTCATCATAGACTACTTCACGCACGCGCAAGCGGTGAGCATCCGCTTATCGACCACACGGTTACCTGAATCTCAGTGCGTGGTAGACTCTATCAGCAAAGAGGGCTTTCATCAGTACGTCAGGATCATCGCAGAGGAAAAACGTATACGCATCACATAGATTGTCTTTGTGAATTGCTGAAATCATGCAAATCTTGTACCCCTCGCCGAATTTCGAATCCAGCCGGACCGTGCCTGTCGCACCTCCATCCGCCCCGAATTCCATCCTGACATCGCCCGGATCATACTTCTTGACTTGCATAGTCTGGCCGTTCGAAATATTCAACCCCATCGTATGGACCATCACCGGATAGATCCGATTTCGATTCGCACCACCGTGATTCGTCAAATCGACAGGCCAGATACGATACCGAATCTCGAGCTTGCTTGTGGATGATTTGATCGCAAAATCATACGCAACATCCACGTTATTCGCAACAGGCGTTACGACGAACCCTGAGGGGATGGAATACTGCATTGCATTTTGCTGGAGAAGTCCCGCAAAAGTCCGGGGAATCACCTGAGCATGTGCCGAGCACGCAACCAGAAGCATTGCTGCACAGAGACCTGGAATTGCTTTGTTGCGCATAGATCAAGTCTCCCTCACTTCTGCGGAATCGTACGATCTTTCGGATCCTTCGCTCAATCCCGGCAATTCTGATTGCTGATCGGGGACGGGTGCGGCCGGTTCTTTCCTGTCAATCTCGACTTTGATAGATAGCAAGCCGGGAATCAAGACGCAGTGCTCACGAACACCGGCACGGTCGATTTTGAAGATGAAATGACAGATATTCTACCGGCTGGTTGGCAAATTCTCCGGCAACACCATCCCGAGCGGTCCAATTCGTATATTGATATACCAACCGCCGGGAGGCGGCGGCAGCGATCCGTCTCCGTCAATACAAAGAACTGGTCCCTATAGCCCATCCCCCGACCCTGCACACACCGATCCTCGGAATGTAAGGTGAGAATTTGATCTCCCGAACCCTCGCTGCGCTGTCGATCACGATCTCTCTGCTCATTGCACTTCCGAATTCATTCTCCCATGCCCGGGGTAAGCCGAACGGATCAGATATCAAGTTCCGCTGGAAGGTATCCGAGTGCAACGGGGGCGGATATGTTACCGGAATACTCCAAAATCCTCTCCACCCCGATATTCTGTACATCAGAACTGATGTTGCCGGCATTTTCAAGAGCCTTGACGGGGGGAAGAAGTGGAGAGCAATCAACAATGGAATGACTGAGGGATATCACCACAACGTCGAGTCGTTCGCGATGAGCCCGGCGAACCCGGATATCTTGTTTCGCGGTTCCGGTGAAGCGCGCGGGCATGAAATGGTCTCCGCGATACACAAGTCGACAGACGGGGGGCTGACATGGAAGCTTGTGACGACAGGTCCTGATTTCTTCGGGAACGGCGCCACGAGGTTCTATGGAGAGAAGATCGGCGTTGATCCGTTCGACGGTACTTTTGCCGCGGCGGCAAGCAATACAAGAGGTGTCTGGGTAAGCGGAGACGGTGGAGACACGTGGCGCTACTCAGGACTCCGGGGCGAGCCGTTTTGCTGCCTGGCATTTCATCCTTACGCGGAAGAGATGCTGTATGCGGCAACACTTGATTCACTGCCGTTCGCCGACTATCTGTACCCGCACAATTCGTACAAAAGAGAGAGGGTGGGGCGGCTGTATCTTTCCACGGATAGGGGTGTTACATGGAAGCTCCTGTTCGAAAAAGCAGGTGCAAGCATCACGAACCTCTCATTCGTCAAAGACGCCCCTGCGTCGATACTGGCCACATTTCGGAATGACGGCATTTACAGGTCCACCGACAGGGGATATTCATTCGCCAAATCGACAACGGCGGTTGGAATGGCTGGGAATATGGCTGATTTTTCCACCATCTCCCCGGATCCCAACAACCCTTCCCTCTTCTATGCTGCGATCTGCGAGTATCCTTCGCCTTCGAACGATGCGCCGGTTCCCCTCTACAGATCGACAGATAGCGGTGTAACGTGGAGTCTTATTAAGAAAGGGTATTCCTGGGCCGACTTCCGCCAATTTCCGCCTCAGTATGAACGCCCCGAGCAGATCGGCTGGGCGATATCGAAATTCATCGTTGACAAGCGGAATCCTGCGCGATTTTACCTGATGGACTGGTTCGGCATCTGTACGAGCGACGATTCCTGCCGGACGTGGGACGCTCACCACTTTGATGGAATAGAAAACACCTGCATGGAGATGATCACGGCCGACCCGATTGTGCCGGGGAAGGTCCTGCTCGCCGGCGCGGACATGCAGCCGTGCGTGAGCAGAGACGGGGGGAAGTCATACACGACGTTTCCCGGACTGAACGCGGAACAAAACTACTATTGCAGCACAGTCATCTGTCCGTCACGATTCAGGCCCGGGCTCATTGTGTACGGCGCGACGAACAGCGGGGAGCGTCTGAGCGCGATTTGCGCCACGGAGGATGACGGTACATCGTGCAACGTCATAGTCCATCTGGCAAGGGGGCTGTTCGTCCAGGCAATCAAGGAGGATCCATTCCACCCTGGTGTGTTCTTCGCATACATAGACGGGGCGGTGGCAACAGGCGCAGGCTTATACAAGTCCGAAGACTGGGGGAAGGAGTGGAGGAGATTGTCCATTCCGGTGGTCGACAGATTAGAGACGTTGCCCGTGAGAAAGGATTTCATCGAGGGGGAATTGCTGGCTGTGACAGCGTACCAGACGAAGAATGCCTGCGGTACCAACCAGTTGCTGTGTGTCGATCCGACGAGGAAGAACACGATCTATTTCGGAGAATCGGACAAAGGCATATTTGCCACAACTGACGGCGGGAAGTCATGGCAGACGCTCGGCAATGGGCTCCCATTCAGGAAGGACACCTCGACAGCTCTCGTAGCCCTCAAAGCCGACCCAAAGAGGCCGGGGTGGCTGTACGCCGGATTTGTTCACGAAGGACTCTGGCGGAGTAAGGATTACGGAAAGACCTGGGAAAAGCTCTTTCCGCGGGACAATCGAGTTTTCAATGCATCAGCTCTCGCAGTCGGGGGGCCCTCAGGCGATGAATTGTACGTTGCGTGCGAGCCGCTTTACTGGTCAAGAGCGAAATCCGCCGTCTTCGCAAGCTTTGATTGCGGGTCCACGTGGACCGATATTTATAACAAATCGCTCGGCGCACTCCGCTGGAAAGGGATCGATGTTGACGCACGGACCGGCAACCTTTACGGCGTCACGGACGGCAATGCCGCCTTTTATGCAGAACGAACCACACAAAGGTAAGAAGGCATTCACACTCTCTCCAGGTCAACCATGAATTGCAGTCTCCGATTCCTGATTGTTTCTTCTTTCCTGCTCTGCACGTTGTATGCGACAGGTCTTTGCGGCAAATCATCCACGGTGATCGGCTACAGGGCACCCCCGGGTCTGAAGACAAGCCCCCTCTACTCTGTGAGAGTCAACGGAGAAGAGGTCTGGACAGAGAAATTCCGGACGAACATGGACACCGCAAAGATGCCTGACTGGTTCCTGGAATCGTACACACGGGTTCCACAGGAGGTTCACCAGGCAAGCTTTTCTTGTGACGGGCCGATGCATGTCTCGATCCGTGTGTCCCAACCGATCAAGCACGTCACAATCCACCCTGTAAGCCGCACTATCGATCACGCAATAGAGGGGAACGTGCTATCGTTGTCACTTGACGGGCCCCGGCAACTGTATGTCGAGATTGACAGCCTCCCTCCTCTTTTCCTGTTCGCCAATCCCCCGGAAAGCGAGCGCGTTTCCCCGAAAGCCCGCGGAGTCCGCTACTTCGGACCAGGCGCCCACCGCCCGGGATATATCACGCTCAAGGATAGCGAGAGCGTGTATATTGCCGCTGGAGCGATCGTGTACGGTGGCATACGCGCAAAAGGCGCTCATCATATCCGTGTCACGGGACGCGGCATACTGGACGGGGGTGCCACGTTTGAACAAATGGTGCTTGTAGAGAACTGTGCCGACGTTGTTTTCGACGGAGTGATGATTCGAAACGGAGCCGGATGGACGAACACGCTCGTCAACTGTGACAGGATCACATACAATAACGTGAAAGTCCTGAGCTTCGGTCCGGCCTGCGACGGCATTGATCCTCTCGGTTCACGGGATGTGACAATCACCGATTGTTTTCTGAGGTGCACGGACGACTGCATCGCGATAAAGGCGCCCGCGGCCGAACACAACGTAAACAACGTACGTGTCAGCGGCTGTACGATGATCGGGTTCGCATTCAGCGACGGGATCACCATCGGCTTTGAGACCAATGCCGCCTCAATAAGCAACGTCACGGTCCGTAACTGCGACGTCATACTCGCGCGGGGCGGGAGCCGTGTCGAAGGGCACAGCGGATTCAGCATAGTCTGCGACGGGCCGGCCGTCATCAATCATGTCCTCTATGACAACATACGCGTCGAGAGAGCCGAGCTGAAGCTGTTCGAGCTGAATATCACCGACGGGACCAAATATGGCACCGGCCCTCCGGGTCACATACAGGACATCACGCTGAAGAACATCTCCTGGGCACATACGGGCCCGATTGTTCTCAAAGGACTGGATGAGATGCACAAAGTGGAGAATGTGACGTTCGAGAATTGCACTGTCGCGGGGAGGCCGCTGGAGGACGTGAAGGGCACTGTGATACGGTCCCTGGGTTTTGTCGACGACGTACGGATACTTTCAAGACCCACGTCGGGTCTCCAGATTGTTGAGCAGGCGGGGTCGGTCAAGCCGCTTGATGAGGTGACAATCATCAGCGAACCCGCGGGGACGCTTATCGTGAAGGACGGGAAGGGACGCACGTACGTCCGGATGCCCTCGGCAGCCTCCGTCACGATCAGGGCCGGCGGCTCGGCGGGGACACACACGGTCTCGTTTGTTGACAAGAACGGAGACACGACCGGGCGCGGCTCGTTCCAGGTCGAATCACGAACTGATATAGCTGACGGCGGGAAATTCGGCGAGCTCTTCACCATGCTCCGTGACGGAATGATGGCCGACTCTCCCCGGGGTTACGAAGAGATCACATGGAACGGGCGGGTGTACAGATACTTCGTTAACTGGGTTCTCGACAACAACAACACAGCGAAAGGTATGCAGTATTTCAGCCCGTACGGGGGAGATCTTGTGGACATTATGCGCCAGACGCAGAAATCAGACGGGATGATCTGGAGCAATGTGAACAAGGGGGAGGGGGACTATCACTACTATGAAACCGCGTACACGCCGCTCGGATATTTCCTCCATGACAAAAACGCCTGGTTTGTCCGACAGCCCGTCGAGAATCACGTTGAGTACAACTACGTGAATATGATGTACGCATACTGGAAATCGAGCGGCGACGCCGGGTGGATGAAGAGAAACCTCGAAGGCGCGGCCCGGGCCCTTGATTACAGTGTGACGGATCCCGTCCGGTGGTCATCGAGATTCCGCCTTCTGAAGAGAGCGTACACGATTGATTCATGGGATTTCCAGGTGGACGATGAGTATACGCCCCCGGCACCCCTGAGTCCCACAATGGTCCTCGTCCCGGGGAAGACGAAATTCGGCATATTCTTCGGCGACAATACCGGGTACTTCGAAGCATGCAACCAGCTGGCAGAGATGCTCGACAGCGCCGGGCACAGCCCACTGGCGGCGTCGTACAGAGAGAGAGGAAGGGGGATTCTGGAGAGGCTGAAGGCCCTCTCGTGGAACGGCAGATTCTTCACACATTTTATCGATGAAGATCCGGATGTGAAGCGAAATCTGGGCGTGGACGAGAAGTCGCAGATCGCGCAGGGGAACATGTATTCACTCAACCGGGGGCTTCCTCATGCGATGAACGCGGCCATCATCGATACATACATCGAGCTCCGAAAACATCTTCCGCCCGGTTCTCCGGGGGAATGGTACTCCATCTACCCGCCGTTCGAGAAGGGCTTTGCCAATCATGATCAGAAGTGGCAGTACATGAACGGCGGCATAGCGGGGCATGCCATGGGCGAATTGGCACGAGGAGCATATGAAAACGGCTACGAGCGATACGCGTCCGAAGTGATGGAGCGGATGCTCGAGCTCGGAAGGAAATACGGGCATCGCCTCCTGTTCGCCTATACCGGATCGATCCCTCAGGCACCTCCGGCACCCGCGTTCAAACCTGTCGACATATCGGCGGAAGCCAACATGGATCTGTGGGACAAGGGGGGGACCTCGGTGTTCACGTGGATGGACGCCGGACAATCATCGGGGAACGACATGCGCGGACTCCCGACCGGGGATCAGGTATTCCAGGGCGTAAGGTTTACAGTAATCAACCCGGAGAAGAACCAGCGGAGAGCGGTCATTGCGGTCTCGACGACGCAGGGATTTCCCCGTCAGGCAGAGGTTCCCGTGCATGACACCGCTTCAGCAGTATACCTTCTCCATTCCTCTTCGGACAACATTCCAAGCCGTGTTGCCGGGGCCATAACGTTTGTGTACTCCGATGGAACGGAGGCTTCACAGTACCTTTTCAAGGGAGAAGAGGTGACGAACTGGTGGTTCTCGTCGCTGAATAATGAGAAGGCGGGAGTGGCATGGTGGGGGCCGAATCCAAGGAGCACCAAGGTGGGGGTCTGCTGGGCTGCAATTAATAATCCGCAGCCGCTCAAGGAGATTGCAAAGCTTGTATTCCACGCACCACTTGAGGGGGGAATATACGCCGTTATCGGAGTGACGCTTGCAGACCGCCTGCACTACGTCCCCCCGAAAGGGGAATCATTCGGCGGACCTGATAACTGGGCATCCGCCACAGGGATGGCTGCCCTCGTGGAAGGGCTTGCGGGAGTCAGGAATGAAGGGCTGGGCTACAGCGTGGCGGCACTCGCCCCGCGGTGGACGTCCGCAGGAACGGATTCCGCGCACGTGACAGTGACGCTGCCGGCTTCGAACGGATATGTCGCCTATCGCTATGTGCACAGTGAGGGTGGGAAGAATATTCGGATGATCGTGACAGGAAGCGGCAATCTGATCCGCGGACATGTTCTTCTCCCGCAGGGGGCTTCGACTGCGGACCGGGTGACGGTTGACGACAAGGCGGCTGAATTCAAGACTGTCAGAATCGAAAGCTCGGTCTATGTTGATTTCACGTTGTCGTTACCGGGCGTCCATGAAGTCATGATCACATACAATTGAGACGGTATCCACTCTCGCGTTTGTTCACATAGCGGAGGAGTATGTGAAATCTTATTCGTTTGCTTTAGTTCTCATCGTCGGATTGTTCCGGCTAACAACGGAGGCGGCAGTGACGAATTCGGGAGAAAGGGCTGGACTTGACACATTATCAATCTGGCCCGCCGGCACACCGGGCATAACAGCGGGGCGCGGACATGAACATGATGTAACTACCGCCAAGGATAACCTGATCAATGGCAGGCCGGTGATTCGACTTGCCGGGGTAACGGATCCCCAGATAATCCTCTACAGAGCCCCGCAGTCCCGTGACGCTGAACCGGCGGTCGTCGTCTTCCCCGGCGGCGGGTATTTCATACTGGCCATGGATCTTGAAGGGACCGAGATATGCGAATGGCTTAATTCGATCGGTGTGACGGCGATACTCCTGAAGTACCGCGTCCCTGATCCCGCTCCACATACCGGGCCCCTTGCGGATGCGCAGAGGGCGGTCGGGATTGTCCGATTGAACGCGAGCAAGTGGCACATCGACACGCACCGGATCGGTGTGCTTGGATTCTCAGCGGGGGGGCATCTGGCAGCTTCGCTCAGCTGTAATTACCAGAATCGGGTTTACGCGCCAGTAGATGAGTCAGACCGGCTCTCATGCAGGCCCGATTTCACCGTATTGATCTATCCCGCGTATCTCGCGGCGAGCGACAGTGTATCCACGATTAATCCTTCCTTTCACGTGACAAATGACGTCCCCCCCGCTTTCATCGTCCAGACTCAGCGCGACCCGATAGGCGTGAACAACAGCGTGGCGTACTACGGGGCACTTACGCAGGCCGGGGTTCACGCAGAAATGCATCTGTATGAAGCCGGCGGTCACGGCTACGGGTTGCGGCCGTCCGATATGCCGGTGAGCGGATGGCCGGCCCGGCTTGCGGAGTGGATGAAGAGCATGAAGTTCATCCATTGATGAACCCGGGCACGCCTCAATTGTTACTATCGGGGGTACCATCGAAAAACGTGCGGGCCCGGCAGTCACGCTGCGGGCCCGCACGATAGAAGGAATTCCCTCCGGTCAACACCGAGCGAGTTTACGACAGGACTCTATACGTCGTAATAGAGACCGAACTCGTACGGGTGGGGACGCAGTGCCATCGGCTTAACTTCCTTGTCCATTTTGTACTCTATCCAGGCGTCGATGACCCCCTCGGTGAAGACCTCTCCGCGGAGGAGGAAGTCGTGGTCCTTCTCCAGGGCGTGCAGAGCTTCATCGAGCGAACCCGGCGTCGAAGGAACATTCTTCAGTTCTTCCGGCGAAAGGTCGTATATGTCCTTGTCGAGCGGCTGTCCGGGGTCCATCTTGTTCATGATCCCGTCGATCCCGGCCAGCATCATTGCCGAGAACGCCAGATAAGGATTGCATGCGGCGTCGGGGCAACGGAACTCGAGCCGTTTCGCCTTGGGGTTCTCCGTGTACATCGGGATGCGTATTGACGCGCTCCGGTTGCGCTGTGAGTAGGCGAGATTGACCGGCGCTTCAAAACCCGGGACGAGCCTTTTGTAGGAATTCGTCGTTGGGTTGGTTATTGCACAGAGCGCCGGGGCGTGCTTCAGCAGCCCGCCGATGTAATGAAGGGCCATCTCGCTCAGATGAGCATACCCGTTCCCGTAGAACAGCGGCTTCCCCCCCTTCCAGAGACTCTGGTGAACGTGCATGCCGGACCCGTTGTCCGAGAAGATGGGCTTGGGCATGAATGTCACCGACTTTCCCTTGAGCCGGGCGGTGTTCTTCAGAACGTACTTAAAGAGAAGCATCGCGTCTGCGCTCTTGAGGAGCGGGGCGAACTTCAGGTCGATCTCCGACTGTCCCGCCGTGGCAACTTCATGGTGCTGTGCCTCCACATCGAGCCCGACGGCGATCAGGTTTGCCGTCATTTCGTTACGAATGTCCTGCATCTGGTCCGTCGGGGGGACGGGGAAATATCCCTCCTTGTAACGCGGCTTGTACCCAAGATTCGGACCCTCATCCCTGCCGGAATTCCAGCGCCCTTCCACCGAGTCGACATAATAGTAGCTGGAATGTTCATTTGTATCGAACCGGACATCGTCGAATATGAAGAACTCAGCCTCCGCCCCGAAGTACGCGGTGTCCGCCAGCTTTGTTGATTTCAGGTAGGCTTCCGCTCTCTGCGCGATGCTCCGCGGACAGCGCTCGTACTTCTCCTTTGTGAGCGGGTCGTGAACATCACAGATAAGGCTGAGCGTCTTGATCTCGATGAATTTGTCGATGAACGCTGTTGACGCATCGGGGATGATGAGCATGTCGCTCTCATTGATCGCCTTCCAACCCCGTATGCTTGACCCGTCGAACCCGAATCCTTCTTCGAACGACGATTCCTCAAGCTTGTCCGCCGGGACCGAAAAGTGCTGCCACTGGCCCGGCAAGTCCATGAACTTGAAATCGATCATTTTTACCCCCTCGTCTTTCATGATTTTGAAGACTCGGGGCACCGCTGATGCGGCAGGCTCAGGCATACGTTTTCCTTCCTATTGTTGTGTTTGTAATGTGTGCACTCATTTTGACGTTTCGACTCTTACGCGAGTCGTCTCTTTCGACGAGGAGAGCACGAGGTTCGTCCGGGTCGCGAGGACACCCGGCCACGATTGAATTCTCCCCAGAAGACGCTCGAGCGATTCGGTATTCTCCGTGCGGACCTTCAGGAGGTGCGAACCCTCGCCGGTGACGGCATGACACTCCAGGATTTCATCGACAGCCCTGGCGTGTTCAATAAACTGAGCAAATTGCTTCGAAGAATTCAGCGTGACGGTGATGAAAGCGCAGATATCTATCCCGAGTTTTGCCGGGTTGACTGAGGCGTGATAGCCCGTGATATGGCCGCTCTCTTCGAGCTTGCGAAGCCGCTCGCTTACGGAAGGGACGGAGAAGCCGACCGATTCTGCCAGATCGATCCGACTCGTTCTCCCCTTCCGCTGAAGGATTTCAAGGAGTTTCGCGTCGATATCGTCGAGGACCATCGTGGCCAACAATTGATGTCACAAGCCTCTCCAACGCGGTCTTCCCTGTTCCGGGTCCGATCAGTCGGGTTGTAACCTTAGTAATAGCGGCAGTCACCGCTAAATGCATTAAGAATATAACGCCATAAAGTAGAATCACCTTAGAATATAAGGCAAGAACCCGGACATGTCAAGAGTTTTTACCATTTTCTTTATGAATCTGTACGGCATGGACGCTACAGGGAGAGCAAGAGAGGGGGAGTATATGCGTGAGCGGAAGATGCTACATCTTCACCGGGGCTGCGCGACTCTTTGATTTCTGCGCGGGCCGTCCCGCGACATCTTGATAAGCGACAACACGCCCGGTCCACTTGTAGATCCGGGACCGGACATCTTCCATTATTTCCCTGGCTTCCTTGTCACTTGTATGGATCCAGATCTCCGGAACCCGGGAAGGGATTCTCCCCTCCCCTATTTCGTTCTGGAGCCATTTAAGAACGGTCAGTCCCGTGTACTTGCTGTCGTTCCCCAGGTGGTAGCCAAGGTCAATGATTTCTGCTTCCCCCTGGAGAATACTAGAAATTACTTCTTTGGGCCGCGTCGCTTTGGTCCACCCTGCCGGTGCATCCCGATGGTCGTCAAGAAAGAGTTTCATAACAATCCCCTGCCAGATTCGAATCCACACCAATCTACCAAACTATCAAGCAGGGCACAACGACGGCTATCACATTTCAGGACGGTGGGGCAGGCGGAAGTGAACGACGTGCGGAATCACGCTGGATTAGCCACTCGCCGTATTCGTAATTTTCTTTGGAACGAATAATCGGAGAACTTAATGACGTTTGGCTTCCCGGTAGAAACGACACCCGAAATGCCTCAACCACACTATCAGTGTCGGTTTGTTCCTGAAGGGCGCTTCCGGGATGTGATCAATATTCACGCGCGTTCCCCGGTGTCCGCGAAGCAATGGAGATCGTCTTCAATGCGCGGCTACTACTTTGCCTGAGTATCAACCGATGGTTTGGAAGCAGCCGGGGCATTTTTTTTGACCTGCAGTTGACGCTTTGTTCTTTTGCGCGAAGCCGGCGAGGCTTTCTTTTTGGGGGGGACGGTCTTCATTCGTGCGGCAATCCGCACCATTTCCCTTGCTGCTTTCCGCAAATGCTTATGGATGAACGCCAGTTCCTTTTTCTCGGCCTCCGGCAGCTTCGCATGCTTCTGCTGTATCACTCCCGCCAGCCGCTCAATTTCCCGGCGTAAAGTAGCGGATTTGACTTTGGACATATTGCCGCCTTTTGTTGTGTTTGAAGGAAATGTTGTGTGGGCTGAGCATAATACGAAAAACACCGCTCAATTCCGTCGGGCGGTCCCCGAAATCGAATCTACAGTTCGGGTGTGGACGGCGGAAGGAATCGCGCCGCCCCCCGGGAGACAATCATTGCAGCGGTGGCCACCCTTGTTGAAATCTCTTCGAGGGACAACTCCCCGCTTTTGCAGCCGCCGGAGCATTCGAGCAGAGAATCTGTAATTGAAGGGAGGATATCGGCGATTTCGTTGAGAAAATTCAGATCTTCACCTGTCAAACGGCCCTCGTCTGCTTCTTGCTTCTCTTCGACGCCAACACCGCTCTTTGGAGCGGTTTGCGCAGCAAAGGCAAGGAGCTTATCGATCTCCCCGGCCGTGTGCCGGAGGGATCTTTCGATATTGTCTATCTCCGCGGCGACCCGATCGTTCCCTGGCCCCTGATCAGTCGACACTGCCTGAGAAACGGCGTCACCAAATGGAAGGAGGAACGTTTCCTCGCCCGCACGCCTGAGTTGAAGGATAATATCTTCGATCATGGCTTTAGCCCTGAGGACTGGAATATTATGATGAAGGGGGAGATACATGCGCGTTTGAGTGTGCCCCGAAAGAGAGCACGGTGCGTGCCAGCTCTTTCAAGAGAAAACACAACGGATTGAATGTGAGCGGCCGGGACCAGTGGCCACGTCTGGCCAGATGATTAAAACTTCAGACAGGAAATGACATTGTCCGGATCGTTCTAGAGCCTGAAATGGCCCGAATCCGGCGGGTAAAGTGAGGGAGAGGACACACCGCACATACATGGGGGATTCGGCACGATGTACATTCCTTGCCCGCCGGAATATCCCGTGTCGGGGGATTCATGTTACTCCGGGTATAGCCGATAACTTAAGTACAGACGACGATGTTGAATTCATCAAGGAGCCCCATCATGTCAATCTCATCCGTTTCGCCCAAGAGCCCCGCGGCAGGGTTCGATAGTAAGAACGCGACCCTCATTCCGAGCGCAGCCATGATCCAGAGCCAAATCACTGCTCTCCAAAAGAGGATACAGGCGGAGAAGCTGAGCAAGTCCGACGACGCCAAGACAAGAGCAAGCAGGCTTGACCAGTACAACTTTCAGCTCCAGCAGCTCAATGAGCAGCTGGCGAAGGCCCAGGGAGGTGCGAAATAGGTGATTAGTGCACCGATGAGTCCGGGAGGTAAAACATCTCAATGACGGTCCGAAGTGTTTATCCGGGCCCGTCGTTGGGATGTATTACGAACGAATTTGCTGATTCTCTCATGCCTGTCCAAGGGCCGGGGGAGATTTGTGTTTTAGCGACCATGATAAACCTCTTCGTATCGGCGAAACCGCCGGACTGGAGACGATAGAAGTACACGCCGCTCGACAATCCCGATCCGGGTTATCACGTCCCGACTCCGACAAGTTCACGTACTTCTTTCACGCCTTGAAAGGTCGCCCTGAGTTCGGGAGTTTTGAATCCCCCGAGAATCTCAGTTAAGAGTTGGCGCACCTTTCTCAGCGCCTGTTCCCCGGCTTCTCTATCCCCTGCAGAGTGCTCGAGATTCACGACCTCACGCAATATCTGCCAGAGGAAAAGCCGGTGATCCATGGCCTCCGCTTTCGCAACGGATTCCGCAAGGAATCTGCGCGCTTCAGCGATATTCCCCTGGCGGGCGAATACCTTTCCCCGTGTCCACGCTGCCTCCAGAGTGAGCTGATCGGCGCCGGTCTCTCTCGACCTTCTCATCCCCTCTTCTGACCACCGGTCCGCAGACTCCCCGTTGCTTTCCGCAAGATCAAGCTCCGCCAGTGAGAGCATCACCCGTATCTCGTACCAGGCGTACCCATACGTCCTGGCAAGCCGGAGAACCTCTTCGAAGTGCGACCGGGCAAGGGCGAATTCGCCGCGCCGATAGAGATCCGTCCCGAGGTCGCGCAGCGAATCGCATTCCGAACCCCGGTTGTTCTGTCGACGTGCGGCTTCCAGCGCCTCGCGATGAAATGACGCCGCTTTTTCAATGTCGCCAATCTCCCGGTACGTATCTCCGATATTGTTCAGGCTTCCCGGTATGGCAGGAATGATGGCGAGCGCTTCCTTGATTTCCAGCGACTCCTTGTTCGCGTCAAGCGCTTCTTCCAGACGCGCGAGACAGTAGTACGTGAGGCCAAGATAATTCAGGACCGTTGCCCGTCCCCTGCTGTCGCCGATTGAACCGTGCATCACAAGCGCCTGGCGGAGACTTTCCGCGGCCTTTCGCAAGGCACCGAGGTGCCACTGGGCCAACCCCAGGGTCCCCATTGCGACGGCCTGACTGCCGACGTCGCCAATCTGTGTAGACCTGTCAAACGCCTGTTGGCTCAGTTGCACGGTCCGGGTGTAATCCGCCCGGGCCGAATGGATCGACGCGAGAACCAGCAAGCTCTGAATCTCCTCTTTTGCATCCCCCAGAGCGGCCGCCGAGCGGAGCGCAGTCTCACCATCGTTCAGGGCGTCGGGAAGACTTCCCGTAATGCGCAATGCGGCGGCTCGTTTTCGCAGTCCCACGGTTTCCGCGGGGATGTCCCCAGCTCGGTGCGCAAGCTCAATGCACCTCCCATAATGCCGCAGCGCTTCAACCGGATGCCCCTCTGCAACGCAGACGTCGCCCAGACCCGCTTCAACCCTCATCGCGATTGCGTCGCCGCCGCCGAGTCCTGTCAGAATTTCATCTGCCTTGCCGTACTGCGCCTTCGCGAGGCTCACGGCCCACACGGAAAGCGAGCGGTCCGCACCCGTCAGAAGGTAAGGGACGGCTTCCCTTTCCTGCCCGGAGGCCATGAGGTGAAGGGCAATCCTCCCCGCATATTCAGGGCTGTCACCATGTTGACTGACGAGCCACGCGCCGAATTTCCGGTGATATTCTTCACGCAATTCTTCAAGAATCTGGTCATACACGACCTGCCGGAGCAAGGGATGATCGAATCTGTAACGTTTCTTTTCGTGCCTGATAAGCCCGTACTCGTCTTCGAGTATCTGGAGGCGTTTAAGAAGCTCAATGCGCGTGACATCCATGGAAGCTACGAGTGGGTCAGACTCGAAATACTCCCTCTCGCATGAAGCGATGTTCAGAATTTCCCTGTCCTGTTCCGTCAGACGATCGAGCCGCTGCCGAATAACATCGTGGATACGGTCTGTGACAAGGAGCGACAGGTCCCCCGCCTCGCACTCCCAGCGGCCTCCGGCCAATCTCACAGCGTCGCGTGTCCGAAGAAGTGAGAGCAGCTCCATTGTAAAGAGCGCGTTGCCCCGTGCCGCCTCGTGAATCCGTGCAGTCATTACGGGATCCACTTTCCCCCCGAGGGCGTGCTCGATCATCTTCGCGGTTTCATCGCCGTTCCACCGGTCAAGCTGAATCTGGGTCAGTTTCCCCTCGAGCTTAAGCTTGCGGGCGAGAAGCACTGCAGATGCCCCGCCTGAAGACGCTTCTTCTGCGACGTACGTCGCAAGGAGGCATATCCTGGATGATGTGAGATTCCGGGCGAGATACGAACAAAGATCTATCGTTGCCTCATCGGCCGATTGGAGGTCCTCGATGACAATGGCAACCGGCCGATCCACGCTCAACGCCCGGAGAAGCACGAGGATCGCTTCCCATACCTGTTCCTTGTTCAGGCCTTCGGCGATCGGGGATCCCGGAATCAGGAGCGGATTCAGGAGAGGGAGCCGGTTTCCCAGATTGTTGCCATCCCTGCCTCCGTTTCGAGATAGGACGTCGAGAAGTCTATTGTCCGACTGATGCATGGCACGCTTACATGCTGCGACAAAGGGCTCGTAGGGGGCGTTCCCTGCCCCTCCGAAGCATTTCCCGTGAAGGACGTGCATCCCCCGTTTCTGCGCCGCGATAAGCACGCGCGCGGCCAGGAAACTCTTCCCCACACCGTGCTCTCCGGCGATGAACACGGTCGATCCCCGTCCGGCACATGCGTCCTCTATTCTCTTAAGAAGTATCGATTCTTCTTCCGGCCGACCAATTAATTCACCTGATTCGATGCCGTCAAGCGTGAGCTGCGGCACGCCCGCCGGTGTCTTCGTGACCGCATATTCTGATTTCAGGTCAGTGAGAAGGGATGACTGAATCGCCTCCATCACTGCATCGCAGGAAGAATAGCGTTCGTTCCTGTTCTTCTTCAGGCACCCGTCGATGACCGCCTGCACCGAAGAAGGGATTGAGGCATCGATCTCGGTCACAGGCCGGGGATCCAAGTTGAGTATCGAATACACGAGTGCGGGTTCGTGGTCACCCTGGAATGGGAGAAGGCCGGTCAACGATTCGTAGAGGACGACCCCGAGAGAGAAGATATCGCTCCGCGAATCGACGTTCTCACCGCGAATCTGTTCGGGGGACATGTACGGAATCGTCCCCGTCCTGGATTGACCGTAGAGTTCGCCGACCTCGGAAGACGGCCCCCGTGCAATGCCAAAATCCATGAGCTTGGGGAGTCCGCCTGTCGTCAGCATCACATTAGAGCTCTTGATGTCGCGGTGGATGATCCCCCCTGCGTGTGCGGCTTTCAGCCCACCGGCGAGCGCACGGACGATGCGGAGCGCTTCATCCGGCCGGATCGGCCCCCGGGAAATGCGGATCTTGAGCTCTTCCCCTTCGAGGTATTCCATGATGATGTAGATTTCATCATTGGCCTCTTCGATCGTGTAGACCGTAGCGATGTTCGGATGATTCAGGGAGGCGGCGGATCGTGCTTCGTTGAGAAGCTGTGCCCTGGCGTCAGAATCCAGGGCATGGTACCGGAGAAGAGTCTTGATCGCGACCGGTCGGTTGAGGCGTGTGTCATGGGCTTTGTACACCGCTCCCATGCCCCCCTCGCCCAGCTTTTCGATGATCGTATAATGAGCGATCGATTTGCCGATCAGATCATCCATAACGTGTCCTGACTCCTGGAATGGAACCCCGCCACCTACTGCAGGAACAGGAATTTCTTCGTCTCCACAAAACCGCCCGCGCGGAGGCGATAGAAATACACACCGCTCGCCAATCCCGTCCCGTCGAATTTCACTTCATGATATCCTGCCTCCTGCTCCTCATTCACCAGTTGCCTGACGCGCTGGCCGAGTGCATTGAAAACGGTAAGACTCACCGTCGATCTCTGAGGCAGTCCGTAGCGTATTGTCGTCGACGGATTGAACGGGTTCGGGTAGTTCTGGTTCAGCATGTATGAATCAGGCACAAGAGCCGTGATTCTGTGCGCAACGACGGAGTCGACGCCCACAAGCACCCTGACTGTCAGATTTGTCAACGTCATCTGGAGACGGTACTCCCTCTGCGACCTGAGATTGATCGGCCACCCGTTATCGGGTGACAAGAGGATCACACTGTAGTTGGCCGGAATGTCATCAACGCCGTTGAACCTGAGTGTACCGTTGCACCCGTTGGGACGAGAAATCTGAATGTCCCATTCCTCACTCCCGTTCACCGCCGGACGGTAGTCTGTGCTGAACCGGGCGTACTTTCCCCCTGTTTCCGGGCGCGTGAAGTAGACCTCCCCGCCGGCAAATGCGAGAGGCGGCTTTCTGATCTCCAGAGAGTCATGCCCGGGCATTGTCGCCGGCGATATGCCCAGGCGACAGTCAGCATCATTGTTGTCCGCACTCTCAAAAGCGACCTGAAGGGACCACGTGACGGGAGAGAGGACGCTGGCCGGCGGAGGCTGCGTGGAGGGAAGCGGATATGGAATTGCGAGCGTTGTCGGTTCGGGACTGTTGCTGAAATAGTAGTATCCCTTGAGCGGCTCCATAACGGTGTCCACTGCATAGCTGCCCGACCAGCCCTGTATGACATCGGCAGGAACCAGGCTATTCAGAGTTCTTACAGCGGCCCATTGAACAGGCACGTCAAACGGGTCTGCAATGATGTTCCAGCCGCTGTGTATCAGAATTGGAAACGCCCCGTTCGCCTGCACGCCGGGCATGGCGGCTGACTTTTTGATGCTCAGCGTGTTCTTCCTTATAAGCCAGATTCCCTCGCCGATGCCTATCTGATCCTGCGGGCCCAGTTCCGTCAGCGCACCAGAGTCCGGCATGCGGAAGGCACGCCAGTCAAATTTCTGCTCTCCCCCTGCCCCGGCCGTGAGATCTGATACCGGCCCCGGAACAATTCCCGGAACGCTTACCATTCTATAGTCGCTCTGCGCGGGGTTTACGGGGAACGAGACGGTGCCCGTCACGGCTGCTGTGTCTACTGTTGAGAACAAAAACGCAGGAGAGGAGAATGCCCCCGCGCCGAACTGATTTTTGCCGGCGACTCGCCAGAAGTATATGGTATTGGGCGCCAACCCGCTGACCGGCCTCGAGGTGCCGGAAACTGCCGTATCGCTTATGAACGGCAGGGCGAAGGAGGCTGCGGTTGAGACCTGCACGACATACGACGATGCCGTGGGGGAGGCGTTCCACGCTAGCGTCAATGCTACGGGCTGTCCAACGGATCCATTCACGGGTGCGGTCGGCACGGGCGGGGGCGGGGGTACCCCGATAGTAGTCAGGGAAACGATGTTGGAGTTGCCGCTCGTCCCGCCGACATTGCTTCCCCTTACCCGATAAAAGTATTTCGTTGTCGACACGAGCCCAACGACATTCCGCGTCAGGACGTTTCCCAGGTTGAGGTTTCCATAGCCCGGGACTGTCGACGTGAAACCCGTATCTGTCG
>Ga0182019_10000545_pt1 | contig 18594 bp, 15 predicted proteins | sample 812E2MmetaG_FD_120483 | JGI IMG/M metagenome (GOLD analysis project Ga0182019, IMG submission 120483) | Permafrost microbial communities from Stordalen Mire, Sweden - 812E2M metaG | ecosystem: Environmental > Terrestrial > Soil > Wetlands > Permafrost | place: Sweden: Stordalen | collected...
ACATCATGATCCTGCCTTCGATGGGAGTGATCAGCGAACTCATTACCTGCTTCTCGCGCAAGCGCGTGTTTGGTTATAACTTCGTAGCGCTGTCAAGCATCGCCATAGCCGTCATCGGCTTTCTGGTCTGGGCGCACCACATGTTCGTGGCCGGCATCTCGCTCTACGCCGCGATGATCTTTTCGTTCCTGACTTTCTTCGTGGGTGTGCCCTCGGCCGTCAAAGTGTTTAACTGGACCGCTACGCTCTACAGGGGTTCGATTACGTACGCCACGCCGATGCTCTACGCTTTCGGCTTCATCGGGCTGTTTACCATCGGCGGGTTGACAGGCCTGTTTCTTGCCACCCTCGGAATCGATGTCCACGTTACCGACACTTATTTCGTTGTAGCCCACTTCCATTACGTCATGGTAGGTGGCGTCTTGATGGGGTATCTCGGAGGCATGCATTTCTGGTGGCCGAAGATCAGCGGCCGCATGTACCCGGAGGGTTGGGCAAAACTTTCGGCGCTGTTCGTGTTCGTCGGATTCAACCTGACCTTCTTCCCGCAGTTCATTCTCGGGTACGTTGGCATGCCGCGCCGCTACTGGCAGTATCCGCCGGAGTTTCAGGTGCTGAACGTGCTTTCGACCGCCGGCTCCAGCGTGCTGGCCGTGGGCTATCTGCTGCCGATGATTTACTTCTTGTGGTCGCTAAAATACGGGCCGATCGCCGAGGCGAATCCATGGGGAGCGGCTGGTCTGGAGTGGAAGACCACGTCTCCGCCGCCCACCTTCAATTTTGACGAGACTCCCGTTGTGACGTGGGAAGCCTATAACTACGACGAAATCCCAGCACCGAAGGAACTGGGGGGGCCCGGTGAGCGATAGCCAAGCAACCACTATGGAACCCGAAGCTCACAATCCGGCGCTGCTCCACCACTTCGCCGACGCTCAGCAACAGAAGAACGCTGCCTCGCTTGGCATGTGGCTGTTCCTGGTGACTGAAATCATGTTCTTTGGCGGCATGTTTTGCGCCTATCTTGTCTACCGTCTCGCCCACTTCAATGCCTTTGCGGCGGCAAGCCAGCAACTCAGCATCGGGATGGGGGCGTTTAACACCGCCGTCCTGATCATCAGTTCGGTTACGGTCGTGTTGGCGGTGAAAGCGGCGGAGGCGGGCAAGCGCAAAGTGCTGGTCGGCTACCTCGTCGTTACCGTGCTGCTCGGCATGACATTTTTAGTGGTCAAGGGTTTCGAGTACCGCGAAAAATTCGAGAGGCACCACGTGCCTGGTGCGACGTTTAAGTTCACGGACACCTTTGACGACAATGGCAAGCAAATCCCGGTTAACCCGAAGGAGGCCGAACTCTTTTTTTCCCTCTATTTCGCGATGACCGGAATGCACGCGCTGCACATGATCATTGGCTGCGGTCTGTTTAGCGTGCTGGCGGTCTTCGCATGGAAGGGACATTACTCGCCCGGCTACTTCACGCCTATAGAAAACGCGGGATTGTATTGGCATTTGGTGGATATCATCTGGATTTATCTGTTCCCGTTGTTGTATTTGATCAGTCGGCACTCGTGACGTTGGCCCAAAGTTCTCGCAGTGTTTTCGTGAATAAACTGAGAGCTGACAGCTGAGAACTGAGAACTGAGAACTTCTATATGTCGGAACACGAAGAACACACTACTCACTCACAAGGATTTTACCTAGCCATTGGCATCGGCCTGCTTGTCGGGACGGCTACAACGGTCGGCGCCGCCTTCGTAAACCTCGGTCCGTTCAACCCCGTCGTTGCGTTGCTCATCGCCACCATCAAAGCCACCGTCGTCGTGCTCTTTTTCATGCACGTTAAAGGCGCGAGCGAAAAGCTGACCGGCGTTGTCGTCGTCTCCGGCTTTTTCTTTCTCGCGATTCTGCTCAGCCTATCGCTGGCGGACTACCTAACTCGTTCCTGGCGATAGTCGTGCTTGTGTGGCGCGGGCGCCTCGCCCGCGAAAAGCCGCGAGCTTCGTACAAGCGTGGCCCAAGCGCGATTGCAGATTCCTTCACATTATTTAGGCCTCCGGTCAAGGGTAGCGACTAGGCGGGGTTTCGCGGGCGAGGGCGCCCGCGCCACACCCAACCCTCGCGCCAATTACTTTCAGGCCTTGCGCGCAACGCCGGTATCCTCGAAGATGTTCTGTACTCTATGCCGCAAGACCTCGCCCCACCTCCGGCCCAATCCGCGCAACTCGACGCCTCGGCGCTTGAAGCAGCTTTGCGCCGCCATCTTCGAGGAGAGGTTCGTTTCGACTCTGGCAGCCGCGCTCTCTACGCAACCGACGGCTCCAACTACAGGCAGGTCCCGATCGGCGTTGTAGTTCCCCGCGACAAAGAAGACGTTGTTGCTACCGTTGCCCTTTGCCGCGACCACGGCGCTCCGCTGCTGGCGCGTGGTGGAGGCACTTCTCTTGCCGGGCAATGTTGCAACGCTGCTGTTGTCCTCGATTTTTCGAAGTACATGGCGAGCATTCTCGAGATCGACCCGGTGCGGCGCATCGCACGAGTTGAGCCCGGAGTTGTCCTCGACAATCTGCGCGCGGCGGCCGAGAAGCACCACCTCACCTTCGCTCCCGATCCCGCTACCCACGACCGCTGCACGCTCGGGGGCATGATTGGCAACAACTCCTGCGGCGTGCACTCGATCATGGCCGGCAAGACAGACGACAACATAGAGTCGCTTGAAGTCCTCACCTACGGCGGCCAGCGCATGCACGTCAGCGCGACCAGCGCAGACGACTTCGACCGCTTTATTCGCGAAGGTGGACGCCGCGCCAAGATCTACACAGGGCTCAAGTCCCTCGCCGACCGCTACGGCGAGCAGGTACGCCGCCAGTTTCCAAATATTCCGCGCCGCGTTTCCGGATACAACCTTAACCACCTGCTTCCCGAAAGCGGCTTCAACGTGGCGCGGGCACTGGTTGGCTCCGAGGGCACGTGCGTCACGGTTCTCGAAGCTACCTGTCGTCTGGTTGAGAGTCCGCCGGCGCGCGTTTTGCTCGTCATCGGATGGCCCGACATTTATATCTGCGCCGACCATATCCCGCAGATCATGGAGCATCGGCCCATCGGCCTCGAGGGCTTTGACGACATTATGGTCAATGCGAGCCGGCGCAAAGGCATGAACCTCGAAGGCCTCGCGCTACTGCCTGAAGGCGGTGGCTGGCTGATGGTGGAGTTTGGCGCGAGCACAGCCGATGAAGCCGAAGCCCAGGCGCGACACTTGATGGCAGTTCTCGATCGTTCCGCCACTCCGCCTAACATGCACCTCTTTGTCGATCCACGCCAGGCGCGGCGCATCTGGGAAGTGCGCGAGTCCAGTCTCGGTGTGACCTCGCACGTTCCCGGCGAACCGCTGCGCTGGGAGGGCTTCGAAGATTCCGCCGTTGCGCCCGACAAACTCGGCGCTTATCTCCGCGATTTGCGTAAGCTGATGCAAGCCTTCCACTACGACGGCTCGTTCTATGGGCACTTCGGCCACGCTTGCGTGCACACGCGCATGGACTACGATCTGGAGACGACCGAAGGCGTGCGCAAGTTCCGCCAGTTCATGGAAGAGGCCGCCGACCTTGTCGTCAGCTACGGCGGTTCTCTCTCTGGCGAACACGGAGATGGGCAGGCCCGCGGCGAACTTCTGCCGAAAATGTTTGGTCCCGAGCTCATGCAGGCCTTCCGCGAGTTCAAGTCGCTGTGGGATCCCGATTGGAAGATGAACCCGGGCAAGCTCATCGAGCCCTATCGCCTCGACGAAAATCTCCGCCTCGGTGCGGGCTATGATCCGTGGCAGCCGGAGACGCATTTCAAATTTCCCGACGATCATGGCAGCCTGGCTGCCGCAACCCTGCGCTGCGTTGGAGTCGGCAAGTGCCGCCGCGACGAAGGCGGAGTCATGTGTCCGAGCTTCCGTGTCACGCGCGACGAAGAGCACTCCACTCGCGGTCGCGCTCACCTGCTCTGGGAGATGACAAAAGGCGACGTCATCAAAGACGGCTGGCAGAACGAAGCCGTGAAAGAATCGCTCGATCTCTGCCTGGCCTGCAAAGGCTGCAAGAGCGATTGCCCTGTCGGCGTCGACGTCGCGACCTACAAAGCTGAGTTTCTTTCGCATTACTACGAAACCAATCGGCGTCCACTGAAAGCGCTGGCGCTTTCGAATATCGATCTGTGGATGAGAGCCGCTTCGCATGCGCCGGGGCTGGTGAATCTCACAACGCAACTGCCGGGTCTGCGCGACCTTGCCAAGTTTGTGGGCCGAATCCCCGCCCAGCGCCGCATTCCGGCGTTTGCTCCACAGACTTTTAAGCAGTGGTGGGAGAGTCGGTGGAGCGACGGGCGTCCTCTTCCGTCCAGCGGAACGCATCTCCGCGAAGCTAGCCCCGTTCTCCTCTGGGCCGACACTTTTAACAATCACTTCCTGCCTGCGACCGCGAAAGCTGCCGTCGAAGTTCTTGAAGCCGCGGGTTTTGAGGTGACGGTGCCGCGCGCTCACCTCTGTTGCGGGCGGCCGCTCTATGACGTCGGCATGCTTGATCGTGCCAAGAGCCTGCTCCTTGAGATCATGGACGAACTGCTCCCCGAAATCGAAGCCGAAACGCCCATCGTCGTCCTCGAACCCAGCTGTGCCGCCGTTTTCCGCGACGAACTCACCAACCTTTTCCCCAAAGACGAACGCGCGCAAGCCCTGTCGAAACAAGTCTTCCTGCTCAGCGAATTTCTGGAGCAGCGCGCCAAGAATTTCCCGCTTCCCAAGCTGCCGCGACGCGCGCTTGTCCATGGACATTGCCATCACAAGGCCATTATGAAGATGACCGCCGAAGAGGCTGTGCTCGACCGTATGGGTATCCACTTCACGGCGCCCGCCCCCGGATGCTGCGGCATGGCCGGGGCATTCGGCTTCGAGAAAGACAAATACGAGATCTCGAAAGCCATCGGCGAACTCGAATTGCTGCCCGCCGTGCGCCAGGCTCCAACCGACTGGCTCATCGTCGCCGATGGGTTCAGTTGCCGCGAGCAGATTGCCCAGGAGACGGACCGCCACGCGCTGCACCTCGCCGAAGTTCTCCAGATGGCACTACGAGAGGCCACCGAAACGCCCGAAGGGTTCCCGATGTTCGACCCTGCGCCGCAGCACTATCCTGAAGACGCTTGGGTACGGCCGCACTTGGCCGCTATCGAAAAATCGATGAAGCGCACCGGCCTGGCAGTCGCTGGCATAGCCGCTGGAGCGGCCTTGCTGTTGGCACTGGCCAGAAGACGGTAAGCTCGTGTGGCGCGGACACTCCTCTCCGCGAAGGGCCGCAACAGAAGCCGATGCCCCGCTAAGTGCTCAAAACGCTCATAATAAACAACTTATCAACCCCCTGCCCATCCTGCCCCGTTTCTGGGACAATAGACATAGAAACTAGGCCTCCCCGTAGCGGCTTTTGGTCCCCGAGGCGCCTCAGACCGCGCCCGCTCACGCTCCAAGAAATAGAAGAGAGCTGACCCTTATGGAAACGGCAAATCCGAGCCTCTTAGTTCCAGCTCCAGCCCCAATGCCAACCCAATCCGCGGCCATCGGCCAGAACAAGACACTGCAAGGTTCGGTCCTGGTGCTGATCCAGTTCGACGTCTGCGAAGAAATCAACCTAGACTCGCTGCGCGACATTTTTGGAGCCCGCCGGCAGGAGGCCAGCTTCAAGCATCCTGCTCCTGGTTACGTTCGCTTCCAACGTGCTCCCGTGGTCGAACCGGTTGAACCGCTGATCCTCGAAAGTGGCGAACGGCTTGACGTCCAGATCAAGTATTACGATTATGGGGTGCTAAGCGTCGTCTTCGAGCTGCCTTTCTCGGGCGACTGGGACACGCTCGTTGGCCTGGCCAGCCGCTGGGTTTGGGATACCGATTTCACCAGCTTCGCTCAGAAAATCGTCAAGCAGAAAATCGAGCGCGCCCGGCCAGCGCTGGTCAAGCTTTACGATAGCTGGCTGCACGAAGATTATTTCGTCTTTCACGTGCGCGACATCGCCGGCAATCCTTCTGCCGCTGAGCTGCTCTTGGCCGAAGGTGGACGCATTGCGCAGATCGTGCGCGGCGAAAACGTTCCGCTCTCCGACGGTGAGCAGCAGGAAATCATGCAGTCGAAAATCTCGTACTATCCGAGCGACCTGGCCGTGATCAGTTGGAACGGAGCGTTTCTCTACGACTCTGCGAGTGGTGCGGAAACCGTCATCCAACTGCTCGAATACGCCAACTCGCAGCTCCTCGAATTCCGCCACTACGACGAACTGCTGACCCGCGAACTGCAAAGCGTCTACGGTTTCATGGACCACGGCTCGACCGGCATCTGGGCCCGCTGGCGCACCGCGAAACGCGCCACTCGTCTGCACACCGTCCTGCTCGATGTGGACGAACTGACCGAACGCGCCGACAACGCCATCAAGTTCCTGAGCGACATGTTCTCCGCCCGCCTCTACAAAGTTGCCGCTTCGAAGATCGGCGTCAGCGATTACAAAAACCTGGTCAACCAGAAAGTCCACACCGCCGAAGAGCTCTACCGCTTCATGGTCGATCAGTTCCACCAGAGCCGGGCGTTTGTGCTGGAGCTGATGGTGGTGATTATTCTGATCATTGATTTGATCTGGTTGTTTAGGGGAGCGACGCCGATCTAGGCGGGTAGCCACCTTCGCCGGATCGCGAATATAACGCGGGCTGTGGATTTTGGCAGAAAAGGCGAGGGGCACCCGCACAAGGCCGGGAGGCACACTTTCGCGCGCTTTTTCGAGGAAACTCAGCGAAGTGGGTCGGGAACTGCAAGCTGTTTGCAAATTCGGATTGCAGTAGGGTTCTTAATTAACCTCACGATGTCTTGGTACAGTGCTGGTTCGTTGTGCGGCAGGATTATGGTAGACGCTGTGGCTAGCGCCTTCGCGAAGCAGCACGCAGCCATGGGATTCCAAGTGGCGGATCAAATCAATGCGCTTCACAAATCACGTTAAGGGAACCGTGATCTTTTCGCGGGCGACTTTTTTCCCGCGATGAGATTGGCTGGCTAGGACACGATTAGCCTCCAGCAAGAGCTCGATGGCATCGCGGAGATTGTTGCGCGCCTCGTCCAGCGTGTCACCCTCTGAAATCGCACCTGGAAGTTCCTCCGTGTAGGCAACATAACCGCCACCTTCGGATTCCGGAACTTCCTCATAAACTGCACTGAGAGTCAAGTTCATGAAACCATTTTACTTGGAAATCACCCGTAAAAGGGCATCGCTTTCCTTTCCGCTAACTCTATGATTCTAATAATTATGGAGAAATAGGGTGGGGGTACCAGAACATCATTTACTGGGGCTGCGCTTTTGCGCCGTTGCGTTCGTAGCGCGCAAGATCGCCCCGCAGTTTCTTCTCCAGTTGCTGGTCGTGTTGCTGCAGGGCCAGATCGAGTGCCTGCTGTCCCGATTGTATGGCCTCAGCGTTGCGGCCAGTTTTGTTGTATGCGTCGGCCAACGCGGCCAGGCACTGCCAATCTTTGCCTTCGCTCAACTCCACGGCCTTCTGAAAAGAGGGCACGGCCCCAACGAAGTTTCCGCGTAGTCCCATGACATAACCTAGATTGAAGCGAAACTCCACGGAAGTCGGGAGGAGTGAAATTGCCTTTTGCAGTTGGTCGACGGCCTCGTCCATTCGTCCTGTCTTGGCCAGTTCCCACCCGAGTTGATTGTGCGCATCGGGAAAGTCGGGAGCCATGTCGACTGCTCTCCGCAGGTGCTCGTATCCCTCCTGAGCTTGCCCTTTTTCGAACAGTGCCGTTCCCAGGCCCGTCTCCGTCCCGGCATTGGCAGGATCGAGGGTCAGCGATTTCCGAAAGTTGACGACTGCCCTGTCCAGATCGCCGGTTAGCGCCAGCGACGTCGCGAGGTGAGCAAACCAGGTCGCGTGCTGCGTGTCGAGAGCGCAGGCCTTGCGGTATTCCTCCAGCGCTTCGCGCTCCTGGTCGTTTCCAGTCAGGGCCGTCGCCAGGACGTAATGCGCCAGGGCATCGTCGGGATCCTGTTCCAAGGCCTTGCGCAACACCGGAACGGCCTCGTTCATCTTGTTGCTCTCCATGAACTCGAAGGCCTGGTTGAACAAGCGGTAAAACTCCATCGCCTGCGGGTCGATCTTTTCCAAGCCGTCCGGCGGCAGGTTCACAAACTCGGGGATATTCACGGCGCGATTGGCAGCGGTCGTGTTGTCCACCAGAATCGCAGGCGTGTCGTTGCCCTGGGCGTCGATGTGAGTGAGCATGAGCCGCGTGTAGGGCGAGCGCGCTTTCGACGAGAACGCAAGCCACCGCCCGTTCGGCGAAAACGTGTGCCAGGAGTTCATCAGCGAAGTGTTGCATTTCATCAGCCGGGCTCTGCCGCCCGCGAAGGGCACGATGTAGAGCTTGCTGTCGGGGCGCATGAGCAACCCGTTATGGTTCTGCACGAATACAATCCAGTGGCCGTCTGGGGAGACCTTGGGGAAGTTGTTGCTCATGCCATTCGCGGAAGCGCCGGCGACCGGCTCCGCCTTGCCGCCTCTGCCCTGGTTAAACGGAATCCGGTACAGGTCGTATTGGATCTGCGGTTCCTTCGGATCATTGGCGTACTCGGGCTTCTCCGCTCCAGGCGGATATGGATCGCGGGCCTCCGCCCGGCTAAAGATCAGGTACTTTCCATCTGGCGACCAGAACGCGCTGGTCTGCACGTACCGCGGGTCATCGGCGCCGGGCAGATGCCGCAGCTTCTTGTCCTCGCGGTCGTACCAGGCCAGGATGCCGCGAGTCGGATAAAAGACCTGGTTGAAGCGGAAGTCCCTAAAGTTGGTGCTGAAGAGGCGATCCGACAGCCCTGGCGCGAAATCGGGGTTTTCGTTTTTGTGGGTGTTGCCCGCAGCGGGAGGCCCAATCGATGTCACAACGTATCGGCCGTCGGGCGAGATCTGCGACATGAACCCGAAGCGCTTCACAGCGGGCTCGGAGGTCCTGGCCTCAAGATTCTCCTGAAAGGAACTCCAGCGGATGACATCCTGATTGCGGATGGCCATGTTCTTGGCCACCGGAACGAGGGCGTACAGCCCTTTGTCGTTCTTCGGTCCATCGACATCCAGCCCGAGCGTCTTGCCGTCACGCGAAAACGAATGGCAGTTGGCGCAAGTGTAGAGCTTCTCCATTACCACTCGGCTCTGGGGCTCCCCAATGTTCCGCAACTTCCATTTGATGAGGGGAATGGCGGACGGCGGCAGCGGCTGTATCGCGCCTTTCTGCCCGGGGGGCGACAGCATCAGTGGGACATCGCGGTAGAAAACGGGAGCGCCGACGGGATCTGTTGACGTGGAAATCGTCACGCTGCCGCTCGACACCGGCAGTTTTGAATCGTCGGCCGCAAATCCAAAGATCGCGATCGTTGCCGGCGATTTCACGGACCACTGTTTGATCTTCGCCCAAGTGCCCACGTCCGGCGTCCACGTTCGCGTGGCCGCCTGCTCTGGAGTCAGTTGTGCGAGCTCATCGCCCGACCCCGCTTTCGGATCGATCTCGCCCATTTGCATGGGCTCGCCGGGCGCCTCTGCGTGGATCCCGCTGGAGTGATCCGCAAAGGAGACCTCAAACACCCATCGTTTCGCGGTCTCGCTGGCATCGCGCCAGAGGAAAGTGGGCGGCGTGATCTCGGGGGGAAACACAGACCCGTCGAGCGGGTAGTCGACGGTGATCTTCGCCGGTTGGCTCACGGGCGGCGCATGGTCCGTGCCGGAAGATTGTGACAGCCCGGCCCCGCCGCCCACCAGGAGAAGGGAACAAGCGCCGACAATCCCTGCAAGCAGGACATTAGCGGAAAGTAACCTCATAATTCTTCCAGAGCGGCTCTCCCAGAGAGTATGGGCCGCAGGGCTGAAGGTAGTGCGGTCTAACGAATGGTGCAGTGATACTCGTCACTGTCGGGGAAGAAAGATCGGATGCAAAAAAGCCTCCCACCTTTCCACGCTCACGAAGAAGGAGAATCGCGACAATTCCAGACGCAAAAATGCCCGGGATTCTTTCGAATCTCGGGCACCTTATTGTTATCGCTAAGAGCGCCGTACCCTAGACAGCAGTAACGTTCTCCGCTTGCCAGCCTTTGGGGCCCTTGGTCACGTCGAACTGCACGGTTTGGCCTTCTTGCAGGCTCTTGAAGCCGCCAGCTTGAATAGCGGAGAAATGCACGAAAACGTCTTCGCCATTTTGACGGCTGATGAAACCATAGCCTTTGGCGTCGTTAAACCACTTCACTGTTCCTTGTTCTGCCATTGATGTTCCTTTTTCTTGGTTCTTGAAATGTGCTGAGAAGATTCGCTGCTGTAGAGGGGGTGACGCTGGTTGGCGGTACCGGCCTTCAACTGCTTGTGAGTCAAACTTAGCGAGTTCTAGTGTAGCACGACGGGCTGCAAAACGCCCACGATTTTTGCCGGGAGGGGCTGGCCAACCCGTCAATATTGTGTAAGTTATTTTGGATCAATGACATAGGTCTACCGGCAAGGGCTGGCCGATGCCTGGCTCGCTCTGGACTCGCCTGTGTGCAACCAATGCCGTCCCTCCGGGACTGTGGCTTGTTTCACTTCTTCCCGGCACTGACGTGCCGGGCTTTCCTGTGTCGCCGCTTCGCGGCTGGAGCAAATAGCGTGGTCTACGTTTCTGCGGCCCCCCGTTTTTCTGCGGTCCTTGTTAGGTAGGGGTTGGGACACAGACTCGCCCGTCCCTACGTGAGTTTGGGCCAAAACGATTGTCTTTGGGTTACCGTGTACATTTACATTTCTCATGATCGCTTTCCTTACACTCGAACTCCGGATCGAAGCCGCGCACTCCCTTAAGGACAAGCGTCAGGTTACGCGCAGTCTTAAAGATCGTCTCCGCTCCTCGTTCAACGTTGCCGTCGCCGAACTTGACCCCAGCCTGCTCTGGAATCAGGCCACTATCGGCGTGGTCGGCGTCTCCCACTCGCGCGATTATCTTGACGGGCTGATGAAGAACGTGGAACGCTCGGCTACCCGCATCGCCAACAACGCTGGGGCAGAGGTCACGGACTCGTTTGTAGAGTTTCTGTGAGGGCAGGTGCAAAGCCCTAACCACCAAGGACACGAAGGACCGCTAAGGTAGCCTTTGCTCGTTCGTCACTGGTGGGACTTCGGGCATACCGCCGCCGGGCTGCCCTGCTTTCTGATATCCTTACGGGTTTTCTGCATTCGAGGTGTGTCGTGGAGCATCGTGGCCAGAAATATCATCGTGGACGGCTGAGCGAGGCCATCCGCGAAGAGATCGAAACCATCCTCGAAGGGGAACTGGGTGATCCTCGCATTGGTCTGGCCAGCGTCAGTGCGGTGCTCATGGCTCAGGACGCGCGTTCCGCTCGCGTCATGGTCACGGTTGCTGGCGATGAGGCTGAGGTTGAGCGCACCCTTGAAGGTCTCACTGCTGCCAAGAACTACGTCCGGCACGAACTTGCAGAACGGTTGCGTTTGCGGAAGCCTCCGGAACTTTATTTCCAGATTGATCGTGCCGATCAATTGGAGAGTCGGGTTGACGAGCTTCTCGGCCGCGCCAAGAAACGCGCCCGGAAGGGCGCAAAGCCCGCCCCCTAAAGGGGGATCCGATTTCGGAGGACTTGCGGCATCGCTAAAGCGATGCCCTGATACGAAGCGCGCTGTGGCTGAAGCGGGTGCGACTGGTACGAAATCTAAGCTTTTAAGCAGCCGGCCGGAAGTCACAGCTAGGCGGTAAGAACTGAACTGAAGGCTGAAAGCCGAGATCCCAGAGCCAAGAGCCGAGAGCCGAGAGCACCTCATGCTAGACCGGGTTCTACAAGAAATTCGGGCTCGCCGCCGCTTTGTCGTGACCTCGCACGCCCGGCCCGACGGAGACGGCATCGGCTCTGCCCTCGCCTGTGGGCAGATCCTGCGCGTCATGGGCAAAGACGCCGAAGTCGTCATGCATGATGGCGTGCCTCGTATATACCAGAACCTTCCCTTTGCCGACCGTGCTATTCAGGCCAAAGCCGTTCCCCCTAACGATGCCGTCATCGTACTCGAATGCGACACCATACGGCGCACGCTGCTTGATGGTCTCGAAGATTGTTTCCTTATCAACATTGACCATCATGTCAGCGGCCGTAATTTCGCCCACATCAACTGGATCGATTCCACGGTGATGGCTACCGCCGAACTGGTTTTCCGTTTTGCCCGCAGGGCCTGCGTACCGGTTGATCGCGACATTGCCACATGCCTTTACACTGCGCTCATGACCGACACGGGGTCGTTCATGTTCGAGGGGACCAACGAACACACTTTCACGGTTGCGCGCGAGCTCGTGCTTGCGGGAGCCGATCCCGCGCTTTGTGCGCGCCCTATCTATTTTGGACATTCCACGGCCAAGCTTCGCCTGCTTGGCGCTGCGCTCTCTAATCTGCATCGCGAAGGGCCGCTGGCCTGGATCTGGGTTACACAGGAACAAATGACGCGCTTCGGGGCGCGTGAGGAAGATTGCGAGGGCCTGGTCAATTACGCGCTCTCCATAGCCGACGTGCAGGTCGCCATCTTTTTTCGCGAGCTCCCCGATCGGCGGTATCGTATCAGCCTCCGCAGCAAGGGAGAAGTGAACGTCTCGACCGTGGCGGAATATTTTGGTGGAGGCGGTCATAAATGCGCCAGCGGCTGTTCGATTGACGGACCTCTGGCGGTCGCCGTGTCGAAAGTTGTCGGGCGCCTGCACGCAGAACCTGTAGTCTTGAACGCGAACTCATCACCGACCTGAACAAGCAGTTAGACAACGAGCTGAGCACTGAACCCGAGCGAACTATGGACCTGACTCGCCAACTCATTTCTTTCGCCGGAGCGCTTCTCATCCTGATCGCCTACGCCGGCCACCAGATGGGATGGATCAACGCCCGCCGCCCTGCTTATAACATTCTCAACGCCGCCGGATCCCTGATCCTGTTCTGGATCGCGCTCCATCCCTTTCAGGTCGGATTTGTTGTGCTCGAAGCGGTCTGGACCATTATCAGTCTCTGGGCATTGGCGCGGCCACGGCCTGCCTGAATTCAATGAACGAGCCAGGAAAGAATCCGGGCACCCGCACCGACGTGTTGCTGCTGGTGACGTTCTGCGGATTCCTTTTTTTCCATGGCTTGGGGGCCTTCGGCCTCCTCGGCGCTGACGAACCGCGCTACGCGCAAGTTGCACGCGAAATGCTTGACCGTTCCGATTGGGTGACCCCTACGCTGCAAGGCAAAGCGTGGCTTGAAAAACCGGTGCTGTATTACTGGGAGGCGATGCTTTCGTTCCATATAGCCCGCGGCGTCACCGATCAGGCTGCCCGCTTGCCCGCTGCATTCGACGCCGCCATGCTCATCGCGGCCATCTACTTTTTTCTCCGGCGCTTCCGGCCGGGCAGTGAACTCGACGGCGCCCTTATCACTGCGAGTTGCGCCGGTGTGATTGGATTTGCCCACGCCGCGGCTACCGACATGCCGCTCACTGCCGCCTTCGTTATCGCATTGCTTGCTTGGTACGCATGGTATGGGAGCAGCCGGCGAATCTATCTTTCTGCTTTTTACATTGCTCTGGCGCTTGGAACTTTAGCCAAAGGCCCGGTTGCGCCCGCCCTCGCCGCGGTCATCATCTTGCTCTTTGTTGCTGTAAAGCATGACTGGCGGGCCATCCCACGCACTTTCTGGGTTCCCGGCATCTTCCTCTACCTTGCCGTAATGTTGCCCTGGTACGTTGCCGTTCAATCGCGCAATCCGGAATTCTTCCGCGTCTTTATCCTCGAGCATAATCTCGCCCGCTTCTCCCAGGACCTGTATCATCATCGCCAGCCTTTCTGGTTCTACTTGCCCGTGTTCTTGCTGGCCACGATGCCCTGGACGCTGGTGCTCATCGTCGCTGTCGCCGAACGGGCTCGCCTGATCTGGTCCGAAGGCAAGCAGGCGTTCGCAAGGGCGGAAGATTCATGGGCGCTATTTCTTCTCATATGGATGTTTGTGCCCGTCCTGTTCTTCAGCGCATCGCAATCGAAGCTGCCGGGCTATATTCTGCCCGCGGTCCCAGCTGCGGCGCTGCTGGTTGCTGAATATCTGGCCGCGCGCGGCGGCGGAAATCGGGTCAGTGAAGGCAAATATTTTCCCCGCTGGCTGGTCGTCGCCCACAGTGTTCTCTGCGCAATTTTGATTTCTTCTGCGTTGTTTGCCACGTTCTACAGCGCCTCCATTGCGATGAATCATCGCATTCCAAGGGACACCGGAACCTACTTCGCCCCTGTCGTAGCGGTCGTCTTAGGGTTCGGGATCGTGACTCTCCTGCTCTCCCGCCAAGGACTGCGTCTGTTGAGCCGCGTCACCGTGTTCGCCGTGGTCGTAAGCGCAGCTGCCATCGTTCACTTGGCTGCGCCTCTCATCGACGCTACACAATCCGCGCGTCCCATTGCCGAAAGCATTCTGGGTTTTTCGCATGAACCGGTGCCGATCGCGCTCTATCACGTAAATCGCGTGCAGGAATACGGTCTCGAGTTTTATCTGAATCGACCGGCGCAAAAATATGAGGATGGAAATGTCCCGGCTGCCGCGCATGTCGTGGTGGCCGCGCAAAACACGCAATCGCAAGTCGCCCAGCTTGTTCCCGGACGCCGAGTATCCTATTTGACCAGCCTTCCGGCGCAGAAGTTGGATTTGTATTGGGTGAAATAAGAAAGGTTTCAAAGTTTCAAGGGGGAAACGCTCCGGGGTCAATCTGAGCCTTTGCAATCGCGGACGCTTTACCCTGAAACCTTGAAACTTCGCAACCTTGAAACCTGGCTTCTATATGGAAATTCTCGATCTCCGACATTTCTCTTCCGCCGACCTTCGGCCGCTGCTGGAAGATGAGATCGCCTTGTGGGGGCGCCTGCTTTCCTGGGACTACGCCACCTCCGCCGAGATGATTCTGCGCTACATGGATGCGAAGATTCTCCCCGGGTACGCTGCCATCGAGCGCGGCAGCATCTTCGGGTATTCCTTTTTTGTTTACGAGCAGAGCAAGGGCGTCATCGGCGATCTCTTCGTGCGGGACTCCGTCCGCGACGGAGGCCGCGGTCCCGACCGTCACGAGGTCGAAGAACGCCTGCTTACTCACGTCATCGAAACCCTGCAGCAGTCGCCCGGCATCCATCGTGTGGAGGCGCAGTTGCTGGCGCACTGCACCGGAGAGGTCTCGCGTCCCTTCCTGCAGCAGGGTTTCAGCCGGCATCCTCGCGTCTTCATGAATTTCGAAATCGGCAAGCATCCGCGGGCTTCACTGGGGACTCTGCCGCCGCTTTCGCCGCTGTTCGAAATGCACCCATGGTCGGAGGAGGAATACCAGTCTGCCGCGGCCCTGATCACCGCGGCCTACCGCGGCCACGTCGATTCCGAGATCAACGATCAGTACCGGACCCTCACCGGCTCGTTGCGTTTTCTCAACAACATCGTGCGCTTCCCCGGTTGCGGCACATTCGATCCCCGAGCATCGTTCGTTGTCTTCCAGCGGCGAACGCGCACGCTGGCCGGACTCATCCTGTGCTCGCAGGTGCGGCCTGATGTTGGACATATCACTCAGGTTTGCGTGCTTCCTGAATACCGCTCCGCCGGTCTTGGTGAAGCTATGATGGCCGCCTCGACCAGGAATCTCCGCGAGCGAGGCTTCCATTTCATCTCGCTGACGGTGACCGAAGCGAATGACCGCGCTATTGCGCTCTATAAGCGCATCGGATTTGAATCTACAAGGGTGTTTGACGCGTTCGTGTGGGAAGGATAAGAAAAGTGAACTGATGGAAGTTGGGAACTGAAGAGGAACTAAATCACTCGATGTCTAATCGGGTTGAGAAATAAACTCTTCCGCAAAAACAAAAAACCTCCGCGTCGTCCTTCCCCGTGACGACGCAGAGGTTTTGGCTTGGAAACCGGAGTCTCGATGCAAAACTGTCGCGAGCCACGGACCCTTTGATCTCAGTTGGATGCAAGCACATTGCCGAGGGGGCAGGCCGTGAACCCAATCCAAGTTGGCTTCCACTTCATAAAACGAGAATGGATGCCAATTCCCTTCGCGCCGAACGGAAAAAACGACTTTCCCGAATCTCCGGCCTCTAGACCCCTGTCTGGTTCATATCTATCCGATTGATGGCACGAGATTTACCGGCGCAGGATATTCTTCGCAATAAACAGCACATTCGCCGGGCGTTCTGCCAGGCGTCGCATAAAGTAGGGATACCACTCGGTGCCGAACGGGATGTAGATGCGCACGCCCCAGCCGTCTTTCACCAGGCCCTGCTGCAGGTCGCGCCGGATGCCGTGCAGCATCTGGAATTCAAAGGTGTTACGCGGAATGTTCTCACGGGTGGCAAAAGCCTTAGCCTCTTTAATAATGGCTTCATCGTGGGTCGCTAGCCCATGATAGACGCCGCTCTTCATCAGTATCTTCATCAGCTTCACGTAGCTGGCATCAACCTCGGACTTTTTCTGAAAGGCTATGTCTTCGGGCTCTTTGTATGCGCCCTTGCAGAGCCTTATGCGGATGCGCTCGGAGAGCAGCTTCTCGATGTCAGCCTCGGCGCGCCGCATATACGACTGGATCACCGCGCCGACACAATCCTCGTTCCCCGGAACGCGGTGCAGTTCGTGCACGAAGTCGAGCGTGCGCTGGGTGTAGGGTGAGCCTTCCATATCGACACGCACAAAATTCTTCGGCGACATGCTGGCGGCTTTGGCGACCAGGCCGCGAACGATTTCGTAGGCCATGTTCTCGTCCACGTCCAGGCCCATGTGGGTCAGCTTCAGGCTGACATTGGCGTTCAGCCTATCGGCGGCGATTTCGTCGAGCAGGTGGTGATAAAGCTGGGCGCTGGCTCGGGCTTCGTCAGCGTTGGTGACGTTCTCGCCCAGATTGTCGATGGAGACACCGGCGCCAAACTGGTTGACCGCGGCAGCGGCGCGAACCGCGTCCGCAACCTCTTTGCCGGCAACGAAGCGGGCGGAAGTGCGCTGGCCAAAGCGGGAGCGTTCGGCGATTCCTCGCAGCATCCGGCTTTCTGACAGAGCAATAAAGGTTGCCCTCAGCATGGCGAACCCGATTTTCTCGGATTATGACTGCCAGAGGCGTGCGTTGGCATTACAGTATTTTTTATCACAAACGGAGGCGGTCGGCAGTGCGCGGCGAACATCCCCCTGCCAAACGATACGCTGCGCTTCCTCGCAAAATTGCAAGTGACTAGTCATATAACTAGTCAGTATAATACAGTTCTGGGTTGGAGGTGAAGTTTGGCTTCGTGGCAAGTGCAAGACGCGAAAGCGCGTTTTAGTGAGTTCCTGGATGCGACCATAAAGAAGGGACCGCAGGTTGTGACCCGCCGTGGAATCAAGACCGCCGTTCTGGTGCCGATCGAAGAATGGGAGAGGCTCCAAAAGGCTGCTCGGCCCGGCCTCAAGGAATGGTTGCTCGCACCCGAGCCTCGCTTCGACGACCTGATCCCGGAAAGGCGTAAGTGGCGGTGCCGTCCCGTACTGGAGTTTGAGTGAATCAATACCTGCTCGATATGAATGTAGTCTCCGAGCTACGAAAGTTGCGTCCACACGGAGCGGTGGCCACATGGTTCGGAGCCATGGAAGAGACGAATTTGTTCCTTTCCGCTGTGACGCTGGGTGAGATACAGGCGGGGATTGAGCGGACAAGGCGGCAAGATCCTGGGAAAACGAGCGAACTTGAGCGTTGGGTCGATGGGTTGCCCGTGTCCCTCCAGGTGCTCCCCATGGACGCGCCCTGCTTTCGGGAATGGGGCAGAATTATGCATAATAAGCCCGCGGACTTGCTGGAGGACGCCATGATTGCCGCGACCGCGCGGGTCCACCGTCTGATTGTGGCGACCAGAAATGAACGAGACTTCAAGCAACTCGACGTCCGAACCTTCAACCCATTCAAGAATTAGCGCCGCGACTGCGACTATACTTGGCTGTCTGTTGCGATGGTAAAACGGATTCTACGTCCGATTGTAAAGGGAGTGGCTGGGATCGCCGGGGTTGCGTTCTGTTGGATAACCACGTCAGTGGTACTGCTGGACTTGTCCTGCTCGCGTCGATCGCGGTGCTGACGCTCTGCGGGATCGTGTGGATGATTTTCCTGCGCGAGGATGACGAGGACGCAGGGTATTGGCCGCCCGACCCGCGCCCGTGATCACGCGGTCACGCGCTCCCGAAATCCAGCGACGCCAGGGCTCGTGTAGAATAACCGTTTGTATATGGACTTGTCCGCCATTCAGCTAGCCTTGCGCGAGCGCAACATTGACGCGTGGCTTTTTTACGATCATCACCATCGCGACCCGATCTCTTACCGCGTTCTCGGGCTGCCGGACGGGCTGATGGTCACACGGCGCTGGTACTACCTGATCCCCGCCAAAGGCGAGCCCATCAAACTGGTTCACAAGATCGAGTCGGGACACCTGGATACCTTGCCCGGAACGAAGAAGCAATACGCCGGATGGCAGGAACTGTTCGACGGCTTGAAGCAGATGCTGGCCCCGCATCGCGATGTGGCGATGCAGTA
>Ga0182019_10000546_pt1 | contig 18575 bp, 16 predicted proteins | sample 812E2MmetaG_FD_120483 | JGI IMG/M metagenome (GOLD analysis project Ga0182019, IMG submission 120483) | Permafrost microbial communities from Stordalen Mire, Sweden - 812E2M metaG | ecosystem: Environmental > Terrestrial > Soil > Wetlands > Permafrost | place: Sweden: Stordalen | collected...
AGACGCGGAACGGACGCTCAAAGACGCTTCGCTCAGGGCCAGGCTGTTGGCCGCCGTTGCCGCGGTATTCGCGCCCCTCTTCGAGGTTTTCGTCGACTTCAGCAAATCGATCGCCGACCTCATCGCGGCCGGCAACTACGACAAGATGTACGGCGCCGAGAACGCCATACACTTTCCGACCGACGGAGAGGGCACGGCCGAGACCGAGGGATTCTACTTTTGTCTCAACCGCAACGCGACGGACCAGGAGATTCTGGACGAGACCGAGCGCCTAGGGTGCCGCATGTTCACTTTGCGTGAATTTCTCGCTTTTGGGATCAAATACCCCAACGAGTGCAGGAAGCATCCGATTGCCACGATCAATCCGCAGGCTGGCAGTGTCGGCTGCCTTTGGGGCGCGGTTCTGTACGAGGGTCGCTCCGAACGGTATCTCGACTTGGGCTGGAGCGGTCCGCGGGACGCGCGGCGCGGCTACTCTCAGTTCCTGATCGCCCGCAAGAAATAGCGCATGGGTTTGGTGCTCTTGTAACTTGAGTCCTGTGACCCTTGGGCCCCCATTCGTAAGAGTGCGGGGCCTTTTTAAATATTAACGATAAAATATCTTTCAGATAGCAGGTTCGCAACTTGCCGGACTTTTGTTTTTTGCGGTCGGATGATCGGATTAAAAGGCGCTTTTTATCCGTTGCCAGGAAGCCCGCGGCGTGCTAAATTGTAAGCTCTAAATTGGCGATTAACTTTCCTTATGGGAGCGACATTATCGTTCGAATGGCACGGCGTTTCGTGTTTCACGATCGAAGCCAAGAACGGCGACGCGGCGACGACGCTCGTCACCGATCCTTTTGGCGCGGAAGTCGGGCTTAAGCTCCCGAGGAATCTTTCGGCCGACGTCGTTACGATCTCGCACGACCACGCCTGGCACAACAATCTTGACGCGGTCAAAGCGATGGAAGGAAAAGAGATCTTCGCCATCACCGGCCCGGGCGAGTACGAGGTCGGAGGCCTTTTCGTTTACGGCATCGCGGCTCCGCACGATGCGGTCGAAGGGAAAAAGCGCGGCCTCACCACCCTGTACCGCTTTGAGATCGGCGACCTTTCTTTCGCGCACTTGGGCGACCTTGGCACGCCGATCGTCGACGCCGAACGCGAAGCGCTCGAGGACATCGACATTCTGCTTTTGCCGGTCGGGGGAAACTCGACGATCAACGCCAAGGAAGCGGTCGCGATCGTGAACGAGCTCGAGCCCAAGATCGTCATCCCGATGCATTACGCCATTCCCGGCATGCCCAAAGGCGGCGACCCGGTCGACAAATTCTTGAAGGAGATCGCCGCGACCAAGGCGGAACGGGTGAACCGGTTCAAGATCTCCAAAAAAGACCTGCCCGCGGAAGAAACGAAAATAATCGTCTTGGAGAAAGCGTAGAGATATGCAAAAGAACGCGCCCATCCTCGTCGGCATCCTGGTGTTCGCGGCGGTCGTCGCCGGATGGATCTTGACTTTGCCGAGCGTCTTTTCGCACGTCACCAAGGGAAAAGGCGGATTGGACGCGGTCTTTTCCGACCTCGGTTCCATCGGCGCCGGCACTTACGCCGACCTTAAGACGACCGGGGAAACGATGCAGGCCGGGATCGACAAGATCACCGCCACGGTGAACGCCGCGGAGCGGCAGAACGCGGCGGTCGATAATTTAAAAACAAAGATCGAGATCCGGCAAAAATTGCGCGCCGCGAGCGTGAACACTCCGATCGTTCCGGCCGATGGCAACGCGGTCGCTTCAAAACCAAAACCAAAACCATGAGCGACAAACACCCGAAAGAATTCATTATCGGAAGAGTCAACGACCGGCCGATCACCGCCGAAATGCAGGAGTCGTATTTGGATTACGCGATGTCCGTCATCGTCGCCCGCGCTCTTCCCGACGTGCGCGACGGCCTCAAGCCCGTGCACCGGCGCATTCTTTACGCGATGTGGGCGACCGGGCTCCGTTCGGGCGCCAAGTTCAGGAAATCGGCGACCGTCGTCGGCGAAGTGCTCGGCAAATACCACCCGCACGGCGACGCCGCGGTCTACGAATCGATGGTGCGCATGGCGCAGGATTTTTCTTTGCGCTATCCGCTCGTAAAAGGCCAGGGCAACTTCGGCTCGATGGACGGCGACGGCGCGGCCGCGATGCGCTACACCGAGGCCAAGCTTTCACCGATCGCCGAAGAGCTGCTCTTCGACCTTGATCGCGAAACCGTGCCTTTCGTTCCGAACTACGACGGTTCGCACGAAGAGCCGTCGGTGCTCCCCGGCCGCCTTCCCAACCTCATTTTGAACGGCACGGTCGGCATCGCCGTGGGCATGGCCACGTCCATCCCGCCGCATAATCTCACGGAAATCACGAACGCGATCGTCAAAGTGATCGACGAGCCCGACTGCACGGTCGAAGACCTCATGGAATTCGTCCAGGGCCCGGATTTTCCGACCGGCGGGATCATTTACAACAAAAAAGAGATCCTTTCCACCTACGTCACGGGCCGCGGCCCGATCACCTGCCGCGCGAAAACGGAGATCGTCGAGGACCGCGCCGGCGCTTTCAAGATCATCGTGAACGAAATTCCTTATCAGGTGAACAAGGCGACCTTGCTCGAGAAGATCGCCGACCTCGTGCGCGACAAGAAGATCGACGGCATCCGCGACATCCGCGACGAATCCAACAAGGACGGCGTGCGGGTGGTCATCGAACTCAAAAAGGACGCTTACCCCAAAAAAGTCCTGAACCGGCTTTTCCAGCTGACCCAGCTCCAGGAAACCTTCCACGTCAACATGCTTTCGCTCGTGGACGGCATTCAGCCGCGCGTGCTCAATCTGAAAAGCATGCTTGAGGAATACGTGAAGCATCGCGAGGTCGTCGTCCGGAAGCGGACGGAATTCGACCTCTCGCGCGCCAAAGAGCGGGCGCATATTTTAGAGGGCCTTTCCATCGCCATTCTCCATATCGACAAGATCATCGCAACGATCAAACGGTCAAAGGACAAGGACGAGGCCAAGATCAATTTAATGAAAGCGTTCAAGCTCTCCGATCCGCAAACGGTGGCGATCCTCGAAATGCGCCTCTCTCAGCTCGCGAACCTCGAGCGCCTCAAAGTGGAGACCGAACTCGAAGAAAAGAAAAAACTCATCAAAGAGCTCATGGCCATCCTCGCCTCTCCCAAACGGATCAAAAGCGTCGTTCGCGAAGAGGTCGTCGCTTTGCGCGATAAGTTCGGTGACCTTAGGCGCACCGCGGTCGTCGCACACGGCGTCAAAGAATTCTCGATGGAAGACGTCATTCCCGACGAAGCGACGATCGTCATCATCACGGCCGACGGTTACGTTAAGCGCGTGCCGCCGGATACTTTTAAAGCGCAATCGCGCGGCGGCAAGGGCGTGATCGGGGTGGCGACCAAGGAAGAAGACATGGTGGAACAGCTCTTCACGACGAACACGCACGCCGACGTCCTGTTCTTTACGTCGCGCGGCCGCGTCTTCCAGCTCAAGGCCTACGACGTTCCGCCGGCTTCGCGCACGGCCAAGGGCCAGGCGCTCGTGAATTTCCTCCAGCTCGCGCCGGGCGAAAAAGTGACGGCGGTGCTTCCGGTCTCCGACATGCCGGACGCCAAGTATCTCGTCATGATCACGAAAGAAGGCGTCATCAAGAAGACGGAAATATCCGAATTCGTTTCGGTGCGCCGGAGCGGTTTGATCGCCCTAAAGCTTCGCGAGCAGGACTCGCTCGAATACGTGAAGCCGTCTTCGGGGAAGGACGAGATCGTCATCGTGACCGGGAAAGGCATGTCCATCCGCTTTGAAGAAAAAGGCGTCCGTTCCATGGGCCGCACCGCTTCGGGCGTGCGCGGCATGCGCTTGAAGCGCGGCGATTATATCGTCGGCATGGACATCGTGAATTCCGAAGAAGTGAAAAAGAATTTGCTCGAACTCCTCGTCGTCATGGCGAACGGTTTCGGCAAGCGCACCAACTTGAAAGAATACCGCTTGCAGGGCCGCGGCGGCTCGGGCATCAAAACCGCCGAGGTCACGGCCAAGACCGGGGAGGTCGTGACCGGGTTCGTCGTGTCGGCCAAAGACGAGCGCGACATTGTCGCCATCTCCGGGCACGGCCAGGTCATCCGTTTGGCGCTTAAGGAGATCCGCACGATCGGCCGCGCCACCCAAGGCGTGCGCATCATGCGCTTTAAGGAAGAAAAGGACGCCCTCTCCTCGGTCGCGATCGTCTAAAATTTTAAACGCGAAAAACACGCCCCCCAGGGGCGTGTTTTTTCTATATGAATATATTGTGTCGCGCACGGTTGATCGTATAAAAAATGGCTAAAAGTAAGGTTAAAACCTTGACAAAAAAGCTAAAATATGCTAGACTTATATATCGTTGATAATTGATCTGGAAGATCTTAACGGCTCGGGGAAAAGCCGCAAGGACGCATTTGCCCTTGTCTCAAAAGACGAAAGCGAGCGCGTCCTTATTATCGGTTCGACAACAATTCAACTCGGTCATGGAGGTCTACATGTTTTTGATCCAACTGGTTCGTTTCGCCGTGAGGAGCGTTCTTCCGATGGTTCTGGTCATGTGGGCGTTGCTTGAACTGCTGGCGTTCCTGCTCGCGGTCTTGGGAGGGATTCTTTCGGTGATGGCGGCGTTCCATTACCTCGGCCGTCCGGCGGGTTGCGCTTGGATCGCCGCATTGGTTCTGGGGCTCCTGCTTCGGAACAGCATCGGACGACGGCGCCTTCTGGCGGGGATGTGACCAAAACGCGGTCACGTTCGCGGGGCGGCTTGGATTGCGAGCCGCCCTTTTCTTTTCTTTTCTTTTCTCGTCTTTTATATTTTATATAAGTTTCTGATATTTATTTATGGGTATATTTTATCCCTCCCACAAATGCTCGGTCGAGCATTTGTGGGAGGGACGGTCGCGCTAATTTTATAATGATCATTCGGTCGGATTTAACCCGATTCCAAAATTAAACGCTAGCTTTTCATCTCCGGAAAATCTATTAGCAACTAAATAAATGACATTCCGCCTAATGCAATAAGCGGTTTTAGCTAGCTCAATTATGTCTTCGCAAGGATAAGGACATATCCAAACGCTGTCTTGCAATCGGACCAATCCGATCCGTTCAAATAATCTCCTGATTTTATTTCTTAGATTACTTTTTCGTTCCTCAACGTCAAAAACGATTATTCGCCATTTATTATCCCAACGCTTGAGGGGGGTGATCGCGGCTTGATGTAATTCGTATTTTGAAAGAGCGGCATACCCCTTCGGGGTAAGTTCGTAATGGGCAAAATTTTTTGTTTGTATCAATTTTATCCATCCTCGTTCGCGTAGCCGGCGGACGGCGTAATTGATACGCCAATGAGATTTGAAATTTCTCCGGTCAATTTTACAGGTGGCTAGCGCCGATTCCATCATCGAGAATATTTTTGAAGCTGAGGTTGATCCGGATCGTTTAAGTATTTTTAGTATTTTTGTAGTGATCGTAAAATTTTGTTTTAGCATAGTTGAATTCATATATTTTCAACCTCCCACAAATGCTCGACCGAGCATTTGTGGGAGGGGAAGACAAAAAGATATCCCGACGAAAAAACGTATTTTCCGTCGGGATCTTGTTAGCGCTCCGCTCGTGTGCGCGTTTGAGGCCGGTTATTAATGACTCGGCATTTCTTTGCGCGTTCATGATACGGCCGCGCCACTCACATCGCGAGCGCGGAAACGGCGACCGGGGCGGCGAGGTTCGCGACGATCCCGGCGACAACGCCGGAGACGCCGGCGGCGATGAGCGTTTTTTTGAGCGTCAGCTTGATTCCGTCTTTGGTGTTCGTGAAGCAGCCTTTGAGGCAAAAGCCGTAGGCGATGATGCTTTCGTTCAAGACGCCGAGGCAGGGCGCCTTGCCGTTGAACCAGCCGGCGAGGTGGATCTGGACGAGCGGAAGCGGCGACGGATCGTAGTCCAGTTCGACGACCAGGTGCGGCATTTTTTGGTTGATGCAGCTCGCGAGGTAGTCGGTGGAAACGTAGAAGCGGATCTTGAATTTGCCGAGGGTCACGGACGGGCCGGCGTCGGGGTTCGTGACGGTGATGGCGAACGACCGCCCTTCGGCGACGAGCGGCGGATTTTGGGCGACGATCGCGTCGTACTCGTCGAGGCCCGAAGCCTTTTCGCCGTTGTCGAAGACGACGGTCACGTCGTTCTCGTCCGTCGCTTCCGCCGCGGCCGTTCTTTCGCCGGGGCTGCCGCAGGCCGCCGCGGCGAGCGTCGCGAGCAAAACGATTTTCATTGCGTTCATCCGTTTCATTGCGTTTCTCCTTGTTAAGGTGCGTGCCGGTTGGCGTATTCATCGTATCCGACGGCAATCGGATCCGTTAGAAAAGTGTCATCCACAGCTGACAGATGCCGGTTTTGTTCGGGAAAAAGCGTTGGTGGTGGATAACAGGTTGACGTTTTTTTGTCGTAAATATTTTTTTGTTCGGTTTTTTTGAAATTTTTTCCGGGTGTCAGGGGCCGCTGACGCGTTTTTTCGGCTTCAGGCCTGATCTTTCGCGCCGTCTGTTATGCACAGCTGACACTTCGCTAAATAAAATTTTATCCGTCCGCTACGCTTAGATCAGGACGAAAGTCCTTTGACAACGAAAGGAGAACAACAATGGAACGGATCAAATTGCTTCTCGGGTCGCTGATTTTCGCCGCCTGCTCGGCCGACGCGCCGATGCCGCCGCGGGGAACGCCGAACGCGACGGTCGCCACAAGCGCGGTCAGCGTGAAAAGCGACGGCGGGGCCGTTGCTGCAAACGGAACGGCCGCGACCGCATCTACTGTGGGCACCCAAACGCAAGTGCTCCGGCATCTTCCGGAAACGGCGGTGCGGCTCGCGGGCGACGCGACGGTGTACCTCGTCCAAAGCGACGGCTCGCTCGCGCCGTTCGCGTCGGCGACGGCGCTCCACACTTCGGGCTACTCCGACGCCATGGTCGTCGCCGCGAGCTCGGCCGAGCTTTCCTGCTACGGAGCGGGGAAGACGATCAAAAGCGGCCTTCCGGCGCCGGCCGGAGGGCATTTGCGCGACGGAACGCTCGTGAAGGAAAACAATAAGTCCGACGTGTACGCGGTTTCGGACGGCGTAGCCTGGCCGATCGTGAACTTCGACGTCTTTACGGCCGCGGGCTATAAAACGGAATCGGTCAAAGTGATCGCCGCCGGAACTTTGGCGGGCGTCGTGGACGAGATCGGGGATTGCGTCCTCGGGATCGCCTGTCTTGACGCCGACTACCTCGGGACTTGCGCTAAGGACGACTTGGGCGACGTGAGCGTCGATCCCGGTTCGGATGACGATACGGCGACCGTAACCATAACGGCAACGGCGACGGCTTCTTCGAGCGGCGCGACAACGGTCGTCGCAACCTCGGTTCAGACCGCGACCGCGACGCAGACCGCGACGCAATCGGCGACGTCCGCCGCGACCGCTTCGCGAACGGCGGCCGAGACGCAAACGCAGACAAGCGTTCAAACGCAAACGGCGGCACAATCGGCGACTTCGGTCGCGACCGCGGCGCAGACGCAGGCTACGACTTATTCGCCGACGGCGGCCGCGACCCAAACGCAGACATCGTCCGCGACGGCCGTTTCGGTCGCATCGGCGATCACGGCAACGCAAACGGCGACTTCAACCCAAACCGCGACGCAGACGGCAGCGGCGGCAGCGGCGCCGGCAACCTGGGTCTGGACGGGAGACGGGACGAAGATCTGCCTGAACGCAACGTACTTTTTGCCGCGCTCGGCCGGCCGGGCTGTGCTCCGCACCTGGAGCGGGCCGTATGTTACCGGGCTGAACGCCGGCCCGGTCGCGGACAAAGACGGTCAAAACCGTTTTTGTTGGGACTTTGACGGAATGCAAAGCGGGATCTACGCGCTTTGGGCAGACGCGCCGGCCGCGTCTTGCGCGAACGCCGACTTCTGCGGCGACGACGGAGTAACGGGCGACGGCGCACAGTACGGTACGGCGCCCAACGCGACGGCTCTTGAACGCAAGTGGCTCAAATGCGCGGACACGGGCTGCGACGGTTACGCCGTTTTTAACGGAACGGCGTGGCTTCCGGCCAATCCGTAGCGAGCGCTATTTTCGGCCGTATTTCCGCAAATACGGCCGTTTTTCTTTAAGATAGGCGCCCCGATTTTATCCTATGAGTAAAATAATATTTCTGTTATACTGTATTAATTAAATGTTTCCCATGAGAAAGTTTTTTAAGCGCGGAAAACCGTGGTTGGTCGTCGCCGCATCGGCACTCGCGCCTTTTGTTTTCGCTTCCGCAACCAGGGCCGCTGATACTAGTACAAGCAACGATATTTCTCTTGGCGTCAGCAACGCGATCTATCAGTACATTATCTCGCCGATCATCGGCTTGCTTTCCCGGGTCGCGCTCATCCTGGTCGATTTCCTGATCAAAGTCGTGAGCTACACCGGTTACGCGACCTCGCCGGCCGTTACCATGGGCTGGGTCGTGGTGCGCGACATCGCCAACATGTTCTTCGTGGCGATGTTCCTCGTGATCGCCATCGGCACGATCGTGAACCCGACCCGCTTCCAGGGGATAAAAGCGATCACCCGCCTCCTCCTATACGCGATCTTCGTCAATTTCAGCAAGACGATCGTTCTCCTCTGCGTCGACGCGTCGAACATCGTCATGATGACGTTCGTGAACGGCTTTAAGGCCGCGGCCGGCGGAAATTTCGTCGACGCGCTCGGGATGCAGGGCCTGGTCACCATGAATCCGGCCAGCCAAGAATTTTCCCTGCCGGGCCTCATCGGGACGCAGTTTTTGGCGGTCATCATGATGGTTCTCATCATCGTCATCATCGGCATTCTCGTGGTCGCCATGACAATGCGCATGGTCACGCTGTGGTTTTTGATCGTTCTCTCTCCGCTCGCCTTTGCCATGGGCGGAACGGAAATGACCAAGCCGCGTTACGCCGAATGGTGGAAGCGCCTTTCCGCCCAGCTCACGACCGGCCCCTTGGTCGCGTTTTTCTTGTGGCTCACCTTGGCCACGGTCCAGCAGTCGCCGGTGGATTACAAGAACCCCGACAAGGCCGCCGACATCGCCGGCACCGGCGCGGGTTCGATCTCAGCCGCGCAAACCGCCGGCGTCGGCGCCGGCAACAGTCTTACTTGCGGCTCGGGTAATTTTTGCCAAGAGGGTATTATCATGCGCTTCGTCATCGCGTCGCTCATGCTTTTGGGCGGCCTTATGTTCGCCAAAGAATTCGAGGGCGTGGGCGGGGAGCTGGCCGGCGCGGCCTGGAACAAGGGCAAGGGTTACGCGAACGCCGTCGGCAAGACCGCCCTTAAGATCGGCGCGGCCGGCGTCGGCATCGCGGCGGCGCCGGTGCTCGGCGGGGCCATAGCCGGCGGATACATGATGTCGAGGACCGAGGCCGGAAAAGGCATGCTTGGCCGGGCCGGCAAAGGCTTTGGCACCGGCATCTCGAACCTTCAGGGCCGGAAAGGCGTCATCGGCGCGATCGCCCGCTACGCGCCGGGGCTTAGCATGGCCGGCCGGGCGGCGACCCGGGCCGGCGAAGGGCAACTGGCCGCGGCCGATAAGACCGCGCGCGAAAGCATGGCGAATTTGAGCCAAGCGCAAGTCGAAGAGATCGCCCAGAGCCGCCTTTCCAACTATCCGCAACGGCGCGCCGCCGCTTTGCGCATCGCGAAAGACAAGGATTACCGGAAGGCCGAGGCCGGTACGGCTAAATTCAAGATGCTACAGCAGTCAATGGCAGTCCTCGAGCCCATAAAGAACGATAAGGACGTTTCGGACGCCATAACGGAAGTGAAAGACGCGCGCCCCGACGCCATGGAAATGGCCGAGCAGAAGAAGGGCAAGAAGGTGGATTACGGAGCCGTGGCCAGGGGCTTTAATCCGCGCACCGACGCCTCAAAACTAAAGCTCGACAAGATGAGCAAGGACGACGCGAACGCCTTTTTGGCCGGGCTTTCCGACGAAAATCTCGAACGGCTGGAAGAGCGTTCTTCGGGCGACGTCAGCAATGTTATTGAGCGGTTCAGGATGGACCATCAGTCGACCGGAAAGGAGTTGACGGATCGGTTGGCGCAAGGCGATGAGGAATTCGTCAAAAACGCTCCGGCGGAGCGCTATGTGCCGGGCACGACCGGCGATAACCGTCCCAAGGAGGTCAACACCGAACTGGCACAACGGGTCATTGAAACAGGGAATGCCAAGCAGATCAGAGCATTCATTGACCGCAAGGATATCAAGGCGTTCGCCGATGGCATGCGCGACACGCTCCGAGACCGGGTCAATTTGACCGATCCGAATCACGCCGGTTTCACTCCGCAAAACGATCGGATGTCCGACGAAAATATGCGCCTCGCGGAGGGGGCGGTGATAGCCGGCGCGGACATGGGAGACGTTTACCACATGCGCCAGGACGGAAAGTTCACCGACACCCGCATGCTCGCCTCGTTCGATAACACGCAGGCGAACATGACGCCGGAGAAAAAAGCGGAATTCATGTTCAACATACCCAAGGACGCCATCAGTACGACGAGTTCGGCCGGCCATCCGGTCTCCGAACTAACCGCGTCAATGGTCGATAAGCTGGGCCGCAACGATCTCGTCGCGTTAACGAAACAAGCCAAGACGGATGATCAGAAAAAACAATTGGAGAGGATTTTGCAAGCCGTTAACGCGGTCTATAACGACGCGACGCAAAGCCATGCCACGAGGCAAAGGGCCGATATCTTGCGGCAACAGGTCGCCAACAATCCCGAAACGGCCCGTTTCATGAAGCCCTAAACGGGAAAACGATCTTTAGAAAAATAATGGCACTGCCAGAAGCGATATTACAATTCATCAGTTCGGACGAATCACTCCAAAAGCGCATCGATCTAATGCGCCGTTTTTCGGTGCCGTTCGAAGTCAATATAAAATTCACGCAAACCATAAATCGCCTTTACGACAAGGAGATCGAATTAAGCGAGCTTATTCCCGAATTAAAAAAAACGACCAATCTGTCCGACGACGCGCTAAAGCAGATCGTCTTGGAATTGGCGGGTTACGAGTTTTTGCCGGTCTCCGATTATCTTGGCGATGTCGTCGGATTGATCAAATCGCTGGGCGGCGACCCGGAAAAATATCCGGCAACTAGGATCACGATCCGCGAAGTGACCCCGGTCGACGTCGTTTCGGAGGTTCTGCACGAAAATACGGTCAATGTGCCGGCCCACCTGGACATGCGCCTTCGCGAAACGCTGGAGTCCTTCGTGCGTAGCGTGCGCACGAAAGACGATACCGTTCATCGCCTGACGCGCGCTGAAAAGATCGGCGGCGTCGGCCTCTCCGAGGACGACGCGGAAAAGATCGTTAATACGCTCGCCGAAAAAGCGTCCGATGTAAAAATAAATTTTTCCGGGTCCGCTCCTTCCCCGGTCGCGTCTCCGGAGGCGAGACCTCCGGAAGCCGAAGCGATGCCTCAAGCCGCGCCATCTCCGATCCCAAAGACGACGGCGGTTGCGATCGCGGCGGTCGCCGCTCCGCTGCCCGCGCCAAGGCGCGAAATAAACATTTCCGAAACGGCGATCGATTTTGAGAAACAGCTCGCCGCCGCCTCGGTGCGCGTCGCGGGCGGCGCGGGCGTTCCCGTTCCCAAAGAATTGAACGACCGTTTCATGAACATCATCGTCGCGAGGCTCAAAGAGGTGCGCAAAGCCGGCGAAACGGCGGAAGCCCTTAAAAAACCGGTCGCGGCCGGCGGCATGGGCTTTGGCGACGAGGCCGCCCAAAAAACCCTTGACCTGTTGGAAACGGAGCTTTCGCGGATCAAAGCGTCGGCCTCGACCGCGCTCAATAATGAAAAAGAGGCGTTCACGAAACGTTCCGGCGAAGAAACCGTAAAACGGGAAAGCGACCGGCGCGCGGAGGATACGAACGAGTTGGACCGGCTTTACGGAAAGCTTTCGGGCCAGCGATCCGCGGCGCCAAAGATCACGCCGCAACTTTCGCCGTTAAAGGCCGCGGCAAGCGCAATGGCTTCGGCGGCGCCCGCGGTTCCGCCCGCGCCGATCGCGCCGCCTTCCGCGCCCCAGTCCAAGATGCGCGACGTCCGCGGTGCCGCCCGCCCGCGGTTAATGGGTCCGGGCGAAGAGCTTAAGAACATGAATCTCACGGATTTCCGCCGCCTTTCCGCCGATCCGGCCGTCGCTTGCCAAAAGCTGAACGACCGCCTCCTGATCTTGGAAGAGCAGTCGTATTCCGAACGCGTGGACGGCGTCAAAGCGTGGCAGGATTCGCCCCTGAATAAGCTGTATCTTTCCATTTTGAACGAGTCCTTCGGCGGCGGCGGGGGAGTGTCCGCGGTCATCCGCGGCCGCGAAGGCAAAGGCGAAGAAACGCTCACCGAAGCCGAAGTTCGTGCTATAATGGACTTTAACAGGAAGCTCAAAAGCTAACTCGCGACTCATAACCAGTAACTCGCAACTCGGATGCCTCAGCAGTTCGTCGTTCCGCAATTCATCGACGTTGAAGACAAGATCATCGGGCCGATCACGACCCGCCAATTCGTGATCCTGCTCGGCACGGCGCTCGTCCTTTTCATCCTATACGCGATCCTGGCGTTCGCTTATTTCATCGGCTTCGGCCTGCCGATCCTCGCCGCCGGGATCGTTTTCGCTTTCGCCAAGATCAACGGCCAGCCCTTTCATTACTTTTTCCTGAACGTCGTCCAGACCAGCAAAAAACCGCGGCTCCGCGTCTGGTACAAGGAAGAGACGAGCGAGGAGCTTATGGCGCGCATCGCCGCTCCGCCCGCCCCGCCCGAGGTCCTGAAGCCGGCGAAGGAGCGCATCGCCGGCTCGCGCCTTCAGGAGCTCACGCTCATCGCGAACACGGGCGGCGTCTACCGGCCCGAGGATTGGGAGTAATATGCCCGAAATGCAATCGGCAAAACTCGCGAAAGGAAAACCCGGACCGTCCACCGTCCGCTTCCTTGATATTTCCGAGATCCGCGACGACGTCGTCGTCCTAAAGGACGGCACGGTGCGCGCCGTGCTTTCCGTTTCATCGGTCAACTTCATTTTGAAGGGCGAAACCGAGCAGGAAGCGATCATCGAGGCTTACGTCGGATTTCTGAACATCCTGGATCATCCCCTTCAGGTGATGATCCAATCCCGCAAATTCAACATCGAGCCGTATTTGAACGAATTGAACGCCCGCGAAAAGGAGATCGGGAACGAGCTCCTCCGCGCCCAGCTCCGCGATTACCGCAGTTTCGTCTCCCAGCTCGTCCTTAGCGGGGAGGCGATGAGCAAGAAGTTCTTCGTGGTCGTGCCCTACGATCCGCTGACCGAAAAGAAAAAGAATTTCTTTTCGCGCATGGGCGAGATCCTTTCGCCGGCCGCGGCCATCAAGCTCAAGGAAAAGCAGTTCGCGGAAAGAAAGGAAGGCCTGATCCAGCGGGTCACGAACGTGGTCGGCGGCCTTTCGGCGATCGGGCTCAAGGTGCAGATGCTGGACACCCAGACGCTGATCCAGCTTTATTACAGTTTTTACAATCCGATCGCCTCGGAAACGCAGAAACTCCCCGACGTGAACGAGGTCCGCATCGAAAGCTAACCCTATGGCCCTGTTCGGAAAAAAGAAAACTTTGCCCAAGAAAAAGCAGACGCCCGACGAACTGGCGCAGGTCGCCGCGGAAAAGGTCACCCTTGAAGAGGAGCGCGTCTACCGCCGCGGCGCCGTGGGGATCCGCGACCTCGTCGCGCCGGCTTCTTTTGAAGTGAATCCGGCGTTCGTCCGGCTCGGCGAACTGTACGCCACGACCGTCTTCGTGGTCACTTACCCGCGCTACATCTCGGTCGGCTGGTCGTATCCCATCATCAGCATGAACCGCTCGCTGGACATTTCCATGTTCTTCTATCCGATCAAGGCGGAGGTCATCCTGAAGCAATTGAAGAACAAGGTCGGCGCGCTTGAAGCGCAGATCATCATGGACGCGGAAAAGGGCGCGCCGCGCGACCCGCTCCGCGAAACCGCCCTCCGCGACATCGAGAAGCTCCGCGACGACCTCACCCAGGGGGTGGAGCATTTTTTCCAATACGCCTTTTACGTCACGATCTACGCGCGCACGCTCGACGACCTCGACAAGGTCGTCCAGGAGATCGATTCCACCTTCGGCGCCAAGCTCATTTTCTCGAAACGCGTTTTTTACCAGGCGGAACAGGGCTACAATTCCTGCCTGCCCATGGGAAACGACGAGCTCATGATCACCTTCAACATGAACAGCTCGCCGATCGCCTCGTCGTTCCCGTTCATCTGCGCCGATCTGACCTCGGACTCGGGCGTGCTCTACGGGCTTAACAAGCACAACAGTTCGCTCATCGTTTTCGACCGGTTCTCGATGCAGAATCCGAACATGGTCGTCTTCGCCACCTCGGGCGCCGGCAAATCGTTCGCCGTGAAGCTGGAAATTTTGCGCGCGCTCATGCTCGGGACCGACGTCATCGTCATCGATCCGGAAATGGAATACAAGCACCTCTCCGACGCCGTCGGCGGAACGTACATCAACATTTCGCTTTCGTCCGACTCCAAGATCAATCCTTTCGACCTGCCGCGGCCCATGGACCAGAGCATGACGGCGGAAGACATCATCCGCGGCGCGGTCATCACGGTCAAAGGGCTTTTGCGCATCATGCTCGGCGCGATCACGACGGCCGAAGATTCCATCCTGGACCGGGCGCTCCTCGAGGCGTACGCGAAAAAAGACATCGTGCCGGGGATCAATCCGACCGAACTCGGGCAGTACGAGCCGCCGATCCTCCAGGATTTCGAGGACGTGCTTTCGGGCATGACCGGAAGCGGCGATCTCGTGGAGCGGCTCAAAAAATACACGGAAGGCACCTTTGCCGGGCTCTTGAATTCGTCCACGACCGTCGACATGAAAAACCAGTTCGTCATCTTCTCGGTCCGCGACCTCGAGGACGAGCTACGGCCGATGGCCATTTACACGATCGTGAACTACATCTGGAACGTCGTCCGCTCATCGAGCAAAAAGCGCATCCTCGTGATCGACGAGGCGTGGTGGCTCATGCAGCACGAGGACTCGGCTAAATTCATCTTCGCGCTCGTGAAGCGCTGCCGCAAATATTACCTCGGCGTCACGACGATCACCCAGGACGTGAACGACTTCCTGACGTCCTCTTACGGGCAGGCGATCATCAACAACTCGGCCATCCAGCTCCTCCTTAAGCAGTCGCCGGCGGCGATCGACCTGATCCAAAAGACCTTCCTGCTCACGGAAACCGAGAAATTCATGCTTTTGGAATCCGACGTCGGGAACGGGATCTTCTTCGCCGGCTCGTCGCACGTGGGGATCCAGATCGTCGCCTCATACACCGAAGAGCAGCTCATCACGACCGACCCGCGCCAGCTTTTGGAGATCGAAGAGGAGAAAAAACGCTTCACCGAAGCGACGGAAAAACAATAATTTTATGGATCGCCGTTCAAAAATAATCTTATTGATCGCCGTAGGCGTCATCATGATCGTCGCGATCCTGGTGTTCTTTTTCTGGCCGGGAGCCGGGGCGACGCCGGCCGCGAACGTGAACGCCAACGCGAATGCGAATGCGAACGCGCCCGCCCAAACCGCGCCCGCGAACGTCAACCTGAACGCGCCCTCCGCGCCGCGGCCGGCGAACGAATCGGAAAAAGCCGCCGCCGGACCCAAGACGATCGCGGTTTCTTTCGCCGAACGCCTGGACAGCTATTCGAGCCAAAGCGGGCTGACGAATTTGGACGCGCTTAAGCCCATTACGGCGGACGACACTTGGCAATTCATAAATACGGATTATCGCGCGCGTCTCAAAAAAACCTTTCCGCCCGATAACGCCTATCTCGGCGTTTCAACCAAAGTGGTGAGCGCCGAACAGGTCTCTTTTGACGGCACGGCGGCCGATTACGTACTGAAGCTTCAGGAGGTCTGGTCGGGCACGGCGACTGGCGCGAAATATCCGACCCTGGAGGTCAAATTGGCGAAGGTCGGCGACAATTGGATCGTCAACTTCTTCAAATGGGAACAATAAAAATAATTCGCGCGGCGCTGGATGCGGTTTTTCCGGTCTATTGCGTCGGCTGCCGCGAAGAGGGTAAAATATTGTGCGTGAACTGCCGGAGCGCGATCTGTCGCGCTCCGCTTTTTATCTGCTCGGGCTGCGGCCGCGCCTCGCCGGGCGGGGTGACGCATTCCGCCTGCCACGACGACACGCCTCTTCATGCGCTCCTCGCGCCGTACCCCTACGCGAATCCGCTCGTGAGGAATCTGATAAAAAATTTCAAATACCGCGGGGGAGAGGAGGCGAAAAAGATCGTTTTCGACCTGAGCGCGGCCTCGGTCGCCCAGCTCGGGCAATTTTTTCCGAAAGACGCGGTCGTCGCCGCTTTGCCGCTCCACGGCCGTCGCGAACGCGAGCGCGGGTTCAATCAGGCGGAAACGATCGGCCGGGCCGTGGCCGAAGCGCTTGAGTTTAAATATGTTTCCGATCTCGTCCGCCGCGACCGGCCGACCGACGAGCAGGCGCGCTTGCCCTTTAGCGAGCGCGCGGAAAATTGCTTGAACGTATTTTCTTCGCGGCCGGTCGCCGGGAACGTTATTTTGGTCGACGACGTCGTCACGACCGGCGCGACGATGAAAGCCGCGGCTCTCGCGATCCGCGCCGCCGGCGCCGATCGCGTCGTCGGTTTCGCCCTCGCGCACGGATGAAGATTTGCTTTTTTATGCTGAATCGTGATTAAATTTTGAACAATGAGCTATGAACGATGAACGATACGAACCGTCGCCTGAAGAAATGGCTTTGGCTGAAGATATGATGACGCCGGAGCAAAGAGCCGCTTCGGACGAGCGGGCGGCTTTTAAGTTTCAAGAAAGCGATCCATTTGATGATTTTTTGGCGCATATTGATCAAAATGACGAACGGCGCGAACCGTCGCACGAAGAACGAGATAATATGGATGATCGTTTAAGAAAACTTGGCGAGTTATTCGAGGGTTCGGACGTGCGCTGGAATCTTGACGGTGCCACGAATATTTCTCTTATGGCGGGCGCTTATATTGGCGTGCATAAGGATCTGGATATTTCCGTTGAGGCCGCTGATCTTGCTAAGTTTGACGGCCTGCTTATGAAGAACGGTTACGGTCTTTTTCTTTCGCGCGAAAAGGACGCGACCAACCCGCGAAGTCCAAAGATTTTGGAACGGGTCGGCGCGGATCGGTTTGCCGCGGCCGATATCGAACACCGATTGGTTGTGGCCATAGACGAACGCGGCGCGATCAAAAACGAGGGGAATCTAAATTTTATTGACATTCATCTGGTGACAAGAGACACCGCCGGGCGGGTGATCGGTCCGGGCGGCTCGGTATTGCCGGAAAAATGGTCAACGCCCGTAAAGAAAATGGTGCTGGGTCATGTAATTAACTTATCGTACCCGGCCAAGCTCGCTTTTTTTAAACTGCACGAGTCTCGTGCCTACGACCGGACTGATTTGAAAAAGTTGGTTGAACAAGGCGGTCTGACAATGGAAGACATGGCCGATATTGAAACATCATTTGTCGAGGAGGACCTTACTCGTCGCAGGCGGGCCGAAGCGATCGTGGCGGGTATTACGGCAAAGATCCGACCGGAAATGGACGCTCGGGAGATCCGCAAAGTTTTTGCTGCCGATCCCGCTATTGCCGAGCGTATTAAATCGGAAGAAGAGCCGGTACTGACAGACTTGGCCGTTCAAGTAGCAAAACTTAAAGAAAAAACTCCGGCAAAAGTCGCTGAATTCGCCCTCTCGGCTTTTGGATTTTTTAAACATATAGAAGATCAGCGTCATAGGGTCGCCGAATTAAGAAAATGGGTTGAAGCGGCGTCGCGCAGCTAACTGATAGCAGGTGTCATTGATTTTCATTACAGAAGCCTCGCTTTAAGGATAAAAAAGACGATTCATATCAAAAACCCCCCGCGAGGCGGGGGATTTTTGATGGAGTGATTAATTTTTACTTTTTATCTTTTAAGTGCCGGATAAGAGCGATGATGCCGAGGATCATGAACGCCCAGGCGAGCAGAACGGTGATCGTCGCCACGAAAATGAAAGCAACGATCGAGGCGGCGTTCGCGCGCGGCGCGCGGTTCGTCGCCGGTGCGTAGTTATTCATCATTCCTCGTCCGTCGTAGCGTCCCATCATCCCGCCGCGCAAGTTGCCGTTATGCGTAGACCCGTCAGCCGGTATTCCCGTGAGATCGGTGCTCCGCCAGTCATTCGTGGCGGCGGCGGGAGCGCCGGAATTGGCGTTATTGTTATTTACGGGTACCGGCGTTTGGGCAAAAGCCATGGAACCGGCGAGAACGGCCGCCGAGATGGCCGCCGTCGCGATGAGATATTTGATCTTCATAGTTTATAAAATTAGTTCCGCTTGAATTGTTAATTAAATTTTAGCGTCAGGAAAACGAAGCGGCCGCTTCATTTTCCTGACAGTAATATATACGC
>Ga0182019_10000550_pt1 | contig 18497 bp, 17 predicted proteins | sample 812E2MmetaG_FD_120483 | JGI IMG/M metagenome (GOLD analysis project Ga0182019, IMG submission 120483) | Permafrost microbial communities from Stordalen Mire, Sweden - 812E2M metaG | ecosystem: Environmental > Terrestrial > Soil > Wetlands > Permafrost | place: Sweden: Stordalen | collected...
CGCCGCCGTCAAGGGCTACAAGCTCATCCTCGTCATGCCCGAGCAGTTCTCGGTGGAGCGGCGCAAGCTGATGGCCGCCTATGGCGCGACCTTCGAGCTCACGCCGCGAGAGCTGGGCATGAAGGGCGCTATCGCGAAGGCCCGCGAGATCGTCGCCGCCACGCCCGACGCGTGGCTGCCGATGCAGTTCGACAACCCGGCGAACCTGGAAGTCCACAAGCGCACCACGGCCGAAGAGATCGCCCGGGACTTCCCCGAAGGCCTCGACTACGTCTTCGCCGGCGTCGGCACCGGCGGGCACGTCACGGCCATCGGCGAGGTGCTCCGGCCGCGCTGGCCCAAGCTGCAGGTCTTCGCCGTCGAGCCCGAACTCTCGCCGGTCCTGAGCGGCGGCAATCCCGGCCCGCATCCCATCCAGGGCATCGGCGCCGGCTTCGTCCCGGGCAACTACCACGCCGACGCCGTCACCGGAGTCGTCCAGGTGGCGGCGCCGGACGCGTTCAAGTACGCCCAGCGGGCCGCTCGTGAGGAAGGGCTGCTGATCGGCGTTTCGTCCGGGGCGGTGCTCGCGGCCGTGGCCAAGAAGCTGCCCGAGATCAAGGACGGCGCGCGGATCCTGGCCTTCACCTACGACACCGGGGAGCGGTACCTGTCCGTCCCGGGCCTCTTCGACATCGAGCCGGAGGCCGTCGCGGTCTCCTGACCCGCGGTTTCCTGACCCGTGCCCTAGAAGCGGCCGCCCAACCGGGGCGGCCGCTTCTGCTTCATCCGCACCGGCCCATGAGCGACGCAACCGCTCACCTGGGTCGAAATAACGACTCGGCCATCCATAGATAACCGGTTTACTTAGGGCCGCCGGACATCCGGAATCGAGGTCCCGGGGCCCTGTCTGGCGGTTCCTTCTCGGCCGAACCTTCGACTGGCGGACCGGGCATGAAACCGGCCCAATGAAGCGCCTCGTTAGGAGCTCACCATGCGAGCAGAGCTGGCCCGGCATTTCGACGTTGTTGTCGTCGTCTGGATGCTCGCCCTCTTCGTCAGCTGGAGCGTAATCACGCTGTCGCGTGCACCGCTGAGCAACGCCCAGTGGGACCAGGGCCCCCAGGCCGGAGCGGTCTGGGTCGTCCCCGCGGGCGCACCGGGAAACTGACCCGGATCCGCTTTCGAGCCGAGCGCCGGGACGGGCCGAGACTCAGCCGACCGGTGCCGCCATGCCAGCGGGTTCGCGCAGGCCGCGCAGAATGACTTCTGCCGTGGCCTGGTATCCAAGCCGATCCGTGTTGACGATCAGGTCGTATTCGTCCGGGTCGCACCAGTCCTTCTTGTAGAGCTGGCGCGTATATGCCGCGCGGTTAGCATCGGTTTCGTGCATCTTGCGCCGCGCCTCGGCCTCGCCGTAGCCGAACCGCTTCATCAGGGTCTTCGCTCGGACCGCCTCCGGGGCGCGCAGGAACACTCGGAATATATTCGGGCGGTCGCGCAGGCAGAAGCCCGCGCCACGACCGACGATGACCACGTTGCCGCCGTCCGCGACCTCGTTGATGACCTGCTCGGTCAGCTCGATGATCGCCTGGCGCGGATCGAAGAGCGGGTCCGGATACGGAGGCGACCAGCCGACTCCCATGGCCGGCTCCAGCGTCGAGAAGGATCGGACTAGGCGTTCGAGCAGCGGCCGGGGCCGCTCGATCTCCGCTGTCACTTCGCCGGTGGAGATCTGGAGCCGCCGCGCAACCTCTTCGATGAGCTTCTTGTCGACGACCTCGGCATGGAGCTCGGCGGCGACGATCCCCGCAACGCTCGAGCCACCCGCACCGAACTGGCGAGAGATGGTCACGACTGGCATCTCGGGCTCCTCCATGCCTGCTCGCCGCCGCACCCGCGGCCGTTCGGTCCGGGATCGATCGGCTCGAGGTCCACTCTAGGCCTGCGAGGCAATAGAGGAAAGGGCCGTCGGAGCCGGCGGACCGACGAGAGGGTCGGAAGCCGCGAGCAACGCCTGTCAGGCCGCCTCGAGCGCACCGTGCAGCTCCAGCGAATGGTCCCGCAGCCAGCGTCGCCAGCGCCGGTGGTCGGGCCGCCTGCCCGCCACGAGCTCCCAGAACTGCGGCCCGTGGCCGAAGACCCGCAGGTGCGCCAGCTCGTGGACGACCACGGTCTCGAGCGCCTCCGGCGGAGCGAGGATCAGCCGCCAGGAGAACGAGAGACGGCGCGCGCGTGAGCAACTCCCCCACCGGCTGCGCGTGTCCCGAACCGTCACCGAGGCTGGCTCGACAGCCAGGGCGGGGGCATGCCGCTGTATCTCGCGCTCGATGGCGGATCGCGCCCGCACCCGCAGCCACGCCTCGAGGATCGTGGCCAGCTCCCGCCGCTCCCCGGCGCCACGGCGCACGACCAGCTCGTCGCCTTCGTCGCCGCCCTCACGAGTCACAACGGTGCGACGTCGACCGGGCTCGGCCACGACCCGCAGCCGGTGAGGCTCCCCCCGGAACAGGAACGTGCCGCCGTCGCGGAGAGGCCCGAGCGCCTCCAGCTCGGCTCGCTGGCGGGCCTGCCGCTCGAGATGCCGGCGCAGCCAAGTCTCCCGCTCGGCCACGAACGACTCGGCCAGTCGCTCCGCTTCGCCTTTGCTGCGCGCCGCCCGCGACGGGATCGTGACCACGGCCGTGTGCCGAGGGTCGATGGTCAGTCGCAGAAGGCTGGCCCGATTGGACCGCCGGATCGTGCACTCAAGGCGGCCGCCCGCAAGTCGAAGAGAAGCGCGCCATTCGGTCGTCGTCGCCATCGCCCGAAGCGTAACCCCGGAAGCCTCGACTTTGCTCCAGGGCGCCGTCACACGTGTCGGGCAGGTCCCGTCTGGATGCCGCAACGAAGAACGCTGAAGCGAGCCTGAGGGGGCCGCCGGTTGGTGAGGGGCCCGGGGGGCCCGGCGGTCGCAAACGTTCGGGGAAAAGAGGGGAACACCAGGGGCCCGGGAACGGGCCCCTGGTTCGTTTCCGGGCCCGACGCGTCCCCTCTCCGCAGCGAGTGGGCAGCGCGCAGCTTCGCCTCGTTGCTGTACCATTCGCGGGCGCGTGGGGCTATAGCTCAGATGGAAGAGCACCTGCATGGCATGCAGGGGGTCCAGGGTTCGAGTCCCTGTAGCTCCACCAATCCCCTTCTGACTCACCGGCCGCGGTTGTGGCTGTCTGGCGGAGGCGACTGCCCGGGGTAGCGGCTGCCACCCTGCGCGGCTGCCTGAGCTCGGTTGATCCGCGCGTAAGCCGACGATGATCGTCGCTCCCGAGACTTGCACGGATGGATGACCAGCAGCTCGGCTCTCTCATTCGGGCGATACGGCTGCGACGCCATCTTCGGCAGGTCGATATCGCGACCGTTGCGGGCATCTCGCGCGGTTCCGTGTCACTTGTCGAGCGAGGCCACTTCGGAACGCTCTCGCTCGAGACCGTGCGACGGGTGGCGGCCACGGTGGAGGTGCGAGTCGAGGTCGTCGGTCGCTGGCGGGGCGGCGACGCCGGCCGGCTGCTGAGCCGCCGCCACTCGTTGCTGGCGGAAAGCTTCGCCGCGTTCGTTGGCTCCCAGCCGGGATGGACGGTCGAGCCCGAGGTGTCGTTCAGCATCTACGGCGGGCGGGGTGTCGTCGACCTGCTGGCATGGCACGCGGCAACCGTCCATCTGCTCGTGATCGAGCTGAAGACCGAGTTCGAGCCGCGGCGCCCGCGGCCTTTCCCGCGGCCGATCCCGCGCGGCGGGGCCCCTCCGCTAAACTAGATCCTCGCTCGAGTTCGGAGCCACAGGTGGATCGCCGCGGCCCGAACCACCCAATGAGAGGTCCACCGTGTCGGCACAAGAGCGCACCCGCGTCGATCGCTACGAGCCCACGGCCATCGAGCCGCGATGGCAGCAGCGCTGGGCGGAGCTCGGGCTATACGACACGGACCTGGCCGACGAGAGCAAGCCCAAGTACTACCTGCTGACGATGTACCCGTATACGTCGGGCAACCTGCATATCGGGCACTGGTACGCGAAGTCGCCGACCGACGCGATCGCGCGCTACCACCGCATGAACGGCGAGAACGTCTTCCTGCCGATCGGCTTCGACGCCTTCGGGCTGCCGGCCGAGAACGCCGCGATCAAGAACAAGATCAACCCCCGCCAGTGGACGCTGAAGAACGTCGAGAACATGCGCCGCCAGCTGCGCACGATGGGCGCCACCTTCGACTGGAAGAGCGAGGTCGTGACCTGCGACCCGGCTTACTACCGCTGGAACCAGTGGATATTCCTGCGGTTCCTGGAGGCCGGACTCGCCTACCGAGCCAAGTCTCCGGTCGATTGGTGCCCCAACGACGGGACGCTGGCGCGCGAGCAGGTCGAGGGCACGGATCGCCACTGCTGGCGCTGTGGCGCACGCGTCGAGAAGCGCGAGCTGGAGCAGTGGTACCTGCGGACGACGAAGTATGCCGACGAGCTGCTCGACTTCACCGGGCTCGATTGGCCCGAGCCGATCAAGATCATGCAGACCAACTGGATCGGCCGGTCCGAGGGCGCCGAAGTCGCCTTCACGACCGCGCCCGACGACTGCCAACCGGGCGGCGACGAGCTGCGCGTCTTCACCACCCGCCCCGACACGCTATACGGCGCCACCTTCATGGTGATGTCGCCCGAGCACGCGCTCGTGCCGAAGCTGACGCACCCGGATCGAAGGGCCGAGGTCGAGGCCTACGTCACGGCTGCCGGCCGCGCCACCGAGATCGAGCGCATGTCGACCGATCGGCCGAAGACCGGCGTCTTCACCGGCTCGTACGCGGTCAACCCGGTCAACGGCGAACGCATCCCGATCTGGATCGCCGATTACGTTCTGGCCGGCTACGGCACGGGCGCGATCATGGCGGTGCCCGCCCACGACGAGCGCGACTTCGAGTTCGCCCGCAAGTTCGACCTGCCGATCCGGCGCGTGATCACCGGTCCGGAGGTTTCGGACGCGGAGGTCGCGGAGCCACTGCAGACGGCGTTCGTTTCGCACGGTACCGAGGAGCGGATGGTCAACTCGGGACCGCACACGGGACTGGCGGCGAAGGAGGGCTTCGCCTCGATCGTCGCCATGCTGGAGGAGCAGGGCAAGGGCAGGGCCGCGGTCAACTATCGGCTGCGCGACTGGCTGATCAGCCGCCAGCGTTACTGGGGCACGCCGATCCCGGTCGTCTACTGCGACACCGACGGCATCGTACCCGTCCCGGACGACCAGCTGCCCGTCCGGCTGCCGGAAACGGTCGACTACGGCGGCCGCGGCGACAACCCGCTCAAGTCGGACGCGTCGTTCGTGAACGCGCCCTGCCCGAAGTGCGGCGGGCCGGCGCGGCGCGAGACCGACACCATGGACACCTTCATCGACTCGAGCTGGTACTGGTTCCGGTACCTCTCACCGGCCGACACGAGCGCGCCCGTGAACCCCCAGATCGAAGCCCGATGGTGCCCGGTCGACCGGTACACCGGCGGCGCCGAGCACGCCGTGATGCACCTGCTCTACGCCCGCTTCTTCACCAAGGCGATGGCGGACCTGGGCCTGATCCACGAGCGCGAGCCGTTCAAGCGGCTCTTCAACCAGGGCCAGATCCTGGGCGCCGACGGCGAGCGCATGAGCAAGTCGCGCGGCAACGTCCAGGACCCCGACGAGCTGGTTTCTCGCTACGGCGCCGACGCCGTTCGGATCTTCCTGATGTTCATGGGACCGTGGGATCAGGGCGGGCCGTGGAGCCCGACGGGCATCGGTGGCATCAGCCGCTTCCTCAACCGCGTGTGGCACGCAGCGCTGGATCCGCACGGCGTGGACCCGGGCGATGCCGAATCCGGCCAACTTCCGGCCGGACAGGACAAGGCGGCCGCGAACCGGGCGCTGCGGACCGCCGCCCATCGAACGCTTCGGACGGTCTCGGAGGAGTACGCCGAGCTGCGCTTCAACACGATGGTCGCCCACCTGATGGAGCTCTCGAACCTGCTGCAGCGCTACCGCGGCACGCCGGCCGCGGGCAGTGCGGCATGGAACGAGGCGGTCGGACTGCTGCTCTTGATGCTGGCGCCGGCGGCGCCGCACATCACCGAGGAGCTGTGGTCGCGCCTGGCCGCGGCGCGCGGCGAGGAGTGGGCCTCGATCCACACCCAGCCGTGGCCCACGGTAGACGAGTCGGCCGCCGCCGAGAACGAGCACGAGGTCCCGGTCCAGGTCAACGGCAAGCTCCGCGACCGCGTCACGGTCCCGGTCGGGATCGGCGAGGCGGAGCTGGAGCGACTCGTCCTGGCGCGGCCCAAGGTCGTGGCCGCTCTGGACGGCAAGCAGCCGCTCAAGGTGATCCACGCCGGCGGCAAGCTGGTCAACATCGTCGTGCGGTAGCGAACGACCGATCAGACGGCTGTCGAGGAGGGCCCATGACCAGCGCACTCACGGCGGCGTTCGGGTCTGGTCTGGCTCTGTGCCATGGCGCAACCTTCCGCTGTGAGGGCCGCATGTGAAATCGTCATTCTCTCGGTCGGTCCGGCCGTTTCGGCCAGCCTGATAGCCGTGCTGTATGTCCGGCTCAATCAGAGCCCCCGTGGGGCGGATGCTTCGGCTGACGGCGGCAAGATGGCTGGCGTCTTCGTGCGCTAGACTCGCCGCGATCGGCCCGAGACGAACGACCGGACCACGGATCCGGCCGCGCTCCCGGGGCGCTGAGGGAGGACGGCGATGTTCGAGCTGTTCAAGGCCGCGGGCCTGGTCCTGTGGCGGCGCCCCATCTGGGTCTTGATCTTCGGCGCAGTGCTGGCCGTGGCCTCGGTTCTGACTGTGGCCGCGATGCCCGGCCCATCCGATCCGTCCGAGGCGGCCACACCGAACGGGCCCTACCTCGCCGCTGCCGGGCTGCTCGAGCTGGTCGCCGTGCCGGCGCTGATCGTCGTCCTGCTCCGCAAGCTCTACGCCAGGCCGAGTTCGGCAAGCGATCTCGTTGGCACAACGGCGACGGCCATTGCGAGGATCGTCCTGACGAGCCTGGTCCTTCTGGCGTTCGCCATCCTCGTCGCAGTTCTCTTGTTCCTCCTGGTGTTCATCGGGTCGATAGTTTCAGCGGAGGCCACAAACGGGTTACTGGTCGCAGGGCTAGTGGTGCTCGTGGTGCTGCTGCCCCTGCTCGGCCTGATCATCCCCGTGGCGATCGAGGAAGGCGGCTCGCCGATCGACGTCCTCGCGGGCGCCTGGGAGATCGCCGAGCGCGACTTCGGGCTCGCGGCACTGTCGCTTGGTGGCACGGCGGTGGCCGGCGAGATCGTTGCCATCGCCGGTGTCATGGTCGCTCCGACGGCGGCCCCCGCCATCACCGTGGCAGCGAGTGTGGCGACCACGATCGTGACCGCAGGCCTGCTGGCCGTGTTGTACGGCTGGCCCGGGCCACAAGAACGCGCCACGCGGCCGGCGCGGAGCCAGACCATTCCGGAGGTGAGCGGCGACGGGGCCTTTTGGAAGGGCTGACCCCGACCCGCTCGGCCGCCCTGCTTCTGACCGGCCGTAGAATCGGGCACAGCCCGGGACCGGCGCACGCGAAGGAGACGCCGCCATGGAAGGCACCGTCAGTCAGCCGGCCCAGTCGGGCGGCACGCCCGCCGTCGGCGCCGGGAAGCGCACCAGCCCAAAGGCTGAGGAGTACGACGCCGCCATCGCCAAAGTCGTCGAATCGGCTCAGCGCCTCGGCATCGACATCGACCGGCGCGAGGCCGAGGAGTGGGTCTCCGCGATGGAGAATGAGGAGGCCGGCGGCGATCTCGTGGTCGACGTCAACACGGGCGTTTACGGCTATCGCGTCACCATGCTCGATTTCGCGCCGGCAGACCTCGCCCGCTTCCGCGACATGGGCAAGATCGTCGGCTTCGAAGACTGCCCGCCCAGAGTCCTGACCGCGCTTTCGATCTCCGGTTCGGCTGCCCAGAGCAAGATCAACGCCTTCCCAGCCGACTGCGACTTCTTCCAACGCATCAACATCAAGACGGACACACGCGAAGAAGCCTGCACGATCCTGGCCGACATGATCCGCGAGAAGGCGCTCGCCACCATCAGCGGACCCAACCATCGACTCTGGGGTGTCAAGTTCGGCCAGCATCCGGTCGAGGCCAAGAAGGGCGGCAAGCCCGTCGGTGTGAAATCGCCGATGTCGTGGACGCCCCAGGAGGTCCAGGCCGGCCGGATGGAGGTCGAGCTGATGGAAGGCTCGAAGGCCGTCTATACCTGGGCCGACGCCGCCCGCGATCCCGGCTGGTGCAAGCTCGACTGGGTCATCGCCGACTCGTCGCGCGGCAAGCTGGCCAACGCCAGCAACGTCCTGGACACTACCTGGGAGGGGCCGGACGGGAAGATCGTGCCGCTCGACGGCTTCCTGGACCCGTACTTCCAGGAGGTCTACCTCGACGCCGACTCGATTCCGATCCTCTCGAAGCTGGTTAGGGAACTATCGGCCGACACGGTCGACGAATATGTCGAGACACTCGAGCATGAAGTCTGGAAATACACGGTTCTGGAACCGAGCTACGGCAAGGTCGCCCGACGCCTCTACAACGTCTTCCGAATGAGCGGCCGCTACGGTGAGGCGGCCTTCATCCGCGAGCTCTTCAACGAGCCGGTGACGGCGCTCTACCAGGTCGCGGCACTGATTCAGACTCTGGACGACGCAGCCAACTTTGGCGAGGACTTCGACGCCGAGACGATGACCGCTCAGGTGGACACGCTGATCATGTCGGCCATCCAGGCACTCGACGGTCCTGAGGAGGCCGAGATGGTCGGCCCCCTGCTGAAGGTGCGGAACTCGATCCAGAAGCGTGGCGTCGAGGCCGACCGAGCCGAGGACATGGCCGACGTCCAGAGCGCGGCACTCAAGGCAGTCAACGACTACTTCGAGCGAGCGCTCCGCTCGGTCCCCGAGATCGACGCGTATTTGAAGGAGATCGTCGCGCGGGCGCCGTAGGGCGCCGCTTTGGCCGCGCGTGGGGGGCGCATAGGCGGCCGAGTGGGCGGCGTGTGGGCGGCGTGTGGGCGGCGTGTGGGCGGCGTGGGCGGCGTTCCAGGGAAGTGGCCGCCCGGAGCCATAAGCGCGCGATAAGCCAAAGATGATCCGCCTCCGATAACGTTCGCGGCGAACCCCGCCGAGCACGCCGAATCGGAGATGCCGATGGATACGAGCGCGCCCTGGCGGGCGATCGAAACGCCGGAGAACTCCCAGCCCGAACCTCCTCCCCGGCGATTGCGTCTCGACCCGTCCCGGCTCTTGCTGGCCGCGGTCGGCGTGCTGGTGGCCGTTTCCGTGGGCGCGGCGCTGCTCGTCGCCGGCCAGCAAGGCGGGCAGGTGGAGATGGTTTCGGGCGCCGGCAGCAGCGGCGGCGAGTCTGCGGCGCCGGCAGCCACGCAAGCGATGCTGGTCGTGGAGGTGGCCGGCGCGGTGGCACATCCGGGGATCTACTCGCTCCCGGTCGGGTCTCGGGTCGCCGACGCGATCAGGGCCGCGGGCGGATACTCAGCGGACGTGGACCCTCGCCTGGCGGAGGCGCAGCTCAACCTGGCCGCGAAGCTCGTCGACGCCCAGCTGATCCACGTGCCGAGGCGGGGTGAGAGCGGCGGCGCCTCGTCGTCGGCCGCGGCCGGAAGTGCGGCGGCGAGTGCCGGACTGATCGACCTCAACACTGCCACCGCGGTGCAGCTCGACACGCTGCCGGGCGTCGGGCCCGTGACGGCGCAGAAGATCGTCGCCGCCCGGGAGCAGCAGCCCTTCCGCACAATCGACGACCTCGTCACCCGCAAGATCGTTGCCGCTTCGACGCTGGCCAAATTCCGCTCCCTGGTCACGGTCGGCTGAGCGATGCTCCCCCGGCCGGCGTGGCTGGCAATCGGGGTCGCGGCGGCAGCGGCGGCCGGCACAGGGGCGGCGGGCGGGGCCGTGGCTGTGGCCGGCGTGGCTGTGGCCGGGGCGGCTGCGCCAACCGTGGCGGCCGCAGGTATCGCGGCCGGCATCGTCGCGGCCGCGTGCGGCTGCGAAGTGGCACGACGCCGCGCGTGGGCGGCGAGACTGGCCGTGGCCTCGCTCGGGGCGGCGATCGTGGCCGCTCGGCTGGCTGTGGGCGCGGTGACGGGCGGCATCTCGCCCGGTACGGCGCCGCTCCCCACCGGGACGGGCCCGTGGCAGGCGACGGTGGAGAGCGCCCGCGAGAGCAAGGGCCAACAGATCGCGACGCTCGCCGTCTCGGTGCGGCAAGCAGGCTCGGCGGCGGGCTCGACCGCGGGCGCCGCCGCGGGCGCGGGCTCGACCGCGGGCGCCGCCGCGGGCGCGGGCTCGGCCGCGAGCCCGGCGGTTACGTGCTCCGCCGTGGTGCCGGCCTTCCCGCGGCTGATCGCCGGCGACCGCGTGACGTGGTCCGGCCGCATCCGCCCGCTGGGCGGCAGCGACTACGAAGTCTGGCTCGCGGCCCAGGGCATCGCCGCCACATGCGAGCCGACCGTGCTCGCGGTCGTCGGCCACGACGACTCTCCGGCGGGGCGACTGGAGGGGCTTCGCCAGGCCTCGGGCGACTGGCTGCAACGGGTCCTGGCGGAGCCCGAAGGCGGCCTCGCCGCCGCCATCCTGATCGGGCTCCGAGACCGCGTCGACAAGGATGTAGCCGCGGATTTCACGACCGCCGGCGTAAGTCACATCGTCGCAATCTCGGGCTGGAACATCGCCATAGTGGCCGCGACCGTGGCAGCGCTGCTGGGCAGCCTGGTCGGCCGCCGGCGCCGGGCGGTCATCACGCTCGCCGCGATCGTGGCCTACACGCTCTTCGCCGGAGCGTCGCCGTCGGTGGTTCGAGCGGCCGTCATGGCGGCCGTGGCGCTGCTCGCCGTCGAGAGCGGGCGCGGATCGAGAGCGATGGTCGGGCTGGCATGGGCCGTCGCCGCGATGCTGGTCGTGGAGCCGAGCGCCGTCGGCGACGCCGGGTTCCAGCTTTCGGCGGCAGCCACAGCCGGACTGGTGGCATGGGCGACGCCACTCACTCGCAGGCTCGAGGCGGTCGCGCCGTGGCTACCCGGTCCCCTTGGCGAGAGCCTGGGCGTCTCCCTGGCGGCTCAGGCGGCCACGCTGCCGATCGCCCTCCTGACCTTCGGCCGACTGGCCCTGATAGCGCCGGCGGCAAACCTGGTCGCCGTCCCGATCGCTCCACCGGCCATGGCGGCGGGCGCTCTGGCTTTCGTGGCAGGCGGGCTGGGCGCGCTCGGGGCGCCGTCCTGGCTATGCGGCCTTGTCGCGCTGCCGGCGTGGGCGCTGCTCGCGGCGCTGATCTGGGTGGTCCACCTGGCCGCCTCGGTGCCCGGCGCCAACGAGACGCTGGCTTTCCCGGCGAACGCCGTCGCCGCGGCCGCGGCCGGCCTCGCGCTGTGCCTGCTCCATCGACAGCTCCGCTCGTCTTCGTCGCGCAAACCGAACACTTCGACGGGCCAGCCCGACCCAGCGGCGCGTGCCGGACGCGCCGAAAAGCCGACCCGCCGGCCCAAGCATCGTCGCGTCCTGGTCGCGGCAGCATTCGTGGTCGCCCTGGCCGGCTGCGTGGTCTCATCGCGACCCGACGGCTCCGTCCACGTGATCGTGCTGGACGTCGGTCAGGGCGACGCGATTCTTCTCGAAGGCGACCGTGGCGGCCGAATCCTGGTCGACGGCGGCCCCGACGGCAGCGTCCTTCTGAACGTGCTGGATCGATATGTGCCTGCCTGGGATCGGCGGCTGGACGCGATCGTCCTGACGCACCCGCACGACGACCATGTCAGCGGCCTGGTGACCGTCGTCGACAAGTACCGCATCGGCCGGGCCTTCGAGTCGGGCTGGGCCGTGTCCACGCCCGCATACCGGGCCTGGCTGGATGCACTGGCCGCGCATGGCCTGCGGCCCGAACGACTGCGGACGGGCGACACGCTGCGACTCGACGACGCCACGCTGCACGTGCTCTGGCCCGACGACGGCACGGTCCGGCCGTCCTACCTGGACCCCGCCGCGACCGATAACCGAAAGACCAACGACGCTTCGATCGTCATGCTCGGCGAGTACGAGAACCGCCGCTTCCTGCTCACGGGCGACGCCGAGGACGACGTCGACCCCGTCCTGCTGGGGCGCGGGCTGCCGGCGGTCGACATGCTCAAGGTCGCCCACCATGGCAGCGCGACGGCCTCCTCGGACGCGATACTGGCGGCCCTTCGACCGGCCGTCGCGGCAGTTTCGGTCGGCGCCGGGAACACGTATGGGCATCCGGCGCCCGCGACGATGGCGCGGCTGCGAGCCCACGCCGGCACGGTCCTGCGGACCGATCAGGTCGGCACGGTCGAGACGACGCTGAACGCCGCGGGCGTGACCGTATCTTCTGCCCGCGTGGGTTTCGAGCGACGCCCGAGGGACGGGCGCCCCGCCCTCGCTGCCGCGGACGCCTCGACGCGACCCGGGCTCCTGTACGATTCGATCTATGTCAGTCCCCAGCCGTCTGGAAAGCGCGGCCGTGCTGCTCTCGCTCGAGCCGCCGGCCTGGTACCTCCGTCACTCGCGGGCCGTGGCCGAGACGGCAGGCTGGCTGGCGTTGCGGGCGGTCTCGGGTGGGCGCTCGCTCGATCGCCGCCTCGTGGAAGCGGCCGCTCTCCTCCATGACGTCGACAAGCTGCCGGCCGTGCGACCGTCGGTGGCAGACATGGCCCATGGCGCGGGTTCGGCCGAATGGCTCGCCCGGAGTGGCTATCCGGAGCTCGGCGAAGCGATCGTCGGCCATCCGGTGACACGTCTGGCGGATGGCCGCTGGTTCGACCGGTGGTTCGCCGGCGCCTCGAGTGAGGCCCTTATCGTCGCCTACGCCGACAAGCGAGCCGGGCAGAAACTGGAGTCGATGGCTGAGCGGTTCGCCTCCTGGGAGCACCGCTATCCCCCCGAAGTGCGCGCCGAGAAAGCTCGGGGCAGCTGGACACCGGAGACGCTGGCTGCCGTCCGACGGCGGGCCGAGGCGCTGGAGGCTCGGGTGTGCGATTTCCTCGGCATTGAGCCGTCGGACGTGCGACGCCTCGAGTGGAGCGGCCGCGCCCTGCGTCTGGCACGAGATGCCTGACGTGGCCGGTCCCACCGCGCCGCTCGGCTACTACTGGGGCGACGACTCCTACGGCGTCGCCCGCGGTCCCGACGTGATGGCCACTCGGCTGGCGGCGGGCGGCCCCGCGTTGGAACGACTCCGTCTTTCGGGCAGCTCGACGTCGGCCGCCGAGATCGCCGAAAGAGTGGCGACAGCCACGATGTTCGGCGGCGGGACGCTGGTGGTCATCGCCGAGCCGGGCCCACTCGTCGTGAACAAGCCGCTGGCGGCTCGCCTCGCGGCGGTGTTCGACGCCGTGGCTGACGGCAACGGCCTGGTGTTCCTGGATCTGGTCGATGGCACGGCCCGCCGCCCCGCCTCGCTCGAGGCGCTCCGAAACGCGGTGGCCGCCGCCGGCGGCGAAGTCCGCGAATTCAAGGCCCCCACCCGCGAAGGAATGGCGCGCTGGATCTCCGATCGCGCCGCGGAGCGCGGCATCCGCATCACCGCCCCTGCTGCCGCGCTGCTGGCCGAGCGCGTCGGCGCCAACGTTCGCGAACGCGACGTCGATCGCCGCCGCCAGGGCGAGCTGGCCGTGTCGGAGCTGGAGAAGCTGGCTCTCTACCGCCTCGACGGCCAGATTGGCCCCGAGGACGTCAAGGCGCTCGTCGCCGACGCGGTCCCGGGCTCGATGTGGGCCTTCCTCGACGCCGTCGGCATGCGCCGCGCGGGCGAGGCCGCCGAGCTTGCGGATCGCTTGGACGACGTCCCTGGCCCCGTCCTCGTCGTCCACCTGCATCGCCGTCTCCGCGAGCTGATCCAGATCGCGGACCTGCTCGCCGCCGGCACGCCCGCGGCCACTCTGGTGAGGGCGCTCAAGCTCAACCCATATCGCGCTGAGATGCTCGCCAATCAGGCGCGGACGTGGACGTTGCCTGAACTGGACGCCGCACTGGCGGGCCTGCTGGAGCTCGACGCCACGCTCAAGGGCCACGACGGTGGCGGCGAGCTACGCCGCGCCTCGACCGTCACCCTCTGGATCGCCGAACGGGTCCGCAAACCGGGCACGCGCTAACCGGACGCGGACCTCAGCGGACAGCGAATTACCGACGTCATTCGGCGCTCGACCAGGCCTGCTCTTGAACGCCCAGGTCGCTCTCGATGGCGAAGACGCAGCGGCCCTGGGCCAGATCGAGCAGCTCGATCAGCTCAGGATCGATGTAGAGCTGATGGCAGTCTTCGCAGAGGCCGCCCGGGATCCCGAAGCAGAGACGCTCGCTTCGGTCGGGCAGTCGGAACGTCGTGTCGAAGCGCGTGCTGACGAGGCGCCTTCCGCAGCGGGGGCAGCGTTCGCGGGCCCGTGACATCGCATTCGACCTCAGGCGCTGGCAACCGATCGGTCGCCTCGATGTCGGAGACTCTAGGGCCGGGCGTGGATAGGGCATATGACTCACTCGTACCGTCGGGTAGGTACTCGGGCGGTAGTCTGCTTGTAGGGGTCACAGGTGTGATTCGGCCCACTCCGAACGGATAGTGCGCCGCGTCAACAGCCCTGTGCCAGCGCGCACCGGGCTCATCCGAAGGCAGTACCCGCTCGGTCGGGTAGGCCACCGAAACGTCTGGGCATCTCCTGCTAGCCTTGCGCGATGGATCGCCGAAAGGTCGTGGGGATCGGACTGGGAGCCCTCTCTGGCGTGGCCTATGGGACCGGGCCGCTCTTCGCCAAGAGCGTCTATCACGCCGGGCTGGACTGGATAGCGCTTCTGGCGTGGCGCTTCTTCTTCGCGACCGTCATCAGCTGGCTGTGGCTGTTCGCCCAACCGAGAGCGCGCGCCGAACTCCGCCTGCTCGACCGCCGAACCACCGGGCGCCTGCTATTCACCGGCTCGACCTTCGTCCTTACGGCGAGCGTCTACTACGCCGCCGTCCAGCGCATCCCGACCTCGCTCCTGGCGCTCCTGATGTACGCCTACCCGGCCGTCGTCGCGGTGCTATCGATGAGGCTCGGCTACCCGTTCCGAGGCAGGCTCGCCTGGGCTTCTCTCGCGGTCGTGCTCCTCGGGGCGATCCTGACGATCGGGGGAATCGAGGCCGGCGTCGATGGGCTCGGCGTCGCCATTGGGGCGCTCTCGCCGCTGGCCTACGCGATCTACATCATCCTCGCGGCATGGATGGCCGGCGAGCGGCCGGGCCAGACCGCGGACATGCGATCGAAGGGCAAGGGCGCAGAGGTTTCGCCGCCCGTCGCCGGCGCGGTGATGATGACCGGTACCTGGCTGACGATGCTGGTCATTGCCGCCGCCGCGCGCGAGCCACTCGTTCCATGGGGGGTGCCGGCCGAGGCGTGGCCGGGCCTCTTCGGCATCGGACTGTTCGCGGCCGCGATCGCCATTCAGGCGTTCTACGCGTCCATGGCACGGATCGGGGCAGCGCAGGCGTCGCTGATGGCCACGGTGGAGCCGCTCGTGGTCATCGCCCTTGGCGTGGGGTTCCTGGGCGAGACGCTCGCCCCGATACAGATCCTCGGCGCCTTGCTAGTACTGGCCGGCGTGCTGCTGGCCCAGACTGCGACGCCGTCCGAATCGCGCCCGACTCTGCTCGAAGAGGTCTAGCCGTCGAGAGCTGACGGGCGGGTTGTCGGCCCGACTGTCCGACGGCCGAAAGCTCGACCGCTCCGCCTACTCGAGCCCGACGACCGAGCTTCTGCGCTCCAGGAGGATGACGTCCCGCCACCGCCCGGTCGAGTCACGGCCAATTCGTTCTCGCAGGCCGACCCGCCGAAAGCCGTACTTCTCGTGGAGTGCAAGGCTGGCGACGTTGTCGGCCATGACCCCGGCCTGGAGCGTCCAGATGCCGGCGACTTCCGACGCGGCAACGAGCGCGACCATCAGCGCGTCCCCGACCCCGCCGCCCCGCGCGCTCGCGGCCACGTATACGCTCAGCTCAGCCACGCCCGCGTAGACGGCCCGCGCCGAGTAGCGGCTCAGCGCGGCCCAGCCGACGATTGCCCCACTCCGATCGCGCGCCACCAGCCGGCAATCGGGCCGATGAGAGTGGTTCCAGCCCTCCCAATCGGGCGCCGCCAGCTCGAACGTGGCCAGGCCCGTGGCGATCCCTTCTTCGTAGATCGCCCGGACGGCAGGCCAGTCGTCCGTCGCCATTCCCTCGATCGTCACGGGGTTCATCGATCCAGTATCGAATCCCCGAACCCGCCGCGCATGGCGCCGGCGCGCCAATTGCAGGCGGACGGCTCACTTCTGCCGCCGCTTCGAGTAATCTCTAAGGGCGAGGCCAGCCCAAGCACACGACCTCGCCCCGGAGGGAGAAACCTCACGCATGGCGACCCTGTACCCGGAGGTCGAGCGGCTGCGGGTGGCCCGCGACCGCCTCGTCCGACTCCGCGCCAAGGTGGAGATGAGCCCGCCCGCGCCCGAAGACCTGCCGCGTTCGCGCGAATGGGTCGCTCGCGAGTCGCTCGCCCACGTCGACGAGATGCTGCCCTACTGGCTGGGCGAGATCGAGCGCATCCTCGCTGCCCAGATGGAGCCGGTTCCCTTCGGCCGGGCCCCGACCGATCTGATCAGGCTGCTGACCGTCGATCGCGACCGAAGCCTGCCTGTGTCCGAGCTGTACTTCCGCCTGGACTTCCACCTCGAGCGAGTGGTTAGGCGCCTGCTCGAGCTCGACGATCGGCAGTGCGCGCGCCGGGGTTCGCACAAGACCAAGGGCGAAATGACGATCAAACAGATCGCCGACGAGATGCTGGCCGATCACATCGAAGAGCACTGCAACCAGATGGCGGCCTCGCTGGAGTAACCGCGGTCGCGCGAGTCGGGCCCGCAGATCATCGCCCCCGGATCCGCCGGCCCTCTTCCTTGACGATCGCCCGCAGCATGAAGCCGACGTTGGCCGGGCGCTCGGCCAGGCGGCGCATGAAGTACGGATACCACTCGTGGCCGTACGGGACGTAGACCCGGACGGCGTAACCGCGCGCCACGAGCATCCGCTGCAGGTCGCGCCGCACGCCGTAGAGCATCTGGAACTCGAAGCGGTCACGGCCGATGCCTTGGCGCTCGGCGATGGCGATGGCCCGCGCGATCAGCCTGGGGTCGTGCGTGGCCAGGGCGTGGTATGAGCCGGACAGGAGCAGCCGCTCCATCAGCTTCGCGTAGTTGGCATCCACGGTCGCCTTGTTGACGTAGGCGACGCTGCGCGGCTCGTCATACGCGCCCTTGCACAGCCGAACGCGGCCGCCGGCCGCGAGGATTCGCTCGACGTCGGCTGAGCTCCGGCGCAGCGCCGCCTGGATCACGACGCCGGTCCGCTGGTACGCCTCGTGGGCCGCCTGCCAGATCGCGAGAGTGGCATCGGTCTGGGTGTGGTCCTCCATGTCGAAGCGGACGAAGCCGTCCACGGCCCGGGCCGCGGCCAGGATCCGCATCACGTTGGCGCTGCACAGCTCGCGATCCAACTCCAGACCCATCTGGGTCAACTTGACGCTGACGTTGGCGTCGAGGCCATGGGACGCCAGAGCTGGCAGAGTCGCGACGTAGCGATCGGCGGCGGCGGCGGCGAGCTCCGCCGAGCTGACCGACTCGCCCAGGACGTCGACGGTGGTTCGCAGCCCGGCACTCTTGAGGGACTCGATGGCGGGCAGTGCCGCCTCGAGAGTCTCCCCGGCGACGAAGCGGGCGACGACCGGCCGCGTCAGCGGGCTCCGCACGGCCATTCGGGCGAGCGACCGGCGGTGCGACAGCGAGATAAAGAGGGACCGCATCGTTCGTTGCGGCAGCACCCGAACCCTATCGGCGATGCTCATCGGATCGGCCTTCCTTGGAAGAGTCATCGGCCGCGTCGGCTCGGCGCGCGAAGTCGGCCACCTTCGCCGCCTCCTCGCGCTGGAACGTTTCGAGCCTGCCCCGGCGGTGGGCTTCCACCGCCGCCGCGATGACCTCTATCGGGGGCGAGCCGAGTGTCCGGCCGGCCGCGTCGCGGTAGATCCGGCAGGCCAGCGCGACCGGCAGGTCGGGCTGGGGAACGACATCCTCGCCCTGGATTCGGATCGTGGGCGAACCCTGGAAGCCGAGGAACTCGGCGTCCTCCTGGCTGGCGACGAAGATCAGCTGGATCGGCGTCTCGATGATCCCCTTGCGGAGGACGCTCTCCAGATCGCGCCGCGCCTGCTCCAGGTGCGGGCAGTCCTCGACGGCCAGTAGCTCAACGCGAAGGTCTGCCACGCGGCCAGCCTACATCGGCCCACGGAAAGCGTGCGGAGGCGTGAAGTCGCGTTGCCGTGCCAGGGTGGCGAGCTCCGCGAGCGGCGGGGCGGGGCGCGTTGGCCGCGGGCGGGGCGCCGGGGGGCCTCAGCCCACTAGCCGAGGGCCTCCGTGACGCGCAGCCAGGGACCGATCAAGATC
>Ga0182019_10000551_pt1 | contig 18479 bp, 12 predicted proteins | sample 812E2MmetaG_FD_120483 | JGI IMG/M metagenome (GOLD analysis project Ga0182019, IMG submission 120483) | Permafrost microbial communities from Stordalen Mire, Sweden - 812E2M metaG | ecosystem: Environmental > Terrestrial > Soil > Wetlands > Permafrost | place: Sweden: Stordalen | collected...
CTATCTCCCGCCCGCCGCCGGTGTCGAGGCTTGTTCACGCAGACAGAAGGCGACCGCCTCCACCAGGCTGCGTTTGTGGCGCGATTTGGGCAGGAAGATGTTGGCGCCCGCGGCCAGCGCGCGCTGGCGGGTCGCCGACGAAGTGCGCGACGAGAGCACGACAATGGGCAGCCCGCGCAGGGTCGGTTCGTGGCGAATTCGCGCGATCAACTGGAAACCGTCCACCCGTGGCATCTCGAGTGCGGTCACCACCGCATCGAACCGCCGCTCGCCCAAGATCTCCCACGCATCCCAGCCGTCCTCCGCGGCGACGGTCTGGTAGCCACCGGTGGAAAGCAAGCGCGCTGCACTTTCCCGCGCCATGCGCGAGTCGTCGACGATGAGGATGCGCGGCTGCCCTCGCCGCGGTCCCGGCGCCGCGGTTCGTGGCGGCCCAAAGGCCGCGTCGGCGAGCGTGCCCAGGTCGAGCACCAGTTGCGCCTTGCCGGCTCCCGACGCCGTCACCCCGGCATAGAGCGGAATGAGCCCCAGCAGGGGGCCCGGCGGTCGGATCACAACCGTGCGCGGGCCAATGACCTTGTCACAGGTAAAGATGAAGTCGCGGCCGCCGTAGCGCACATGCAAGGCCGCCGCGCGCCGGCCTGGGGGCAACTCGACGCCCAGCAAGGCATGCAGGCGCAGCAACAGCAGTGCAGGTGCGTTTCCGGTGGGATGCTTGGCCGGCATGGGCGTCACGATGGCATTGCCGGCCAGGACGTCGGGTCCCACTGGCAAAGCTTCGATGATGTGTGCGGCTGGCACGGCGTAGACCTGGCCGCCCAACTTGAACAACAGGGCCTGCGTGATTGTCCCGCTGAGAGGAACTGAGAGGCGAAAACGCGTGAAAACGCCGGCCTGGCACTCCAGCTTCACCTCGCCACCCATGTGCTCGATGGTTCGCTCGACGATGTTCAGGCCCATGCCTCGCCCTGCCAGCGCGTCCGAATGGGGCCGGGTAGAAAACCCCGGCTCGAAGACGGCCGCGACCACACCTTTGTCATCGAGCGCGTCTGCAGCGTCCTGGCGCCCGGTGCGCCGCAAAGCCTGTCGGACCGCTTCGCGGTCAATGCCACCCCCATCATCTTCAAAGGTGATGGAGACGGACTCGCCTTCTTGCACGGTCTTGATATCAATGCGTCCGCGCGCCGGCTTGCCGCGCTCGGCGCGCACCTCAGGCGATTCAATTCCATGCGCCAGGGCATTGCGCAGAAGGTGCAGCAAGGGGTCGGAAAGCTGATCGACCACGCTCTTGTCAAGCTCGACCTCGCCGCCCGCGACCACCATGTCAACTGGGCGACGGCAGGTGCGTTCCAACTCACGCATGGCCGAGCCAAGCCGGCTGTACATCCATTCCATGGGCACCAGGCGCGCGCGGCGGATCTGCTCTTCCAGCTGCTCCGAGACCTGGCGCATGGTGCCCGCGTCAGCAGCCAGCGCGCGGGCCGTGCGATCCAGGTACAAGGCGAAGTTGGCAAACCCGACTTCCGCTTCTCCCAGGCGGTCGAGCACCCGCGTCTCTGGGGGAATGCCCGGTCGCGTGGGGAGCCCGCCGGCTCCCCCTGCGGGGGCTTCGGGACGGACATCCCACCCTGCCCGCCCCCCGCCCGCTTCGCGCGCGCCCTCGCTGCCGGCGGCGGACCATCGCGCGAGGCCGAGCGCAGCGAGCGGGGTGGGGTCGTGGGTGGGGGGACGAAGGGTTTGGGAACCCTCTGAGGGTTCCCATGTTGGATCCATGCCTGCTCCCAATTCAACCAGCGAGGTGCGCATGGAGTTGCGAGTGACACGCAGGTCACGCAGCACGCTCTCAAGTTCGTGCACGCGTCGATCGAGGCGCGTGCGCAGGATGACCAGATCGCCCACCCCATCGAGCAGGGCATCCAGCCGCTCGGCCTCGACCCGAAGCATACCGTCGCCGCTTCCTCGCCGATCGGCCACTGCGCGCCGATCGGCTTGTCGGCGGCGATCCGCGCTTGCTAGCGGCAAGGCCACGGCTTCCGGTGGATAGGCACCGCGCGCGGGCGGGGCGGACAGACGCGCGCTGGTGAGCAGCGCGCGCAGCGCGGAGACGCCCTCGTCGATGCGCTCCAAAATTCCGAAGGTGGGCGCAAGCTTCCCGGATCGCATCTCGGCGCACAGCTCCTCCAACTCATGCGCAGCCCGCGCGATGGCATCGTGGGCTACCGAGCCGGCCGCGCCTTTGAGGGTGTGCAGATGGCGAAACAGGGCATCCACCAGCTGCGGGTCCACATCCAAGGTGGTCTCCGCGGCGCGCGCCAGTGCCTGCTGCGCCTCGGCGATGTGGCGCAGGTGCTTGTCTGCCTCGTCGAGAAACAGGCCGCGCAGCAGCTCAGCCTCGCTCGGGTTCCATTCACTAAGGGGACGTCGCTCGCCGTTGCCGGTGCCGTTCTTTGCGGGCGGGTCCATGGTGAAAGTGGGAAGCTAGCGTTCGTTCTTGGCGGTGCCGTCGGCCAGCGCTGCCAAGACCCGGCGTAGCGCATCGCCAAGTGGCGTGGCTGCGTTGTCGGCGAGCGGCGCAATGGGCTGTAGAAGTTCGGTGATCGCGGCGCGCCGTTCGCGCAGACCGCGCACCAGCTCCGCCTCTTCTTGGCCGGAGAAGCGAAGCCGCGCCAACGCCTGGGTCAGCCCTTTCGCGGCAGCGGCAAGTGCCGCGGTGTCGCGTCCCGCGGCAGCGGCAGACCCGGCCAGCGTCTCGCCCACCCGACGAATCTCCTCGATGGTGTGGTTGGCTTCGCTGGTGGAGTTCACTATGCTCTGGATGAAGGCGCCGATGTCCTTGGTGGCCACCGCCGAGCGTTCAGCTAGCTTGCGCACGTCCTCGGCCACCAGGCCGAAAGCCTTGCCTTGCACGCCTGCGCGTGAAGCCTCGATGGCCGCGTTGAGCGCCAGGATATTCGTCTCCGAAGTCACGTCGTCAAACAACTCCACGATCTGGCCGATCTCGTCGGAACGTGCCTCGAGCGCCTTCAACTTGCGCGCGATTTCGGCGATGGCCGCCTGCTGGTGAGACACGCCGTCGGCAATCAACTGGTTAGCGCGCTCGAGCGCTTCCGCAGTCGACAGGGTGTGAGTGGTGTTTTCCGCGATCTGGCTGGCATGCCCGCTCAGCGCTTCCAGCATCTGGTTGAGCGCGGAAGCCAGGGGCGCCAGCGTGGGGGTGGAAACATCAGCGCGCACCGTCAGATCGCCACCCTTGGCGACGTTGATTACCTTGATGAGGTTCTGTAATCCGCTGCTTCTGCTCATGGGCTTGTCACCGTGCTGATGGCGTGGCGAACGTGATCAATTGCCTGCTGGGCGTTGATCAGCAGGGCGGGACCGTCGGCGTCGAGCACCGTGGCGGCCAGGAAGGTCGGCCGCGGGGGCGGTGGTCGGCTGTGTTGCTCGTCGACTTGGCCCACGCGGACCCGAAGTTCCACGGCCAATGCGGCTGAAATGGCCGGCGTGTTGGCGTCGGGTGTGGTCTCGATCAGAATGAGTCTCTCGGCGGTCATGGGATCAGGCATGCCGTCGCCATGCGCCTCGCCCACCTGGGGAAAATACACCCCCAAGTCCAGCACGGGCAGGATCTGGCCACGCACGGGGGCGATCCCGCGCATGACCGGCGGGGCGAGCGGCACCGGCGTGAGAGCTGGCATGGGCAGCATCTCGCGCACCACACTCACGGGCAGGGCGCAGCGCAGTCCACGCAGGTGGAAAAACACCACGTCCAGGCTGGAGGACGTCGCCACAATCATCCAACCATCGGCGCCACGCGTCTGCGAATGAACTTGCAGCGCAGGAGCCGAAACAACACTTGGGTGACGTCATACGAGCCCATCTTGGACAGGTGGATGATGTCACGCACGGTGTTCTTTCCGTTGATGATTTCCAGCACGGCCGCCTCTTCACGCAGCAAGCGGTGGTCGTCGAACGAGGCGATCTTGTCCTCGTTGCGCACGAAAACCATGTCGAAGTTTTCGATCTCTTGTCCAATCACGCGCCACTCGTCGACGCGCCGGAGGCCCTGCATGATAAGCCCGTCGATGGGAAGGCCCAGGCTCGCCTCGCGTGCCGCCGGCGAGGGCGCAACCGTGGGGTGGAATGAGAAGCTACCCTTGCCCCAACGCAACCCCTCGAATACCAGGGCGGTAGTCTGTTGCGCCATGGCCCTTCTCAGCCCGACTTCCGTGATCAGGCCGCGCCGGCACAGATCGCCGCCGAGCAGACCGCCGCCCGGGGCAGCGCGCCGCTCCTCCAACACTTCATCCAGCTTGGCGCGTTCGATCTGTCCACTGCGCACCAGAAAATGTCCCAGGAGAAACTCGTCGGCTACTCCCCGGGCGCCAGCGAAATCGATGCGGCCTTTGTTCACGCAGATCTCGATGCTCGCGTCTTTGCCCAGCAGGCGGAGCGTGCCGGAATGCTGCCGGTCTTGTAGCAAGAGCAGCACGTCGGCAATCGACACGACCGCCAGATCGCCCACCAGCGCAGCGCCCTCCGGGCCGACGGCCAAGCCCGCCGGTTTCTCCTCCTCGGCCTTGGGCAAAAGTCCGACCACGTCCAGATTGTCGGGCTGCTCGCCGGACACCGGGGCTGGCGGGCGCTGGCGCTTCTCCAGTGCGTGGTGGACCACCGCCAGCAGCGCGTCCGGCGAAAACGGCTTGGGCAATACGTCGACCACGCTGCCCAGGCTGGAAAAACAGGCGCCTGCCTCCTCTCCCTTGGCGCTCATCACCACCACGGGCACGGTGGCCAGGGCCACGTTTCCCGAGATGGCTCGGCACACGTCGTCCCCGTTCAGGTCGGGCAGGAGGTAGTCCAGGAGCAAGAGGTCGGGCGGGTGCTCGGTTGCTGCCAGAATGCCAAGCTCGCCGCAGTCCGCGGTCGACACACGGAAGCCCGCCTTGGCCAGCGTGATCTCGACTAGCTTCAGAATGGTGGGGCTGTCGTCTACGACGAGGATATTCTCGTCTGGCATCGATATCTGGTTCCCTTTGGGAAACTACCAAACTACCACGTTGGACACGCAGAACGAAGGCCTGGTGGTTGCCCAGGTAGGCGTAGGTGGTCTTTGGTGTGCAAATGCTCTCGCGCGCCGGAGTCAACTCAGGAACGCTCGCCATTATGACGATGTGAAGGATGTTCTATGGATGCGGCTACATGGCTCAAGCAAGTCGGCGACCAATCCGGCCAGGCCGACAAGCGTGCGCGGCTTGCGGAGTTGATTGCCTACATCGGTTCGGTCACCACCCTGGATGACCTTCTGTTCGAGGCCAGTGACCGCGTCAGCGCATTCTTGAGCGCGGACCGCACCACACTGTTCATGTCTGATGCCCAGGGCCAGCTGCGGGCGGTGGCTTGGGTGGAAGACTCCGTGCGCGAGCTGCGCTTGCCTCGCGATGCGAGCAACGTGATCGGCTTCGCCTATGCGGCAAAGGCTCCGCTTGGCTTCAAGAACCTGAACGACCCAAACGAGCTTGTGCGCCTGCATCCGCGCCTACGGCCCGATGACCGGCTGGACCGATGGCTGGGGACTAGCATCCATGGCGCCATCGTGGCACCGCTTTTGGTTGGCGATCTGCCTTTCGGTGTCATGTTGGTGGTCAATCGCCAGGACGAATCCGGGCTCTTCGGGCCGCGCGATCTGGTCTACGCGGGCGAGCTGTGCCGAGCCATGGCGGACACCCTGGCCGGGCTGCTGTCACCGCGCGAGACGCCCGCGCAGCTACCCGCTTCCGCCACACCCATGCCCGCCGCCCGGCAGATCCGCACGACTCCACCTGCGCCAGCCGCTGAGCCGCCCAGGAGGGGCATGCCCGTGCCCGATGCCAAGCCGGTTCTCGCCGCGCAGGACCGCGCAATGAGGAAGCCGGCCGGCAAATGGGACTACCTTGTCGACTCCGGCATTTTGCCCTTCGAGACCCTGAGCAAGTCGCTCGCTTTGGCGGAGCAAGCCGAACAGGATCCAGCGCGCTATCTGATCGAGAAGGCGGGGGTCAATCGCGCCGACGTGGAGAAGGCGCTCTCGACCTACTACAACGCGCCTTTCTACCGCTTCACCGGCAGTCAACGGATCCCGGAAGACTTGCGCGGCCGCCTGCGCCTCGATTACTTGAAGAAGATGAACGCGGCGCCGATCGAGCGACGCGGCCCGCAGCTTATTGTGGTCATCGACGATCCCACGGATTTTTCCCGTTGCGATGCCCTGCGCGCCATCGAGGCGGATCGTGAGGTGGTCTTCCACGTCGGCTTCAAGGATGAGATCGTCGCTTGCATCGAGTACTCATACGGCCAGCGCGGGGACGTCAATGTCTTGCTCAAGGAGCTGTCGGGAGACGAGAGCACGGGCGCGATCGACGAGCCCAGCGACGATGAAGAAGAGGGTGAGGAGTCGGACAGCGCCATCATCAAGCTGGCCAACCAGATCATCATCGACGCTTTCCAGCGAGGGGCGTCCGACATACACGTCGAGCCCTACGGCAAGGAGGAGAACACTCGCATCCGCTTCCGCATCGACGGCGACTGCGTGCGCTACCAGGACATTCCGCCGGCCTTTCGCAATCCGCTGGTGGCTCGTTTCAAGATCATGGCCAAGCTGGACATCTCCGAACGCCGCAAGCCGCAAGACGGAAAGATCAAGTTCCGCATGCGCGACCGGACCATCGAGCTGCGCGTCGCCACCCTGCCCACGGTCAACGGAAACGAAGACGTGGTCATGCGCATCTTGGCTGCCTCAAAGCCCATCCCTCTCGACGAGATGGGCATGAGCCAGCGCAACCTCGACGAGATGAGGAAGCTCCTGTCCAAGCCCTACGGCCTGGTTCTGTGCGTGGGGCCCACCGGGTCCGGCAAGACCACCACTTTGCACTCGGCGATCGGCACCATCAACACCACCGACATGAAGATCTGGACGGCCGAGGATCCCGTGGAAATCACCCAGGCGGGTCTGCGCCAGGTGCAGGTGCAGCCCAAGATTGGCCTCGATTTCGCATCGGCCATGCGTGCCTTTCTCCGTGCCGACCCGGACGTCATCATGGTCGGCGAAATGCGTGACAGGGAAACTGCCAGCACCGGCGTCGAGGCGTCGCTCACCGGCCACCTGGTGTTTTCCACCCTGCACACCAACAGCGCGCCAGAAACCATCACCCGACTCATCGACATGGGGCTGGACCCGTTCAGCTTTGCCGACGCCCTGCTGGGCGTGCTGGCGCAGCGTTTGACCCGTGGGTTGTGCAAGAAGTGCCGTGAGCAGTACGACGCGACCGACAACGAAGTGGACGAAATCGTTCAGGCTTTTGGTGAGGAAGAGGCGGCCCGTCGCGGCTTTGTCCGCGGACGGATGAAGCTGTGGCGGGGCGTGGGATGCGAGATCTGCGGCAAGACTGGCTACAAAGGGCGTCTTGCGGTGCACGAACTCCTGGTGAACGACGACCACATCAAGCAAGCGATCGCCAAGCGCGCGCCGGTCGATGAGGTGCGTCGGTTCGCGGTGGCCGGGGGGATGACCACCCTGCTCCAGGACGGCATCGAGAAGGCGATTGCCGGCAAAACCGACATGAAGCAGGTCTTGGCCGTCTGCCTAAGGTAGTTTTCCACACACGCTCCTAGGAATTTCGGGCTAATTCCAATAACATCCGAAGCGAGCACACTGCTGTCCATGGACGGTTTTCCGCGACGCTTCGGCGGGTATGCACTGGTAAAGCCCCTGGCTCGCGGGGGCATGGGAGCACTCTATCTAGCGGTGCACGGCCAGCGGGGCCTGGAGAAGTTGTGCGTGGTCAAGACCGCCTTGCCGCACCTGGCGGGCAGGAGCTACGTGCAGCGGTTCAAGGACGAGGCCAAGGTAGTGGTGCGCCTCACCCACGGAAACTTGGTGGGCGTGTTCGATGCCGGCCAAGTCCATGGCGAGATCTACCTCGCGATGGAGTTCGTCGAGGGCAAGGACCTGCGCGCGGTGTGGAACCGCTGCGCGCAGAAAGGCATCGCTTTCCCGCTGCCGGTGGCCGCCCACATTGTCAAGGAGCTGGTGCGGGGCCTGGCCTATGCGCACAATTTCGAAGGACTCCGTCTGGTCCACCGCGATGTATCGCCGCCCAACGTGCTGCTTTCCTACTCGGGTGAGGTCAAGCTGACCGACTTCGGCCTGGCCACTTCCACCCTGAAACTGGAAAAGACGGCGCCCGGGGTGATCTTCGGCAAGGTCAGCTACATGGCGCCGGAACAAGCGCGCGCCGAAGCGCTCGACGGTCGCTGCGACATCTACTCCGCCGGGGTCATCCTGTGGGAACTGCTCACTGGTCGGCAGCTTTTCGCCGCCGGGGCGCGTCCCGCGGATGCACTGGGGGAGGAACAGGACGATTTGTTGGAACGGGTGCGGCACCCGCAGATCATGCCGCCTTCGAAGCGCGCCATTCGGGTTCCGCCTGAGCTGGATCAGATCACCATGAAGGCGCTGGCGGTGAAACCCGAGGACCGCTACCAGACCGGCGAGGAGTTGCGTTCCGATCTGGCCGCCTTCCTGGCCAGGACAGCCCCGGCCATGGACGGGCATCAGGTGGCGCATTTCATGCGCGAACTGTTCGGGGACATCATCCTGCGCGAGCGGGAGGAGCGGCAAGCTCTCATGGCTGGTGCGACGGCGCTGCTGGAGGCGTCGGGAAACTCGTCTGACCCGGCCCAAGCCAAGGCCGACCGAGCCGACACCGCGCCACTCGGGCGACGCGACAAGCCCGATGTGCCACAGGACGGCAGCCACTTTTCCGAGGAGGGGTCGCGCATGGTAGGCGCGCTTCTGCAAGGGCGCTATCAGATCAAGCGCCTGCGCGGCGAGGGGGGCATGGGGCGGGTATACGAGGCCGAGCACATCGAGATCGGCAAACGGGTGGCAGTCAAGGTCCTGCACCCGGCCTACTCGCGCACGCCCGATCTGGTCGAGCGTTTCCGGCGTGAGGCGCGCGCGGCTTCGCGCATCGAGCATCCCAACGTGGTCAATGTGACCGACTTTGGCACCACGGCGGAAGGCTCGCTGTTCTTCGTGATGGAGTACATCGAGGGGATCGAGCTGGGCTTGCTCATCCACCGCGAGGGGCCGCTGGCGATAAACCACGCTCTGCGCATCACCGAGCAGATGTGTGCGGCGTTGCAGGCGGCCCACGATGCGGGCGTCATTCACCGCGATCTCAAACCGGAGAACATCCTGCTGGTCAGCCCAGCCAGCGCGCGCACCCCCGACGGGCATGGCGCCCAGTCCGCGGCTGAAGTCGCCGCGGCACCGGATCTGGTCAAGGTGCTGGATTTCGGCATAGCCAAGAGCGACGACGTCGACGACGGCCCGCGCGTCGGCAAGCGCCTGACTCGCCCGGGCGTGGCGATGGGCACGCCCGAATACATGGCGCCCGAGCAGGCGGCTGGCCACCCCGCCGATCCGCGCTCGGACATCTACGCCGCCGGTTCGATTCTCTACGAGATGCTGACCGGGATTCCCCCCTATGACGGCGAGAACGTCATGGAGATACTGCACAAGAAGGCCAATGAGCCGCCCCAACCCATCGCCGAGATTAGACCGGATGTGCCCGCGCCGGTGGTGGCCCTGGTGGACAAGGCCATGGCGCGCAACCCGAACGATCGACCGCAGAGCATGGCCGAGTTTGCGCGCCTGATCCGCGAGGTGGAGCTTGTCCTGTCGGTGACACCCGCGCCGGTCCTGCTGCCGCCGCCTGGCCCCAAGGTACCGTTTGACGAATCGTGGGGCAGCCAGCAATCCCTGGCTCCCCCGCGCCGCCTGCGGGCACTGGCCAGGTCTTGGCATTGGTTGGTGCTGGCCGCGGCCACTCTGGTAGCGCTGGCGCTGGTGGTGCGAGGGAATGCGCGCGTCCCGGTGCGCGCCGGGACGGACGCGGCCATCCTGGCAGACAGTTCGCTGGTAATAGCACAGCCGGCGCCGTCGCTGGACTCGGTTGATGCAGCGTCGGCCTCGGACACGCAAGCCACCTCCGATGTGGAAGAGCCGGTTGAGGAAGAGAACCAGGGGATTGCCGAGCCGGCCGCTGCCGAGGAGAATCCCAAGCGCGAAGCCAGCCCGCGTCTCAAAGCGGTGCGCAGCTCGACGAATGTGTCCCAGGCAGAAACCCGCAAACTATTGGACGATGGTCGCGACTTCTTGCGGGCACAGCGTTTCGACGAGGCGCGCGCGGCGTTCGAGCAGCTGCTTCACGCGGGCAAGAGCCGCGGGCCCGCGTTGGTGGGCTTGGCCAAGATCGCGTTCCAGCAGCACGAGTATCAGGAGGCGGTCGATAGGGCACGCGAAGCTGTCCGCGCAGGGGCTGGGGCCGAAGCGCGGGTGGTGCTGGGCGACGCTTACTTCCGCTTGGAGAAACTCACCGAGGCGCGCAAGGCCTACGAAGACGCACTCAAGCTGGACCCGGAGAACCGGACCGCGCGCCAGAACCTGGATCTGGTCGAGCGCCGGAGCAACTAGCTGATGGCCACGCCATGAGTTCGTACTTCCCCCGCCGCTTCGGCAAGTACCTGCTGCTGCGCCCGATGGCCAAGGGTGGGATGGGCGAGATTTACATGGCGGCCTTGGGTCAGATCGACGGGTTCGAAAAGTTGTGCGTGATCAAGAAGGTCTTGTCGGAAAGGGGCGACCCGAGCAAGGCTAAGCGCTTTCTCGACGAGGCCAAGGTGGTGTTGCGCCTCAGCCATTCGGCGCTGGTCAATACCTTCGACGCCGGCGAGGTGGACGGGGAATTCTACATCGCCATGGAGATGGTGGAAGGCAAGGATCTGCGTGAGGTGTGGAACCGTTGCGTGCGCATTCGGCAGCGCATCCCCATCGAGGTCGCGCTGCACGTGGCGCGCGAGGTGGCGCGGGTTCTCGCCTACGTGCATGGCTACGGCAATCTCAAGTTGGTCCACCGGGACATCGCGCCGCCCAACATTCTGCTCGGCTACAACGGCGACGTGAAACTGACCGACTTCGGGCTGGCGCGCAGCGAGCTGAAAGAAGAGAAGACGCAGCCCGGGGTGGTGTTCGGCCGCGCCGCCTATTTGGCGCCCGAACAAGCGCGCGGCGAGGTAGCCGACGCGCGCACCGACGTGTACACCTTGGCCATCGTGCTGTGGGAGCTGTTGACTGGGCAGCAGTACTTGCCCATCTCGGGCCTGGATCCAGGGGCTGGCATGGCGCTGGTTCGCCACCCCAAGCCCATGCCGCCATCCTCGCGTGCGCCCTGGATTGCGCCCGAGCTGGACAAGGTCGTACTGCGAGCGCTGGCCCCTGACCGAGGGCAGCGCACGCAGAGCGCCGAGGAGTTCCGGCTGGCGCTATCAGATGTGATCGCCCAGGTCGCACCGCGCACCGACCCGGCCCGCGTGGTCGAGTTGATGCAGGCGATCTTCCAGGACGTTATCGACAGCGAGCGAGCTGAGCGTGACCACTTCCTCAAAGAGGTGATTCCCATATTCCGAGAGTCCGTGCCCGAGCCTGTCGCCAAAGAGAAGACGACCCCGTTGCCGTTGCAGTCACTGGCAGCGGCAGAGGGACGCGTCGTGTCTCAGTCAGACAGTTACAAATCCGCGGCTGCCCAGGCCAAGCGCAGGCCGACCATCGGCGGCCAAGTCGAGGAAGAAAAGGACGAGGATGACAGTGGCGCGCGCCTACCCGGCGTCACCCCCGCCCCTGACAGCGCCGAGCGACGCCGCGCCCGCCGCGAAGCCGCCATGCGTGTGCTGGCCGAGTTGGCTGCCGAAGATTCGGGAACCACCCCGGGAGCGGAGACGGCGCGGAAGTAGGATCTGCATCGCGGAGTCGCCAGACACTCCATGAACGAACGGGCGTCCGAGACTGCATGGGCAGAACCGCTTGTGGAATCTATGACTCCCAGTTCGTCAAAGGGACGGTCGGGCCGCACACTCAGCAGATCGAAAGCGCAGCCTTCTGGTTTCGGGTCTGCGACGTGCGATGTGGTCTGGGTATAGCCATAGCCACAGCCAACGCCGAGAAAAAGGCCAGCAAGCACGGCCAGTCCAATCCTCATGCGAGCAGTATCCTGCCCGCTCGGTGGCCTGTCAAGCACGAGGCCGGTAGTTGCGATGCAATTCTTGAGCGCCCGCGCTGTGGTGTTTGAGGTGGCGACAGTGACATACTCAAGGTTCTTCTGACCGGAGGCGCTACCCTTGGAGGTTCGAGCAATGGACGGAATGTTCTGCCGCTTGTGGCTCTGGTCGATGATCGCCTGCATCCCAGCTTGTTCGATCATCTACCCTGCGCCGACGCCGATACCCAGCATCTCCTACCCTGCGAAACAGGATGTGCCGAGCCGGGCCCTCTTGGTGCTCTTGCCCGGTCGACACGACACCGCTGCCGATTTCCAGAAGCATGGGTTCGTGCGAGTCGCGCGCGAGTCCGGGGCGCCGGTCGACCTGGTTGCTGCCGACGCACAGTACGGCTACTACATTGCTCGGACGCTCGGCCAGCGCCTGGCGGAGGACGTGTTCGCCCCGGCGCGAGCCCGAGGCTACCGATCGTTCTGGATCTCGGGGATTTCGATGGGAGGCCTGGGAGCACTGGTCTTTGCCGAGCAACATCCGAGCGAAGTGGAGGGTGTTCTCGCCATCGCGCCTTTCTTGGGAGACGATGACCTGATCAACGAGATCGAGCAGGCCGGTGGACTGGCCAAGTGGAAGACCACCGCCAAGGCCAGCCCTGATGATTATCAACGCCAGCTCTGGCTCTGGCTGGGCCGTTGCATTCCGCAAGCGCAGGGTTGCCCGCGCATTTTTCTTGGCTTTGGTCAGAGCGACCGGTTCCTGCGTGCAGAGCGGCTGCTGGCTGCTGCTCTACCTGCGGACCAAGTGGTGGAGGTCCCCGGTGAACACGACTGGGGGCCTTGGCAACAGATATTCTCCCTGTCGCTTCCGCGCATGTTTCCCGGCTCAGCCCCATGATGGTAGCCAAGGGGGTTGGCGACTGTCGACCGCGTGCCCGACTACTTCAGATAGGCAGCCAGACCAATGCCCTGATCTTTTAGTGCCTGGGCCACGACACCCGCGACCTGGGTGGCGCCGTCTGTCTTGAAATGGGTGCCGTCGAACCAGAAGGTTGTGCTGCCGCTCGGGCAGAGCTTGAGGCTGTTGTATAGAGCAACTGAGAGCGTCATCAAATCGATGACCGGCACATTGTCGGCGGCGCCAGCGGCTTTGGTTTCCGGCCCGAATCCGCGGTTGGCAACGTTGGTTGAGCCGGAACATGACTGCCCGCTGGTCGACGTACCGAAGATCGGGTTCGCGCCCTTGGACCTTATGGTCGTGGCCATGAAGTCAAGGTCAGATTGGAAGAGGGTCTTGCTGACATGCCGATTGCAAGTGGCGGTGCCGTCGTTGATGCCAAACGCGACGTACACCCAGTCGCCCGGCTGCATCCCTTTCGTCGGATCGAGCATGGTGGTCAAGTTGTCGGAGTACGTCGTCTTATCAATGACCTGGCAATCGCCGTTCGCGTCGGTTGCGGCGGTTTTCGAGACGTTTGGGTCGCCCCAAATCCAGGTCTGGATGCTTCGGCCACCCCGTGCCTGATTGGAGATGGTGGCGTTGGCGCTGAAGTACTGCTGGAATTCAGCGGCCCAGCCGCACTGGCCGCTGCCGGCGCAGTTCTGCATGGTCGAGTCGCCAACCATCCAAACCGTGATTTTCTTGTTGGGATCCACCGCGCCAGCATCCGGGAAGGGTCCGGTTGTTCCCCCGCTGCCGGCGCCACCGTCAACCACTCCGCCGGCTCCGCCGCTGCCTGATGAGCCGCCTTTCCCGGTCGTGCCGCCCACCCCACCCGCTCCGCCAGTCCCGCTACTGCCGCCCTCGGCCCCGCCCGGGCCACCACCGCCAGTGCCGCTGGTAGTGCCGCCAGTGGAAACCGTGCCACCCTTGGGCACCGCGCCGCCGGTGGCAGCCACCCCGCCGGTCGTGACCGAACCGCCAGCGGAAACCGTGCCGCCCTTGGGCACCGCGCCCCCAGTGGCGGCCACCCCGCCGGTCGTGACCGAACCGCCAGTGGAAACCGTGCCGCCCTTGGGCACCGCGCCCCCAGTGGAAACTGAACCGCCAGTAGGAGCCGCCCCACCGGTGGAGACCGAACCGCCGGTGGAAACCAAACCGCCGCTGGAAAGCGAGCCTCCCGTGGCGACCGTGCCTCCTGAGCTGTTCCCACCTGACCCTTGGCTACCACCTCCTTGTTGCGCGGGCGCACCTTCGTTTGTCGAAGAGCATCCGAGTCCCAAGAAAAATACTGCGGTCAGGCCTGGAGCGAGACGACGAAGATTTGTCATTTTGCAGCTACCTCGCGGGTTGTGAATTGCCTTGCGGGCACAGACTAGCAGTGCTCCCAATAGTGGCCTACCTCATTACACAGGGCTCAGATTTTCGTAATGGATCGGCTGCTCCGCTCCGGTGCCAGGGCGAGGTTTGCCACGACGCGTTGTGCCGAGGCTTCGCCAGGCGGGACGGAGATTCGGAATTGAGGCCGCCGCGGGTCGGTGGCGAAGCTGGGGGTGTGCGGCCATTTCGCGCATTCGCTGCGCCCATCCTTGCGTAGCTGGTGCCCAAAACGGGAGGTGCGAAGTCCCCTATTCTGCTTGCGCGAGGTTTGCACCTGCGGCCTAATATGGAGCTGATGGTGCGAACCGCTCAGGAAAGTGCCCTTGGCGCGAGCCGCGCATCCGCGTCGCCGCCACGCAGGTCCACGGCGGCGTTCGGCTTGACCACGCTTGGGCTGCTGATTTGTGGGCTAAGTTTACCAGCACGCGCGCAGCAGCTCGACGACGAAACCTGCGCCCAGTGCCACGCGACCGATCAGACGGAAACTGACGGCAAGGAGCTGGCGGCCGCTTCGCCTGAGCTGTTCAAGGGCACGCCGCATCAGGCGGTCGGCTGCACCGCCTGCCACAAGATCGATCCAGCAGCCGAGGTTCCCGAAGGCCGCACGGCGCACAAGCCCTTCGATCCGGTCGATTGCTCGCTCTGCCATCAGAGCAACATGGTGAAGGCGGAGAGCCAGGGCATCCCCCTTCTGTATCGCAACAGCGTGCACGGCGTGGCCAAGCTGGGCAAACACGACCCGCGTGCGCCCCTGTGCCAGAACTGCCACGGCTCGCATCGTATCTTGTCGCCAACCACGACCGAATCGCAGGTTTCCCGCAGAAACGTCACTGCCACCTGTTCCTCATGCCACGTGGACCGCGAAGACAAGTCGTGGCAAATGAAGAGCAGTGACCGGGTAAAGGCCTACGCCTCCAGCATCCACGGCAAGTTCAACCAGACGTTCACCAATCTGCCCGCCGCGGTCTGCACCGACTGTCACGGCGAACACGACATCGCCAAGGTCTCCAAGAAGGAATCGTACGTCGACCGCTACAAGCTGCCGCAGACCTGCTCGAAATGCCACCAGAAGATCGCACAGGCCTACCAGGCCAGTGTGCACGGCAAATTGCTCGCCAAGGGCAATGAAGACGTGCCCACCTGCGCTGATTGCCACGGCGAACACACCATCCAGAAGCACGACGACCCCAACTCGCCAGTCTATTCAGGCAACGTGACCAAGACCTGCAGCGCGTGCCACCAGAACGCGCTGCTGAGCTCGCGCTATCAGATGCCGCCCAACCGCGAGGCAACCTACAAGTCCAGCTTCCACGGCATTGCCCAGGGGTTCGGCGACAAACGTGCAGCCAACTGTGCCAGCTGTCACGGCTCGCACGACATCCTGCCGTCCAACGACCCCAAGTCCAGGGTCAACCCCAAGAACCTGGGCGAAACCTGCGGCAATTGCCATTCCGGTCCAAGCCGCTTCCTGGCGCTGGGAAAGATCCATCAGAACCAGACTCTCAAAGACAACCCACTGGTGTTCCTCATCAAGCTTTCCTACATCATTCTGATCGTCGCGACAGTGGGGGGATTCATTGCCTATATCATCCTTGACCTGTTCAGCCACTATGCGCGCAGGCTGTTCGCCCGGCTGCAAGGCAGGGATCCTGAGCCACGACGCAAACGAGCCGGGAAGACCTACCTCCGCTTCCCGCTGAGCTACCGAGTTCAACACATCATCATGATGCTGTCGTTCCTGACCCTCATCTTCACCGGGCTGCCCATTTTGTTCCCGGAATCGAGTTTCTTCAAAGGCATCTTCAACACGCCGGGCAGCTTCCAATTGCGCGGACTCATCCACCGGGGCGCCGCCATTGTGCTCATCACTTTGGTACTAGTGCACACCGTGTTCGTGCTTTCGTCGCGGCGCGCGCGCAAGGATCTCGTCGAGATGATGCCGCGGATCAAGGACTACACGGATCTCAGGAAGCTCATCGCTTTCAACTTGGGTCGATCGAAAGAGCGGCCCGCCTACCCGCGCTTCAACTTCATCGAGAAATTCGAGTATCTGGCCGTGGTTTGGGGTTCAATCGTCATGGGTGCAACCGGATTCGTGCTTTGGTTCCCGGGATGGTCCATGCGCCACATGCCCAAGCTCGGCCTTGACGTGGCCGCCGCCATTCACGGCTATGAGGCGGCCCTCGCCTTTTTGGCCATCATCATTTGGCATTTGTACTCCGTCATCTTCAGCCCGGACGTCTGGCCCATGAGCAAGGTGTGGCTCACCGGAGAAATGACCGAGGATGAAATGCAACATCATCACCCGTTGGAATTGGAGAAGCTGAAGGAGACGGAACCGCCGACGGAAGAGAAACCCGGCGAAGACAAGAAGTAGGGTTCAGGATCCCGCCGGCTTGCTGGATCCGCCTTCAGCCGGTGCGGCCTGCCAAACGTGTGGCAATGCGCTGCTGGTAGCGTGTCACGTAGAGCTGCGCCAGGGCCAGGAAGAGCGTCATGACGAGTGGGCCGTAGAGAATTCCCGGCGCGCCAAAGCCGAGAATTCCGCCCAACAGGCTGAGGAACACCAGCAGGCTGTTCATGCGCATTGAAGAGCCCATCAGTCGCGGCTTGAGGCCGTATTCAAACAAGAACGACTGTCCCATGCAGAAAATGAAAAAGCCCACCGCAACTGCATGCCGGCCCGCGAACCACAAATAGAAGGTCGCGGGCACCACCACCGCGGCCACTCCCACCAAGGGAAGGAATGCCGCAACTGCCATTACCAGGCCCCACAATACGGGCGATGACAGCCCGACCACGGCCCAGGCAAGGCCAGCCACCAGTCCCTGCAATGAACTGCCAATGCCGTTGCCGATCAAGATGGCGCGTCCCACTTCGCCCAGCTTGTTGATAAACAGCTGGTCTTCGTCATCTGCCAAAGGCGACAGGCGAAACAAGAAGGTGCGCAGTTTCTCCCCCTGCATGAGCAGGTAGAAGATAGAGAACAGGGTAATGACCCCGTGAAGGGCGAACTGGAACACACCGGAGACGAACGAGTTGGCGCGCTTGTACAGGCCCTGGCTGAGAGCGCGGGCCGCTTCGACCACGGCATCCCCAATCGCCTCGGGCGAGATGGGAAGACCGGTGCGCTGGGCGAAATTGCTGAGAGCGCGGGCCACCCGGCCATTTTCACTGGTCCAGTCGTTGAGCGTGACATATGCCTCGGGCCCGCCCCAAGTCATCGCCGCGCGCCGGATGTCGGCCAGCAGGGCTGAGCCCACCAGGCCCACCGGGACGGCCACCACCACCATGAGAACCGCCACGGTCAGACCCGATGCCAGCACCGGCCGGTTCCCCAGCGCACGCAGCAGCCGCTCATAATGCCGAGTCAGCAACAGCACGGCCACCAGAGCGATCACCATGTCGCCCAGGAAGGGCAGCAGTACATACCCCACCGCAATCAAGGCAGCGCCGAAGATAATCAGGAAAAAGTACGGGGCAATCGCTTCGTTGCCGTAGCGGGGGCCACTGCGTGACGGCCGTGGGACGGGGCCGGAACCGGCAGGATCGGTCGGGGGCCCGGATGGGGATTCAGGTTCAGTCATTGCAGTATCCGAAAACAGCATAGCTCAGCGCGGTCCAGATTGCCCGGCGCGCCGGCAGATACTCACAGGCAGATGCGCACCGCCATTCCGCACCAATCGCCACCCGGGCCTCCCGGCGGAGCGACCGTGCGATCAACGCAGGTCGAGCCGGTTTCCGTGCAGTCGCTGGTGGTGAGGCAATCGACCTGTTCGTAGCAGCCTGACTCGGACTGGGCCAGCGGGTTTCCTCCCATTGCACAGCCGGGTGTGAGCCAACGGCAGTGGGAGCTGGCCTCACACAGGCCGGCATCGAGGAGCTGACCGCACGACGCGACAGGCGCGCAGGTACAAGTCCAACAGCCGTTTGAGTCGCGCACATAGCCGTAGGCACATGACGGGCATGGCATCGAGGGACATGGCGGCGGGTTGCACGTACAGGTTGGACAGCCGTTCACGTCCAGCACGTTTCCATAGGCACAGTAGATGTCGCATATCGGGCCGCAA
>Ga0182019_10000552_pt1 | contig 18471 bp, 14 predicted proteins | sample 812E2MmetaG_FD_120483 | JGI IMG/M metagenome (GOLD analysis project Ga0182019, IMG submission 120483) | Permafrost microbial communities from Stordalen Mire, Sweden - 812E2M metaG | ecosystem: Environmental > Terrestrial > Soil > Wetlands > Permafrost | place: Sweden: Stordalen | collected...
AGCGCCGCGGTTTCTTCGGCAGGGCCGGCACCGGCCATTCGCTGCACCATCTGCCGCTGAAAGCTGCGGTGGGTCAGCCCCAGCCACTCCAGACGCGTGCTCTCCGCTTCCATCCGCGCGTACATCGACGCAACATCGGTGGTGCTTTGCGGAGACCAGTAGCGTTCTGCAATCGCAGCGGTTCGCGGCCAGATGCGCGAATCGATATTTTCCCAGTTCACGTATTCGGACCACATGGTGGCCTCGCCGCCGAGGATCCGCTCCTTCTCTTCCGGTGTGAGACTCGCCGCAGCGCCTCCCATCGGGTCCACCGCGTAGTGGCGAGCCGCGCTCCACCCGAGATCAATGTAGTAACCGTTGGAGAGAATTCCGCGATTGCCTCCCCTTGCAGCGGTGGCCAGCGCTTCCGCTCCTCGCCAGGAATGAATCACAATATTCTTTGATACTCCCGGAACCAGAATTTCGTCCCAGCCGACGGGCGTTTTGCCGCGCTTCACCACCAACTCCTGTACGCGCTGGCTGAAAAAAGCTTGCAAGCCCACATTGTCTTTTATCTTGTGCGACTTCATGAATTCCTGAATCTTGGGGTTCGCGTCCCACTCTTTCCCGTTCACCTCGTCGCCACCTATATGAAAGTATTGGTCGGGGAAAAGTTTCGCCATCTCTCCGAAAAGTTCGTTCAGAAATCTGTAAGTTTTCTCATCCGTGGGATTCATCGCGGGATCGGCCACGCCCCAGGCGCGCATGATCTGATAAGGTCCGGGTCCGCTGGCGAGTTCCGGGTGGCCCACAAACCACGCCGTGCTGTGGCCGGGCATGTCGAACTCCGGCACGACGCGAATGCCACGGTCGCGCGCGTACGCGATCAGGTCACGAATTTCGTCCTGCGTGTAGTACAAGCCGTCGGAGCCCTGGCCGTGCAGCTTCGGGTATTTGTGGCTTTCCGCGCGAAAGCCCTGATTGTCCGAGAGATGCCAGTGGAATACGTTCAGCTTTACGGCTTCCATTCCATCCAGATTGCGCTTCAGGACTGTCAAGGGAATGAAATGGCGAGACACGTCGATCATCAATCCGCGCCAGGCAAACCGCGGCTGATCCTGAATGCTCACCGCGGGCGCAGCGAAACCATCCGCGGTAATCGAAACAAGCTGCAGGAAAGTTTGAAGACCTCGGAGCGTGCCGAGGGAATTAGCGGCATACAGCTTTGCGCCGCTGGGGGTAATCTCCAGAGTGTAGGACTCATCCTCGCCCACTTCCTGGACGGGTTTGCTCGCATGGTCCGTGGTTACCATCAGCGTCGCTCCCGACCCGTCGGCAAATCCACGTCCAAACTCGAGTCCTGTTTCCCGATGGAGTTGCGCCAGAAATCTTTCGCCGGCCCGGTCCAGGCGCGCCTCGCGATGACCCGCAAATGCGAGCGTGAATCCGGAATCGATCTTCAGCGAACCACTGCCCTGCTGCACCTTGGCGGGCAGAGGCATCACATTCAGTTCTGAGGGAGATTGCGCGCGCGACGGCATGCTCCCTACGATACAAAGAATCAGTGCCGCAAAAACAGTCTTCCCTGCGAAAAAACTCCGGCTCATGAGGCATCCTCCGAAACTGCATCGCACAATATAGCCCTATTAAATCGTTATAACACAGAGAAAAGACGGATACCACGCGTCTTCTCGAAACGCCAAATATTCACCATTCTTTCATCGCTGCCTCAACGGAACCAACTTCCCTCTCGCTTTGCGGAATGATTGGAGTAGAATACGCCCCGGACACTCGACCACGCCCATGAAAACCTCCGTTGCCATTTATCCCGGCTCGTTCGACCCCGTCACCAACGGCCATCTGGACTTGATCGAACGCGGCGAAAAAATGTTCGACAAGTTGATCGTCGCGGTGCTGAAAAATCTGGAAAAGGAGCCGCTCTTCTCTGTGGCGGAACGCGTGGAGATGCTTCGCGAGGTCACCAGGCAATGGGACTGCGTGGAAATCGACGTATTTGAAGGCCTGCTGGTCGACTACGCGAGAAAACGCGGCGCGGCCGTAATTCTTCGCGGTATCCGCGCCATCTCCGACTACGAGTTTGAGCTGCAGATGGCGCTGATGAATCGCAAATTGGAGCCGCGGCTGGAAACCGTTTTCATGCTACCAAGCGAGGCCTACAGCTACCTGAGCGCCAAATTGGTCCGTGAGATCGCGCAGCTCCATGGCCCTTTAACCGGGCTGGTTCCTGCGAGCGTCGAGCAGCACCTGCGCAAGAAGCTCTCCTGAATCCGGGCCTGCCCTTATTCCCGATTGTATTTCTCCGCGATTTCCTGAAAACTATTCTGTTACCAACGCAACTCCGTTTCGAGGAGAGCCCGTGCAACTGACCAATCGCATCAACCGCATTCAAGTCTCGCCCACCGCCGCGGTCATCAGCGCCGCCGATCAATTGAAGGCAAAAGGAGTCGATGTCGCTGACTTCGGTCCCGGCGAGCCGGATTTCCCCACTCCAGACCACATCAAGAAAGCGGCTATCAAGGCGATCGAGGAGAATCGAACCAAGTACACGGCCACAGCGGGAATTATGCCGTTGCGCGAAGCCATCGCTGCATGGCACAAACGCGAATTGGGCTCGGATTACACCGCCAAAGAATGCGTCGTCAACGTTGGCGGAAAGCATTCCATCTTCAACACCATCTGCGTGCTAATCCAGAACGGCGACGAAGTGATTCTGCCCTCGCCCTACTGGGTCAGCTTTCCGGACATCATCAAGTATGCCGGGGGGACGCCAGTCATCGTGAAGACCACGCCGCAGGACGGCTTCGCCGCCAAGGCATCCGAAATCGAGAAGGCCATCACGCCGAAAACGAAAATGGTAATTATCAATTCGCCGAGCAATCCAAGCGGCGGCGTGGTAAGCCCCGAGGAGTTCGAGCGGATTCTGGCAGTCTGCAAGAAGCACAGCATCTGGCTGATGGGCGACGAATGTTACTCCCACTTTGTCTACGACCCACACAAACCGTTCTCCATCGCCAGCGCCAAAAATTCCAAGGAGAACGTCATCATCATCGGTTCGGTTTCAAAAACCTTTGCCATGACCGGCTGGCGCCTCGGTTACACGCTTGCGCCGGAACCCCTGATCCAGGCAATCATCAAGATTCAAAGCCAGTCCACGTCGAATCCTACCTCCATTGCCCAATACGCGGCGCTGGAAGCCATGCGCGGCACTATGGAAACTGTCCCGCCGATGTTGGCGGAATACACCCGTCGGCGGAAGCGCATCGTGGAAGGATTGCGCGCCATTCCGGGTATTACCTGCGAATGGCCGGGCGGGGCGTTCTATGCCTTCCCGAATATTTCCGCGCATCTTGGCGATGGGAAAAACGCCCTGGCGAAAAACTGCACGGAATTGTCAAAACTGTTGCTCGAAAAAGCGCACGTCGCGCTGGTGCCGGGCGAGGCATTCGGCGCGCCGGGATTTCTGCGGCTGTCCTATGCCACGTCCATCGAGCGGATCGACGAAGGCCTCCGCCGGCTGGGGAATTTTTTTTCGCGCGCTGAAGCTGCCTCGTGACCGTGCCGGCGCCTGTTCTATCTCGCATTGAACCCATTTTCAGCGCACGCCTCTGGGGCGCGCACTCGCTGGCACCATTCTTTCCGGACAAAGAAAATCTTGCTGAGCCTCTCGGCGAAGCCTGGCTCACTAGCGTGGACTCGCACATCGTCAACGGGCCGTTTGCGGGAAAATCGCTGGGCGAGAGTTGGCGAACCATGCCAGTCGAGTGGCGCGGGACGGCATTGGACGGTTTTCCGGAATTCCCCATCCTGGTGAAATTTCTTTTTCCGAATGACAAGCTTTCGATTCAGGTGCATCCCGACGATAGCTATGCGGCGAAGCATGAACAAGCCGCCGGCGGCCGCGGCAAGACGGAGATGTGGCACATCGTTTCTTCGCAGCCAGGTGCGGAGATTTTATTTGGCCTGAAGCCTGGGGTAACGCGCCAGGACTTCCTGAAGGCAATTGCCGGCAACACGCTGGAAGACCTGCTCGCTTCTCAACCAGTGCACGCCGGGGACACCTATTTTGTTGCGCCGGGAACGCAACATGCCCTCGGTTCGGGCATAGTCGTGTGCGAAGTGCAGGAGTATTCAGACCTCACCTACCGAGTCTACGATTTCGGCCGAGTGGATTCTTCCGGCAAGCCCCGTGAGCTACACATCAATAAAGCGCTTGAAGTGACTCGATTCGGCAGCCCACCTCCAGGCAAGCTGGTTCCCATGGCTCTGCACTCCCCCGACGCAAAGAAATATCTACTGGCCGCTTGTCCTTATTTTGCAACGGAGCGGTGGGACACTTTTAAGACGACCTTTATTGAGAGCGATCCCGAACACTTCCAGTTGTTCGTGATTCTGGAGGGCACCGGGAAGCTGTATGATTCCGAAACCACTTTCGATTACCGTATCGGGGAAGCTTGGTTTCTTCCGGCAACTCTATCCGTCATGACGCTGCAGCCGGCCGCGCAGACCAGTCTGTTGCGAATTTTTGTGCCGTCACTGGCGGCATATCGGAAGCAATTGCAGCAACAGGGATTTGACGAGGCATCGTTGTCGCGAGTGCTCGTCGGTTGAACGTATGGCGCACAAGGAACTGAAGATCCATGCGGTGATATTGGCGGGTGGCCGCGGAACGCGATTCTGGCCGCGCAGTCGCACGCGCATGCCAAAGCAACTGCTCAATATTACGGGCAAGAGCACCATGCTGGAACAAACCGTGGAACGCCTGCGTCCTCTGATTCCACTGGACCGCATTTGGACGGTGACCAACGCGCAGCAAAGAGTCTCGCTCTGCAAACAACTTCCCGCTGCGGCGTGCAAACGCGTCTTGACCGAACCTGTTGGCAGAAACACGACCGCGGCCATCGCCCTCGCCGCCATTCATGTGCGTCACGCGGCCAACGGCGACGCGTTGCTGGCGATTCTGCCCGCGGATCACTACATCTCGCAGCCGAGAGCGTATCGGCAAATTCTGCGCGCGGCTTTCGATGTGGTGCGCGAGCCACGGCGCATGGTCGTGCTTGGAATTCCACCGACGCGTCCCGACACCGGCTTCGGGTACATTGAGCGCACCGGTGACCCTTTATCAGCCACTCAATTTCCCGTTTACACCGTTCGCCGGTTCACGGAAAAACCTGCTTTCGAAGCCGCCGAGCGGTACCTCGCGAATGGCAACTATCACTGGAATGCAGGAATGTTTTTCTGGCGCGTGTCCACTTTTCTGGAAGCGCTGAATCTGTATCAGCCAAAGACCTTTCGAGCGCTCGAATCACTTGCAGTCCACATCGGCAAACGCAGCTACCAGGCCGCTCTGAAAAAGATCTATCCAATGCTCGAAAATATTTCCGTGGACTACGCCATTCTGGAGCGGGCCGCGTCCGAAACCGGCGAGCCGCGCGTGTTCGTCATTCCCGCGGAAGTCGGCTGGAGTGATATCGGTTCTTGGGCGGCGGTCTACGAACTGCTCGCCAAACAGGCCGGCGAAAATATTTTCGCCGGGCCAGGCACGGCCATCGACGCCGAGGGTAATCTGCTCTGGAGCCCCAAGAAATTCATCGCCGCAATCGGGATTCGCGGCCTGATTGTGGTTGACACTCCGGATGCTCTGCTGATCTGCCCTCGCGAGCGGGCTCAGGATGTCGGCAAAATCGTGAAAGAGCTTGAGAAGCAGAAGCGTAAAGACCTGCTCTAACGGCCGGCTGGCCACATTTCGGGCGATCCATTTTCACTTCTTGTTGGTTCAGCCCACACGCACCTTCGCGTATACTTTCAAGCAATGACGAATATCAAATTTGGCACGGACGGATGGCGCGGCATCATCGCCGACGACTTTACATTCGCAAATGCCCGCACGGTCGCTCATGCAATTGCCCGTTATGTGGTGCGCTGTGAAGATGCGCGCAAGGGCGTATTGATTGGCTACGATCACCGCTTCGCGGCAGATCGTGTCGCTGCCGCCGTTGCCGAGGTCATCAGTTCCGCGGGCACGCCGGTCTGGCTGACCGACAAGCCGTGCCCAACTCCAGCAATCTCCCTGCTGGTTCGCCAGCGGCAAGCGGCCGGCGGAATCATGATCACCGCTAGCCATAACCCGTACCAGTGGAACGGAATCAAGTACAAAGCAAGCTATGGCAGCAGTGCGTTGCCTGCCATCGTGGCGCAGATTGAAAGTGCGCTGGCCGACGTGCTGGCCTCTAGCGTGCCTCCGCTACCCCCACGCAAGGAACTGGTGCACCAGCTTGAGCCGCGCGCTCCATACCTCGACACAATCGAAAAACTGATCGACTGGCAGCGTCTGCGAGACTCCAAGTTCCGTTTTGTCGTCGATCCCATGTATGGTTCGGCCGCCGGTTTGCTGCTCGAGTTATTCCGCCGCAATGGAGTTGCGTGCGAAGAGATCCGCGGCACGCGCGATCCCCGATTCGGTGGCGTTCATCCAGAGCCGATTGAGCCGCACATCAATGCGCTCCGCGAGGCCGTCCTGGCCGGCAAATTCGACGCAGGTCTGGCTGCCGATGGCGATGGGGATCGCATCGGAGCCATCGACCGCGACGGCTCCTTCGTTAACCCGCACCAGATTTTCGCGTTGATGGCCTGGCATCTCATCGGCACGCGTAAGCTTCCCGGTGACATTGCCAAAACTTTCTCGGTTACCAAGCTGATTGACAAAATCGGCTCGAAGTATGGCCGCAAACTTTACGAAGTACCCATCGGCTTCAAATACATCTGCGAATTGATGCTGGAACGGAATATTCTGATTGGCGGAGAAGAAAGCGGCGGCATTGGCACCAGCCTGTATCTACCGGAACGCGACGCGACGGTTTCCGCGCTGTTGCTGGCGGAATTGATGGCCTGGCATGGAAAATCGCTGGGCGAATTGCTGCGCTTGTTGCATGCGGAGTTTGGCGAATACCATTATGGCCGTGTGGACCTGGACGTGAAGGCGGGCCAGAAGGAAAAAGCTATAGCATATTTTTCTGGGGAAAAGCTGAAAGAGATTGCCGGCCTTTCCATCGCTCGCCGCGAAGATATGGATGGGATCAAGCTTTATCTGGGAACGGTCGGCTGGGTGATGGTTCGCGCCTCTGGAACTGAAAATCTTCTGCGCGTCTATTCGGAAACGAACGACCCCGCCATCACGCACCGCGTTTTACAAGTTGTAACAGAACTCGTACATCATTTATAGAGGGCGCTGATGCACACGGTGAACTTGAAAGAGAAATTCGGGAAATTCAGCGATTACTGTAATCCCCGCGTGATCGGCGAGGTGAACGATTGCGCGGTAAAAGCGGTGAAGCTCAAAGGCGAATTCATCTGGCATCACCACGAAAAGGAAGACGAACTGTTCCTGGTGGTGAAGGGAACATTGCGGATGAGATTCCGGGATCATGAAGCCATCGTGCACGAAGGCGAGTTTGTGATCGTCCCCCGCGGCGTGGAACACTTGCCGGTTGCCGACGAGGAAGTTCACATCGTTTTGCTGGAGCCGAAATCAACGTTAAACACGGGAAATATCGTGAATGAAAGGACGGTCAGCGAGTGCGAGCGGCTGTAACTTTCCCGCTCGCCACATTCCGACCACGCTCATATGAACCATCGCTTCCACACTCTGGATGTTTTCACCACTACGCGCTTTCAGGGCAACCCTCTCGCCGTCATCACCGACGGCGATGGATTGTCCAACGACCAGATGCTGGCCATCGCTCGCGAGATGAACCTCTCGGAAACGGTCTTCGTGCAGAAGCCTACGGACGACCGCGCGCTCGCCCGCTTGCGCATCTTCACCACCAAGGAAGAGCTGAAACTTGCCGGGCACCCGGTGATTGGCACGTGGTTCCTGCTTGCAGAACTCGGCGTCGTTCCCGCGCAGGAAGGTGGCGTCCACATCATGCAGCAGACCGGCGCCGGAATTTTGCCCGTGGAGATTCGCTTCAAGGATGGCCGTCCGCAGCGCGTCACCATGACGCAAAAAGAGGCCTCCTTCAAGCCCGCCAAAATTAACAAGAAGCATCTGGCCGCCGCCCTGGGTCTTGCGCCCAAGGATCTCGCGCCCGGGCTGGAGCCGGAATTTGTCTCCACGGGAATTTTCAACCTGATGGTGCCTCTGCGCAACCGCGCCGCGTTGTCGAAAATTCAGATGAATATGGTGGAGCTCGCAAAACTTTTCGGCAAACAGGGCGCTCTCGCCTATTGTTTCGCTTTGGGCAGTGGTAACAGCGCCTTTGCGAGGGGCATGATGCCGTGGGAACTCTACGAAGACGCGGCAACCGGCTCGGCAGCAGGATCACTCGGAGCGTATTTAGTGAAATATGGCAAACTTGGCGCGGGCCTCACGCTGAATATTTCGCAGGGTGTCGAAATGGGCCGCCCCAGCCAGATAGAAGTGGAACTGACTCAGGAGGGCAAGAAACTCACTCCGCGCGTAAGCGGCGCCGCCGTGAAGGTATTTGAAGGCATAATCCGCTTCTGAGAAGGCACGGATGATGGAAGCGCAAGAGACGTGGCTCGGTAGTTTATTTTGCGATCACTGATTTACGGTAGGCGTCGAGGATTCCGTTCACAAATCCGCCGGCGTCGTCTGAAGAATATTTCTTGGCCAGATCCACCGCTTCATTGATCACAACTTTTGCAGGCGTGTCCGTCGCGCGCATTTCGTGGATAGCTAGACGCAAAATCGCGCGGTCGATCGCGGCCATCCGCTCCAGGCGCCAGTTTTCCGCAAACTTGGTGATCAATTCGTCCAAGGCGGACGCGTCGTGAGAAGCGCCTTCAAACAATTGATTCGCAAACGTCCGCGTCTGCTCCGCGGCCTTCGCGCCCTTCCAGAATTTCACTTCCAGTTTACGGGCATCCTGCTCACTCATATCCCACTGAAACAACATCTGCATGGCAAATTCGCGCGATTTGGTGCGTAACGACAATTTATTTATGCCGCCTTTTTGCCCGAGCGCCCGGCTTCGCCGCCGCTTGCAATTTTTTTGACAACTGCGCCATTTCCACCGCGCCAAGCCCCGCTTCAAACCCTTTGTTTCCGCCCTTCAATCCGGCGCGATCGATGGCCTGTTCGAGAGTGTCACAGGTCAGCACGCAAAACAAAATGGGCACTCCGGTGTCCATTTGTGCGAGTTGCAAACCGCGCGACGTTTCGGAGCAGACATAATCGTAATGCGCTGTTTCTCCGCGAATGATGCAGCCGATGGCGATCAACGCATCGTAACGTCGGCCCGTCGCCATTTTTTTTGCCGTGAGCGGCAACTCGAATGAGCCCGGCACGTGAACCGTATCCACATCTTTGCTGCCGGCGCCCGCGCGCAGCAGCGCATCCAGCGCACCCTGCAATAGTCGTTCCGTGATAAAGCTGTTGAACCGGCTGATCACGATGCCGAAACGCAATCCTGTCGCGCTCAGTCCGCCCTGAATCGAAGCCGGTTTTATTTTTTCTTCCGCCGCCATATTTATTTTCCCTGAAAATTTGCCGGGCGCTTTTCCAGAAACGCCTTCGTGCCCTCCCGCATGTCTTCGGTCGCGCAGCACACGCCAAAGAGGGTCGCCTCTAGGAAGAGTCCTTCTTCCTGTGGCATCTCGCTGCCGCGCTCAATGGCTTCCATGCAGTATTTCACGGCCAGCGGCGCTTTCTCGGCAATCTTTTTCGCCATCGCTTCGGCTGCCGGCATCAACTCCACAGGTTCGTACACGTGATTCACCAGGCCGATGCGCTGCGCTTCTTCGGCGGAAATCATTTCGCCCGTCAGGCACAGTTCATGCGCGATCCCTTTGCCGCAAAGGCGAGCCAGCCGTTGCGATCCGCCGTAGCCCGGGAGAATGCCAAGTTTTACTTCAGGCTGACCCAATTTCGCGGTCTTGCTGGCCAATCTTATCGAACAGGAAAGGGCAAATTCGCATCCGCCACCCAATGCAAATCCGTTGATGGCGCAGATCGAGGGCTTGCCCATCGTCTCGAGCAGATGAAAAACGCCTTGCCCGTACAGCGAAAACTCCTTGCCGTTCACCGGCGTCTGCTGTGCCAATTCGTTGATGTCCGCGCCCGCGACAAATGCCTTTTCGCCCGCGCCGGTGATGATCAGAACGCGAACGGCCGAATCATCCCGCGCGTCCAGCAGAATCGCCTGCAACTCTTCGATCGTTTTGCGGTTAAGGGCGTTCAGCACTTTCGGCCGGTTGAAGGTGATGTAGGCAATACCATCTTTCTTTTCGTACAGAAGATTTTCGTAGGCCATTATTCCCCTCACAGCTCCATCGGCTTCGGATTCGCTGGGTCCGCATAATCGTAAAATCCGCGGCCGGCTTTTTTGCCATACCATCCGGCCAGCACCATCCGCTTCAGAAGCGCCGGCGAAGCAAACCTCTTTTCCTTGAACTCATCGAACATGATCTCCGAAATATAGTAGGTGGTGTCCAGCCCGACAAAATCAAGCAGCGTGAACGGCCCCATTGGGTAGCCACAGCCCAGTTTCATGGAATTGTCGATGTCCACGATTGAGCCAGCGCCCTCTTCCAGCGCGCGAATCGCGTCCAGTAAGTATGGCACCAGCAGTCGATTCACGATGAATCCGCCGCTGTCATTGGCGCGGACAGGTGTCTTGCCAAGCTTCGCGCCAAACGCAACCATCTCGTCATACACTGCTGCATCGGTCGCGACCGTGCGCACCACCTCGACCAGCTTCATCACCGGCACCGGGTTGAAAAAATGCAGCCCCACGAATCGCTGTGGCCTTTTGGTGGACGCGGCAATCTCTATAATCGTCAGCGAAGAAGTGTTGCTCGCAAATATCGTTTGCGGCGGGCACAACGCGTCCAGCTCGGCAAACAATTCACGTTTCGCGGGAAGTTTCTCGATAATCGCTTCCACCACCACATCGCAGTCTTTCAAATCCAGCAGCGAAGTGGTTCCCTGCAAACGTGCGCGGATCTCGCCCTTTGCCGCTTCGGTGATGGTGCCCTTCTCCACCAGCCGCGCCAGGTTTTTCTCGATCCCCTTTAATCCTTTTTCGAGCAATTCAGGACTGACTTCGCGCACCACCGTCGAGTAACCACACTGCGCGCTCACCTGCGCAATTCCCGCGCCCATCAACCCACACCCCACAACGCCAACTTTCTTTATCGCCATGCTCGTGCCTCAAATCCGCGGGTTCATTTCAATATGGCAGGAAAGACCACCTGAGTGAGTGTATCAAAGACCGGCGGCTTAGTTTGCTACGGCTTCCACAATTATGGCAATTCCCTGCCCGCCCCCAATGCATGCGGTGGCCAAGCCGTACCGCAAATTCTTGCGGCGAAGTTCGTACAGCACGGTGATCAGCAGTCGCGTTCCCGAAGCGCCAAGCGGATGCCCGAGAGCAATCGCTCCACCATTCACGTTGGTTTTGTCGCGATTCAGCCCAAGCTCTTTTTCCACGGCCAGGTATTGCGATGCAAATGCTTCGTTCACCTCCACTCGGTCGAGATCTGCCACTTTCAGTCCCGCAAGCTGCAGAGCCTTTCGTGTGGATGGCACCGGCCCAATCCCCATGATGCTGGGGTCAACGCCGGTCACCGCCCACGAAACGATTCTTCCGAGTAGTTTCAAACCGCGCTCCTGGGCCACTTTCTCTCGCGTAACGATCACCGCCGCCGCGCCATCCACGATGCCGCTCGCATTTCCCGCGGTGACCATGCCGTCCTTTTTGAAAGACGGCGGAAGTTTCTCCAATGTCTCCATGGTCGTTTCGGGGCGCCGGTGGTCATCCTCACTCACTACAATCGTTTTCTTCCCCTGTTTCACTTCCACGGGAGCAATTTCTTCCTTGAAGTATCCCGCCTTGTGCGCGGCTTCGGCGGCCTGCTGGCTGCGCAAAGCATACGCGTCCGAATCTTTTCGCGTGATGCCTTTCTGGTCGGCTAGCTTCTCTGCCGTCAGCGCCATCGGCAGGCCACAATACGTGTCTGTCAAACCGACGAACAGAAAATCCTCCAGCACACCTCCACCGAGCTTCAGTCCCGTGCGCGCCCCACGAATCACAAACGGGGCCTGCGTCATATTCTCCATGCCGCCCGCCAGCACGATGGTCGCTTCACCCAGCAGCAACCGCTGTGCTGCCTGTATAACCGCCTCAATTCCCGATCCGCACAACCGGTTCACCGTCACCGCAGGCGTTTCCATTTTCAGCCCAGCCTTCAACGCCACGTGTCGCGCACCATAAATCGCGTCCGAACTCGTCTGCAATACATTTCCAAAAATGGCGTGATCAATCTCCGCCGAGTCCACACCCGCCCGTTGAATTGCCGCTTTCGAAGCGTAGGCGCCCAGCTCGATGGCCGAAACCTCCGAAAAACTCCCGGTGTACCGCGCCATGGGCGTGCGCGCTCCGGCAACAATTACGATATCGGTTGGAAACATTTTTCCTCGCTTGTTGGATTACTCAGATGAGATGCTTCCGCTGGTCCAGACGCCGCACTTCCGTGGATTCCTCACAATCTACTGTACAACTAAACGCCGCGTCCTTCCGCAACCACTGTATCGCCACCGCGCTTCCGCGCTTCTTCCATGCTGAACTCCGCGCGGTTGATCAGGTCAGTCACAATATCCTCGCTGTCGTATTCCTGCCTGGCCGCCGCTTCCACGATTCCCGCGCTCAACGTAATCTGCGTGGAATCCCACGGTGGGCGTACGCCCGCCGCCGCCCGGCGCAACTTTTCCACCAGATTCGACGCGCCGGAAAGTGACGTGTCCGGCAAAATGAACGCCAGCGCCCACGACGTGTACTTCACGGCCATATCGTTTTGCCGCACCATCGGTTGCAATGATCGTGCCAATTGTTCCAAAAATTTTTCCAGGGGCCCTTCACCCTGTTGCCGCAGCATTTCCGCCCCGCGGTCGATCTGCAGCACCGCCAGCGACAGCGCCGTGCCCTGCGTGCGCGCGCGATCCGCTTCGTTCAGCAAACAGCCCACATACGACGTGCGGCTCATCAGTCCGGTGCGATCATCGGAAACGCCCATGCGCCGCACCAGCGAGCGCAATCGCGTGTGGCTGACGCTCATCAGCATCTGATCGCCAATGGCTTGCAGGAAATACGTCTCGTTCGGTCGCCAGCGATGCTCCGTGTTGTGGCCGACGATCAGCATTCCCGCCGGAGACTGCGTCTCTTTATCCACTATGGTTACGCCGAGCGCCGTCTGCAGCCCCAGTTCCGCAAGAATCGAACCCTCGCTCACATCCACAACCAGTCCGCCCAGTTCGTCGGGGATGGCCTTTTCCATCTGCGCCAACAAAAAGACAACTTGCGCACCGGGCGCCGCCTTCAGATTTTGCGCGGAATATTCCGCTGCGATTTCCGGAGGCCTCCCCGGCGCTCCAATCACCGCCAGCGTGCGCGCTGCTTTCAGGTAAGCACCCACTTCGCTGACCGTAGTATTCAGCATGGCGCGCGGCGTCTGTTGCCGGAAAATCTTCTGGTTGATCTCGGAAATCTTCGTCAGATCGCGCAAAGTATCCGCGGTGTATGTGCCGGTGCGTCCGGTCGGGCCCTGGTGTTTCGTCTCTTCCACCGGAGCGGGGACTGCGCTCGCAGGCTTGACCGCGGGTTCGGACTTCGCCTGATTCTTCGGCCACCAATTCGCCATCTGATACAAATTTTGCAACCGCGCGTTGCGCGCTTCTTCTCCCGGGAACATCGCCGCGATTTTCTGCAAACGCTCCACTGCCTTGCTCAGCAGCGAATATTGCAGGAATATTTCCGTCTGCACGATCAGGTCGTCCAGCGCCTGCATTTTGCGGCCTTCTTCGCTCACCGGTGAGGCTTCGCCGACTTCCTGCGAGGCGACAACCTTGGCGGGCGCGGAATTCGTCGTGACTGTTGCTGTCCGGGCCATTCGCGCGGCAATCCTGCTCAAGAACGCTTCATCCGCATGGCCGCGGAGTTTTTCCACGCGCTGCTGGTTGCGGTAGTCATAGGCATCGATATCCACAAGACGTTCCAGCACTTCGCACGACTTTTGAAAGCTTCCCGAATTAAAATTCGCATCAAACAGTTTGATCAAAACTTCGAAATACTGCGATTCACGGTTCAGTTCGCTGTACAGCGCCGCCCAGAATTCCAGAATCGGCAGCGACTCCGGATGTTTTGCACCCAATGACTCCACTTGACTGGTGAATTCGTTCTGCTTCTTGTCCGCAAACATGCGGCGCTTCAATATGGCCAGGAGTTCCACGGACGTGTTATCTTGCCCCGCGTCCGAATACGCGTCGGCCAGATCGAACATCCGTGTCACGCCTTCATTTCTCTCGCGCAACAAACGTTCCAAGATGGCGCGCGCGCGATCCAGCTGCCCGGCTTGCTGCAGCGCATCCGAAAAAGTCTCCAGAAACGCAAGGTCGCTCTCGTTCGGCGCGAAAGGCTCAAGTAATGCCGCTGCCTCCGCCGCTTCCCCGTTGCGCAATTTCGCCTCCGCATACAGCAGCGCCACGGTCCGTTCCTGCGGCGCCAGGGTGTAGGCGCGGCCAAACAGCTTCAACGCATCCTGAGGAGCACCCCCGGTGGAGGCAATTGTTCCCGCGCGCAAGAATGAGCTCGCCGCCAGCGCATTCTTTCCGATCCGCGCCGCGGCTTCCGCCACCTTCATCTGCCGCGACATATTGTCCGGGTCCAGTTGCGCAGTGCGCTCCCAGCAAAACAGCGCATCTTCCCCTCGGCTCGCCTCGCTGAACATCTGTGCGGCTTTGGTGTAAAGCTCGATTGCCTCATCCGCATGATTCTGCTTTTGCTGCAGAAAAGCGCAACGCGCGATGCGTTCCGGCGGCTGAATGATTGAGGAGTTCCGCAGAAACCGGTTGTAGATCGCCAGCGCCTTGGTCTCGTCTTTCGGCTCGATCAGCAGGTCAAACAGATAACCGTAATAAACGGCGGCACGGTCCGGCAGGTCCACGCGCGTATACAGGTCGCCAAGCGCTTGCGTCGCCTCCTGGTGTTGCGGCGCTTCTTTCAGGACAAGCTGGTAGGCTTCGATGGCGTCCTCGACGCGGTTCTTCTCCAGGAATTTTTTCGCGCGCTCCAGTTGCTTGTTGACGTCTGCGGCCATCGGCTCGATATGCCTTCGTTTACGCGATTATTGTTGGAAGCAACGGGTTCTCGGGCGGCTTAAACCCATCTTCCACTATACCGCCGCCGATTGGCAGGGCAAATTCGGAGTGAGACTCGGATGGGAATCTGCCACGTGGGACGGGGTTGCTCTTGCAAGACCTTCTCGAATGGAGGTCGCAATTCTATGTCAGTTCGTCGAAAGAAGGAACCGCCAACGGGCATATAATGACCACGGATTTGAGAATATCAACAAGGCACAATCGTGACTCTAGAACAAACTGATGCCATCGACATTACAGGTGCTGATAAACAGGGGCGCGTGATTCTGACGATTGCTGACCATCTGGATTGGTCAGATGGCCTTCGCCACCAGACAATCCTCCAATCTAAATTCAATTCAACCACCAAAGCCTGACGCCATCACGCTACTTATGGCAAACTAGAGGTTTACACGGTGAGCATTCTGCCCGGTGAGCACGTTCACCGCTGCCGAAGGCTCCCGGTCGCACTGCAACTCACACCCTCAGGTCAATCCTGGCGGACTGGAAGCGAATGGACCCGAAGTTCATACGGAATTTCTGCATTATCGCGCACATCGATCACGGCAAGTCCACGCTGGCGGACCGCCTGCTCGAAATGACCGGCGCGCTCACGCAGCGCGAGATGCACGAGCAGGTACTGGACTCCATGGACCTGGAGCGAGAGCGCGGCATCACCATCAAGGCGAAGAGCATTCGCCTCCACTACAAAGCCAAGGACGGCAACACCTATCGCCTGAACCTGATCGATACGCCCGGGCACGTTGATTTTTCCTACGAAGTTTCGCGCGCGCTTTCCGCCTGCGAAGGCGCTCTGCTGGTGGTCGATGCCAGCCAGGGCGTCGAAGCGCAGACCGTCGCCAACACCTTTCTCGCCGCTTCGCACAACCTCACCATTCTTCCGGTGATCAACAAAATAGATCTGCCCGCCGCGCAACCCGATTTCGTCAAAGAGCAGATCGAAAACGTCCTAGCCATCCCCGCCGGAGATGCGCTCATGATCAGCGCCAAAAGCGGCATCGGCGTGGAAGAAGTGCTCGAAGCCATCGTGCATCGCGTTCCGCCTCCCAAAGGCAACGCGTTGAACCCCTTTCAGGCTCTGGTTTTCGATTCCTGGTTCGATATCTATCGCGGCGCGGTGGTCCTTGTGCGCGTCATGGAAGGCCGCATTACCCGGCACATGAAAGTTCGCCTGGTGGCCACCAACGAAGTGTACGAAGTGGAACAACTCGGCACACTCACGCCGAAACCCATCGCGCTGGAAGAACTCGAAGCCGGCGATGTCGGCTTCATCATCGCCAACATCAAGCGCGTGGCCGATGCGCGCATGGGAGACACCGTCACCGAAGCCGCCCGCCCCGCTCCTGCGCTGCCCGGATTTGAAGCCATCAAGCCGATGGTCTTCGCAGGAATTTTTCCCGTGCTCGCCGATGAGTACGAGCCGTTGCGCGACGCGCTTGGCAAATTGCAATTGAACGATGCCGCCTTCTTCTACGAACCGGAAAATTCCGTGGCCCTCGGCTTCGGCTTCCGCTGCGGCTTCCTCGGGCTTCTGCATCTGGAGATTGTGCAGGAACGCCTGGAGCGCGAGTTCGGCCTGAATCTGATCACCACTGCGCCCAGCGTGCGTTATCGCATCACGCGCGTCGGCGGCGACGTCATCGAAGTCGACAGCCCAGCCAAATTCCCCAATCCCAGCGACATCGAAAAAATCGAAGAGCCTATCATCACCGCCATGATCATCACCAACGACGATTCCGTCGGCGGCATCTTGCAGCTCTGCCAGGACAAGCGCGGCACGCAGAAGAATTTTGAATATCTCTCTCCCACCCGTGTCATGCTCACCTACGAACTGCCGCTGAATGAAATCGTGCTGGATTTTTACGACCGGCTGAAGAGCGTTTCGCGTGGCTACGCATCGCTCGACTACCACCTTTCTGGCTACGTCGAAGCGGACTTGATCAAGCTGGATATTCTCGTGGGGGGCGAACCGGTCGATGCACTGGCACTTATCATTCACCGCGAATTTTCCATCGAGCGCGGCCGCGACCTCGTCACTCGCCTGCGCAAACTGATTCCGCGCCAGATGTTCGAGGTGCCTATCCAGGCCGCCATCGGCAGCCGCGTCATCGCCCGCGAAACCGTCGCGGCCATCCGCAAAAACGTCCTCGCAAAGTGTTACGGTGGAGACATTTCGCGCAAACGCAAACTCCTCGAAAAACAAAAAGAAGGCAAGAAGCGCATGAAGCGCGTAGGCCAGGTCGACATCCCCCAGGAAGCCTTCTTAGCCGTCCTCAAAGTCGATGGTGGCGACGAGGATTAGGGTATCCCCCCAAATTTATTCCTTGCGCTTCACTTCGGAAATCAATCGGCCGCGATGCAATTGAATGGTCACCGGGTCGCCGATACTCACCTGGCCCGCCTGGCGCAAAACATTTCCCTTCGCATCGGTGGCAATCGCATAGCCGCGCTCCAGCACCCTGAGCGGGCCGCGCTCTTGCAATTGCACCGAAAGCCGCTCCCATTGCTCACGCTTCATCCGCAACATGCGCTCCGCCCTCGTACCAAGATCGCTGCTTCGCTTTTCCAGTCTTAATCGCAACGCCGCAATCTTCATCCGGAAATCAAACGACGCGATCTTCAGATGCGCTGCGGTAAACCTCCGGCGAGACTGGTCTAGCCGCGCGCGCAATCCTTGCGTCACCCGCCCCGTCAAATCGTCCGCCCGTTGCCGTCGCTGCCGCAGCAGATCGTGCGGCCGCCGAAAGCCGGATCGCCCCAATAACGCATGAACCCGCCCATTCAGCTCCATGATGCGGTAACGCATCAACGTCGCCAGGTCCGCCTGCAAATCCGAAACGTGGTTATCGAATTCACGCCGCGTCTGCACCACTAGTTCGGCCGCCGCCGAAGGAGTGGACGCGCGCACGTCCGCCACAAAATCCGCGATCGTAAAATCCGTCTCGTGTCCTACGCCGGAAATCACCGGAATTTCGCAGGCGGCAATCGCCCGCGCCACAATCTCCTCGTTGAAGGCCCACAAATCCTCCATCGAGCCGCCGCCGCGCACCAGCAGGATCACCTCCGCAGCCTGCTTCTTGTGAAAATACTGCAGCGCCTCCACTATCTCTGGCGCCGCTTCCCCACCCTGCACGCGCACGGGATAGAGCGTGAGGTGCACGTTCGGAAATCGCCGCGTAAGAATGCGCACGACGTCGCGCACCGCAGCCCCCGTTGGCGAAGTGATGAGCCCCACGCGGCTCGGCAGCATCGGCAGTGGTTTTTTGTGCGCCGCATCGAAGAGCCCTTCGTCTTCCAAC
>Ga0182019_10000553_pt1 | contig 18432 bp, 18 predicted proteins | sample 812E2MmetaG_FD_120483 | JGI IMG/M metagenome (GOLD analysis project Ga0182019, IMG submission 120483) | Permafrost microbial communities from Stordalen Mire, Sweden - 812E2M metaG | ecosystem: Environmental > Terrestrial > Soil > Wetlands > Permafrost | place: Sweden: Stordalen | collected...
ACGACGACATCGCCGACCAGCCGATCGCCGCGGTGATCGAGCTCGCCGCCGACGCGCGCTACAGCGCGACGGGGAAGCGCAAGCGCGCTGTCGCCCGGGTGATCCTCAAGCCGGGCACTGGCGCCTACATCATCAACGGCAAGACGCTGGACGAGTTCTTCCCGCGCCCCGCGCTCCAGCGCATCATCCGCCAGCCGCTCGAGACCGTCGGCTACCAGGACCGTATGGATGTCGTTGCCCGCCTGCACGGCGGCGGCATCTCAGCACAGGCCGGCGCGCTGCGTCACGGTGTCTCGCGAGCTCTGCTCGAGGCTGACCCGAACCTTCGCGGCGAGCTCAAGCGCAGGGGCTTTTTGACGCGTGACTCGCGCGCCAAGGAGCGCAAGAAGGCCGGGCTGAAGAAGGCCCGCAAGAAGCCGCAGTTCTCGAAGCGCTAGGACGCCCCGTAAGGGGCGAGAGCAACGGCGAGAACTTGACGAAGCCCGCAACCCGCAGGCTGTTCGGGACCGACGGCGTTCGTGGCAAAGCTGGGGAGTTCCTGACCGCTGAGCTCGCGCTCGCGCTCGGTAGCGCTGCGACCCGCCAGACCGGAGCGGAGCGCCCCCAGGTTCTGATCGTTCGCGACACGCGCGAGTCCGGGGAGATGCTCCAGGCGGCACTCGCCGCCGGTGTCAGCGCCGCCGGTGGCGATGCGCTGCTCGGCGGGGTTCTGCCGACACCGGCCGCGCCGCTCTTGATCGGGCGCTATGGCTTCGACCTGGCTGTCGTCCTGTCGGCCTCGCACAACCCCTATCAGGACAACGGCATCAAGTTCTTCGCGGGTGACGGCTACAAGCTCTCAGACGCGAGCGAGCTGGCGATCGAGGCAGAGCTCGAACGGAGCGACGCGACGAGCAACGAGGGATCCCCGATCGGACGCATCCGTGAGCTGCGCGGCGCCCCGGAGGACTACCTGCGCGAGCTGCACATGCGTTTCGCCGAGCTCGATCTCTCCGGCATCCGCGTGCTGCTCGACTGCGCCAACGGCGCGACCTACCAGGTGGCGCCGGAGATCTTCAGGCGTCTGGGCGCTGAGGTGACCGTCATCGCGGACGCGCCCGACGGCCGGAACATCAACGCGGGCTGCGGTTCGACCCATCTCGAAGGGCTCGTCGAGCGGGTCGTGGGGGAGGGGCACGCGATCGGTTTTGCCTTCGATGGCGACGGCGATCGCATGCTCGCGGTCGACCGTGAGGGTGAGGTCGTCGACGGCGATGAGCTGATGGCGCTCGCGACGTTGCACCTGCGCGACAGCGGACGCCTCAGGGGCAACGGGGTCGCGGTCACGGTGATGACCAACTACGGTTTTCATGCTGCGATGGAGCGCGAGGGTGTCGATGTGGCGATCACCCAGGTCGGCGATCGCTATGTGCTCGAGGAGCTGCGCGCACGGGGCTGGACGCTCGGTGGCGAGCAGTCGGGGCACATCATCGACATGGGCTTCAACCGCACCGGCGACGGTATCGCAAGCGCGCTGCTGACAATGGAGGCGCTCGCAGGCGCGGACCTGAGTGAGCGCCACGCGATGAGCAAGCTGCCGCAGCAGCTCGTGAACGTGCGTGTGCGAGACCGTGACGGGCTCGAGCAGGCAGGGGAGGTGAGCGCGGCGGTCAGCGCCGCCGAGCATGAGCTCGCCGGGCGCGGGCGCGTCTTGGTGCGCCCGAGCGGCACCGAGCCGCTCGTAAGGGTGATGGTCGAGGCGCCCACCGAGGACGAGGCCCAGGAGGTCTGCGGGCGCCTCGTCGCGCTGGTCGAGCGCGAGCTGGGCTAGGAGGTCGTAGCGTTCTCATCGCCGGACGCCGGAGAAGGCCGCTGGTATCTTCGAACGCATGTGCGGCATCATTGGCTACGTGGGCGGACGCCCCGTCCAGGAGTTCCTGCTCTCCGGCCTCGCAAAGCTCGAGTACCGCGGCTATGACTCGGCCGGTATCTCGGTGATCGCCGGTGGTCGCATAGATGCGGTGCGGGCGGTCGGCAATCTGAGCGCACTGGAAGCCAAGCTCGCCTCCGACATGGGTGCCGCTGCAGGCGGGTTAGTGGCGCTCGCCGAGCGCCCCGCGACGACCGGCATCGGCCACACCCGCTGGGCGACGCACGGACGCGTCAGCGAGGAGAACGCCCACCCGCACTACGACAGCGGCGACCGCGTGCATGTCGTGGTCAACGGCATCGTCGAGAACTACATGGCGCTGAAGGAGCGGCTGCTCGCGCAGGGCAGCATCTTCACCTCCGAGACCGACGCCGAGGTGATCGCGCACCTGATCGCCGAGCACTACGCGGGCGATCTCGCAGGGGCCGTCCGGGCCGCCTACGCAGAGCTCGAGGGCCACTACGCCTTCGTCGCGATGAGTCTCGACGAGCCCGAAGTGCTGGTCGGTGCGCGCAAGGAGTGCCCGCTGGTCGTCGGCTGTGGCGAGGGCGAGCAGTTCATCGCCTCGGCCGTCCCCGCCTTTCTGGCCGAGACTCGTCGCGTGCAGTACGTGGAGAACGGCGAGATCGTCGTGCTGCGCCCGCAGGGAGTCAAGATCACGACCGCCGCAGGCGAGCTCGTGGAGCGGGCCGAGCAGATCGTTGATTGGGATGAGGAAACCGCCGAGAAGGGCGGCTTTGAGACGTTCATGTTGAAGGAGATCAACGAACAGGCCGACGCTGTCGCCGACGCGATCTCCGACCGCACGGCCCGCGGCGACGGGGTCGATCTGCAGGAGGAGGACGCTCTTGACGAGGCGATCCTCGAGGACGTCAAGCGAGTCGTGATCGTCGCCTGCGGCACCTCCTACCACGCCGGTCTGATCGGGCGCTACGCAATTGAAGAGTGGGCGCGCGTGCCCGTCGAAATGGACATTGCCTCCGAGTATCGCTACCGCAACCCGGTCGTTGGGCCCGGCGACCTCGTGCTGGGGATCACGCAGTCGGGGGAGACAGCTGACACGCTTCGGCGATGCGCCTCGCACGCGAGCGCGGCGCGCGCGTGCTCGCCGTCACGAACGTGATGGGCTCACAGGCCACGCGCGACTCCGATGGCGTGCTCTTCACGCGCGCGGGCCTTGAGATCGGGGTTGCGGCAACGAAGACCTTCCTCTGTCAGGTCGCGGTCATGTATCTGCTTGGCCTGCGCCTCGCGGAGCTGCGCGGCGAGCTCGAGCCGCAGCGCCTGGCGGAGCTCGTCGGCGAGGTCAAGCGCCTGCCGCACTGCATCGACGAGGTGCTGGGGCAGATGGAGGCGCAGGTCGGCCCCGTCGCGGAGGCCTACTGGCAGAGCGAGTTCTTCCTCTACATCGGACGCCACGTCGGGCTGCCGGTGGCGCTCGAGGGGGCGCTGAAGCTCAAGGAGATCTCCTACATCGCCACGGACGCCTACGCAGCCGGTGAGATGAAGCACGGCCCGATCGCGCTACTCGACGATTCGACGCCCGTCGTGTGTGTTGCAACGGACTCGCCTGTGCTCGAGAAGGTCGCCTCGAACATGCAGGAGGTGCGCGCGCGCGGCGCCCGCGTGATCGCGATCGCGACCGAAGGCAACGAGCGCATCGACGAGCAGGCCGACGCCGTGATCACCTTGCCGGCGATCGACTGGATGCTGCAGCCGATGCTCGCCGTGATCCCCTTGCAGCTGCTCGCCTATGAGATCGCGCGTCGTCGCGGGCTGAACGTGGATCAGCCGCGCAATCTCGCCAAGACGGTGACTGTCGAGTAGAACCCCGGGCGTTAGCATCGCGCTCGTGGAACCGCTTCCCGACTGGCTGACGCCGCTGCCCGATGCGGAGACGATGCGCGGCGTCGATCGTTGGGCGATCGAGGAGCAGGGGAGCTCTGGCCTCGAGCTGATGGAGCGCGCCGGTGCCGGCGTCGTGCTGGCCGTTGAGCGACTCGCCTCCGACGGGCCCGTGAGCGTGGTGTGCGGGAAGGGCAACAACGGCGGCGATGGGCTCGTCGTCGCACGGCTGCTGCGCGATGGCGGGCGCAGCGTCAAGGTCATCTGCGTGGCCCCGCCGGCGGAGCTGAAGGGAGACGCCGCGGTGAACCTCGGGCGCTTGCCTGGTGAGGCGCCGCTTCGCCTCGACGGCACACCTTGGTCGCAGGCGGCGGGCAAGCCGCCTGAGAGCGATGGGCCGCTCGGCGAGGGGCTGATCGTCGACGCACTGCTCGGCACGGGCTTCAGCGGTGAGCCGCACGGGGCCGTCGCCGAGGCGATCGAAGCGATCCACGGCTGCGCGGGGCCCGTCGTGAGCGTCGACGTGCCGAGCGGCGTCGATGCCTCATCCGGTGCTGTCCGCGGCCTCGCGGTGCGGGCTGCCTGCACGGTCAGCTTCCATGCCGCCAAGCCGGGCCTGTGGATCCGGCCGGGCAAGGCCCATGCGGGGGAGGTCGAGGTGGTCGACATCGGCATTCCGCGTGGCGCGCCGATGGCGGCCTCGATCGGCCTGCTCGAGCGATCGGTGGTGCGCCTGCTGCCCCGGCGCACGACGGCGGGCACGAAGTTCAGCTCCGGCCACGTGCTCGTGGTTGGTGGCTCGCGCGGGCTCAGCGGTGCTCCAGCGATGGCTGCGCGGGCGAGCATGCGCGGGGGCGCCGGCTATGTGACGGCCTTCATCCCCGCATCGCTACAACCGGTCCTGGCCTCGGGCGGGACGCCTGAGCTGATGACGCGTGCGCTGCCTGAAGAGGACGGCGCGCTGAGCCCCAGAGGGGTCGCGGAGGTGCTCGATAGCTGTGGGCGTGCGGGCGCGCTCGCGCTCGGCCCGGGCCTCGGGCGCACAGCCGGCACTGAAGAACTCGCCCGTACGATCGCACGCGAGACCCCGATTCCGCTCGTGCTCGACGCCGACGGCCTCAACGCACACGCGGGCCGGCTAGTGGAGCTGGCGAGCCGCACCGCGCCGAGCGTGCTCACGCCGCACGCCGGTGAGCTTGCGCGCCTACTCGAGCTCGACAGCGAGGAGATCGCCCGCGATCGCCTGCGCCATGTCCGCGAGGCGGCACGTCTTGCCGGAGCGATCGTGGTCCTCAAGGGAGACGACACGCTGATCGCCGATCCCAGCGGGCGGGTCGCCGTCAGTCGAGGCGCAAGCCCAGCGCTTGCCACCGCGGGAACGGGAGATGTCCTGGCGGGAGCGATCGCGGCACTGCTGGCCGCAGGCACGGAGACCTTTGCGGCTGCGGCAGCCGGCGTCTGGTTGCACGCCGAGGCCGGTCGTCGGGCCGCGCGCCGCGTGGGTGCGGCCGAGGGCGTGATCGCCTCTGATGTGATCGAGGCGCTGCCCGGTGCGCGTGCATCCGCAGCCGACGATGCGGGAGCTGGAAGTGGCTGAGCCGCTGGCGAGCGCGCCGCCTGAGGAGGGAGCGGTCTCGCCTCGCGCGCAGGCGCGGGTCAATGTTGCTGCGATCACGCGCAACTGTGCGCGCCTTCGCACCGAGCTGCGTGGCGGCGCGTCGCTCTGCGCGGTCGTCAAGGCCGACGGATACGGCCACGGCGCGGTGCAGAGCGCGCGGGCGGCGCTCGCGGGGGGAGCAAGCTGGCTCGCGGTTGCCAGCGCGCTCGAGCTGCAGGAGCTACGAACGGCGGGGCTGCATGGGGTGCGCATTCTCGTGATGGGCACGCTCTGTGAGAGTGAGTTGCGCGAAGCGCTCGCGGCCGGCGGTGACGTGGTCGTCTGGAGCGAGAGCTACCTGCAGCGTGTTGTGGCAATGGGTGGCGGACGGGTGCACGTCAAGTTCGACTCGGGGATGGGACGCCTGGGCACGCGTGACCCGGTCGAGGCTGCGCACGTCGCGAACATCGCGCGGGAGCTCCCCGGCGTTGAGCTGGCCGGCGTGATGACGCACTTTGCCACCGCCGATGACCTCAGTGACGGGGGCTTCTTCGCACGCCAGCTCGCCGCCTTCACGGCCTGGTCGCAAGCGCTCAAGCGAGAGCAGCCTGGATTGATCGTGCACGCGGCCAACAGCGCGGCGATGCTGCGCGAGGAGCAGGCGCAGTTCGACATGGTGCGCTGCGGTATCGCGGTCTACGGCATGGACCCCTTCGGCCGCGACCCCGCTGCCCGCGGTCTGGAGCCCGCGCTGGAGCTGAGCTCATATGTCGCGGAGGCCAAGCGCTGTGAGGTGGGCGAGAGCGCGGGTTACGGGCGCCAGTTCGTTGCCGATCAGGCCACCTGCATCGGGGTGATCCCGATCGGCTATGGCGATGGCTGGCGGCGTGGGCTCTCAAACAATGCCGACGTCCTGATCGGCGGGCACCGCCGCCCGCTCGTGGGCACGGTCAGCATGGACAGCATCACGGTCGATCTCGGCAGCGATGGAGACCCTGAGCGCCTGCGCGGCGAGCGCGCAGTTCTGCTCGGTATTCAGGGCAGCGAGCGCATCACTGCCGAGGAGGTGGCGCGTCGCCTGGAGACGATCAACTACGAGATCACCTGTGCGCTGACGCCGCGCGTGGGGCGCATCTACCACCGTGATGGCGCGCCGCTCGCATGAACGGGGGCATCGAGGCCGCGCGCACGGCCCTCGCCGGAGCGAGTGCCTGGTTTGTCGGCGGGGCCGTGCGCGACCGTCACCTCGGACGTGAGACCGCAGACCTCGACATCGTCCTCGAGGGCGACCCCGCCGAGGCGGCGCGGGCGGTGGCGCGCGCCGGTGCGCGCGCAGCCTGCTTTGCGCTCTCGGAGGAGTTCGGTTCCTGGCGGGTGGTGGCTCGAGACCGCTCCTGGCAGGTCGACGTTGAGCCGATGCGCGGCGGGAGTCTCGAGGAGGACCTCGCCTTGCGTGACTTCACGGTCAACGCGATCGCCGAACCGCTTGCCGGGGGCGAGCCGATCGACCCGCTCGGCGGGCTGGCCGATCTAACCGCGCAGCGCCTGCGCATGGCGGGGCCGGCCGCCTTCGCCGATGACCCCCTGCGCGTGCTGAGGATGGTCCGCGTGGCGGTGGAGCTGGGCTTCGAGGTCGAGCCTGAGACCCAGCGCGCCGCCGTTCGCGCGGTGGATGGGCTGCGCGGCGTCTCCGCCGAGCGGATCTTCGGCGAGCTGCGGCGGATCATCGCCTCAGCGGCGGCGCGGCGGGGACTTGAGATGCTCAGCGAGGTTGGAGCCGGAGCGGTTGTGCTGCCCGAGCTCGACGCGATGCGCGGGATCGAGCAGAACCGCTTTCACCATCTCGACGTCCACGCGCATACGCTCGAGGTGCTGGAGCGCACGATTGAGCTGACCGGCAAGGCGGCAGCAGAGCTCGATGACGAGCTGGCGGGAGCGATCGCACCCCACGGCGGGGCGGTTGCGGCGCTGCTGGGTGAGTCGCTGGCGGATGAGATGAGCCGTGGCGAGGCGCTGCGCTGGGGCGCGCTGCTGCATGACGCTGCGAAGCCGCTGACGCGCGAGCTGCATCCCGGGGCTCGCGTGAGCTTCATCGGGCATGACGTCCGTGGTGCGGAGCTCGCGCGGACAGTGCTCACACGCCTGCGCGCCAGCGAGCGCCTGCGTGCTCATGTGGCGGCGCTCGTACGGCACCATCTGCGCCTCGGGTTCCTCGTTCATGAGCCCCAGCCGCTCGCGCGGAGGACGGTGTTCGCCTACCTACGGGCCTGTAGTCCGGTTGAGGTCGACGTGACGCTGCTCTCGATCGCCGATCGCCTGGCGACGCGCGGCGACCGTGCCCAGGAGTCGATCGAGGCCCATCTCCAGGTGGCACGCGGGATGCTCGGTGATGCGCTTGAGTGGCGCGCCAAGGGCCCTGCTCAGCCGCTGCTGCGTGGTGATGAGCTGGCGCGTGAGCTGAGAATCGCAGCTGGGCCGCAGGTTGGGCGGCTGCTCGAGGATCTCGCTGCGGCGCAGTACGCCGGTGAGCTCAGCACGCGCGAGCAGGCACTGACCCACGCGCGCAAGCTCGCCGCGACCATCCACTAGGCTTCCGCCATGGCCGATCCCGAGTGCATCTTCTGCAAGATCATCGCCGGCGAGCTGCCTGCCAAGATCGTCGATGAAGACGAGCGCACGATCGCCTTCATGGACATCGCGCCCGCCACGCGCGGTCATGCGCTCGTGATTCCCCGCGCGCATGCGGTCGATCTGCTGAGCGTTGCGCCAGAGGACCTCGAGGGCGTCGCGCGGGCCGCTCAACGTCTTGCCGGACGCATGCGCGAGCGCTTGGGGGCTGACGGCGTCAACCTGCTGAACTCCTGCGGCGCAACGGCGTGGCAGACGGTCTTCCACTTCCACGTGCATGTGATCCCGCGCTATGAGGGAGATCCCTTGCGGCTGCCGTGGGTGCCAAGCGCGGGCGATTCGCAGGAGATCGCCGCCGCTGCGCAGGAACTCAGTGTGCAGTAGCGAAATAGATCAACCGCTACATCCAGGGTGGGGGTGTGTTGAATGACTCAGATGAGACGCATACATATCGCAATCCTCGCGAGCTTCGTGATCGCGCTGCTCGTGCCTGCCGCAGCGCCGGCAACGCTCAGCGAAATCGGCGTGATCGGGGTCACAAGCCCGGTTACGGTGCCCAGCTGCCCGACGAGCCCCTGCCTGGCCGTCAGCCGTACGACGGGCTTCCAGGTCAAGGTCGGCAAGGCCCGCAACCCGCTGAGCGCCACCAAGACCGGCACGGTCGTTGCCTGGACGATCACGCTTGGCAAGCCCAATGCGACGCAGATCAAGTTCTTCAACGCCAACGAGGGCGGCCCCGCCGAAGCGGGCATCGCGGTCCTGCGCGCCCAGAAGAGCCCCAACCTGACGTACAAGCTGATCGCCCAGAGCCCATTGGTCAAGCTCCAGCCCTACTTCGGCAAGACCGCCCAGTTCCCGCTGGAAACGACGATTCCCGTCAAAAAGGGCGATGTGATTGCGCTGACAGTGCCCTCCTGGGCTCCGGCGCTCTCGCTGGGCTTTGGCAACGACACCTCCTGGCGGGCCAGTCGCCCGAAGAAGCAGTGCACGAGCACGAGCGCCCAGACCGATCACACCTCGGTCGGCAGCAGCGTGCAGTACTTCTGCCTCTACCAGACCGCGCGCCTGACCTACAGCGCAACCCTGATCTCAACGCCCTAGGACTGCGCTGGGCGGCGCAATGCTGCGTCCTCGGTCGCTCGCGTGCCAAGCACGCCACGCTCCCTGCGTCCTTGCCTTGCTTGCCCAGCGAAGCCCTACGCTCGGCGTAGGTTAGGGCGCGCTGGCGCCGCCGGTCGGGCTTGAGGAGCCCGATTCGCTGGTGCCTTCTTTGGAGCTTTTTTCGCTCGGTTTCGTTTCTTCTGCTGAAGCGCCGCCGGAAGGGCTCGCTTCTTTGGAGCTTTCGCTGCCGGAGGATTCTTCAGATTCGCTTGAGCCTTCTCCGGAGGAGGCTTCGCCACTCGTCGAGCTCGTTTTTTTGGCCGTCGTCGAGGTTGAGGTCGTCTGCACGGCCGCCTTTTCAGCGCTCGTGTCGGCGGGCGGTGTGATGTTGGGGGTGCTCTTCGGCACCGCATCGGAGACGGTGCTGCTGCCGCAGGCGCCGAGACTCAGGCTGAGCAGCGCCAGGCATGTCACCACGGCGAGGCGCAGCCTCAAAGCGGCCCCATGCGCCGCCCGCAGGTCGGGCAGTCGTTGAGATCCTTCTGGGCCAGCTGATCACACCAGGGGCAAAAGCGCAGGTTCTCGACTGCCCAAGGCAATCTCGAGCCAGAAGGCGCCAGGGGCAGCACCTTGCCGACGACCTCGAGCGGCTGATCCGATTCGCGATCCAGGTAGATCTCGTCCGGCTCGGCCTCGATCACGATCTCGCGCCCGCTGGCCGGGTTGCGCAGGCGATAACGCTGTTTGGAGCTCACAGGCGGGACTCTAGCGAAGCCGGAGGGCGGCAGATCGCCTGAGTAGGGTGGGGCGCGCGTGCGTCTTCTGATCTTCCACGGATACCTGCTCGCAGGGACCGGCTCGAACGTCTACAACGCCCGTCTGGCCGAGGCGATGGTCGGGCTCGGCCACGAGGTCCACCTGCTCAGCCAGGACCGCCATGCCGCCGAGCTGCCCTTCGTGGACGCTGTCGGCGATTGGGAGGAGGGTGCCCTGCTCGTGCGTGAGCTACGTGGCGAGAGTGATCGCGAGGGCTCGGCGGGGCGCTGTGTGGTCTATCGCCCGGACATCGGCGGTCTGTTGCCCGTCTATGTAGCCGACCGCTACGAGGGCATCGAGGCCCGCACCTTCGCGACCTGCAGCGACGCGGAGATCGCGAGCTACGTGCAGGCCAACGTGAGCGCCGTCGAGGAGCTGCTTGGGCTCACGCGGCCCGAGCTTGCACTCGCCAACCACCTGGTGATGGGTCCGCTGATCCTTGCCCGTGCGCTGCGTGGACGCGTGCCCTATGCGGTCAAGATCCATGGCAGCGCGCTCGAATACACCGTCCGGCCCGAGCCCGAGCGCTTCCTGGATGCTGCGCGCGAGGGTCTCGCGGGCGCCTCCGGAGTGCTTGTGGGCTCCCATCACACCGCGGCGAGCCTGTGGGAGGTGCTGGCTGACACGGAGCTTCCAGCGCGAACCCGCCTGGGGCCGCCGGGGGTCGACGTCAAGCGCTTCGCGCCGCGCGAGCCCGAGGAGGCCGTGGCGGGTGTACGCGCGCTCGTGAGCGAGTTGCGCGCGGCGGGGTCGACCGCAGCGAGCGAGGTGCAAGCCGCGAGCGCCTTCTCGCGCGACGGGCTGGTGGCCGCGGCGGCGCTCGAGCAGCTCGATCTCGAGCGAGATCTGCTTGTGGCCTACGTCGGCAAGCTGATCGTCAGCAAGGGCGTCGATCTGCTGATCGCCGCCTGGCCGCTCGTGCTCGCGCGGGTTCCGCGCGCACGGCTGGTCGTGGTCGGCTTCGGTGCCTATCTTGACGGCCTCGAGCGGCTGCGTGCGGCCTTGGCCGCCGGGGATCTTGAGAGCGCGCGTGCGGTCGCGCTCGCCGGTCGCTCGCTCGAGGTTGCAGATGCACCCGCGCACCCGCTCAGGCATCTTCTGGCCTTTCTCAACACCATTGAGGCCAGTCCGCAGCACGAGGCCTACCTTGACGCGGCGGCAGCTCTTCACGAGCGGATCCGCTTCACAGGGCGCCTCGAGCACGAGGAGCTCGCCGAGCTGCTGCCCGCCTGCCAGGCGCTCGTGATGCCGAGCACGTTTCCCGAGGCCTTCGGGATGGTCGCCGCCGAGGCGGCAGCCTGCGGTGCGCTGCCGGTCAGTGCGGCCCACTCGGGTCTCGCGGAGGTGAGCGAGGCACTGGCAGAAGCCTTGCCCCCGCCCGCTGCGGCGTCGCTCTCCTTCACGGTCGATGACGGCTCTGTGGAAGCGATCGCGGGCTGTGTCGGCGACTGGCTGGAGCTTGAGCCCGAGCTTCGCCGCGAGGCGCGCGAGGGCCTGATCCGCACCGTCGCAGAGCGCTGGTCGTGGGATCGCGTCGCTCGTGGCGTGATCGCAGCGGCGCGCGGGGAATTGGACGGCCTGCAAGAGCCGTGAGAGGGCACACGGCAAGGCCTGACGGGCCGCCGAGGCACCCGCCCGTTCGGATAGTGTTCCGCCCGCTTATGAGCTTCAGCTCCGCGAACACCGACCCACGCCCGCGGCCGCGCCGCTGGGCTCCACGCAGCGCGATCGGCGCAGCGCTGGTGGCCGCGGCCTTGAGCACGGCCGGATGCTCCGTCAAGGGGGCCGACAACGCCAACCTGATCACCGGCAAGAAGGCTTTCGTGGCCAAGTGCGGCTCGTGCCACACGCTGGCGCGGGCCAACACCAAAGGCATAGTCGGGCCGAACCTCGACGACGCCTTCCGGGCGAGCCTCGCTGAAGGACTCGAGCGTGACTCGGTCCGCGGTGTTGTCGAAGGTCAGATCCGCCTGCCTAATCCTGAAGGGGCGATGCCCAAAGACCTCGTCACTGGCTCCACGGTCCAGGATGTAGCGGCCTATATCGCCAAGGTCGTCGATCGCTCCGGCAAGGACCCAGGGCTGCTTGCGACGGCCGTTGAAGCTCCTGGCGCTGGTAAGCCCGCGGTCGAGAAGGGCGGCAAGCTCTCGATCGCAGCGAGCCCGAGCGGTCAACTCGCCTACGTGAGCAACAAGGCCTCGGCGAAACCCGGTGCGGTCCTCATCGAAATGCCGAACACCTCAGGCGTCTCTCACAACATCGCGATCGAATCGGGCGAACACGGCGCTACGGGCGGAGGCGCCAAGCTCGGCGCCAGCGCCTTCACGACCAAGACCACCGCATCCGTGACGGTCAAATTGACGCCAGGCACCTACACGTTCTTCTGTGAGGCTCCCGGCCACCGCGCCGCCGGCATGTATGGCGTGCTGACGGTCAAGTAGCCCTCTGAGCGCCGTGGGCGCGGCGCGAGGCTGTGTCCTCGGTCACTCGCCTGCAAAGCAGGCCACGCTCCTTGCGTCCTGCGGCGCCGACCCGGTCGTGCCTCGCTTGGCCCACGACGCTCAGAGCGCGTGTGGCTAGGAACGTGCATCTCTGCTGCGATCCCGCGGCCGCCGCGGATAACTCGCTTGCCGCTGCCCGGCGCTCAGAGCAAGGCGCGAAGCACCACGATCAGCACGATGACCGTGACGATCACGGCAAGCGCGTAGAGCAGGAAGCGGAAGGCCTCCGCCTCGGAGCGCAACGGGTTCAGCATGAGCCGTCTGACGGTCGTGGACCAAGCGGAGCACGACCGGGTCGGCGCCGCAGGACGTACCCCTTCGGGGCACAGGCAGTTGCGCTGAAATGTACTGCGTACATGAGCGATCGAGGACGCCGCCTCCGCGCCGCGTCCACGGCGGTCAGAGGATGTAGACGGTGGTGTAGACCACTAGCCACATGACGTCGACGAAGTGCCAGTAGATGCCTGGCACCTCGACGCCGCGGTGCTCCTCGGGGGAGTAGTGGCCGCGGAAGGCGCGGATCGTCACGAACAGGAGCAGCAGCAGCCCGATGAAGACGTGGGCGCCGTGCAGGCCCGTGAGCGAGTAGAAGATCGTCTGCTGCGCCGCATCCTGTGGAGCGAAGCCGATGTTGGCGTACTCGTTGATCTGGATGAAGAGGAAGGAGCAGCCGAGCAGGAAGGTCGTGAGCATCCCCGCCTTCAGGCCGAAGTGGTTGCCTTTCTTGATCGCCTGCTCGGCCCAGTGGATCGTGAAGGAGGAGGAGACGAGGATCGCGGTGTTCATGCCCGCGACGCCGACCGGCAGCGTCGTGCCGTGGGCCGGCCAGGGGTCGCCGTTGGCGATGCGGATGAAGAAGTAGGCCGTGAAGAAGGCCCCGAAGACCATGATCTCCGAGATGATGAAAAGCAGCATGCCGAGCAGCTCGGGCTCGACCCGCGAGCTGCGGTTGGCCGGCGGCGGGCCGTGGTGCTCATGCTCGCCGTGCGCGGCGGGGTGGGGGATGCTGGCCGCCTCCATCGTGTGCTCCTATGCCGCCGAGGCCGTGCTGGGGGACGGGGTGTCGACGACCACGTGCTCCACGCGCGCCGAGGTGGCGCCGCGGACGCGCTCGATCAGGTTCGAACGCAGCCAGCCCGAGCGCTCATCCGGCAGCGTCGAGATCACGACGTCATCGACCCTGAACAGCTCAAGCGCGTAGATCGCGGCCGTGTAGGGGTCGGGATCGCCGATCATCCCCGAGCTCAGCAGGCCCGCCGTGCTGAGGCGGTCGAGCATCTTCGCCAGGCGCGCGCGCGCCTCGCGGGGGGCGTTGCCGCTGCCGTCGGCCTGGGGTACGACCGCGATGAACAGGTGCGGGCCGCCGCTGGCCGCCATCTCGCCGAGGTGCCCGATCAGCTCCTCGCCGCTCGAGGTCTTGTTGGCGAGCACAAGCGTCACGCGGAAGGGCGGCTCTTCGTGCTCGAGGTCCACAACGATGTGCTCGACAGGCAGGCCTGAGGCGTTGTGGATGCGCTCGAGGAGATCGCGGCGCAGCCAGCCGGAGTGAAGCGCCGGGTGGGTTGAGATGACGACCTCGTCGGGGCGGCGTGTGGCGACGGCGTCCATCGTCGCCAGGAAGGGATCGCTGTCGCCCACTTCGCCGCTGCCCTCGATGCCCTCGTGGGCCATCGCCGAGAGCGCGAGATCGACACGGACCTGCGCCGCTTCGCGTACGGCTTCGTCGTAGATCACGAGGCCCGCCGAGGGCTTGCTCTGAGGCACGACGAGGCGGAAGCGCACATCGCCTGAGCTTGCGCGCGAGCGCACCGCCTCGAGCAGCTTGGCGCCGCCGAGCGTGCGGTTGGCCACGACGAGAACTTCCCTCATTGGCTCGGGGCGTGTACGACGCCCGCTCCGGCAACCGTCGGTGTGGGCGCCGGCGCGAAGATGCCGTGCACAGCTCCGGGCACCCCGTACTCATAGGGCCCACCAACGACGGTCGGTACGCGGTCGAAGTTGAACACCGGCGGCGGCGAGGAGACCTGCCACTCGAGCGTCAGTGCGCGCCACGGGTTGGCGCTGGCGCGCGGCCCACCACGCCAGCTCGTGACGATGTTGTAGACGAACAGCAGTGTGCTCAGTCCCAGGCCGAAGCTCGCCAATGAGATGAACAGGTTCATGTCCGCGAACTGGCTCCCGTAGGTCGAGACGCGTCGCGGCATCCCCTGCAGGCCGAGGATGTGCATCGGCCCAAAGGTGAGGTTGACGAACACGAAGGTGCTCCAGAAGTGCCACTTGCCCAGGCGCTCGTCGACCATCCGCCCGGTCATCTTCGGGAACCAGTAGTAGACGCCGGCGAAGATTGTCATCAGCGAGCCACCGAAGAGCACGTAGTGGATGTGCGCGACGATGAAGTAGGTGGCGCTCACGTGGATGTCGAAGGGCACCATCGCGAGCATGATCCCGCTGATCCCGCCGAGCGTGAAGGTCGTGATGAAGCCGAGCGCGAACAGCATCGCGGTGTCGAGGTGAAGCACCCCACGCCACAACGTCGCAAGCCACGAGAAGACCTTGATGCCAGTGGGTATGGCGATGATCGCGGTCGTGATCGCCATCGGGATTCTGATCCAGTTGGCCATGCCCGAGGTGAACATGTGGTGGGCCCAGACCGTGAAGCCGAGGCCGACGATCGCCAGCAGCGAGAAGGCCATCATGCGGTAGCCGAAGATCGGCTTGCGCGCCTTCACCGCGATCACTTCGCTGATGATCCCGAAGCCCGGCAGGATCATGATGTAGACGGCCGGGTGCGAGTAGAACCAGAAGACGTGCTGGTACATCAGCACGTCACCGCCCTTGGCGGCGTTGAAGAAGTTGAAGCCGAGCGCGCGGTCGAGCAGCACGAAGAACTGTGAGGCCGCGATGAACGGCGTCGCGATCACGACCAAAAGCGAGGTCGCGAAGTTCGCCCACACGAGCAGCGGCATGCGGAAGAAGCTCATCCCCGGCGCGCGCATCGTGATGATCGTGACCAGGAAGTTCAGCGCGGTCATGATCGAGGAGGCGCCCGCGAACTGCACGCCCAGCGAGAAGAAGGTCTGCCCGATCGGCGCGTTGACCGAGAGCGGTGCGTAGGCGGTCCAGCCGTCAGCGAACGCGCCGCCGGGGGCGAAGAAGCTCCCCAGCATCATCAGTCCGGCCACGGGCAGGAGCCAGAAGGAGAGCGCGTTCAGGCGCGGGAAGGCCATGTCCGGCGCACCGATCATCAGCGGGATCACGAAGTTCCCGAAGCCCGCGAAGACCGGGACCATGAACAGGAAGATCAGCAGCGAGGCGTGCACGGAGAACAGGCCGTTGAAGGTGTTGCCGTCGACGAAATGCGAGCCGGGCTGGGCCAGCTGCGCGCGCATCAGCATCGCCAGCAGGCCGCCGACGAGCAGGAAGAAGAAGGAGTTGACGAGGTACTGGACGCCGATGACCTTGTGGTCGGTGTTGATCCGGAAGTAGTCCTTCCAGCTGGTTGCTCCGTGGCCCGAGTGGTCCTCGGGGCGCGTCTTGCGCCCGGCTGCCCAGTAGAACCAGTAGTCGAAGCCGCCGATGCCGATCAGGAAGGCGAGCGGCACCGAGATCAGCGAGACCGTCAGGATCGCGTCGGGGGAGAGGAAGTGGTGGAAGGTGGCATGTCCCGTGGACATCCGCACGATCCAGGTGATCGCGGTCGCCAGCAGCACGCCGCCGATCATCATCAGCCCGGCGCGGTAGAACCCGGGGGCACGGAACCTGGCCGCCATCAGCTTGTTGCCTTCCTGAAGCTCATCGACTCGGCCCACATTATCCCGTAGTCCCCCCGCCGGTGGCTGCGGTGCCCGTGCTGCTCGAGGCGGTGGCCATCTGGCTCTGGATCCAGGCTTTGAACTGCGCCTCGGGGACGACATGCACGGTCGAGCGCATCAACGAGTGCCCGAGGCCGCAGAGCAGATTGCATACGACCGGGTAGCTGCCGTTCTTGATCGGCGTCGTGCGCCAGTGCGTGGTGATGCCCGGCACGACGTCCTCCTGCAGGCGGAAGGCGGGGATCCAAAAGGCGTGGATCACGTCCTTGCTGCGCATCGCGAAGTCGACCGAGACGCCCTCCGGCACATACAGCTGATCGCTGTTCAGCGGCGCCCCGCCGGTCACCGATGGCGGGTACTGGTAGCTCCAGGCGAACTGCTGCCCGGTCACGCCGATCTGGATCTCGCGGGCCGGCTTTTTCTCGTTGTCGCGCAGCACCACGAAGGAGTAGCTGAGTAGGCCGAGCAGCAGGACCGTGGGGATCGCGGTCCAGAAGACCTCCAGGCGCGTGTTGCCGTGGATCGGCGGTCCGTCCTTGAGCTCCTCGCCGGGCTTCATGTGGAACTGCCACACCGAGAACAGGATCACGCTCACGACGATCACGAAGATCGGTACGGAGGCGATCACCATTACGTGGTAGAAGCGATCGGTGTTCTTCGCCTGCGTGGAGGCCTGCGCGGGGAACCAGTGGATCGCGTAGCTGATCGCGATGCCGATCGCGATCGCGATCACGGCGCACACCGCGGCAACGACGATCGGGCGCTGCTGTTTACCCACGAGCAGCAGCTCCAGGCCGGCCGGGGAAGTTCTCAGGGACGTTCCGCTCCATCGGGAGCGTGATCCTAATGCCTCCGTCCACGGATCGCTCGGACCTTGACGTTCACGTCCCCAGCCACTAGATTGAGGCAATAGTTGCTAAGCCGTGGCAGAGCGGATTTCCAGCGATCTGAGAGAGAGCCAGGGGAGCAATGCAGGTTCACGAAGGCATGAGTCGGATGGTCTTGACCGTGGGACCCGGCCACTCGCTCCGTGCCGTCGCGCGCCTGATGAGCGAACGCCAGGTGGGCGCCGCCGTGGTGATGGATCCGGACGGGCATGGACCGGGGATCATCACCGAGCGCGACATCCTCGTATCGGTCGGTGCGGGGCAGGAGCCGGACGGCGAGCTGGTCGCTGAGCATCTCACCCGCGACGTCGTCTTCGCGGCCCCTGATTGGTCCTTGGAGGAGGCGGCCGGCGCAATGGTCAGCGGCGGCTTTCGCCATCTCATCGTGCTTGACGGAGCTGAGACGGTCGGCATTCTTTCGGTTCGCGACATCGTGCGCTGCTGGACCGAGGATGGAGCGATCTGTCCAGTTCCGGACAAGGCGGCCGTGGGGTAAGGACGGCATGCCTGCTGGGGGCGGGTGTGCCTCCGGCCGCGGCGGCCGGGCGCGGTTGGGGGACCGCGCCCGTATCGCCATCTATTTCGTGGGCAGTTTTCAGAGCGCCGCAGCGCGGGCACGCACGGCGCAGATGAACGCGGGTCCACATACGCAGACCGCGAGCAGTGCCTCGCCGACGAGCATCACACCGCTGCTCACGCCGACGGGTCCGCTTGAGACCCCTGCCAGCGATGGCGCTTGCAACGCCAACGCCGCCGCATACAGAGTCAAACCGCAGGCAACCGCGACGATCGCCGCCGCCAGCGCCGGTGTCGCGCGGGCAGCACGCCGCAGCGCTTTCGGAGATGGGCTGATGCGCGCGAGCACCGCACGCGGCGCATAGGCGATCACGCTCGCGCAGGCCAGGCCCGCGAGCTGCCAGGGCAGCATGATCGACAGCACGAAGCCGGCCGTGAAGTGCCCGTGGCGGGCGGGGGCGAGCCGGACCAGCAGTAGCGTCACCGCCGCGTAGGCGAGGGTCGCGATCAGCGGAGAGGCGAGCCCCACGGCGAGCCGGCGGTCCCGCGTCAGCGCTGCCTGGCGGACCGCCAGCCAAACCAGTGGCAGGCCGGCGAGCGCGAGCGTGAGCGCGCCGAGGAGCGCCCCGGCGAGAACTGCGCCTTCGGCGATCGCCAGCAGCGGATGATGCGCAGTGGCAGTTGCGAAGCTCGCGCCCTCTGTCTCCTTGCGGAAGGCCATGCCGAGCACCGAGAGCGCGATCCAGCATCCGAACAGGCCGCTCAGCGACAGTCGCACGCGCACGAGCGCCGGGACCGCGTCGCGCCAGGCGGCCTGCGG
>Ga0182019_10000555_pt1 | contig 18414 bp, 10 predicted proteins | sample 812E2MmetaG_FD_120483 | JGI IMG/M metagenome (GOLD analysis project Ga0182019, IMG submission 120483) | Permafrost microbial communities from Stordalen Mire, Sweden - 812E2M metaG | ecosystem: Environmental > Terrestrial > Soil > Wetlands > Permafrost | place: Sweden: Stordalen | collected...
GAAGGAGAACGTCGCACCGCCGTCCACCGTGCCTTCGCCCCACACCTCACCGCCGTGACGGTGAACGATCCGTTGCACAAGTGCGAGCCCCACGCCGGTCCCCTCGAACTCGCGAGTCGAGTGCAGCCGCTGGAACACGCCGAACAGCTTGTCCGCATATTGCATGTCGAACCCGACGCCGTTGTCCTCGACGTGATAGACGATCCTGTGGTCCTGCCGCGACGCGCTGACCTTGATCTCTCCGCGAGGCCGGGGACGGGAGAACTTCACCGCGTTGGAGAGCAGGTTGACCCAGACCTGCCGGATCAGCGCGGGGTCGGCCCAGGCGTCGGGGAGGTCGCCGACCGAGAGGTTGATGCGCTCGCGCTCCTCGGGGTTGGGCACGACCTCCAAGAACACGGCTTGAACCAGAAGACCCATCGCGACCCGCGCGCGGTGAAGCTCCGTGCGCCCGGCTCGCGAGAACGCCAGCAGGTCATCGATCAGCCGGCCCATCTTCTGCGCGTTGGCGCGGATCACCCCGAGCTGCCGCTTCCCTTCGTTGTCGAGCCCGTCGGCGTAGTCCTCCTGGACGATGCGGGAAAAGCCGTCGATCGCGCGCAACGGCGCCCGCAGGTCGTGCGAGACCGAGTACGAGAACGCCTCAAGCTCCTTGTTGGCCGCCTCGAGCTGCGCGGTGCGCTCGACGACACGCTGCTCCAGCTCGGCGTTCAATCTGTGGATCTCCTCCCTTGCCTGCCGGCGCTCGGCCTCCTCGCGTCGCAAGGCGGTGGACGTCTGCTCCGCGTGCGCTCGCGCCGCGACGGCGTCTTCCATGAGGTTCAGCGCGGCGAGACGGGTGGTGGCGAGGCCTTTGTTGGCCGCCTCCAGCTCGGCGGTGCGGCGTGCAACGCGGCTCTCCAGGTCCAGTGTCAACTGCATCAACTCCGAGTTCGTCCTGTTCAACTCCTCATAGGCGGCGTTCAGCTCCTTCGTGCGCTCGTCGATTCTCTGCTCCAACTCCATCGTCAGCGCCAGCAGACCCTGGTTGGTTGCTGCCAGCTCTTCCTGCAGCGCGAGCACCGCCGCCTGAGCCTCGGAGAGTTGCCTCTCTGATTCCCCTGGGCTCATGGGGACACCTCTTTCACCACGGCGACGGTGGCGTCGTCATCCTCCTTGGCCAGCGTTCGGAGGAGCTCCTGCGCGATGGCCGGAGCCGCGAGGTCCGTCAGGCCAGGGAAGTCTTTCCACGCCCAGTGCGTGGCCAGGCCGTCGGAGTGGAGCACGAGCACGTGGCCCGGCGGCCACGGATGTTCCGTGACCACCGCGCTCGGCGCGTTGAGGCCAACGACGCCGCGGCGAATGAAGAACTTGAACGGCTGGGAAAGGGGAAACACCCGCACCTCGATGTTGCCAACCGAGGCAAAAGCGAGCCGGCCGCGTCCCCAGTCGAAGCGCGCCAGCGCCATCACCACCCCGCGGGTCGCGCGGCAGGCGCGCCCCGCGCCGCGAAAGATCTGCTCCAGCGGCAGATCGAAATGACTCTCCACGTACGCTTGCGCGGTCCGGGCGGCGCGGTTGGCAAAGGGCCCGTGACCCAGGCCGTCAATCACGCCGACCAGCAGGCAATCGGCCCACTGCCTGACGACAAAGGCATCACCGTTCTCGGACCCCATATGGCAGGCTCGCGTGGCCACACCAACGACCAGCGGGCAGGGCCGTGAACTCGCCCGTTCCTCCCGCCGCCATTTCCGGCATACGATCCGGGTGCCGAATCCGGGCCTGGATGTGATGTCCAATTCGTCCATCAGCCGGTTGACCGCTCCCAAACCCGTCCCTCGGCTGCCCGCCGTGGAGAAACGATCGGCCAGAGCCTGCTCGATGTCGGCGATGCCGGGGCCCGTGTCGACCGATTCGACTTCCAGGCCGACCCGGCCGCCCTCGGCGAGTGGCGTCAGCGTCAACGTTCCGCCCTGGGCGTGCTTGATCAAATTGGTGGCCAGCTCTGTCGTGGCAAGGGCGATTCCTTCGCACGTCTCAGGCAAGAACCCGACCGCGGCGCCGGTGGCCTTCGCGGCGCGGCGCGCCTCGCCAACGCTGCTCTCGTGGCGGACCTCGATGGTTCGCCGCAAAGGCGCGGCTACTTCGTGAGCCATTTTCTGACCACCACGGTGGTTCCCTTGCCCACCTCGGAGTGGACCGTCATCTCATCGGTCAGCCGCTTGGCGCCCGGCAAGCCCATGCCCAACCCGTTTCCGGTGCTGTATCCCGCTTCCATCGCCTTCGCGACGTTAGGGATTCCAAGCCCGCTGTCCTCGAAGGTCAGTTCGAGACCCACCTTGGACTCACTCTTCAAAAAGCGCCAGCGCATGACCCCGGACTTTGCATGCACGTAGATGTTCCGGGTCAGCTCGGATGCCGCAGTCACGATCCGGGTCACATCGGTGAGGCCAAAGCCCGCGGCCACGGCTGCGTTACGAACGAGCCTGCGCGCCGACACGATGTCGTTCTCGGACTCGATCGGAAACTCGCCCTGTTGGAGGTCGTTCATACGCGAAGCCCCTTCGAAGCCTCCGCGTTGAGCATGTCGATGGCGCGATCCACGTCCAGGGCGGTGAGAGTGTTGCCCATGCTCAAGCCCAGCTGGGTCACGGTGACGGCCACGTTGGCGCGCATGCCGGCCAGCACCGTGCGACCGCCCATGAGGGAGACCATCTGAACGGTCTCCACGACCGTCCGCGCAAAAAACGAGTCCAGGGTCTGGACCGTGGAGATGTCCAGCACCAGGCCCCCGCTTTCGTGCTCCGCCATGGCCTCCAGCACCCTTTCCTGGAGAGCCGACACGGTCCTGTCGTCCGGGTCGGCAGGCACCGTGACCAACAGGAGGCCGCGCAGCTTGATGACCGAGATGCTTTCGGCTGACATGACCTTGCCTCCTCAGCGGCTGGCACTCTTGCTGACGACTTGCAAGTTCAGAACTTCGAACGCCACCAGCAAGCCGGCGGACAGCGACGACCGCGTGATGATGCCCGACAGGTCGATGCCCAGGTGGACCAGCGTCTGGGCGATGGCCGGCCGCACACCCGTCAATACCACCTGCGCCCCGAGCAAGCGGACGGCGGCGACGGTTTCGATCAGGTGCTGCGCAGTCTGGGTGTCGACGGTGGGCACCCCCATGATGTCCACCAAAGCCACGGGCGAGTTGGTTTCCACGATGCGGTCGAGCAGGCGCTCCATGAACTGCTGAGTGCGCTGGCTGTCGAGCGAGCCAATGAGCGGCGCGACCACCACGCCTTGCCAGACCTGCATCACGGGAGTGGACAGCTCCATGATCTCTCGTGACTGCTGCTGAATACGCTCCTCCGCCTGCTTGCGCCCGGTGATGTCCAGGGTAAAACCGATCACACCGATGACATTCCCTTCCAAATCACGGTACGGGATCTTGTCGGACTGAACGTACATCGTCCCTTTGTGGGTTTCCATTCTCTCAACAATATCCAATTTTGGCTGGCCAGTTGACATCACCTCTTTATCATCCTGCCAGTAATTGTCGGCCGTTTCCCGGGGATAGATATCCCAGCAGGTTTTCCCTTCCATCTCTTCCTTAGATCTGCCGTTTGCCCTGGCAAACGACTCATTAACCCGAATGAAGCGATTTTCTCTGTCCTTATAGAAGATCATGGTCGGAGAGGCATCGAGTATCGTCTGCTGCTGTTCGTTCAATATCCTAATCTGTTCTTCGTTTCTCCTGCGCTCGGTCAGCTCACGCGTCACTTTCGCGAAGCCCCGTAGTTTGCCGGCCTTGTCCCGCAATGCCGAGATCACGACACTGGCCCAGAACTGCTTTCCATCTTTCCGCACGCGCCAGCCTTCGTCCTCGAAGCGCCCGTGCTTGATTGCAGCCTTGAGCTCCTTCTCTGGCACGCCGCGCTTGATAGCCTCGGGCGGATAGAAGCAGGAGAAGTGCTTGCCCACGATCTCGTCCCGCGTATAGCCCTTGATACGCTCGGCGCCGGGGTTCCAACTGACGACATGTCCCTCAGGATCGAGCATGACGATGGCGTAGTCCGTGACGCCTTCCACCAGCATGCGAAAGCTGTCTTCACTGCCGAGCACCGTAGCTTTGGACTTCGATGTCGCTTTCGGTTCCCTTCTCATAGGGGCTCCTTTCTTCACCCTCGACGGGACGCCTGGATGCGTCTTCCTGGAGTGGGGGTGGTTGGTTGTTCGGCTTCCTTTGACCACTTCAACAGTTCTCCTTCCATCGGCTGCGCTTACTCTTCGCCGGTCGGCTCGTGGCCGTCTGAGTCCGGGGCCCGGATCGGGGCTTGCGACCCTGCTTCAAGGAAACCCAGCGAATACATCGGCGGCTTGCCGAGTTGCCCGCACAGTTCGTTGACCTCCTGTTTGAGCTCGACCATCCGCAGCTCCCGGCCCACGACCGCGTCGTTGAAGCGCATTAGCTCTTCATTGCGCGCCTTCAGCTCGGCCGTCTGCCGCTGCAGCGCGTTGTCCGCCCGCTTGCGCTCGGTGATGTCCCAAAAGACGCCCAGCACTCCGACGATTTGACCGTTCGTGTCTCTGACCGGCGTCTTGATCGTGTGGACCCAGGTCTCTCGCCCTTCCAGCATGTACTTTTCTTCCAGTTCCTCCGTCCTCCCAGTCTCCAGAATCCTGACGTCGTCCGCCTGGTACTTGGCGGCGAGTTCCGGCGTGAACAGGTCGGCGTTCACCTTACCCACCACCTCCTCGGGCCGGAAACCGAAATCAAGGGCGAGCTTCTCGTTGATCGATACCCACCTGAGACTTCGGTCTTTCATGAATATCTTCTGCGGGATGTTCTCCACGAGCGTTCGGTATCTGGCCTCGCTCTCGCGCAGCGCCTCCTCGTCCCTCTTCAGCTCGGTGATGTCCGTGATTGTGCCGACCCATCGGACCGGTTTGCCATCGGGCGTTCGTGCGGCAGCGCCCCGAGCCGTCCACCAGCGGTACGTCCCGTCTTGCCTGCGAACCCGGTACTCGAGGGCGTAAGGGACTTGCTTCTCCAGGTGAGCGCGGATGGCGGCCATGGCGCGCTCCACGTCGTCCGGGTGCACAGACGCCGCCCAGCCATCCAGCGTTCGCGGGAATTCGCCCGGGCGATAGCCCAGGATCTCGTCGATATTGCCGAACCACTGCACGCTCTGTTTGAGATCCCACTCGTACACCACGTCGTTTGAGGTTTCGGCGGCAATGCGGAAGCGCTCCTCGCTCCCGGCCAACGACTTCTCGGCGGCCTCCCTCCGTGCCGCGGCGTTCATCGCCTCGAGCGCGAATGCGATGTCGTTGGCAAGCTCGGAAAGGAGACCGGTCACCTCGGCATCGAAGGCGGAGGCCTCGGCCGCGTAGACCGAGAGCGCGCCGGTGACCTTGCCGCCGGCCGAGAGGGGGAACGAGGCGGAGGAGCGGTAGCCCCGGGCGCGCGCCGCTTCCAGCCAGGGCACATAGTGTTCGTCCGTCTCTAAGTCGTTTGCAACCACGACACGACCCTCGCGGATCGCAATCCCGGTCGGACCGTTTCCCAAGGGCGTGTCGTCGAAGCGTACGGCGATCTCGCCCAGGTACCCGTCCTCGAGGCCGGCCCACGTGGCCGGGACGACCGTGCCAGTGGTCTCGTCGGTGAAGCCGACCCACGCCATCCGGAAGCCGCCGTGCTCGACCACGATGCGGCACGCCTCGGCGAGGAGGCGGTCGCGGTCGCGCTCCCGCACGATCAGCTGGTTGACCTCGGAGATTGTCCGCAGCAGACGGTTGAGCGTGGTGATGCGAGCCTCGGCGTGTTTGCGCTCGGTGATGTCGCGATAGATGGAAAAGAAGACCTCCTCTGCGTGGAACGTCGCTGCCTGCGTGGACACCTCGATCGGGAAAACGGACCCGTCGCGGCGCACGTGCAGCGTCTCGAATTCCAGGCCCTTCCTCCGGGCGGCCGTATCCAACAGACGAGGGACCGTTTCCGGGTCTCCGGGCGACCGGAAGTCTCGGACGTTGCGCCCGATGACCTCCTCGCGCGTGCATCCGTGCATCGCGGCGGCGGCCTCGTTGGCATCGACAATGACTCCGTCCCGATTCACGAACCAGATGCCGTCGCGCGCGTGGTCGCGCAGCAGCGCAAAGCGAGCCTCGCTCTCGCCAAGCTCGCGACGATGGCGCCCAGCCATCGCGCGGTTGGCGCCGAAGCCGAGCCCAGCCACCGCCAGGAGCAGCCCCGCGATGGCGAACGCGCCCTGCCTGATGCTGCGACTGAAGCCGGCCAACGCCTCGTCCTCGTCCACCTTGACGACGAGCCCCCAACCTGTGTTCGGAATCCGCCGTGTGACGCCGAGCGCCCGCACGCCGCGGTAGTCCATGTACTGCGCGAACACTTCCTCACCGCGAACGGCGGATACCGCGGCAAGACGAGAGGTCGCCAAGGGCACCCGAACCGTCAGCGGCGGGGCGGGGTTGTGGCGCAACGGGCTCAGGAACTCGATCTGGTCGCCTGATTGGCGGGCGAGCAGCGACTCGGCCGTGCTGGTGTGGGTTGGCTCGGAGCGCAGCAAGGGGTAGAGCCAGCGGCCGGGGTCCATGGCCAGCAGGACGGCGCCGACGGTCCGATCGGCCACTCGAACTGCAATGGTGATCGCCACCATGGGGACTCCGCTCTCGTGCGCGTGGAAGTCCACTTCCGGGTGGCCCAACGACAGCACCCGCGCAACGCTGGCGCGGCAGGCGGTCTCGAGCGGAGGGCTGCCGGTGCTGGCAGCCATCACCTGCCCGCTCGCGTTGATCACGTACACGCCGCTGTAGCCGTATGCAGCTCGCATGGAGTCGAGGAGCCCCTGGAGGTGGAGTCGCGGCGCCTCTTCCGCGTGGAGTGGGACGGACGCACCATGCCCGGCATCGATGAGGAGAGCAACGGTGGAGTACTCGGACAGAACCTCCGCATCGGCGCGCCGCTCGGCAACCCAGGTGGTGATCGCCGCCTTGCGGTCGTCCGCCATCGCGGACAGGCGGCCGCGCCACACGTCGATCGCCCCGGCCCGCTCGTGCGGCACGTAGATGGCGACGAAGTAGGCGAGCGTGGCCCCCGAGATCGCGGCAAACCCCACCCACGCCGTGGTCCAGCGCCAACTGATCTTCATCGGATGGTTCCCGTCAGTCTGCTTCATAGGCGCTCATCCAGGACGCGGATACGAACGAAGCGCGACGTTTTGACTGCCACAACGGTGCTCAGGTCCGCGGCAAGCACGACGGTGTCGGCTCGGCGGGCCCGGCGGGACCCGAATCGGGTCGGTCTTGAAACATCGCGTCGCTGCGATCGTGTCATGCGCCGTCCTTATCACGCACCGAAACAACAAGGCCCTTCTGCGCCGCTCCATCTGAAAGTTGATGGACAACCCAGTGCCACCTGTACCTCCCGGTGCGGCTTCATGAACACCGGCCCGACCGTGCTCGGAGTGTCGCTACACGCCAAGACCCGACGATTGTTCGACACGATCCCGTCCTCGAAAAGGCCGAGTCGTGCAATTACAAATCGCCAATCCAAAGATATATATCGAGATCCACGTTGTATGCCGGGAGAACTGGACATCGCGCGTAGGGACTTCCCGAGACTCATACCCAGTTTCGTTCATCCGAACGCAGCCCACCACCGGCTGTCATCCTGAGCGAGCGCAGCGAAGGACGACAAAGCCATCCCGCCATCCCCTGGTGTCATCCTGAGCAAGCGCAGCGAGCGAAGAATCTCCCGGGAGCGCACGGACCCGGTCGCTCGCGGGTTCGGGGAGATCCTTCGTCGCCTCGCCTGCGGCGGCCCTCCTCGGGATGACAGAGGGAGCCGGGGAGACTCTCTAAGCAATGACAGGAGCATGGGCGGCCGGCTTGGTTTCCTACTCGGGTTTCGTGAGACTGTGCTCGATCGCGAACCTCACGAGATGCGCCAGGTTCTCGACGCCGAGCTTGCGCATGAGCCGGGACCGGTACGTCTCCACCGTCTTCGGCGACAGATTGATCAGTCGACCGATTTCGGCGCTCGAACGGCCCTCCACGACCAGTTGGAGAACCTGCCGCTCGCGGGCCGAGAGCCGCTCGAGCGGGCTCTTGGCGCCGGCGTCGGCGCGGGCGCGCACGTAGTCCTCGATCACCCCGCCCGCGATCCGTGGGCTCACATAGCGTCTTCCACGGCAGACCTCACGGATCGCCTCCACGACCTCACGTCCCGCCGACTCCTTGACCAGGTAGCCACGGGCGCCGGCGCGGAACGCTTCGAAAACGTACTCGGAGGACGCGTGCATCGAAAGCACGATGATGCGCGGAGGACCGTCGTCGGTCGCGAGGGCCAACGTCGCATCGAGGCCGCTGAGCTCGGGCATCGAGATGTCCATGAGGACGACGTCCGGCTTGAGCCGCTGCGCGAGCTCCACGGCCTCGCGCCCCGTTGCCGCCTCGCCGACGACCTCGAAGTCGCGTTGTGCCGTCAGGATCAGACGCAGGCCTTCCCGCACTACGGCATGGTCGTCGGCGATCAGAAGCCGCACAGTCATCATTTCACCTCGGCACTTCAATGGTAACCCGAGTGCCCGCGCCAAGGGAGGATTCCACCCGTGTGGTCCCTCCGACCGCCTGGGCGCGCTCCCGCATGCTCAGCAAACCCCAGGACGCGCTGATCCCTGATGCGCCGAGAGCATCCATGTCGAACCCTCCTCCGTCGTCCTCAATCACCAACACGACTGCGTCCTTCCCAACGCTGAACCTGGCCGACACGCGCTGGGCACGCGCGTGCATTGCCACGTTGGTCAGCGCCTCCTGGGCAATCCGGAAGACTGCGGTCTCCGTACCCGGGGCGAGCCGCGGCAGAGAGTTCCCTCCCTTGATTTGGAAAGCGACACCGGACCGGAGGGCGAACTGCTGGCCGTACCAGCGCAGGGCAGCGAGCAGGCCGATCTCGTCAAGCAGAGGCGGTCGCAGCTCCGCCATCAGATCACGGACGTCGTGGACCATCTGTTCCACGATCCTGCCGGCATCATCCAGGCGCGACTCCGCCGCGCTCATCGCCTCGGCAGGCAGCCGCGAGCGGACAATGTCCAGATCGAGGGCTATTGCCGCGAGGTTCTGGCCGATTCGGTCGTGCAGCTCGCGAGCGATGCGGGTGCGGAGTTCCTCTCCGATCTTCGAGAGGTACGCAGACAGAGCGCGCACGTTGGCGGCGAGCTCCTCGCGTTCGATCTCCGCCCGTTTCCGTTCCGTGATATCGAGGTGCACGCCCAGGAGACGGAGCGGGCGGCCGTTCGGGTCGCGTGCCGCGACTTTGCCCTTGTCCTGCACCCACACCCAGAGGCCGCCTTTGTGGCGCATACGGTACTCGGCCATGAACATGGGAACCTTGCCCGCGAGGTGGGCCTCGTACGCCGCTTTCGCCGTGGGGAGGTCGTCGGGGTGGATCAGTTTCTCGAACCGCTCGAGCGTCAGGTCGATCTCACCGGGCTCGTAGCCGAGCGTCGCGAAGTAGCGACCGTCGGCGGCACTGCGACCGGCGACGATGTCGCTGTCGTAGCTACCGAGGCCGGCGCCCTCGAGAGCGAGCTCCAGCCGCTCGCCGACCTTTCGCAGGCTCTCTTCCCCCTTCTTGCGCTCGGTGATGTCCGCGAAGACGGTGACGAATGCCCCGCGTCGAGGGGAGCTGACGGAGATGGTGAAGTGCCTGCTCAACGGTGCAAAGAACGTATCGAAGAACTCGTGTTGGCCCGATAGGGCGACGCGTGAGTAGACCTCGAGGAACGGCGCGGGCTCGACGCCATAGGCCTCGCTGCCCAGGCGGCCCTCGATCTGGCTGCGCGACAACCCAGTGTGCCTCTCGAACGCCGGGTTGACGGACACGATGCGATAGTCGACGGGCTCGTTCCGCTCGTCGACGCAGAGTTCGTGGATCGCCACACCCTCGCCCATGCCCTCGAACAGCGTGCGGAAACGCTGCTCGCTCTGCCGCAACGCCCCCTCGGCGCGCCTGCGCTCCGAGACGTTCCGGATCACGGCGACGGTCCAGGTCTGGCCTGCCTCCTCGACCACTCGGGCGCTCACCTCGCCCGAGAACTCCGTGCCGTCCTTGCGCACGTGCAAGGTGTCGAAGACGGCCGTTTGCCGACCGGTGATGTCGGCGAGCCTATCGGCGGCCCCCTCACCAGGACCGAGGGTCTCCAGCTCGGCGACGTTCATCCCTACCATCTCGGAGTGCGAGTGTCCGAACATCTCGCATGCGCGGGCGTTCGCCTCGGCGATGACCCCGTTCCGTGCGATGAAAAGCACGGCATCGCTGCCCTGGTCAAGAAGCGAAGCCACGCGTGCCTCGCTGCGCGCGAGCGCCAGTCTTGCCAGGTGGCGCTGCCGGTGCCATGCGCCATATGCCACTCCCGCGAGCGCGAGGACGAACCCGGTCAGGATCATCACGGGGCCGGCCAGCCCACGCTGGTAGTCCCGCAGCATCTCCGCACGGTCGACCTTGACCATCATCGCCCACGGTGTGCCCTCCAACGACCGGGTGACTGCGAACACCCGTTTGCCCGCGTAGTCGGTGTACTCAGAGAAGACTCGCCTCCCCTGCAGGGCGGCCGCCGCCGCAAAACCGGGAGTGGAAAGGGGACGGCGCAAGGTCAACGGTGCGTCGAGATGGTGGCGCAGGGGACTCAGGTAGAGCGCGTCATCGCCGTCCTTGCGGACCAGCACCGTCTCTCCACTGTCGGACGGAATAGGCTGATGACGCAGGAAGGGGTACAGCCAGTTCTCCGGATCCGAGGTCAGCAGGACGACTGCGACGGGTGCCCCCGCCTGAACGGTGGAGACCGGCGCGGCGAACTGAACGACGACCGCCGCGCCGTCGTGGAGGTGGAAATCGGCCACCGGTCGGCGCGTGACCTGGCAGCGGTGGACCAGATCGAGACAGGCGCGATCGAGTTCGAAGTTCTCGCCGCCGCCGAGGAGGATCCGCCCATCGGGAGCGAGGACGACGGCACTGAGATATTCGTAGTTCCTGGCGACCGATGTGAGGGTCCCGCCCAGTCGGGTCCGCGAGATGTCACCGGTTGACTGCCCTGGAGGCGCGGTCGAAAGGGCAGCCAGCGCGGCCGCTGCGGGGTCGGCGGCGATGACGCGCGCATCACCAAACCGCTCAGCAACCCAGAGCTCGATCGCGGCGCTGCGGGTTTCGGCTATGGCCTCGAGCTGGACGTGGCAGCGCTCCACGGCTTCAAGACGCTCGTGCCGAGCCGCGAGAACAGCAAGAACAACGGCGGCGCCGATCACCGCCAGCGCGGCGAGCAGCCACAGCGACACCCGGGCCCGCCCAAGCTCGTCCTTGAGATCCGCTAAAGCCACGGTCGACACCCCCGACACCAGGCAGCTCGCTTGCCTACGTTGCGACGATTCTGGCACTTCTTGTCAAGAAGTGGAACGGCGAACCGAGTCGCACTTTCATCTTCCGGAGAATCTCCTCGCCCACTGTGTCTTTGTCCAGAGAGTCTCCCGGACGACGCGGCCGGTTTCGCGATAACGAATCGGCAGCATCAGAGGGCGGGAACAAGCTTGTCCCCGCCCTGCCTCACACCCTCTCCCGCGAGCGGGAGAGGGCCGGGGTGAGGGCGACGGTGGCGACGTGCAGAGCCCCCACCTAGCCTCCCCCGCACGCGGGGGAGGGATCGACGCCGGGCCTGGCTACGCCCGTTTCGTCATGGTGCTGAATGTCTCCCGGACCACGCGGCCTGCCTAGTCGACGTTCATGGTCCGGGGTGTGTCTCGGCACCTGAAGGTTGCGAGGCTTGATCGCACCCGTGGAGTCTGTGAAACTGATCAGGTGACGCCACGCCGCGGTCGAGAGGCCACCCGGTCACAGAACATCGAGGCAAGCGACCGGCCGTGAGACCGGGGAAATCCGAGCGTCCGTGAGGAGCACAGCCATGCGAGACCATCGCTTATCCAGCCGCCTCTCTCTGCTCGCGTTCGCGCTGACGGGCGCCGCGTGCGCCGCTGCGATCTGCGGCTGCGCATCGGTCGGCCGCAGTGGGGCGCCGGCGGATGAGCCCCTCGAGGTGATCGACGCCCACGTCCACACGAACTTCGGCAACAAGTTCTTCGACGAGGGCAAGCTCATGGACTCGAAGGAGGAGCTAGCCGCCGAGATGAAGCGGAACCACGTCGTCGGCGCGGTGTCGTTGAACCACGCCGGCGACCCCTGGGTCGATCTCTCCGACCTGAACATCATCAACTGCGCAGGCCTCCCGGCCACCGTGGACGTCGCTAGGCTCGAGGACGGCCTCGCCTCGCGCAGGTACCGCTGCATCAAGATCTACCTTGGGTACGTGCACCAGTACGCGTTCGACCGGAACTACGAGCCCGCCTACGAGCTCGCCGAGAAGTACCACGTGCCGGTCGTGTTCCACACCGGCGACACCGACTCGCAGTGGGCCAAGCTCAAGTACGCCGATCCGCTCACGGTGGACGAGGTGGCTGTGGACCACCCCAAGGTGACTTTCGTCCTCGCACACGCGGGCAATCCGTGGATAGAGTCGGCCGCCGAGGTCGCCTACAAGAACCCCAACGTCTACCTCGACGGCTCGGCGTTCCTGATCGGCGACCTGAAACAGACAGCACCCGAGCAGATCGAGACGTACCTCGTGAAGCCGGTGCGCTGGATCTTCAACTACATCGGCGACCCGACGAAGCTCATGTTCGGCACGGACTGGCCTCTGACCGACATCGGCCCGTACCTCGAGGCGTTCAAGCGGGCCATCCCCCGGGAGCACTGGAAGGCCGTCTTCCACGACAACGCCGCGCGGGTGTACGGCTTCGACAAGCCCGCCCAACCCAAGTAGCCAGGGAGCATCGAGATGACCCTCACGACTGCGCGCCTCGTTCCGGCTGTCCTCCTTTTGGGCTGTGCGTCGGCAACGGCACAGGCCGTCACGCCAGCTTTCCCTGCTGATCACCACCAGCTTACGAAGACGATCTCGTACGCCGACATGGAAGCGTTCCTGGCGAGCGTGGATGGGAAGGGCCCGGTGCACGTCTCTGTCGAGGGAACGACGACGCAGGGCCGATCGGTGTTCTTGGTGCACGCGAGCCGTGGCGGGGCGCCGGCGTTCCGGATCCTGTTCTACGCCCAGCAGCACGGCGACGAGCCCGCCGGCAAGGTCGCCCTCCTCTATATGATCCGCGACATCGCGGCGAAGCCGGAGCTGCTGCCGGCGGACGTGGACCTCTGGATCATGCCGATGATGAACCCGGACGGGGGCGAGGCCGGAACGCGGAGGAACGGGGTCAAGGCCGACCTCAACCGCGACCACATCGTGCTTGAGCAGCCAGAGACGCAGGCGCTCTACCGGGTCGTGCGGCGCGTCCGCCCGCACCTCGCCGTGGACTGCCACGAGTTCACGCGCGACTCCGACGAGCGCAAGACGCGCGGCTGGACCGCCTGGCCGGACGTCACGATGGACGGCGTCAACAACCCGCTGTTCGACCCGGCGGTGATCGTCGCATCCCAGCGCTGGGTGGACGAGTCCGACGCGCCCGAGGCCGCGGCCGGGCACCCGTTCCTGCGCTACACGGTCGGCGGGATGCCGCCCGACGAGGAGCAGCGGCACTCCGCACCCGACATCGACGGCGGGCTCAACGCGGTCGGGATGTACGGCGGCCTCTCGTTCATCATCGAGTCGGCGGTGATGCGCGGCGCGTCCGCGCCGTCGGGTGATCTCGCCCGGCGCGTGGACGCATACCTGGTGCTGTTCTGGCGCTTCGTCAACGGCAACGGCCACCGCCAGGAGGACCTGGCGGCGGTCGAGCACGCTCGGCAGCGGCCGCTGCCGGCGTTCATCCCGACCAACTACCTCTGGGTCAACCCCGGGATGACGGTTACGGAGTTTCCGATCGTCGAGGCCGCGACGGGGCGCGTGTTGAAGGTTCCGACCGCGAACATGATGACCGTGATGGCGGTGAAGTCCGCGGTGCCGACGCCGCTCGCCTATGCGATCGAGCCAAAGGCCGCTGCCGACTTCAAAGTGCTCCTCGAGCGCCACGGCATCCCGTTCGAGGAGCTGACCGCCCCCCGAACGGTGCGGGCCGAGGCCTGCACGTTGCTGCGGATCGAGGATGAGTTCGATGACGTCTACTCGCGCTACGAGGGGCGCCAGATCGTTCGGCGCGAAGAGCCCGCTGCGCACGAACTGCCCGCCGGCTCGCTGTGGGTGCCCCTGGAGGGTGAGGCCGCCGTGCGCGCCGCGCTCGTGCTCGAGCCGGCGGCGATGTACGGGCCGTACCAGTACCCGCGCTTCCGCAAGCTCGTCATACCCGGGGCGCCGCTGCCTGTGCTGCGTATCGTGCACTAGATCTCGAGGCACGCGAGGGAACCATGCGAAAGCTCATCACTACGCTCTGCCTGATCGCCCCGGCGCTGCTGCCATGGGATACGTCCGGCCACGCTGCGAAACCCTCCCTCCCCGTCGTTGACGACTTCATGACCGCCGAGCCTGCCGAGCCGTTGCCCGAGCCGGCCGCGGCCGCGCTTGCAGGGCTCAAGGCCCCGGCGCTCGCTGCGCACATCAGGCTGCTCGCCTCCTCCGCCCTTGAGGGGCGCGGGCTGGCGAGCCGCGGCCTCGATGCGGCCGCAGAGTACGTCGCCACGACGCTCGCTCTCGCGGGGATCCAGCCGCTCGGATCCGGCGGTGCGACGCCGGAAGTACCGAGCTACTTCCAGCGTGTGCCGCTGCGCGAGATCTCAGGGATGACCGGCGCGCTGACTGTCGAGCGCCGCAGTGGCGAGGAGGACCGGAGCCGCTCGTTCCTTTCGGGCGTGGACTGCCTTTTCGCCGAGCAGGCGCCCCAGAGCGTCACGGCGCCGGTGGTGTTCGCGGGGTACGGGATCCGCGAGGAGAAGCTCGGCCGCGACGACTACCGCGGGCTCGACGTCCGAGACAAGATCGTTCTCGCCCTGGCCGGGGTGCCCAGCGGCGAGCCGTGGCAGAGGCCGGAGCTTGTCACCCGCTACGCATCAACCGAGGAGGACGAACGCTGGGAAGCCAAGGTCAACACGGCCCGCGCTCTGGGCGCCGCGGCTCTGCTTGGTGTCGAGGGGGACGATTTCGTCCTCCGCGACCTCGCGAAAGAGCGGTCGGAGGCAAGGTTCTTCGTTGCGCACGACTCCTCGGTGCGGGAGTCGGCGACCCCGCTCGTCCGCGTGTCGGCGGCGGTGGCCGATTCCCTGCTCTCGGCGGTCGGCCTGGACCACGTGTCGGCCTGCGCGGCGCAGCCCCGGGCCTTGCCCGGCACGACCGCGAGCATCCGCGTGAGCGGCACCGAGAAGCTCATCGTGAGCCGCAACGTCGTCGGCGTCATCGCCGGCTCCGACCCGAAACTCCGCGACGAGGCGGTCGTCATCGGCGCCCACATGGACCATCTCGGGCGCGTTGGCGACAAGGTCTATCCGGGCGCGGACGACAATGCGTCGGGCGTTTCGGCGCTGATCGAGATTGCGAAGGCGATGGCGACCCTGCAGGTGAAGCCGAAGCGCACGGTCGTGATCGCGTTCTGGACCGGCGAGGAGGAAGGCGAGCTCGGTTCCGGCCTCTACGTCCGGCACCCCCTCTGGCCGCTCGCCCACACTGCCGCGTATCTCAACCTCGACATGATCGGCCACCCGTGGTCGATGGACGAGATCAGGAAGCTGGTCGCCGACTCCGGCCTGCCCGCCGGCGATGAGTTCCTCGCGAAGGTCAAGGCGGCCGACTTCGTGGAACCCGGCCTCCCGCCGGGTGCGGCGGACCTGGAGGTCGCGCTGAGGCGCGCCGGGCACGCGACCGGCCTCGCGCTTCACTTCGACCGCACCGACGGGACGCACGGCGGCAGCGACTACCGCGAATTCGCGCGGGCCCACGTCCCGTTCATCCGGTTCTTCGGCAACTTCTTCCCCGCCTACCACGAGCCCGGCGACACCTTTGAGTCCCTCGACGCGACCCAGGTGCAGCGCGTTGCGCGCCTCGCCTTCGTCACCGCCTGGCTCCTCGCGGAGCGGTAAGGCCGCTTTTCGTTAGACGCAGCGTTTTCGTTCATCGCGACGAGGCCTGCGCACCTGTCATCGCGAGGAGCCGCGCAGCGGCAGAGCCTGCCCCGAGGAGGAGCGAAGCGACGACGTGGGGGAAGCGATCTCGCCGAAACCGACGAGACTGTCTCGGCCCCTGTGGGGCCTCGCAGTGACAGCTATTCCCCTACGACGGGCGGTGGATCGGTTCCAGCGGTCGGATGGCCCACGACCACCGCCGACGGCTCCCTCAAGCGCCGCGGAAAGAAGCTCCTCCCCTACTCCGTCCTTCCGAGCGACTGCAGCATGAACGCGTACTTCATCGCCGTGAGCCGGTACCTCTCCAGCCGGCCCGATGCGCCGCTGTGGCCCGAGGCCATGTTGGTGATGAGCAGGAGCGGGTTCGAATCGGTCTTCATCAGGCGCAGCTTGGCCACCCACTTGGCCGGGTTCCAGTAGGCGACCTGGGTGTCGTTGAACGCACCGGTGACGAACAACGCCGGGTAGGCTTGAGCCTTGACGTTGTCGTACGGCGAGTACGAGCGCAGATATTCGTAGTCGTCCTTGCGGTTCGGGTCGCCCCACTCCTCGTACTCGACCGTGACCAGCGGCAGGGTGGGGTCGAGGCTGTCGGTGACCACGTCGGTCCACGGGACCTCGGCCAGGATCCCCCTGAAGAGGTCGGGGCGCCAGTTGGCCACGACCGCCATCAGCATGCCGCCGGCCGAGAGACCGTTGGCGAACAACCTGTCCGGGCTCGTGTAGCGCTGCGCGACGAGGTACTCCGCGCAGGCGATGAAGTCCGAGAACGTGTTCTTCTTGTGCTGGAGCTTGCCGTCGTCGTACCAGGCGCGCCCAAGCTCCTGGCCGCCGCGCACGTGGGCGATCGCCACGACGAAGCCTCGGTCGAGCAGGCTGAGACGCTCCGGAAGGAACTCGGGCTTGTAGACGCGGCTGTTGCCGTACGCGCCGTACCCTTGCAGGAGGAGCGGGGCGGAGCCGTCGAGCCGGAGGCCCTTCCGGAAAATGAGCGAGATCGGAACCTGTTTGCCGTCGGCGGTGGGCGCCTCGATGCGGCGCACCTCGTAGCGCGAGGGTTCGTAGCCGCCGCCGACCTCATCACGCTTCAGCAATGTCTTCGCGCCGGTCGCCAGGTCCACGTCGTAGATCGAAGGCGGCACGGTCGGCGAGGAGTAGCGGAAGCGGAAGGTTCGGCTGGCGTATTCGGGGTTCTCGTCGAGGTCGGCTTCGTACGCCGCGTCATCGAACGTCACGGTGCGCTCGCTGCGGTCGCCGAGGGAGACGATCCGGAAGCGCGGTAGCCCCTTGACGCGCTCGGCGAGAACCAGGTACCCGCGGAAGGTGTCGAACTCTTCAAGCAGCACGTCGCTGTGGTACGGCACGGCTTCGGTCCACGCCTCTTTGGCGGTCTTCCCGGCCGACGCCTCCATGAGCCGAAAGTTGGGCGCATCCAGGTTGGTCCGAATCCAGAAGCGGCCCCCGGCGTGCTCGACCCAGTAACGCAGCCCCGGTGTGCGAGCTTGGAATACCTCGAGGGGACCGCTCGGATCGGTCGCCTCGACGTAGCGCCACTCGGACGAGTCCTCGCTCGAGGTTTCCACGAGCACCACCGCCCGCGACTTCGACAGGCGCAGCGAGACTTCGAAGGTCGGATCGCTCTCCTGGTAGACGAGCACGTCGGAGGCCGGGGGCGACCCGAGGACGTGGCGCACGACGCGATACGTGCGCAATGAGACGTCGCGGGTCGTGTAGAAGAACGTCCGGCTGTCGGCCGCCCACGCGATGTCGGCCGCGGTTCCCGGAATTGCGTCCGGGAGCAGCGCGCCAGAGCCGAGGTCACGGATGCGGATGGTGTAGAGCCTGTCGCCACGGGTGTCCACGCCAACGGCGGCCAGACGGTTGTCCGGGCTCACAGCTAGCCCCGAGGTCTTGCACAGCTTCTCGCCGGCCGCGAGGACGTTGACGTCGAGCACCGTCTCCTCGGCGGCCCCGGCCGAGGCCTTCCTGCGGCAGTGGATCGGGTACTCCTTCCCGCGCTCGTACCGAGTCCAATAGAGGTAACCGTTGTCCTCGACGGGAGGCACCGCGTGCTCGGGCTTGACCCGGCCGACCATCTCGGCAAGGAGTTTGGCCTGGAGCGTCTCCGTCGGCTTCATCACGGCCTCGGCGTAAGCGTTCTCGGCCTCGAGGTATGCCCTGACCTTCGGGTCTTCGCGCTCGCGCATCCAGTAGTAGTCGTCAACCCTCGTGTCCCCGTGCATCACGAGGAGCTTCGGGATCCTCGCGGCCACCGGAGGAGTGGGAACCTGCTGCGGCTCGACGGCCCAAACAGCCGGCCC
>Ga0182019_10000556_pt1 | contig 18392 bp, 16 predicted proteins | sample 812E2MmetaG_FD_120483 | JGI IMG/M metagenome (GOLD analysis project Ga0182019, IMG submission 120483) | Permafrost microbial communities from Stordalen Mire, Sweden - 812E2M metaG | ecosystem: Environmental > Terrestrial > Soil > Wetlands > Permafrost | place: Sweden: Stordalen | collected...
CCGCTCGACCAATCTTCCCTCGGCGGGCCCGATCGCCGAGAAGGCTGCTCAATCCGTCCGCCAGGGCTTCCGGGGAGTTGGGCTCGACGATGACGCCGCGACCACCGGAGAGCACCTCGGATGCATACGCGAAGGGCGTGGAGACGACCGGTCGGCCTGCGGCCAGCGCGTACGAAAGCGTGCCGGACACGATCTGGTCGAGGTTGGGATACGGCGTGACGAAGACATCGGCGGCCTGGAGCCACCGGCCCAGCTCTTCCTGGCCGACGAAGCGATCGACGAAGAGGACGTGTCCGCGCAGGCCCAGGTCGTTCACCGCCTTGCGCAGCCGATCTCGATAGGCCTCGCCCTCGCTGCGAATGAGGTTCGGGTGCGTTGCCCCGAGCACCACGTAGAGCGCATCCGGGCGTTCCCTCCGAACGCGGGACATGGCTTCGATCACGTGCTCGTACCCTTTGCCCGGCCCAAGGAGCCCGAAGCTCAGGATCACCGACCGACCCTCGAGCCCGAAGTCGGGCTTGCGCAGGTCCGAGTCGACGAGCGGCAGGTTGGGTACGCCGTGCGGGATCACCCGCGTCCGCGAGCTGTCTGCGCCGTATTCACGCCGCAGCAATCTCGCCGCGGCCTGCGACATGACCACGGCGGCGGCGGTCCGCTCGAGGAGCCGCGTCATGACGTGGCGCTGTGAAGCGCTCGGTTGGCGCAGCACCGTGTGCAGGGTCGCCACGGCCGGTACCCGGATGCGGTCGAGGAAGTCGAGGATGAAGTCGCCGTCCCGGCCACCGAACAGGCCGTACTCGTGCTGAATGGAGACGACCGAGACACCCGACGCGGAGACCTGATCGGCTGCCCGCGAATAGTCCGCGCGATTGTCGCCCTGGAGGAGCCCGGTGACTTCGAGCGGGTACAGGATCCGATCGCCGGGCCAGTGGATGGCCACGATCTCCCGGTTGCCCACGGAACCCGCCAGATCTCGTGTGAATGTGGCGATGCCGCAGCGACGCGGCGGATAGGTTGACAGAAAGGCGAAGCGGGGTTCCATGGCCGGCTCCATCACGCTGGCAAATAGGCGCAGGATCGGCCCCTCGTCCGGGGACCGATCCTGCTTGGTGCCGTCAGAACAAGGGCAGGCGCGCTAGAAGCGTGCTCGCATCAGCGCCAGCCGTACCCGCCACGCCGGGTGCCGAGGCTTCCAACGACGAAGATGACGATGAGGGCCCCGACCACGGCGACGATAACGCTCGTGGTGTTGATGCCGGTCACGTTGGCGATCTTGAGGAGATCGGTGGCAACCCAGCCGCCGACGATGGCGCCCACGATTCCGAGGACGACCATCATCACGAGACCTTCACGGGATCCGGTAATGATGCTGGCGAGGAAGCCGGCGATCGCGCCGACGACGAGCCAGGCAAGGAGTGTCATGTTGGGAATGTCTAGCATGGAAGTTCTTCTTCTTTCTTGGTGAGCGCAAGCCCGACGCCGGTCGGCGAGGGCTGCTGGGGGAGCGACTGGATCAGGCGAGGGCGGGCTCGTGCCGGAAGATGGCGAGGCTCCAGATCACGATCAGCTCGATGATCGTCCAACCCACGAGGGCGACGACTGCGGCGACGTCGAGCACGGAGCCGCCGGAGGAAACGGCGCTGATGCGCAGGATCCCCTGGAACGGCGCGGTGAACAGCCCGCCCACGTTGTTGATGATTGAGACGAGCAAATTGCCAGTTCGGGCGTCGACCAGCAGCAGGACGATCCGCAGGCCGATGACGATCTGGATCAGGCCGAAGACGAGGACGACGATGCGGCGGGTTGTCTCGTTGTTGCTTGGCCGAAAGTCGAGCTGGCGCCTGGTGGTGGTCCGGTTGCTAAGGCCACCGGACTCGGTGGTGGTCGGCGCGTCTGTCGTGACGCTCCGCTGTTCCTGAACTGTCACGGTGGTCTTCTTCCCGACGACGGACGATGAACCTGCATCCGGCTATCAAGCCGGTGGAGCCTTCGATCCGTGGTCGTGATCCGATAGTGGACCTGCGGGGGGCCGCTCCGCGAGGATGAAAACCCCGGCCGAAGTGGCGCCGGAGTTGAGGTGGAGCGCCGCCTGGAATAGGGATCGACGGGCCGGGAGAGCGGCCCGTCGATCAGGCAAGACTCATTCGCAGTCGCACGAGGCGACTCGGGGTTGGCTTAGCTGAAGATGCTCCGGCGTCGGGCCGCGACGACTGCCAGACCGAACCCGCACGAGGCCAGAAGGACCAGCAGCGGCAGCAGCGGTGTCGAGTTGTCGCTCGTCGAGCCCTGGCTGGCTGTGCCGGTGGGCGGTGGTGTTCCGCTGACCGCGTTGTTCGCCAGGCTGGCGGAGCATATGACCAGGGCTCCGCCGCCATTGGCCGAGCCGTTGCACTGGTTGATCGTGACCACGACGGCCGAGGACATCGTGCCGGTCGCGGTGCATGTCAGTTGGACCAGGGTTCCGCCGTTGGCCGAGTCGTTGCACTGCGTGATCGCGGCGCCGGTTGTGTTGGCCGGGATGGGATCGCAGCCGGTCGTGATGCCGCCACCTGAGCGGACGCACTGGTTCACCGTTGCAGCCGTCGCACCCGGGCCGATGCCACCGTAGAAGTTTGATGTGACCGTGACGCTGCAACGGAGCGTGCCGCCACCGCCGCCGATCGAGTTGTTGCACTGATTGACAACGGTCACCGGCGCGGACAGGGTGGTTGTCTTCGTCGTGCAAGCGGCTGTCGGCGCGCCCGCCGCGCCGTGACACTCGTGGATCGTGACTTTTGCGGATCCGCCACTGCCCGTGATGGTGTTGACGATCGTGACCTGGCAAATCAGGCCGAGGCCGGGCGTGTTGTCGACACCGTTGCTACACGTCGTGGTCGCGGCGGCCGTCCCAGCGGACACAGGTGCGGTGGCGATCATGGAAACCGGGGCCAGCAAAGCGAAGGCGATGAGGCCTCGGAATAGGAACCTGAACCTGCCCAAGGAAACTCCTTTTCAAAGGTTGGATCGGGAGTTGCCGGTGGCGCCCCTTCCGCTTATGTCGGGTCGTTGCTCACCGGTGTCCCACCGTGGGTATCAACGCAACGAGAGCTGTGGACCTTCCCATTGGTCATAGCTTCCTTTGTCTAATCCGAACCGTAGGTCCGATTCTTGACCGGCCGCCGGCGTCGCGCGATGATGAAAACCCCGTAGAAATGGATCGATTGCGAGGCGCTGCCGCGCCGGCCCTACGGCTGAGTCGGGTGCAAAGCCAGGTGAATTCGGCGCGGGCGGGACATGATTGCGAAACCGAAGATCGACGCGGGAGCGAAACCCGCCAGTGTGACCAGGCGCGGCGCACCCGCAAGACGGAGCCCGGCACCCAGACCGATCGATGCGGCCGCCAGCAGACGCAGCGCCGAATCGGGCATCGTCTGGAGCCTGGTGACGGCTTTCTCGGCGCCGGATTGCACGCGGCCGAACGCCCCCGGGAGCCGATCGGCGACCTGCTCGGCGCGATCGCGAGCCAGGCCGGCGATATCCGGAACGTGCCCGATGGCGTTGGACACCCCGATACGGGCCTGATCGATGGCAGCTCGCGCGCCCTCGAACGACTCCGGTTCGATGTCCTGGGTTTCCGTCGTGACTTCAATCGTCGTCATGTCAGAACCTCCGCGTCACGCCGACTGTCACGGCGAGAGCCACCACAGCGCTCATGAGTCCCACGAGCAGGCCCGGGGCTTCGTCGTCTCGGCGGCTCGATGTGACTCGCCCTGGCCCTCCAAAGTAGGAGTTGACCGCCGATTTTGCGAGGATGGAGACCCGGCACCCGAGACATCGCCGGGGGTCGGCGGAGACGCTGGCCCCATTTCGTTCGGCTGCCCGCCATACTGTGTGCATAGTGGCGAAAGCGGCGTTCCCTGTGGAATCTCAGCTCGTCGTGATCGGGTCATCGGCGGGCGGCATCGAGGCGCTCTCCCGCGTGGTGGCGAGCCTGCCGGCCGACTTCCCCGCGCCGATCGTGATCGCGCAGCATCTCGACCCCCGCCGCCCCAGCCATTTGCACGAGATCCTCGCTCGTCACGCCACGCTGCCGGTCCGAGTGGTCGAGGAGCGAGAGGCGCTGGAGAACGGCGTGATCTTCGTCGTCCCCTCGAACAGGCTCGTGGAGATCAGCCACGGCGACCTCCGGCTTCACGCGGCCAAGGCCGGCGCGGTCGCACCTTCCATCGACGTGCTCTTCGAGAGCGCCGCCAGTGTCTTCGGCCCGGGGCTCATCGCCGTGATCCTCACGGGCAGCGGTTCCGACGGTTCGGCGGGAGTCTGGCACGTGAAGAAGGCTGGCGGAGCGGTCGTTATCGAGAACCCCGCGACCGCGATGTTCCCCTCGATGCCGAGCTCGATTCCCCCTTCCCTGGTCGACGCGACGGCCGATCTCGACTCGATAGGAGCCATCCTGTGCGATCTCCTGGCCGCCGGTAAACCTCCGGCAGATGGGCCCGATCACGATGAGTTGGGCAGACTTCTCGACCGGATCCACGCGCGAAGCGGCATCGACTTTCGCAGCTACAAGCCGGCCACGATCCTGCGGCGGTTGCGCGGCCGGATGAAGGCCACAGCCCGGCCAACGCTCGCCGCGTACTCGGACTATCTGGAGTCCGATCCCGAGGAGTACGCGAGGCTCATCAACAGCCTCCTGATCAAGGTCACGGAGTTCTTCCGGGACCCGAAGCTTTTCGAGTACCTGGGGGGCCATGTCCTTCCCGAGCTGATCTCGGAGGCCCGGCGCGAGCGGCGAGAGCTCCGCGTCTGGTCGGCTGGCTGCTCGACCGGAGAAGAGGCCTACTCCCTGGCCATCGTTGTCGCCGAAACTCTCGGAAACGATCTCCCGTGGCCGGACGTGCGGATCTTCGCGACGGACATCGATCGCGACGCGATCGCGTTCGCGCGCCGGGGGATCTATCCGCCGGTGGCCCTCAAAGGCTTGCCGGCCGGCGCTCGCGACCGCTACTTCGTGAAATCGGACGGCGGCTACGAGGTCGCCAAGCGACTGCGCTCCATGATGGTCTTCGGCGAGCACGATCTCGGCGAGCGAGCGCCCTTCCCGAGAATCGATCTCATCCTCTGCCGGAACGTGCTGATCTACTTTGCCGCGCCCATGCAGCGGGTCGCCCTCGAGACCTTCGCGTTCTCGTTGCGGCCGGGCGGTCGGCTGGCGCTCGGCACGTCCGAGTCCGTGATGGCCCTGCCGGAGCCGTTCGAGGACGAGGACGCGCGGCTGCGCGTCTTCCGGCGGCTGCCAGGGAGCTACGCGATTCTGCCGATGCGACCGGCGGTGCTCCGCCCGCGTCGGAGCACCGAATCCCAGCTCGATCAGGCCATCCGAGTCACGCACCGCGACGTCCAGCGCCTGGCGGAATCGTCGGCCTCGGCGGAGAGCCTGATCCTCAACCTGACGGTCGGGATCGTCGTCGTCGATCAGCGCTACTACATCCTGCGGATCAATTCCGCGGCCCGCCAGATGCTCGGGATCCACGGCTCGGCATACGACCAGGACTTCGTCCATCTCGCTGAGGTTCTGCCACCCAGTGTGCTCCGAGCCGCCATCGACTCCGCGTTGACGGGCAAGACGACTTCGGCCGTGTTCGAGGTGGAGCCCACGGATGCCGCGAGCGAGACGGCGCATTTCGTGGAGGCCACCGTCCGCCCTTACTGGGTAGAGGATCGAGCCATTGAAGGGGTCGTCGTCGAACTGACGGATGTCACCAGACCGGAGCGGGAGCGGCGCGCCGACATCCGGACGCGGCAGCGACTCGACAAAGCGATTGCCACGAACGGCCGGCTCCTTCGAGCGAACGAGGAGCTGACCGCCCTGGTCGCCGAGCTCCGCGTGGCGAACGAAGCGATGCTCCTGGCCAGCGAGGACGCCCAGGCCACTCGCGAGGAAGTGGAAACCGTCAACGAGGAGTTCCAGGCCACCAACGAGGAGCTCGAAACCCTTAACGAGGAGTTGACCGCGAGCGTCGAGGAGTTGCGGGTCGCGAACGAGGATCTCGCCACACGCACCGAAGAGCTCAGCAACCAGGCGGTCGTGCTAGAGCAACAACGGTTGAGCATCCAGGAGGAGCACGATCGTCTGCGATCGATCCTGGCCAGCCTCGGCGACGCGGTCGTCGCAGTCGACCACGAGGGCCGGATCGTGGCGACCAATGACGCCTACGATCGGCTCTTTGGCGTGGCTGGGGCCGAGATCGAGCCCGAGGACGCGGCCGGCCTGCCGATTCCGCCGGCCGACCGACCGCAGCAACGGGCCGCCCGGGGCGAGAGGTTCCGCATGGAATTCGCGGTGGCCCAGCCCGGGGGGAGTCGGCGCTGGTTCGAGGCAGTCGTCGAACCGCTCACCGCGGGGGACCGGACCTGGGGCGGCGTCCTGGCGATCCGGGACCTCTCCGAGCGCACGATGCGGCTCAGCCTGGAGCGCTTGATGGCCGCGGCGGGTCACGAGCTCAAGACCCCGGTGGCCGCCCTGCACGGGTACCTTCAGCTCGTCGAGCGGCATCTCGACGCCGGGACCTCCGCGCAGGCCCGCACCTATGCCGTCCGGGCACTCGCGCAAACCAGGCAGGTCGGGGAGCTCATCGAGCGCCTCTTCGAGGTAAGCCGCATCCAGGCCGGTCGTCTGGAGCTTGTTACCGCGCCCATCGATCTCGTTGGAGTCGTGCGCAATGCCGTCGAAGTCGCCGAAACGCTGCCGAAGGCGCCGCCGATCCGAGTCTCGCCCGTTCGCGGGCCGATCCTCGTGCGAGCGGATGCCGGTCGCCTGGGGCAGGTCTTCGTCAATCTCCTCGCCAACGCCGTCGAGCACGCGGCGACATCACCGACCATCGACGTGACCGTGCGTCGATCCGGCGCGGTCGCCGTCGTCGAGGTCCGCGACCACGGGCCGGGGATCGCCGGCAACGTGCTGCCGCAGCTGTTCCAGCCGTACACGCAGCTGGGGCACAAACCGTCGGCCGGGCTCGGTCTGGGGCTCTACCTGGCGCGCGAGATCGTGACCGCGCATGGCGGAACGATCGAGGCCGAGTCGACCCTCGGAGAGGGAACGGCGATCGTGGTGCGGCTGCCGCTCGCCAAGAGGAGAGCCCGCGACGATGCCCCGCCGGCGAGAGAGGGACGAACTTGATCCGGCTGGCGATCATCGAGGATCATCCCGCCATCGCGGAGGGGCTCACGGCGCTCCTGCGGGGCGAGCCCGACGTGACCGTGGTCGGGACGGCCGGCGATAGCGACGCGGCCGACCGCCTGATCGCGGCCCAATCGCCCGACATCGTTCTGTGCGACATCCGCCTGTCCGGGACCGTGGACGGGCTGGAGGTGCTCGCCCGGCATACGCCCGGCCCGGCATTCATCATTCTGAGCGCGTACTCCTATCCGAGCTACTACGTCGCCGCCGTCGAGCACGGAGCGAAGGGCTACCTCTCCAAGATGGCGGCGATCGGGCAGATCCTCGCGGCCGTGCGGACGGTCGCCGCGGGTGGCACGGCCTTTCCCGACGACGTCCGCCGATCCGTTCGCACGGCGCTCCGCCCGCCGACCCCGCGTGAGGCCCAGATCCTGGAGCTCGTGACCGAGGGCTTGGGCAACGCCGAGATCGCCGAGCGTCTCTCGCTCCGGTTGAAGACCGTCGAGAGCCAGCTGCGGCGGATGTTCGATCGCTACGACGTGACCAGCCGGACCTCGCTGGTGCGCGTGGCCCAACGGCAGGGCTGGATCGAGGGGGATCGCTAGTCCGCCGCGGACCACGCCACCGCTGCGCCCGAGGCTACCTGGCCGCTTTGAGGGCAGCCAGACGTTCGATCCGGCCATCCGTCGTGATACCATCCCGCTCGCGCCGACATAGCTCAGCGGTAGAGCAGTTGTTTCGTAAGCTGCCGCTGCGCTTCTAGCCGCCTTAGCTCAGTGGTAGAGCAGTGGTTTCGTAAACCACAGGTCCAGGGTTCGAATCCCTGAGGCGGCTCCACTCCCTTCCCTGCGATCGTCCTCTGCGACACCCGGCTGCGCCCGCCGTCGAGGACGCCTATCGCGCTGGCTCCTCATTCGGTCGGCGAAGCGCCCGGATGACATAGGCGACGGCGGCGTCGAAGTCGTCGGGCAGGCATTCGGTGCGCTGCAAGAGATGGGTCAATCCGGGCGACGGCTCGACGAACCAGGCGAACAGGGGAGCCGGTTCCCACGAGCCGCAAAGTCCATCCTTGGTGTCGCGTCCCCAGGCCGCCGATGTCCATTCGGATGCCGCCCAAGTCACCTTTGGCGCAACGGCGCTGGTTGTGGCGGCTTTCTACGGTTTCGGCTGCATCGCGTCGGTACGATCTCGGAGGTCGGGATGTTGACTCGGAGACTGCCACCGCCGGTATCTCGGGCAGACCTGATCGATCTGCTGCTCGATGCAGACGAACTCGCCCGTAGGCTACTCCTCTTCCGGGCTCTATAGACGGGTGCACTCAAGAGGAGCGAGGCCGAGGAAATCGTCGCCCAGGTCATCGGGATCGAGCGCGCGGCGTATCCCCGCTGGGTCAACACGCAGGCGGAGGTCGCCTAGCTCTGCCGCTGGGTTCAACCTGACTCCGCGCCTAGCCGTCATGATGGGTTGTTAGTGATCACAGCGAATTCGCCCGCTGCTCGCTCTCGACCCCCATGTGGGTGACCGTCAGGTAACCGACCAGGATCACGATCAGGACGGTCAAGACCACGCTGATCTCTCCGGTGCCGAGCCCGAGGCCGCTGAGACTGCGTGACTTCCCAGCCCAATCCGCAAACGAGGCGCCGAAAGGCCGGGTAAGGACGTAGGCGATCCAGAAGGCCAGGATCGCGTTGAGCTTGAACAGCCAGTAGGCCAAAGCCGGGAGGGCGAATAGCACTCCGAATATCACCCCCGAGGTGAAGTACCCGAGGCCCATGGTGCTCGCGGTCATGTCGCCGGCGGCGGTGCCCAAAGCGAAGGCGGCCATCACCGTGGCCCAGTAGAACAGCTCGCGGCGAGGGGTGTTGATGCTGTGGATCGAGAGAGTCTTCTCGGTCGTGTACCAGGCCGCGAAGATGACCGCCAGGGAGAGGGCAAAGAACGCAGTGGACACTACGTACGGGATGCCCAACCCGATATGGAGGACGTCGGCGGCCATCGTTCCGAAGACGGCGACCATGGCGACGGCCAGCCAGTAGATCCATGGCACGTATCGCCGCACGAGCAACTGGAGCGCCATGGCGACGGCCAAGCCGATGGCCCCGAGAATGACCGCGATAACCGGATTGATCTGGAAGACAAGGAAGTCCGAGGTCGCCTCGCCCATCGCCGTGGTCAGCACCTTGATCACCCAGAAGAGGAGGGTGATCTCCGGGACCTTCCTCATGGCCGGCGTTATGCGCTGCCAGACCCGCGCCGCGCCACTTCGGCCGCGCAGGTAGGTAGCGGTCAGCAGGGCAGGTCGCGCCAACGCGGCCTCTGTGTCCGGCGGGAGCGGTGGCGTCGGTGGAGTCATCGGTCCTTGAACTTCGGGGCGGGCCCGAGCGGTCCGCGATTGGCGGGCGCTGGGCGCTGGCTCGATACTACCGGCAATAGCCGCTGATCGGGTTAGTCGCAGCGACTCGTCGGCCGGGGGGCGGTAGCGGCCGGACGCCGATCCTCGTAACTGCCACCGCGGCACCTTGACCACGTAATGCGCTATCCCGCCTCGCGCCGGCGCGGTGTATGCGGCTAGGAAGCAACTCGGCGTCAATCGGCGTTGCCGCCCGCGCATACTGTAGAGGCGTCCGATTGCTCGTCAGCAAGAGGTGGACCTTGGCGATGTTCTGCACGCAGTGTGGCGGCGGCTTGGCTGACGGCGCCAGGTTCTGTGTCAGTTGCGGCGCCCCCGTCGGACCGCGGGTGCTACCCGCTCCCGGCGCCTCGGCTCCGCCTCCTTTCGTAGCTCCTGCACCGGCTGCTAGTGCCGCTGAACAGGACGCTACCGGCCAGACGTTCGTGCTCAATGAGAAGCTTATCTCGATGACCGGCGATCTATGGATCGACGATTCGAACGGGAACCACGCCTTCGAGGTGGCCGGCAAGCTCGTGGCACTCCGGCGCTCGCTGCTCCTCAAGGACACCTCGGGGCAGGAGCTCTATGAGATCAACAAGTCGCTCGCGCACGTCCATACGACCTTTGAGGTCAAACAGGGCGACAAGGTCGTGGCGACGATCCAGAAAGCCCTGATGTCGATGTTTGGCGAGCACTTCACGATCACCGCGGCAGACGGCGGGCAGATGAAGGTCACCGGCAACTGGATGGGTCGCGAATTCCATATCCAGAAAGACGGCACAGACGTGATCGTCGCCTCCCGCCAGTTCTTCACCATTCGTGACGCCTACGGCATCCAGGTCTCACCGGGCTACGATGCCCCGCTCGCTTTGGCGATCGTCGTTGCCCTGGAGCAGATCGAGAAGGAAGAGGGACACGAGTCGTCGCCGCTCGGCGGCGTGTTGGGCGGAGGTCTGGGCGGGATCTTCGGTGGCTAGGCTCAAAGGCCGCTAGCGCGACGCACAGGTAGTCTCAACGCCGGTAAACAATTCAGGCTCCGCCCTCTACTAGAGGAGTGTGGACGCCATCTCTGCCACGCCAGAAGCGCTCGACTACTTCGATGCGGCCTATAGCAAGCTGTTCGATGAGCTTTGCGTGCTGTGTCGTGCGCTTGGCGCCCCCGACGAGGCCGAAGACATCGCCCAGGAGGCGTTGTTGTACGGCCGTGCGCATCTTCGAGACCTGCGCGATGAGCGGAACCTGCGGCCCTGGCTGCGACGCATCGCGGCCCGAGGCGCAGCGGCGGCGCGACGGCGCCGGCTCCCCAGCCTGGATGGAATGGAAACGAGCTACGTCCCAGTGGACCCGGAGATGAGGCTCGACTGCTCCGAGGCTGTGGCCCGATTGCCAGAACGTGAAAGGCTCGCGATGGCGCTGGTCTATGGGCTCGGCTATGGGCAGGAGGAAGCGGCCCAGGTGCTCGGTGTCGCTCGGGGCACCGTGGCCGCGAGTCTTTGGAAGGCCCGGCAGAAGCTCGCGCGCGAGCTCGCCCCCGCGACCAGGAAGGAGCTGGAACGATGAAGGCGGTTCGACTCCTGGCCCACCACGTGGACGAGCACAGGCTCTCCGAGGTGGCGGAGGGCGGTGCCGGGGCGATGCTGACGGACGCCGAGCAGCGGCACGTGGCTGCATGCGACCGGTGCAGCCTCCTGTTCGAGGGGCACCGGCGCGCCCTCCATCTCCTGAGCGCGCCATGGCAGCGCGTGGACGTTCCTCGGGTGTCCGTCCCGTTCTGGCGCCGGGACAGGGTAGGGCGGTGGACCGAACTAGCCGCCGCAGCCGCCATCGCGCTGACCCTGGCCGCCACTCTGCTCTACTGGCGCCAGACGGGGCCGCAGACGATCGGTGTCAGCACATCTCCCAGTGCCTCCGCGACCTCAGTTCCGAACGCTTCTAGCTCCCCGCTTCCCACGACGACACCGTTCGTGACAGCAACACCCTGGTCGGGGCTACCGTCCGCCACCACATTGCTCGTGGTGCCCAGCGCGATGCGGACGAACGTCCCGCTGCCAGCCGGTGCCGAGGTCGATACGGCGACTCTGGTAGCGGACAGTGACTGGCTGGTCATGGGCGTCAGCTTCCCGGACGCTCCGACCTCCGAGGCGCTGTATGCCGCCAACCTCCATACGGGTGCGCTGCGCAAGATTCGCGATTCGTCGGCCTTCGATTCGGTCCCGACCGCGATATCGGTCGCCGGCTCACAGGCAGCCTGGGCGGACTCGACCTGCGAGTCGTCGTGGCCCTCACCAATGCCGACCGAACAGGCCCATTCGCTGCCTCAGGTTCGGTGCAGCAGTTGGCGGGTCGTCCTCACCGATCTCGAGACGGGGACCAGCAGAGTTGTGGCCCAGGGCAGCAACCCGGACGCGATCAACGATCCTCAGGACCAGGGCAGCGCGATCCCGATCGTACCCACGGTCGCGCTCGGGGACGATGCGCTCGCCTACACGAGCGGCGACCTCACGCATGGCATCGAGCTCAACCTGCTGACTCTGTCCTCAGGCGCGACGCGCGCGCTGCCGCTCGACGGCCCGCTCGAGGAGATGAGCTGGGCTGGACGGGACCTGGCCTGGGTAGAGGACACGGATCTCCAGGCTGCCGGGACGGGGCCGGGGGGTTACGCCAACCCTTACTACCTCGACTCGCAGCTCATGGTGCTGCCGAACGGCGCGACAGCGGCTCACCCTATCGCTGACGGCGCCTACTTCCTTGACGCCGACACGGGTGAGATCGCCTGGGACGAAGGGGGCTGCGAGATGTGGACGGCGTCGGCCCCCGGCTGGCAGCCCGCGGACACCGGGTACGAGGGCTGCCCCGCGTTCGTCTCGGGCGGTTGGCTCGGCTGGAGCGACGCCTTTCAAAACGCGTCGCTCGCGATCCTGGCGCCCGGGGATTCGGAGCCCCGCGGAGTTCCAGACGGCGTGGCTCTTACGGGAGGCTGGCTCATCCTCGGCTCGCAGCCGGGCCAGCCCACGGGATACCTGGTGGCCCCGACGCAGCTGGGCGTGGTCCGGGTCTCCGACCTGAAGTAGTCGAAGCGCGACTCTTCCTCGGACACGATCAGCGTGACACTCAAGCGATCGTGCAACTGCGGCATCGGCACTACGAGATACGCTGCCACCGTGCCGTCGCCGAGTCCATGCGGCGTTCGCCGGACCCGCGTGACGGACCGTCATGACGACCGCGCGCCCAGATAGGACACTGGCAGCGCGCATACCGCGGCGCCCATCTCATCACAGCTACAACAAGAGGCAACAGCGATGCAGCAACGTCCGTTCGGGGTAGCAGTGCTGGCCATCGCCGCAGCGGTCCTCGGGGCTTTCGCCCTCATCGGGGCCGGAGCCTGGTGGAATGCGTCAGACGCGCTCGTCTGGCTGCCGAGCATTCACGTCGAGCGGTTCATCGCGATGGTCCTGCTCGTGGTCGGGATCGCCGAGGTCGTGTTCGCCTATGGCGCCTGGCGGCTGCGCCCATGGGCCTGGACGCTCGGGGCCATTCTCGAAGTCATCGCCCTCGTGCTGGCGCTGCTCCAGCTTGGCCGGAGCGACTTCGGTCGCCACATCCTCACCATCGTGCTCGCCGCTATCGTGCTCTTGTATCTGGCGACACCGCGGGTGAGAGCAGCGTTCGGGCGCTCGTAAGTTGCGGGCCGCGGACACGGGGATCGACACACAAGCCATATCCCATGGGAGACCGAGATGATCGTCGCTACGACTCCATACCTGGCCGGGTACCGAGTAACAGAGGCCAAGGGCCAGGTCTTCGGCCTGGTCGTGCGCAGCCGCGGCCTGGCAGGCAACATCGCCGCCGCACTGCGCTCACTCTTCGGAGGCGAAATCCACGAGTACACGGAATTGCTCGAAAACACGCGGCGCCAGGCTCTCGAGCGGATGGTCCAGAACGCGACGCTCATGGGCGCCAACGCGGTCCTCTCGATGCGCTTCGACTCGTCCGAGATCGGCAAATCGATGTCCGAGATAGTCGCCTACGGGACCGCAGTCGTCGTTGTGCCGGACGCCAGCGCCAGCGGGACAACGGCCGAGTAGATCCGGCTGGCGGTCTGCGACCCCGGGGGTTCCGAGCGTGCCCGGCTGAGGGCCGCGGTCAGCGCCCGGCGCAGCGCCGCCGTTTCGGGCACCCGACGAGAGCCACGCCCTGGATCAGTGCGTGCTATGCGGCATCCCCGGTCCGGCTCCGCGAAAACCGACCACGCATCGCCGCGAGGTACCAGTGGAGGTAGTGGGGCAGCCACTTGCGCAGGTTGAAGTTGCTCTTGCCGGACGTTCGGTCGCGCCAGGTAGTCGGGACCTCGGCGAGACGGCGATGGGCCCGGGTCGCCTTGACTGAGAGCTCGAGAGCCAGCTCGAAGCCGGCGGTGCTCTCTATCGTCACGGAGTCGAGGAAGCGGCGGCTGTAGAGCTTGAAGTTGTTGGTTGGGTCGTGGATCGGAACTCCGGCCAGCCAGTGGAGGCTGAGACCGGCCGTGCGACTCATCAGGCGCTTCAGTACCGGACCACCGACCTGGCGGCCTCCACTCACGTATCGACTTGCCGCGACGACGTCCGCGCCGTCGCGGGCCAGCTCGACCATGCGGTCCACCAGCTCCGGCTCATCGGAGCCGTCGGCCATGGTGACGAGGATGTAGGGGGCGCGCGCGGCGGCGATGCCTGCCTTCATGGCATTGAGGACGCCGCGACCGAGTTCATTGCGCAAGGGTTTGACCGCGGGGAACTCGGCCGCAAGAGCGCGCGCCACCGGCACCGTCGTATCCGCATCGAAATCGTAAACAACGAGGATTTCGCAGGGCAGATGGATGCACCGGAGCAGCCCTCGGATGACCGGAGCAACCGCCTCGCCCTCGTTGTAGACGGGCAGGACGACGGAGACTTGGGGTAGGCCTTCCAGCGTCACGACTGCGAAACCGCCTCTCCGAGCGCGTCCTCCGCTCCTGCCGCTTCGGTCGCCAGGAGGCCCAGCCGGGCATCCAATGCGATCAACGAGACCGCCCCGGCGCAAGCGATCGGCAGCACTGTCATGGCATGGGCCAGGACGGCGAGGGCGAGCGCCGGAACAGCTGCGACGCCGAGCGCCTGTGCCGTCGTGGCCGCGGCGAGTTCGAACGTTCCAACGTAGCCCGGCGCCGAAGGCAGCGCGGTCCCGAGGACCGTCACGCTGGCGATCAGGAGCGCGGCTGCCGGATCCAACGGCGTGCCCACCGACCGCGCAACCAGCCAGAAGGTCGTCGCATCGAGCATCCAACATGCCGCGCTGATGACAGCTGCAGCGACGATGGCGCGCGAGCGAGCCGGCCGGTCGATCCCTCGCGCGAAATCGTCGAGGCGTACCAGAACCGGCTCGATTCGCGCCGCGCCCGGGACGTGGGCCGCGATCCTGCGTGTCGCGCGGACCAGCGGCCCGGGACCGATCACGACCAGCGCCACCGTGACGGCCGTCCCGGCGATGGCCGCGACGGCCGTAGCCTGCACGATCCAGCTCGGGGCGCGGACGACCACTGCCGCCGCGAAGGCCACCACGGCCAGGGTCGCCGTGTCCACGACTCGCTCGAGCACGACTGAGCCAAATGCCTCGGCCGCGTCCAGGTCTTCGCGGCGCGCAACCAGATAGGCACGGATCGGCTCCCCGAGGCGCGCCGGCAGGACAGTGTTGCCGAGATAGCCGATCAGGAGCACTGGGACGATTCGCTTTAGCGCGATGCCACCGCCGCGGCGCGGCGCGGGCAGCAGCAGACGCCATCGCACCGAACGCAGGGCAACCTGAATCGCGATTACCGCCAGGCAGACGACAAGCGGCGCGGGGTTCGCCCCGGAGAGCACCCTGGCGCAGGCTCCCAGATCGACGGATTGGATCACCAGCCACAGAGCCGCCAGGCTGATCAGGAGCCCGCCGAGGCGCAAGGCGAGCCTGCTCCGCCGCCGGCCGACATTCGATGCCATCGCGCTCAAGGACGCCGTCCGAGAGATGGACGGCACGCGATCTCGACCCGAACACGACCCCCGGCACGCGTATCGCGGTACCCGAACCGGCGGGCGCAGCGGCGATCGTCGTCGCCCACTAGATCCTCCCGGCCTCGAACTCGGCGCGGATCCAGGGAATCACCTCGTCGAGCATCGCATCGAGCGAGGTGGAAGCCTCGAAACCGAGCACGTCTCTCGCCTTCCGGACGTCGGGAACGCGCATCTGCACGTCGTGCGGGAAAGGTGGGTCGGTCACGTACTTGAATGGCCGGTTCCCGTTGATCTTGCGCCAGATTGTCTGGGCCAGATCGAGCACCGTGGTGCTCTGGGGCGTCGAGAGGTTGAAGTCCTCGTTGATCGCCTTTGGACTCTCCATTGCGAGACGGATGCCGTGGGCCAGGTCGCCCCCGTATGTGTAGTGGCGGACCTGATTGCCCTCTCCGAGGAGGTGGAGGGGGTCCTGGCCCTTGAGGACCTTGGCGACGATGTCGGGCACCACATGGCTCATCGCGAGCTTGACGTTGCCGGACATCACATCGGCATCGCGCAGGGCGCGGCGCTCGCCGACGCCAACGCAGTTGAAGGGCCTGAGGATCGTATAGGGCAGCTTGTACTGTTCCCACCCGCCCCTGGCGAAATACTCCGAGGCGAGCTTCTGAAAACCGTAGGTCGAGACCGGCGGTGGGCTCGTGAGCTGAGCTCCCTCTGGGGTCGGAAACACGGCGGCCGACTCGAAGACCATGGACGACGAGATCACGACGATCCGTTCCAGATGGCCGCTTCGGTGGGCTTCGATCGCCCCTCGGAAGGTTGACGCCAGGATGCGCTCGTTCTCGGCGAGGAGGTCGAAAGCGAACTCGTGGAAGTAGCTGATGCCTCCGATCATCGCCGCGGCCGCTACGACCTCGTCGCAGTCCGCCGCGAGCTCCCGCAGGAGGGTTTCGTCCTTCGCGTCACCCTTGACCAGGCGATACCGAGGGTGGTCGTCATAGCTCTTAGCCGTCGGACCGTACTTGCTGAAGTCGTCAAGCCCGACAACCGTGTGGCCCGCCTCGAGCAGCTCCGGCACTAGATAGCCGCAGATGAAGCCGGCGGCCCCGGTGACCAAGATCTTCACGAGTCCTCCGATGCGATAGGCGCTAGAGTCGGATCCCGCCCAGCGCCCCCCATATGTCGACAACCTCGCGCCCATCGAGCTTCGCGTCCCGATAGACGCGATGGGGCACGCCGAGCACCACGATCTCCGCCTCGGCCAAAACCCTGTCCAGAGGCACGAGACGTGGATCGGCGACGTAGGGATCGGTGCACAGCACTCGGGCACCCGACCATATGAGCAACTTCCGCAGCTTGTAGCTGAGCGATGACCGGATATCGTCAGACTCGGCCTTGAAGGCCATGCCAAGCAAGCCGATGGTCCGACCCCGCAGGCTTCCGTACCGCCTTTCCATGGCGCTGACCATATATGCGGGCAAGCCCTCATTGACCTGCATCGCCGCCTGGCCCATCGGGAAATGATCGGTCGTGAAGGCTGCCAGCTGCATCGTGTCCTTGAACAGGCAGGGGCCGGCGGCCAGACCTGGGCCGGGAAGATCCGCGGCCCTCGGGTAGTCTTCACGGACAGCCCGCAACACATTCTGGTAGTCGATACCGGCCTGATGCGAAATCATGAAGAACTGGTTGGCGATGGCGAACTTCATGTATCGCCACGCATTGGTGAGGAGCTTGGCGAGCTCTGCCTCTCTGGTGGACGTCCGAATGGTGCTCGCTCCGATCCTGGCGAACACGCTCGTAGCCCGCACCGCGGCGACGTCGTCGTCGGCGCCGATGATCTGCGGCAAGCTTCCGAGCTCGTCCAATGCTCGGCCCTCGGCGATCCGCTCCGGGCAGTAGGCGACATCAACACGGCATCCGCGTTCCGCCAGGTTGCCGGCGACGTAAGCGGTCGTGCCAGGGTACACAGTGCTGCGCATGACCACGAGGGCGCCGTCCCGAAGATGGGGCCCCATCTGACTGACCGCCCGTTCGAAGACGGTCATCGAGGGCCCCAGGAACTCGTCAACCGGCGTTCCAATCACGACGACCACAACGTCGGATCGACCCAGCATTGCTGCGTCGGAACTGAGCTCGAGCCGGCCAGTGGGCAGGAGTTCGGCGAGCAACTGATCGGCGCCGGCCTCCATGAAGGGCATCTCCCTGGCGATCCGCCCCAGAGTTTGCTCGTTGGTGTCGTACACGCCGACTCGCAAACCCGCTCGCGCGAACACCAGGCTGAGTGGAAGACCCACGTGCCCGCCGCCGCCAAGCACGACGAGATCGAGATCGGTGGCGCTGGCAGAAGATGAACCACGCATATAGGTGTCGCTCCCGTGAGAGTGGACGTTGCCCAGGTCCTGAGGCACCGAGGCCGTGGCGGCATCCCTCACTGCCCGTCACGTACTTCGGCCCTTGGGACGATCCCGACGCCGCACTGGCCCGCTATCACGGGAAGGCCGTTGAGATACCATCCCCGGTCAAAACAGCCAAGCCGAAGAAACCACACCCAGACTTCCCACTTTACGCCCATGCCGTCGGCCAGTGGGCCAAAAGGGTGCGGAACAAGGTCCATTACTTCGGCCCCTGGGCCGATCCCAACGCCGCACTGGCCAAGTGGCTCAAGGAAAAGGACGACCTCCTCGCTGGCCGCGAGCCGCCCGAGGGGGACGGGTTGACCATTCGGGAATTGGCCAACCGTTTCTTGACCAGCAAAAAACGGCTGGTTGATAGCGGGGAACTGTCCCCACGGACCCATTATGACTACGAGCGAACGTGTGCCCGAGTGCTGGAAGAG
>Ga0182019_10000557_pt1 | contig 18389 bp, 21 predicted proteins | sample 812E2MmetaG_FD_120483 | JGI IMG/M metagenome (GOLD analysis project Ga0182019, IMG submission 120483) | Permafrost microbial communities from Stordalen Mire, Sweden - 812E2M metaG | ecosystem: Environmental > Terrestrial > Soil > Wetlands > Permafrost | place: Sweden: Stordalen | collected...
ACATCCGGCAGGCATCGTCAGTACTGAACCGTTTCTCGAAGTCTGCCAACGTCCGGGGATAATCCTCCACCATCTTCGCCGACACTACCGGTAGGGCTCAGTGGAGTCAAGTGCATACCCCTACTTTGGATTGGGTTGTCTGTGTTAGGATCTCATCAGAGGCCTCCCCTACTTTGGATTGGGTTGTCTGTGTTAGGATCTCATCAGAGGCCTATGAATTGAAGGCTTGTCCTCAATACCGATGGCCAAAGAGATGGCTCGGTCTTGCCGCCTCAGGTCTTCTTGTCTTTTCTGCCGCAACACCAGGCGCTGTCGCCGCCTCGCGGAAAGCCCCGCTCAGGGTCGAGAGTGTTCCCTCGGGCGCCCTGGTGTCGGTCCGGCTTTCGGCCCAGGCTGAACCCGGCGAAGTCCGGCAGGTGAGCGGGACGACGCCGTTGGAGAAGGTCCTCGATTTCGGCAAGGCCGGGCGGTTGTGGCTCGAAGTGGAGAAGCGCGGCTATGCGCCGAGCAGCGTCGAGGTCACGCCGGACACCAAGACGATCACCTTGCCGCTCGAGCGGATCGGTACCAAGGACGGACGTGAGGCCGGCAAGGCCGCCGCCCCGCCGCTCCGAAAAGTGCTGTTAGTCGGGCCAGAGGTGCGTGTGACGCTCCGCCGTTTCGCCAAGGAGGAGGTGTCGGCCGACCAAGGGTCTCGGCTGGGGAGCACTCTCGCAGATGCCGTCCGCGCGTGCTACTCGGGCCGCGCGGATGTGGAGCTTCTCCCAGTCGCGCAGGACGGCGAGGAGGAGTCGACCCAGAAGGCTCTGTGGCGGGATACGCGGACGTCCATGGAACTCATCGATCCCGTCCGGTTGCCGTACCTCTCCGAGGCGCCCCGCCTGGAGACGAGAAGCGGCCGGGACGCCGCTCGCAAGCTCGGAGAGCGCTTCGGCGCCGACGCAATTCTGGTGGTGTCAGGCAGACAGACCGTCGAAACGGGTGGGATGAAGGTGGGCAAAGTGGCCCTGTTCGCCGCCGGCTCGGCTGCGAGCTACGCGGCGGCGTACAGCGCGGCGATGGCGCGGGGCGACTCCCTCTTCGTCTACCCCGTGTACCTTCCTGCCTTTTCCCAGGGACTCCTGCTGCAGGCTGCGTTGGTGCGTTGCGGCGACGGCGAGGTCCTTTGGATCAACAGGGGTGTGTGGTCGCCCGTGAGCCCCGACGATTCAGCGGAGGCGGCGCGGGTGATGAAGGAGCTTTTCTCCAGTCTGCAGTAGCGGGCCGGGAAACCGTCGAACGACGAGAGGAGGAAACAGGATGAAGAAACGAATACTGGTCGGAACGTTGCTGGTCTTGACCGTCATGACCGCCGCGGCATTCACGCTGAAGATGCCTCCGCCGCCCCTGATCGAATTGAAGGGGGCCACGCCGTGGGCCTTCGCTGCGGGACTCTTCCTTCCCAAGGAGGCGCAGGAGTACACCTACGCCTTGAAGACCAGCCCCTTCGACAAAATGACCTACCCGCTTGGAGAGCAGACCGTTGGTCTGTTTGAGAAGAACCTCCCTGCCGTCTTCAAGTCCGTAGTCCGGGCGGAATCTCCCAAGCCGGCACAAGGGGTCGACCTGGTCGTCGAGCCCTCTATCGTGAAATTCGAGGCGGTCGTTCCCCATCCAGCATACAACCCGTACACGGCGACGATCGTCCTTCGAGTGAACGTATACGACCGCGAGGGGAACAAGATCTTCACTCAAACGGCAACCGGTAACGGTCAGTCGGGCAAGGGGATGGCCTCAGGGTTCAAGGCCCAGAGCCTCGCGGCGGAGGCTGCCCAGCTTGCCATGGCGGACGCCGCGAAGCAGATCCTGGAGGCCTTGCTCGCCGCACCGGAAATCAAAGACTACAAGTAGTTCGCGGGAGGCGAAGGCTGTCCGTACTCGGATTCTCGGGAGGGCGCTCTCGGCCCTCCCTTCGCGTTGACTCCTCCCGTGGCCGGCTTCTGCGAAGCGGCGCCACAGCAAAGGCCTGCCGGGCAGGGCTTCGGGGGTTCCGCGCTTGCCCACGGCCTCGCACACAGAAGAAGCACCAGCCTCCCGGCCCGTCAGACCCTATCCGGAACCATCCAGGGACCTTGACTCCGCCTCTCATGGAGCTACCCTAGGCTGAGGTCGGAAAGGAACATCCTGTCCATCCGGCGCACCGGGAGAATGGGCGCACTGCTAAACTCGGTATCAGATGGGACTCGTAGGAAGGAGAACTCGATGAGAACGAAAGTGGGCCTATGGATTGACCACAGGAAGGCCATCGTTGTGACTGTTACGGACAAAGGGGACGAGACAAGACTCCTCATATCGGCGGTTGAAAAACAGCTTCGCCGGTCCGGTGATTCACCCCTCAAGGGGCGCTATGAACGACAGCAAGTCGTGGCAGATGATAGCCAACAGAAAGGTTTCACGGGACATCTCAACTCCTATTACGATGCGGTCATTGCGTCCATCGGTGGTGCGGAGTCGATTCTGATCTTTGGTCCTGGTGAAGCAAAGGGGGAACTGAAGAAACGTCTCCAGCGAAAGGGCCTTGGCGGACGCATCGCAGTTCTTGAAACAGTCGACAAGATGACGGACCGCCAGATTTCGGCGAAGGTTCGCCAGCACTTTGCAGAATAGCGTTCACCAGCTGGATCGGGACCTGAACCACCCGGCCTCGCACCCTAGCCGACCGTTCTTGTTCCGCTTCGGTCTGCCGCTCCCACAGCTTCGGCGCCGACCCCACATGATTATTGCCGATTCGAACGGCGGGGGTTGTGGAAACAGATTTTCCGCCAGGACGTCGAGCAAGATGTGCGTCATGTTCCTCAGGCTGGCCGCCGCGAGCCGTGTGGTGTCGTTCTGGGCCTTCATGTACTGCCCGATGGTTCCAAGCTGATGCAGTGGGAGGTGATGTGGGTCAGGAGTCCCAGCCGAAGAACAGGATGACGACCCCGACGGTATCGATGAGGCCGTGCGCCAGGATGCAGGCCCACAGGTTGCGGCCCGACAGGAGGTACGCCGCTCCCAGGATCAACCCGGCAACTCCCGAGTCCACGATCCCGGACGGCCCCTTGTAGTAGTGCCCGAATCCGAAGAGCACCGAGGCGAGGACCATGGCGCCCCAGTAGGCCGCCGTCGACCGCCTGCCGAGGTCCGCGGCCCGCCCGAGGAGGTAGCCTCGATACGAGATCTCCTCGCCGAACGCCGCGAACGTCCAGACAAGAAGCAGTGCCAGGATGGCCGACTTGGGGTTCCCGGTGATCCCCGCAGCCATCGCGGGGAGCGCCGCCGGCGGCCAGAACCGGCTGGTAAGAGGGTCGATGACGAACTCGCCCAGGGCGAGTCGCAAAACCGCCGCCGCCAGCGCGATCAGGACGATGCGAACCCACGATGCAGGCCGTTTGAACCCCATCGCGGACCAACCCCCCTCCCGTAGTCGAAACGACAACAGGCCGAGCACGAACAGGATGGGGACTTCGTTGGGGACAACGCGGAAGACGTTGTGCCCGATCACGATGCCCGCGCCGATCAGCAGCTCGAGGGCGCTCACGAGACGGGACTCTCTCCAGCGTCCGTGCGAGTGTTGATCCGGCACCGTCTGCGAGGCAGCCATCGTCGCGGTCGTCTACGAATCGGCGCGATACTGAGTTTCTCACCCGTGGCGACCGAGCGGGCGCCGGGAGGAGATCGGTGATCCCGTAGTCGACTCAGGTCTTAAGTTTGCGACCCAGGGTGGCCTCGACCTTCTCGATCTTGGCGGTGAGGCGCCCGGAGGCGCCGCGCCGCCAGTCACCCTTGAATGAGATGCTGATCCGCTCGCAATCCCCGGCCATGTGTTCGAAGCAGGCCTTTGCCACAGCCATGACCTCGTCCCACTCGCCCTCGACGCAGGTGCCCATCGGACCTAGGCGGTATGGAACCCCCGACTGGTCAATGATGTCGAGTGAGCGGGAGACCCAGGGAGAGACGCTCGGTCCTTTGTCGAGAGGTGTCAGGGAAAACTCGGCCAGAAGCACGGTGGACCTCCAAACCCGCGATCGGCTTGCGTTCGGCGGTAGGCGCAGGCCGATTCGCACAGCGTTTTCAAGTATTTGCATCGCGACGGGACATTGCCTTGACATAGGCGAAACGGCTGTGGCACGATCATAAGCTGCTGAAAGGCCAGCCGCGACGGGTGTGCCGGCTCGATGTGATCGCGTTCTTGAAGGAGGGATGAAGCGTGGCTGAGAAACGACACAGCACCATCATCATCGTTCCTCACGCTCACGGCAAGGTCTTCAAGATCCAGCTTTCGCGCATGCTGCTCAGGACCTTGGCTTTCCTTGGAGTAGGGGTCGCGGTACTCTCCGTCGTCTCGATCGTGGCGTCGGGCAACTTCCTCCGGCAACGCGCCCTTTTCCGCACCCTCCAGAGCGAGAACAAGCAGCTCAAGAACAACAACCAGCACCTGTCGCAGACCCTGACCCAGGTCCAGGCGAGGCTGACGCAGTTCGAGCAGCGCACGAAGGCTCTCGCGATCGCGGCCGGTGTGGCCAACCTGTTCTCCGACGCCAGCGGCGACACCCGCGGTGGGGTCGGCAGCGGCGGCCCGTTGAGCAAAATGGCGGCCGAGCCCGAGGCGCTCGTGCAACGGCAGGAGCAGCTCGATCAGCAGTTGGCCAAGGTTGAGAAACGCCTCTCCGACCAGGCTCTCGTCATCTCGCACACGCCGGTGGTGGCCCCTGTTGTTGGCGTCATCACGGACGGGTTCGGGCCCCGCATCGATCCGGTGACCCATCAGCCCGCATTCCACGACGGACTTGACATCTCGGTGGCGTTTGGCACTGTGGTCTCGGCCCCCGCGGATGGCGTCGTCACGTATGCCGACCGGGACAGCGGGTACGGCAAGCTCCTCAAGATCAACCATGGTTACGGCTACACGACGATCTATGGGCACCTGGATCGGTTCCTCGTCAAGGAGGGCAGCCGTGTAACCCGCGGCCAGCCGATCGGCAAGGTGGGAATGTCCGGACGCACGACGGGTCCACATCTCCACTATGAGGTTTGGAAAGACGGTGAGAAGCAGAACCCGCTCTACTACATCCTCGACGCCTACTGACCGAAGCAGCTGACGAGCACGAGATGGCCTCCCAGCAGGAGCCGACGGTAGGTGTGCGCCTGTGGCCGCAGATCTACGCGATCGCACGGCTGCGCTCCGTCCCGGTCCCTTTTCCCTCGCTGCCGCCCGAGGGCGCTCCGGCCGCGCTGATCGTGGGCCACGATGAGGTGAGCCTTCTGGCGCCCGAAGAGCTGGTGCGGAGATACGAAGCGATCGCCGATGACGTGTCGAGGGGGTGGCGAGCGCTGACCCTCGAGGCCGTCTTTCCGCCCGGTACGGTGGGTCTGCTCGCGGTGGCGGGACGCGCGCTCGCCGACGTCGGCGTGCCGGTCATGGTGTTCTCCAGCCACGACACGGACCATCTCCTGGTACCGGCAGATACGCTCGGCCGAGCGCTGGCCGCGCTCAACCAGGCCCGTCTCGGGCGCTTCCTCGCGCCGGTCTAGCCGTCGTTCAAGAACCTTACGGGACGCCTGAACGTATTTCTGGGTGTCGGATCTGGAGGCTTGTCATGACGGCGAAACGAAAGCGCTGGTTGGCGGCGGTGGCAGTCGCCGTCGTGGTTGTCGGAACGACGGTGGCGTTGGCCTCACGGGCAAAGAGTGCGGCCCCGGGGAAGGACGACACACCCGTGACCAAGGCGGCGATCACCGACGTGCAGGTCGAGGTGCTCGAGGTGGGCACGGTGCAGCCTGAGGTGAAAGTGGACGTCAAGTCGGCGCTCTCCGGCAAGGTGGTCGAGCTTCCGATCCGCGAGGGCGATGTGGTCAGGAAGGGTCAGCTCCTCGCCGCCATCGAACCCGACGTCAACCAGGCGCAGACGCTCGCCGGTGTCCGCAGGAGCGTGAACCAGGCCGAGATCGACTTCGCGGACGCCGAGAAGGACTACCGGGCTAAGCAGGAGCTTCTCAGAGACGGCCTGATCTCGGTCGAGGTCCACCGCTCGTCGGAAACCAAGTACATGTCCGCCAAGGAAGTCCTTGACGCGGCGCGGGAGAAGGCCGCGATCATGACCTCCTCGGGCGTTCCCGTCACCACGAGTGCAAATCAGCAGATCAACATCACGGCGCCGATGGACGGCGTCGTGATCACCCGGCCGGTTGAACTCGGCGAAGCCGTGACCGGAGCCGGGTCCTTCAACGCGGGCACGGTGATCGCGACCGTGGCCGACCTTGGCACGATGCTCGTGAAGGCGGGCGTCAACGAGGTCGACATCGGCAAGGTCCGCCTCGGCGCCCCCGTCACCGTCACCCTCGACGCCTACCCCAAGGTCCGCTTCCCCGCCAAGGTCTCGCGCATCGCTCCGGCGGCGCGGCTGGACAACCAGGTGAAGGTGTTCGACGTGGAGGTCTCGCTTGACTCCCAGGGCAAGGAGCTGCGCACCGGCATGACCGCCAACGTCTCAATCAAGGGCGAGAAGGCGGCCAAGGTGCTCTCGGTGCCCGTGGAGTCGGTGTTCCACCGCGAGGACGGCGAAATCGTGTACCTCAAGAGGACAGCGCCGCTTTCCAGTGACGGCAAGGCGGCCGCCCCGAAGGCGACGCCGGACCCGCGGGAGGCGTGGAAGCAGAAGTTCGAGGAGCGCAAGGTCGAAAGCGGCATCGCGTCGCTCGCCCAGGTCCAGATCATCTCGGGTCTGGTCGTTGGCGACGAGGTCGCACTCGAGGATCCCACCAGGCCGAAGAAGAAGGAGGACCGGCCGTGAGCGATCCGCTCCTCAACCTGTCCGGCGTGTGGAAAACGTACGACGCCGGCGACCTCGCGGTGCACGCTCTGCGCGGCGTGGACCTCGTGGTCGGGCGCGGCGAGTACCTCGCGATAATGGGGCCGTCGGGGTCGGGCAAGTCCACGCTCATGCACATCCTCGGCTGCCTGGACACGCCGACAAAGGGCAGTTACCTCTTGGCCGGCGAGCAGGTCGCAAATCTCTCTCGCGGGCGCCTGGCCGAGCTCCGCAACAAGTTCATCGGGTTCGTCTTCCAGTCTTTCAACCTGCTCCCGCGGGCGAGCGTGCTGCGCAACGTCGAGCTGCCGCTGCTGTACGGCGGCCTCGGCCGCGATGAGCGACTCGTTCGGGCGAGAGAGATCCTCACCCGCGTCGGCCTCGGGGACCGCGGCCACAGCCGCCCGAACCAGCTCTCAGGCGGGCAGCGCCAGCGGGCGGCGATCGCGCGCGCCCTAGTGACCGAGCCTGCCCTCCTGCTGGCCGACGAGCCCACCGGAAACCTCGACCAGACCACGGGCGCCGAGGTGATGCAGCTGTTCGACGAGCTGAACCGGGCCGGCCAGACCGTGATCCTGGTGACGCATGACCCGGCTGTCGCGGCGCACGCGAGGCGGATCGTGCGCATCGTCGACGGCCTAGTCGAACAAGGCGAGGAGGCGGCTGCGTGAACCTGCTCTCGGCGGTGGCCGACGGTTTCGTCGAGGTGCGCGCCCACGCCGGGCGGACAGTCCTGCAGACGCTCGGCGTCGTGCTCGGCGTCGCCTCGGTCGTGAGCTCGATGGGGCTGTTCGCCGGCGGCCGTGCCCAGAGCTTGAAGTACTACTCGCAGTCGGGCGGCGTCCTCAAGGTCACGGTCTTCCCCAAAGACGTCCGGACGGTCACCACGACCGCCCGCGAGCGCGCCAGCCGCGGCCTGACAATCGACGACATGGACGCAATCAAAGCCAGCGTGAAGGGCTTCGACCTCATCGAGCCGGTGATGACCCGGGAGCTTCAGATTCGCACCGCGACCCTGACGCGCGCATACGAAGTGACCGGAGTGGGGCCGACGTACGGTGAGCTGCAGGAGCTCCTCTTGGACAGCGGTCGGTTCATCAACGAGAACGATGTGGCTACCCGCGAGGCCGTGTGCGTGCTGGGCGCCAACCGCGCAAGCGATTTCTTCGGCACCCTTGACCCGGTCGGTCAGAGGATCCGGCTCGGCGACCACCTCTATACCGTGGTCGGCAGGCTCACATATCGTGAGTTCTACTGGAACAAGCAGGAGAACTACAACTCCCTCGACTGGATGAACGACTTCATCATCGTCCCCGTCACGACCTTGCAGGGGCGCGAACTCGGCGCCGGGGAGAGGAAGATCGGCAACATTGCCCTCCGCCTCGTGGACCGCCCGACGGCGGACACGGCGCTGCCGGCCTTGCGCCGGATCCTCCTGCGGCGGCACGGCGTGGAGGACTTTCAGGTGTACGCCCGCTACGAGCGGATGAAGGAAATGGACCAGCAAGCCCAGGTCTACGACCTCACCTTCAAGGCGGTCGGCCTCATCTCGCTCATCGTGGGCGGGATCGTCGTGGCCAACATCCTCATGGCGTCGTTCCGCGAGCGCGTTTGCGAGATAGGCGTTCGCAAGGCCGTGGGCGCCAAGGGATGGCACATCGCCGTCCAGTTCCTGGTCGAGAGCGTCGTGGTGAGCGGCATCGGCGGAACGCTCGGGCTCGCCCTCGGCGTCGGTTTCGTGCACATCATCGCGTGGCTTCTCGATCAGTACGCCGTGCTCACGCCCGGGATGATCGCAGCGGCGGTCTCCTGTGCCTGCGGCGTCGGCGTTGTGTCCGGCTTCATCCCGGCGATCATCGCCGCCCGCCTCGACCCGGTCGTGGCGCTGCGGTATGAGTGAGGGAGCCCGAGGAATGCCGGAGCCTGCCCCCGCCGCCCCAGGTCGAAAAGGCTCCCCGCACAGCCGCCCGCGCCTCGCGTTCGGCGAGGCGCTGCGAACGAGCCGCTCGGAGATCGCGGGTCACTGGCTGCGCTCCCTGCTCACGCTCGTCGGTGTGTTCCTGGGCTCGCTCGCGGTGGTGATCATGGTGTCGTTCGCTGAAGCGCTCAAGGTCATGGTGTGGCAGGGGATCAAGAGCCTCGGCTACAACGGCGTCATGTTCATCTCCGAGCGCACGCCCCAGCTGCCGTTCGAGCGCAAGAAGATCACCGAGTCTCGCGGCCTTGGTGTGCGCGACATCCGGGCACTCGGCGAATGGAGCACGAGCTACGAAGGCGTTGCCGCAATGAACCTCACGCAGACCGTGGTGCGCGCCCTCGGTCAGGAGCAGCGGGTGTGGGTGTTCGGCGTCAACCCGGCGTACGCGACGGTCCGCAACCGCACCGTCTCCGCCGGCCGGTGGATCGACGCCGGCGACGAGCTCGAGCACCGCAAGGTGGCGATCGTCGGGCACGATCTCGCGACAACGCTGTTCGGCACCGACAACCCGGTCGGGAAGCAGATCCGGATCGGGGACCAGGTGATGCACGTTATCGGCGTTGGCGAGCAGCTCGGCAACACGTTCGCGAACGACGGAGGCGACTCCTGGACGCAGCGTGAAATGGAGGGTGTGGTCATCCCGCTCGAGACGTTCCGGGCGTACATTCGGGGCGGGGAGCGGATCGGGGTGATCATGATCAAGACGCCCGAGACGGAGAACCTGGGCGCCGTGCGCGACGAGACCGAGCGGCTGATGAGGCGCGCCCATCACGGGGTCGGCGACTTTGAGGTCGAAAACGTCGCCTCCGAGATCCTGCGCGCCGAGGCGCAGATCAAAGAGGTCTTGCGCAGCTGGACGGTGATCCTCACGTCGCTCGCGGCGATCTCGCTGCTCGTCGGCGGCGTCGGCATCTACTCCGTGATGAAGATCTCCCTCACCGAGCGGCTGTACGAGATTGGCCTTCGCAAGGCGATCGGCGCCGGCGACAACACGATCCTGCTCCAGTTCCTCATCGAGTCGAGCACTCTCTCCGCGCTCGGAGGGTTGTTGGGCTGCGGGGTCGGGGCGCTTCTTTGCCGCGCCCTCGCGGGTTTCTTCCCGACCGGGCTGCCGGTCTCGCCGCTGGGACTGGCACTCGGGGTCGGTTTCGCGATCGCGGTCGGGCTGTTCGCCGGGATCTTCCCGTCGTTGAGCGCCTCGCGCCTCACGCCGGTCGAAGCCCTGCGCGGCTAGACAGGCGCCGCCGGCGTGGGACCTCTGGCTGCGTTGCGCTCGCCGTCGCGCATCCTCATGTAGCCTCCGGCTACACTCCGGTGCGGCCGGCTCGCGCGCCTTGCGATAGGCCCAACGGCGGCGGTGCGGCTACCCGCATTCCACCGTGGCCCTGCCCTACCCGTCTCTTCGGACCACTGACCACTGACCACGGTCTTACGGGCGGCGCAGGACGAGCACGCGCTCGATGCCGGCATGGTCCAGGCCGCGATGGACCTCGGTCAAACCGCTCGCCGCGACGCCCGCCTGCAACCCCGCCCGCTGCCGCGGCCCCATCTCGAGCAACGCATGCCCGCCGGGCGCCAGCAGACGCGGCAGATCTGCGAGGAACGTGCGCAGGAGATCGGCGCCGTCCTCACCTCCGGCCAACGCCACGTGAGGCTCGTAGGCCCGGATCTCCACGGACAGCTCGGGGATCTCCCCCGCAGGGACGTAAGGGAGGTTCGCGACCACAAGGTCGAACGGGCCGCGAATGTGGGTTGCGAGATTCCCCGCGGCGAACCTCACGCGCGCGCCGAGCGCTCGGGCGTTCCGGCTGGCGACCGCGACCGCTTCCGGGGATACGTCCGTCGCAGTGACTGTCGCACCAGAGAGTTCGAGGGCGAGGGTCACCGCGAGGCAGCCGGAACCTGTACCGACGTCGAGAACCCGTGGGCGATCCGGCTCCGGCACGGTGAGAGCGCACTCCACGATCAACTCCGTTTCGGGCCGGGGGATCAGCACGGCCGGCGTGACCGTGAACACCCGGCCCCAGAACGGGCAGGACCCCACTATGTAGTGCGCAGGCTCTCCATCGGCGCGGCGGCGGAGCCATCCGCGGAAGATGGCCTCAACGTGCGCGGGGACCGCCTCGTCGTGGTGCGCGAGAATCCAGGTTTCCGAGCGCCCAAGGGCTTGGGCGAGCAGCCAGCGCAACTCGCGGGTGGGATTGGGGAGTCCCTCGCGGGGGGCCAGCGCCGCAGCGCCTTCCGCGTGAAGGTCGCCGACGGTCATTGCCGGACCTTGCGCGCGGCGCGGCTCACAATGAGGCGCGCGGCCAGGGTTCCCGCGACGACACCCGCGCCGATGCTGAGGAGCACCGAGGCGCCGACCGTGCGGGTGGCAAGCGCGACCGCGGCGATGGCCGTCCCGGCGAACACCGTTGCGGGCATGAGCGCAGCGACGGGCGGGACGGGGCGGAAGTTTCGGGCGTAGAACACCAGCGCGGTGCCCCAGAACAAGCCGCCCCACCAGCCGAGGCCGAAGCCGACTGCTGCCTGTACGAACCAGCGGACCGCCGGCTCCTCGCTCGGCATTAGCCGGATCGGAGGCATCCCGAACGCCACGGCCGTACCGGCCAGCGCCATCACGAGAGCAGCGCCGAAGGCGAACCTCGCCTCCGCGAGCATTCTCGGGCGGTGGAAGAAAAGACGCCACCCTGTGGGGAGAGGTGTGGGGGTTGAGCCTGGTTGCCGTGGCTGGGCGCCCGTCACGCTCCGACGATCCTCGCGGGCGCTCATCCGGCGGAGGCCAGTTCGCGTTCGAGCCGCTCGGCTTGAAGGTGGGCAATTAGCGGATCGAGCAGGAGGTCGAGCTCGCCGTCGAGGATCTCAGCGAGGCGGTGGCTGGTGAGCCCGGCGCGGTGGTCGGTCACCCGAGACTGTGGGAAGTTGTAGGTGCGGATCTTCTCCGAGCGGTCGCCGCTGCCGACCATCGAGCGGCGTTCGGCGGCGAGTTGGGCCTGCTGCTCCTGTTGGGCGATCTCATAGAGGCGGGCCTTCAGGATGCGCATGGCTTTGAGGCGGTTCTGTTGCTGGCTGCGTTCGTCCTGGCACTGGACGACGATCCCGGTCGGCAGGTGGGTGATGCGGATGGCGGAGTAGGTAGTGTTGACAGACTGTCCACCGGGACCTGAGGAGCAGAACGTGTCGATGCGGAGGTCCTTGAGGTCGACCTGGACCTCGACTTCCTCGGCCTCTGGCAGCACCGCCACGGTCGCTGCGGAGGTGTGGATGCGGCCCGACGCCTCGGTGGCGGGGACGCGCTGCACGCGGTGCACCCCCGACTCGTACTTGAGCCTGGAGTAAGCGCCGTCGCCCTCGACCAGCGCAACCGCCTCCCTGATACCACCCATCCCGGCCTCGGAAAGATCGGTGACCGTGACGCGCCATCGCCGTCCCTCGGCGTACCGGGTATACATACGCAGCAACTCGGCCGCGAACAGAGCAGCTTCCTCGCCGCCGGTGCCCGCCCGCACTTCGAGTACAACGTTTCGAGTGTCGTTGGGATCTGGGGGCAGCAGGAGGAGCTTGAGTGCGCGCTCCCGTTCGGCCAGCTCGCCGGCCAGGCGCTTCACCTCGTCCTCGGCCATCGCCCTGAGCTCGGGGTCGCTCTCGCCGGCGACCAGCTCGCGGGCGCCACGCTCCTCGTTAAGGAGCTTCTTGTACGCCTGGTACGCCGCGACCACGGGATCGATCTCGGCCAGCTTCTTGGAAACCTCGAGCAGGCGTTTGCGATCGGTGAGCACCTCGGGGCTCGCCTGCTCGTTTTTCAGGTCCTGCCAGCGGCGGATTACCTCGTCGAGACGCTGGAGCATGCCGTTCACGGCGCAAGCCTACCTTTCACAGGAAGTTCCGGCAAGCGGTACGACGCTTCCGAAAACACGACCAGCCGGGAGACGCTCTCCCGGCCGGCTCTTGTCGCACAATTCGGACGGCGTCTTACGCCTTTTCGAGCTTGTCGTAACGGCGGTGGAACCGTTCCACCATTCCGGCGGAGTCGATGAGCTTCTGCTTGCCGGTATAGAGCGGGTGGCAGGCGGAGCAGATCTCCATGCGGATCTCCTTCTTGGTCGAGCGGGTCTTGAAGGTGTTGCCGCACGCGCAATGCGCCTCGACTTCATAGTACGCAGGGTGAATCCCTTCCTTCATTTGAACCTCCACGACCCCGAATTGCGGGGCGAATGATTTTACACCCCTAGCGCCGGGAGCGCAAGGTTCACGTCGACCCAGGTTCACGTCGACCCGGTACCGGCTGCCGGAGGAGCACCAGCGTAGCGGATGGTCGGCGACACGGTATTCGCCGACGGGCTGCTGGGCCTCCGACGGAGTGGCCGCTTGCCGGGACCCAGCCCAGCGACCTCGGGACTGGGCGCCTCGGGAAACCGGAACCTTCGACCGCAACAGCGGCTTCGAGCGGGACACTACTGTGAGCGCGCTCGCAAACGGAGTCTCGGACCGTCAACGTACAATCACTGCGAATGGTCTCTGCGCTCATGCTGATGGCCGCTATCGCGGCACCGAGTCCGATCACCGTGCTGCCTGGCACGCCGATCGTGGCCATCCGCGTGATTCGCGACGACATTTTCGACACCTCCGACGCGGGGACGTCGGGATGGCCATATCGTTGGGCGGACGCCCTGCACGTGCTCACCAGGGAGCGCTACATCCGCAACCTGCTGCTGTTCAAGCTCGGCGATCCGCTCGACCCGGCTCGCCTCGCCGAGACGGAGCGGCTGCTCCGCGACACCGGCTTCCTGAGCCCGGTGCACATCACGGCCCAACCGGCGCCGGGTGGCGCCGAGGTAGTGGTGCGCACCCACGACCAGTGGACCACGCTGGCGGGTCTGAGCTTCGGCCTGGCTGGGAATCGCCATCACGTCGGGGGCAGCCTGGCGGAGGACAACTTCCTGGGCTGGGGCAAGCAGCTGCTCGCCGAGTACGACTCCTCCACCGAGCGAACCATCACGACGCTGCGGTACAAAGACTCGCTGTTCCTCGGCAGCCGCTGGCAGCTGGAGCTTCAACACAAGAACGCGTCGGATGGGAGGGCCGACGGATTCACCTTGGAGTACCCGTTTTTTGCGCTCGCGACGCCACGCGCTTGGGACATCCAGTGGCAACGAACGACGCAGACGGAGTACCTCTACGTCGGAAGCCACAAGGCGGTCGAAGGCCAGGCAGCTGGGAGCGGGTTCCAGCTCTGGGGTGGAATCCGGATGCCGTGGGACTCGGGCACCACCGATCGCCTGACCCTGGGTGTGTTCACAGACAAGATCGAGTTTTCCGACTGGAAGACCACCGACGGCGGCGCGTACCCGACCCCGGTGGGCCACGACATGCGGGGTGTGCTGATCGGATGGGACCACCAGGTCGATCGGTGGCGGGTCGTAAGCGGTTTCCGCGCCTGGCAGCGCCAGGAGGACATTCCTCTGGGGCCGAACTGGACCGTAACGGCCGGGGTCTCGTTGCCGGCGCTGGGAGGCGACCGCACGAGGGTCAATCTGAACGGCGTGCTGAACCTCGCGCTCCTTACCGGCCGGCAGTACTCGTGGCTGAACCTGGGCGGTTCGGGCCGGCTCGAGGGAGGCACCCTGGACAACCAGGTCAGCCACCTCGACGCCGGGACCGCGCGTACGGGCGACATCGGGTGGCGCGCACGGGTGTCCACGGACCTCGGCCACAACCTGGACGGCGACCAGCAGCTCGCGCTCGGGGCGGACACGGGGTTGCGGGGGTGGGACCCCGACACCTTCGACGGGACGTCGCGAGTAGTAGCGAACCTCGAGTGGCGTCACGTCCTGACGGGCGAGGTCCTCCACCTCGGGATCATCGGGGGCCTGGTGTTCGTGGACGCCGGCAAGACCTGGGCTCCGCGGGTCGGGCCCTCGACCGACGGGATCCGGAAAGACGCCGGCGTTGGCGTGCTGATCGAGTCCACGCGAGCGGCGCTCCTGCGCGTGATCCGCGTCGAGGTGGCGTTCCCTGACCGCGGCGGGAAGGCCGTCTTCCTGATCTCGGGCTCGTCGCTGTTCTGACCTTGGGCGTCCCCGATAGCGGACCGCCTGCGCCAGGAGAGGTGGCCGCTTGGGTTGCGAAGCGAGTTGAGAGTTGAGAGTGAAGAGTGAAGAGTTAGAGAAGACCGTTGCGGGTCGTCGACTCTGAATCAGGGGGTGGGGCGAGAGCGTCAAGGCAGGCGAAACATGTCTCGTCTTTCAACTCTTAGCTCTTCACTCCGAACTCTTCGCTACCCGCGTTTTCGGACCCCGGACCCTGGATCCCGGTCTCTATGCGCGGGAGATGTACTCGCCGGTGCGAGTGTCGACGATGATCTTGATGCCGGTGCCGATGAACTGAGGCACCGTGACCGTCACGCCGGTCTCGAGCTTGGCGGGCTTGGAGCCGCCGGCGGCTGTTGCACCCTTGAGGGGCGGGTCGGTCTCGACGACCTCGAGGATGACCGTGTTTGGCAGCTCCAGCCCCACCGGAAGGCCCTCGTAGAAGTCCACCGTGATCACCGTGTCGGGCAGCAGGAATCCCCGCGCGTCGCCGAGCACCTCGTCGGCGAGCGACATCTGCTCGAACGTCTCGGTATTCATGAAGTGGTTGCCCGAGGGGTCGGAGTAAAGGTACTGCATCTCGTGGGTGTCGAGGCTCGCCTTCTCGATCCGGTCCTCGGACCGGAACCGGTGTTCGATCTGGTTACCGGTCTTGATGTTCCGCAGCTTGCACTGCACCATCCCGCGCCAGTTCCCCGGGGTGACATGGATGACCTGCATCACCCGGTGGAGCTGACCGTTGTGGACGATGATGTTGCCGGCGCGCATCTCGGTGGCGACCAACTGCATAGAACGACCTCCGCACCCGGCAGTCGCCGGGGGCGCGAAGTATACCACCGGCGGCGGGTTGTGGCGGTGGGGTGGACCGCGCCTTGTCGTTGAGACCAAATCCGGGTATCGTTGTTCGCGGAGGCACAGGCAATGGATTTGAGACTGCGTGGCAAGCGAGCTCTGGTCACGGGGTCGTCGCGCGGGATCGGCCGAGCCATCGCACTGTCGCTGGCGGACTTCAAGGTCGACGTCGCGATCAACTTCTTCCGCCACCGAGCGCCGGCAGAGGCGGTGGCGAAGGAGATCGAAGCGCGCGGAGCGCGCGCCCTGCTGCTCCGCGGCAACGTCGCCGACGAGGCTCACGTGTCGCGCATGTTCGACGAGATCGAGTCCGCCTGGGGCGGACTCGACATCCTCGTTTCCAACGCGGCGTCCGGCGTGCTCAAGCCGGTGTCCGAGCTGACGCTGCACCACTTCAACTGGACGATGGACATCAACGCCGGGGCGCTGCTGCCCCTTGTCCAGCACTTCCTCCACATGCCTCCGAGGGGGCCGCGATCGGTGGTCGCCGTGTCCTCGCTCGGAGCCATCCGCGCGATCCCGAACTACACGGCGGTTGGCGCCTCCAAGGCGGCGCTCGAATCGATGGTGCGCCATCTGGCGGCAGAACTCGCGCCGCAGGGCGTGCGGGTCAACGCCGTGTCGGCGGGCACCGTGGACACGGACGCGCTCAAGCACTTTCCCAACCGCGAGCAGCTCTTGGAGGAGTCGGCGAGGCGAACGCCCGCGGGGCGCCTGATCACGCCGCAGGATGTAGCCAACGTCGTGGTATACCTGTGCACCGAGTACGCCTCGATGATCCTCGGCCAGACGGTCGTGGTGGATGGGGGGTACTCGATCCTTGCCTGAGGCGGCCTCGCGGGAGCGAAAATCGCCGTGAATCCCGGACCCCGGACCCCGGGCCTCGGGCCCCTGATCATCGGCCACCGCGGCTTCGCGGCCTCCTTCCCGGACAATTCCATGGACGGTGTCGAGGCAGCGATCGCGGCCGGGGCCGACGGCGTCGAGGTGGACGTCAGACCGTGCCGGGATGGGACGTGGGTATGTCACCACGACCGCTCGCGGGAAGGTAGGCCCATCGCCGGCTGGCCGCTCGAATCTCTGCGATGCGAGGGGGTGCCGACGCTCGCGGATGTCGTCAATGCCTTGCCCGCCGACCGGTGGCTGTTCGTCGAGATCAAGCCGCTGGCCGTAGCCGAACTCGGAACTCGAATCCCGGCGCTGGCGGGTCTGCTGGGCCGCAGGCTGGACTTCACGCGCATCATCTCGTCGGCCGAGCGGCTGCTGACCCTTATGGAGACCGCGCTGCCGGGCGTCCCGTGCTCGCTTGTCTTCGACACGGTGCCTGATCCTCTGCCGCCCGGCCTGGAGCTGTCGCCGTTTCACCGTCTGGTGGAGTCCCTTGCCGGCAGCGGACGGCCGCTGCACCCATGGACGGTGGACCTCCCGGCCCGTATGCGCGAGCTTGCCGCGCTGGGTGTTGCCTCGATCACGACGAACGAACCGGTGGTGGCGCTGGAGGTACTCCGTGACTGAGAGCGTGCGGGTCGGTCTGCTCATCCCCAACTTGTTCATGCGGGTACCGGTGGAGGCGGCGGTGCAAGGGCGGGTGGCGCAGGTCGTGGCGCTCGAAGGCGCGGCGTCCGCAGCGGGCTCCGGGTGTGCTGTTGTCATCGTGGACCTCGATGCCCTCGGTGCCGACCCCGTTGCGATGGTGCGGTCGATGGTGGGCCGCGGAACGACGGTGCTGGCGTTCGGTCCGCACGTCGAGGGCGAGAGGCTCGCCGCCGTGCGCGCGGCAGGCGCGGTGGTGTTTCCGCGCTCGGCGTTCCTCGAGCGGTTGCCGGAGCTGCTCGACACGATCTTCCCGCCAGGAAGCGCCGGTTGAGCCCGCCCGAGGCGCGAACCGGTGTCTCGGGAAGCGCCGGCCGGTGAAGGCAGGCGAACAGCCTGGAGGCGACGATGGCATCTGAGATCGGTCGCACCTGAGATCAGGCTCCTCCTCGCCCTGCTGGACGAGGGCTTCGACAGGGCCGCCTGGCACGGGCCGAACCTGCGCGGGGCGCTCCGCGGGCTCACTGCAGCGCATGCCGCGCAGCGGCCGGCGCCGGGCAGGCACTGCATCTGGGAGATCGCCCTGCACTGCGCCTACTGGAAGTACGCGGTATGCAGGCGCCTTACCGGCGAAGGCGCTCGTGGCTCGTTCCCGTGGTGACCGAGCAACTGGCCGCGGCTCCCGGAACGTCCCGACGCCGCCGCCTGGAAGGCGGACCTTGCTCTGCTCGACGAGACGCATCGGCTGCTGCGTGCCGCCGTCGTCGCGTTCCCGGCCCGGCGCCTCGGCGAGCGTTGGGGGAAGTCGACCGCCGGCCGGCTCATCTACGGGGTCGCGGCGCACGACCTCTACCATGCCGGGCAGGTGCGGCTCCTGATCAAGCTCGCCGGCGCGAAGCCCTGACTTCCGGAAAGGGCGGGGTCCGGGAAAGCAAGCAGAGGAGCGGAGGGGCTGAGGGGCAGAGGAGCCAAGACTGCTCGCATGTTCGGTTCATCCGGGAAATCGTGGGGTGGAAGAGCCGATGAAGGCGAGGCGGAGTTTGAAGTACTCGAGGTCGCGGAAGCCGTAGGCTTGGCGTTTGAGGACCTTGATTTTGTTATTGAGGC
>Ga0182019_10000559_pt1 | contig 18330 bp, 13 predicted proteins | sample 812E2MmetaG_FD_120483 | JGI IMG/M metagenome (GOLD analysis project Ga0182019, IMG submission 120483) | Permafrost microbial communities from Stordalen Mire, Sweden - 812E2M metaG | ecosystem: Environmental > Terrestrial > Soil > Wetlands > Permafrost | place: Sweden: Stordalen | collected...
AGGCTGCGCCGTCGTCCACGGCCGCAGCCGCCAGTGCGAAGCGGCGGCGGTCGAATTGGCGGTCGACGACCGTTGCGACCCACCAGCCCGTGATCGCGTCGCGGCGCAACTCGAAGAGCCCGGCGGCCATCAGCGGGATCCCGCGGCCGCGGCCGCCGGGGCGCGCTCGTGGAGAAGCCGCTCCAGCCCGGCCCGGGCCGTGCCCGGATCGGCGAGTGGCGGCAGAAGACCACTCAGCGGAGCGTCGAGTGCTTCCGCCAGGGCGACCGCGAACGCGGCAGACGCCTCAGACACCGATTCGATCGATGGCTCGGCCGCCCGCCCAAGCTCTCGCGCGATCGATGTCGACTCGAGGCCCGGCATCCCGCACGCGTCGATGAGCTGAAAGTCGGAGAGCCTGACCGTCACGTTCAGGGCGATGCCGTGGTAGCTCACGCCGTGCTCGATGCGAACTCCGACGGCGCCGATCTTGCGCGTTCCGTCGGCGCACCAGCAGCCCGGAAAGCCCGCCTTCGGTCCGGCCTCGACGCCGAGGGTCGAGCAGGCCTTCGCCTGCGCCGCCTCGAGCGCCCTGACGAGCGGTCGAACCATAAGCCCGCGGTCGGCCAGCTTCAGGATCGGATAGGCAGTCAGCTGGCCGGGGCCGTGGTACGTGACCTCGCCGCCGCGCTCCGTCTCGATCAACTCGATGTGGCGCGCCGCCAGCTCGGCCGGGCTCGCCAGCACGTGCGATGGATCGCTGTGGCGGCCCAAAGTCAGGACGGGCTCGTGCTCGAGGAGAAGCAGCTGATCCCCGATCAATCCCGCAACGCGCGCCGCCACGAGACGGTGCTGGAGCTGCCAGGCATCGCGGTATGAAGTCCGGCCGAGCCACCACGCGGCGATCGGCGTCGCCGGAACAGCGGCTCGTGGCGGGGAGTCCTGAGTGGGGCTATCCATCGTCGCCACGATAGCAAACGCGACCAGACCCGCCTGCCGCGGGTCACGCCGGTCCCGCCCCCGCCCTGCGATGTCAGGGCTCGCCGCCTTGCCCTAAGGGCGGGCATGGACTAGCGGCAGGTTGTCGCAACGAGCGAGCGCGCCTGTCCACTGGCGCCGTCTCCCTGAACCAATCAGACGGCCGGAGCGTCGAGGACTTCGCGAACCTTGCGCGCAAGGCGCTCTGGAGTGAACGGCTTTGGCAGGAACGCCGCGCCGACGTTGACCAGCCCGGCAGGCAGCACCGTAGATTCGGCGTGACCCGACACGAGCAGCCGCCGCGCTCCCGGCGCCACCACCGCGAGCCGCTTGACGAGCTCCGCGCCACTCATCCCGGGCATGACCACGTCGCTGACAACGACGTCGATCTCGGAGGCGATGCGCCCCGCGATCTCGAGCGCCTCGACTCCGTCCGACGCTTCGATCACCGTGTAACCCTGCGCCCGCAGGCCGAGTCCTGCCAGCCGCCTGACGACCGGGTCGTCTTCGACGACGAGGATCGTCTCGGTTCCGGTTGGCGCGGGGTGGACCGGAGCCACGCTCGACCGAACTGTGGCGGGCCCTTCGACGCTTGGCAGAAAGATTCGGACCGTGGTCCCTCTGCCGGGCTCGGAGAAGACGCGGATGTGGCCGCCAATCTGACGCACGATGCCGTGGCACGTCGCCAGCCCGAGCCCGGTTCCCTTGCCTCGTTCCTTGGTCGTGAAGAACGGCTCGAACAGATGCGACTGAACCTCTTCGCTCATGCCGGCGCCGGTATCGGCCACCGAGAGCCGGGCGTGGCTGCCTGGCCTGGCCCCCGGGTGTGCGGCAGCGTAGGCCTCCGTCACATCCTCCGTCGCCGTTTCGATGACCAGCCGTCCGCCCTCCGGCATCGCGTCGCGGGCGTTGACTGCGAGGTTCACCAGGAGTTGCTGGATCTGGCCCGGATCGGCCTCGATGGTTCCGATCTCGGGCTCCAGGACGGTATCCACGGTGATGTTCTCGCCGAGGAGCGGCCGCAGCATCTTCAGCAAATCGGCGACCAGCGCGCTCAGGTCGAGGCGGACGGGAGCCACGATCTGCTTGCTGGCGAAGGTGAGCAGCTGGCGGGTGAGACTCGCGGCGCGCTCGCCGGCGGCGTGGATCTCGTCCAGGTCGACTCGAATGGCGTGGTCGGCCGGCAGCTCCTCCGCCAGGTCGACCTTTGCCATCTCGACGTAGCCGAGGATCGCGGTCAGCAGGTTGTTGAAGTCGTGCGCGACGCCGCCCGCAAGCCTGCCTATCCCCTCCACTTTCTGCGCCTGCAGGAGCTGCTCCTGGAGTGCCCGCCGCTCCGTGATGTCCTGAATCAGCCCGTCATAGGCAAGGAGGGTGCCAGACAGATCGAAATGTGGGACCGGGGTGTTTCGGACCCAGCGAATCGCTCCGTCCTTCCGCACGATGCGATGCTCGACCGGGCCGGCGCGCTCTCCGGCAAGGACGCGCCGCGACTGGTCCACTACGAGCGATCGATCCTCGGGAACCACCATCTCAAGCCACAGGAGAGGGTTGTTCGACAGATCATCGGCGGTGTAGCCGGTCACTGCCACGCAGCCTGGGCCGTGCGTCGTGGACATCGCATGGCCGTCGGCGACGGCGACGCTGAAGACGTAGTCGGTGATCGTCTCGATGATGCGACGGTAGCGCTCCTCGCTCTCGCGGAGAGCTTCCTCGGCGTGTTTGTGCTCGGTAATGTCCTCGTAGGTCCCGAGCAGGCCCGTGACTCGACCGTCGGCTGCCAGCAGCGGGATCTTGCTGGTCCTCAACCAACCCAGCCGGCCGCTGGAGCGGAGTTGCGGCTCCTCGAAGTCGAGCTTGGGGAGGCCGGTCTGCATGACCTCGCGATCGTCCGCCCGGTAGCGGTCGGCAGTCGGCCCCCAGGGCATGTCGAAATCGGTCAGACCTATCAGCCGGCTCGGGTGGTCGAAGCCGGCATCGCGCGCGAACGGCAGGTTGCAGCCGACGAACACCGAATTCGAGTCCTTCCAGAAGACACGCTGCGGGATAGAATCCAGCACAAGCTGGAACATCTCTTCGGAGCGGAATTCCGTCTCATCGGCCTGGTCGCGTTCCGTGACGTCACGGAACGCGACCGCATCCCCGTCGCCGAGCTTGGGCGCTCGGATGTCGCCGGCTCCCGGCCGACCACTGCCGGCTCCCGGCCGACCGCCGGTGCCCCCGCTCGCCCCGTCCTTTGGGTCATGTCTCGAGCGCAATCGACGTGCCGCCACGCGGTCACCCTCCGACGCGACATGCTGCATCCGCCTGTATCCGCTTCAGGCTTCGGCTGCACTGGGCCAACACTGCAGCCCCGCCTTCGCCCGACCATCGGCGGCGTGGGCCAATTGTGCACCTCGCTGAAGGTATTGCCGAGGGTCCTGCGGCTCGGACAAGACGGAGCGCCGGGACCCCGCCTGCCGGTTGAGGCCCCGTTCCGGCCCCGCCTGGCTCCGGGTGCGGTCAGGGATACGCAGACGACTACGGGCAGGTGTCGGCGGGCGCGGGCTTGCCGTACCAGAGACTGTCGTTGCCGAAGAGTTGGATCGAGAGCGCTGCGACCTTGGCGTTGATCAGGCAGGTCGACGCGGTCGCCGTGCTGATGCCGGTGATCGAGTAGGGCGGCCCCAGCACGACCTGGCTTATGTTCTGACTCGGGATGTTCTGGCCGGTCGCGACGTAGTCGGCCACCTGGTTCGCCGGGAAGTCCGTGGTTACGCTCGATCCGAGCGTCGAGATCAGGCCTGGAAGAGCCAGTATCTGGCTCGGCTGCGCCATCTTGTGCAACAGCGCGACCATCACCTGCTGCTGGCGCGAGGCCCTCTTCCAGTCGCTGTTGTCGGCACCGTGACGGGACCGAACGTAGGCCAGGGCGTGCTTGCCGTCGAGGTGCTGCGGCCCGGCTGCCAGGGAGAAGCCGTACGTCTTGCCGTCGAGCCAGTCGTACGAAGGGTCGTTGATCGCGCTCGGATTGTCGACGTCGATTCCGCCGACCCTGTCGATCATCTTCACGAACCCGTCGAGGTCCATGACCGCGTAGTAATTGATCGGAATGCCGACCAGGTAGCTGACCTCTTTGACCAGCGTCATGTACGGACTGTTAGGCGACTTGATCCAGCCGTTGCGAACGTAGGTCGGGATCGAGTTGATCTTCGTCGAGGCCGAGTCCACGCCGCCGAAGTAGAACGGGAAGCTGGCACTGTCGCGCGGCACGCTGACCATCTGCACGGAGTTGGTCTTCGGGTCGTAGCTGACCACCATGATCGAGTCGTAGAGGTGCTCGCTCCGGGACGGCGCGGCATCCACGCCGGTGAGAAGGATGGTGACCCGGCCGCCTTGCGACGGCGGAGGGAGGGTTTCTTCGGGTGCGGGCGTCTGTCCAGGAGCCAGACTAGGCCCGGGGCTCGCCGGATCGATCAAGTCGGAGCCACCCAGATTGAACGCTTGCGACCCGGCCCCAGAGGTCACCGCCAGCAGGTAGCCCACCCCGGCGTGGCTGACGACTATCAGGACTGCAAGGGCGACCACGACGAGCCTCTCGAAGAGCCCGCCCTTCTTGTGTCGCTCGCCGTTCGCGGAGGCGTGCAGGACGGCTGCGAGTCGCCAGCCGCCGAGAAGGAGCACGACTGCGACCGCGGCAAGGCTGAAGGACGGGTCGGCGAAGCGCGCTGCAAAGACCACCAGACCTTGACGCAACTCATACGCCAGGAGGAGAAGCGCGAGCAAGGCGGGTGCGGCGAAGAGCGCCGCGGCGCGGCGCTTGCCTGCGTAGAGCTGTCCGAGGCCGGGCCACAGGAACGACAGCAGGGCGGCCAGAGAAGGCGATCGCCCGTGACCCCTCGCGCTCGGCATGTTATTTTCCAAGATCATCGACCCCACTGGTGCGGCGAAAACGCGTCTGTGACGTCGCCATCCAGTCCGCCGTGATGGTCCGTGGCGACGCACCGACCGACCCCACCATAAGCCCGATCCCATTTCGCCGCCCTGCGCCGAGCGGGAGGAACTTCGATCGGCGCTTGGTGCCGGTCCCCAGAGCGGGGCCCTGCCGCCCCTCTTCCCGACCCATATCGAAGGCAAGAGCCGGGTTGCTCGAAGTGCGCCTCCCCGACGCGCGACTCCGGGGCGCGGCCGTCGGGCGGTGTCCAGTTCGAGGCCGACGTCAGTGACAGGCGAGATGTCACTCCCCCGTGTGATGATTGGTGACCATGGGAGACATCAGAGCGGCTGACTCCGGCCGCGACTGGCTCACCGCCGAGCAGCGGGCCGCGGTCGAATGGGGCGAGGGGCCGCTCATGGTCCTCGCCGGCGCCGGCACGGGCAAGACGACCGTCGTCGTAGAACGCGTCCGCTACGTGCTCGACAACGACCCCGACCTCGCCCCGGAGAACGTCCTCGTCCTGACGTACAACGTCCGGGCGGCAGCCGAGCTCAGTCACCGTTTCGAGCGGGCGGTCGGCGTGGAGCGCGCTGCTCGCCTGTGGGTCCACAACTTCCACAGCTTCGGTAACCGCCTCCTGGCCGCGCACAGCGCTGAGCTGGGCCTCAGCGATGGCGGCAACGTCCTGGACCCGATCGGCCAGCAGCTGCTCCTGTTCGAACTGCGCCCTCAGATGGGCGGCTTCCTCTACCACGATCTGGCGCTCAACCCCGGTCCGGTCCTGCGCGGCTTTGTGTCGATGATCGGCCGGGCCAAGGACGAGCTCGTGACGCCCGCGGAGTACGCCGCGTTCGTCGAGGGCAAGCGCCGGGCCTTCGAGGTGAAGTTCGGCAGCTGGGATTCCGCGGTCGAGGCCATCCGGGCCCGTCGCGCCGCCAACGAGCTCGGGCCGATCAAGGAAGTCAGAGCGGAGCGCCGCCATTCGATCGAGGACGGCGAGAAGAGGGCCGATCGCGAGGCCCGACGACAAGCCTCCGGCACGGCCCGCGCGATCGGCTGGAACCACCTTACGCCCGACCAGCAGGAAGCTGCCACCTCGCTCAAGGAGACGTACCTGCGCGACGCCGAGGCGTTCGAGGTACTCCGCCTCGCCGAGGAGGCGCAGACCTACGGCCTCTACCAGCAGACACTCCACGAGCGCGGCCTCGTAGATTTCGGCGAGCAGCAGCTCCGCGCCATCGAGCTACTGCGCGACCGGCCGAACCTCCTGCTGCGGTACCAGCGCCAGTTCCGCCATGTCCTCGTCGACGAGTTTCAGGACGCGAACATGGCCCAGATCCTCTTGCTCGAGCTAGTCGGCCGCGGGCCGGACAAGCCCGACAACGTCGTCGTGGTCGGCGACGACGACCAGTCGGTCTACCGCTTCCGGGGCGCCAGCTACGCGGCGTTCCGCCAGTTCGAGGACCGCTTCGCCGAACCACCCGCCTGGGCGCCTGAGCGCGGCCGCGGGAAGGTCCGCCGCCTCCCACTCCTGGAGAATCGCCGATCGAGCGCGAACATCCTCGCGGCAGCGAACACCCTGATCGCACACAACGAGTTTCGCCTTAAGTCCGGCCAGCCTCTCCGGCCGATCAAGGTCGCGGGCGAATCGGTCGAGCTCGTCTACGCCCGAGACGAGGCGGACGAAGCCGACGTCATCGTCGAGCGCCTCCGCTCCGCCTTCGAAGCCCTGCCCGGGCACCTTCCGAGCCGCGACGGCGCCGACCGCCCCAAGCGCTGGAGCGACCTCGCCGTCCTGTATCGGCGCCACCGGCACCGCGAGACGATCGTCGAGCACCTCCGGCGGGCCGACATCCCGTACACGGTCGTCGGCGGCGCGGGGCTCTTCTCGCTGCCAGAGATTCGAGATCTCGAGGCGGCGCTTCGCGTCTGCGCAAACCCGGACGACTCTGTGGCTTTCACTCGATTGCTTACCGCCGGGCCGTGGCGGCTGGATGCGCCGGAGATCCTCCGGCTTACGCGCGATGCGGCCTGGGACGGCCGGTCAGTGTTTCAGGCCGCGGCCGCGATTAGGCGGACGGGCGAGTTGCGCGCCGACGCTGACGGCGCACACAACGTGCACTCCGCCCCCGACTCCAAGGTCGCCGCCGACGTGTTCCCCGGGCCCGAGCTCCGCAGCGGCGGGCTCGAGTCCTCCCGCCAGAACCCGATGCAGCCGGTCCTTCGCGCAAAGCTCGACCTCGTCTTCGCCTGCATCGAGGACCTCGTTCCGCGCGGTCCCCGCGACGACCCGTTTACGATCCTGCAGGAGTACCTCGTCCGGACCAGGCTCCTCGCCGACCTTCTCGCCGTCGAGACGCCCGAGGCGCAGCGAAGGCTCCTGGCGGTCGCCCGGCTGATGCGCTTCACGGCCGACTGGCAGCGCGAGCATCCGGAGCGGAGCCTGCTCGATTTCGTCGCGTATCTAGACCTCTTCGAGGAGGCGGGCGGCGATCTCGAGACGGACAGGGCCCGCGACGTCGAGACGGACGGCGTGCAGCTCATGACCATCTACCAGGCAAAGGGCCTCGAGTACGAAATGGTCGTCGTGCCGCGCCTCGTCGAGGGCCAGTTCCCCGACACTCGTGACGAGGTGCGCATCATCCCGATAGAGCTCCTGCGGCAACTCCCGCCCAAGGAGTTCGCGATCGACGAAGAGCGCCGCCTCTGCTTCGTCGCGATGACCCGGGCGCGCAGCCGGCTCCTGCTCACCTCAATCGACTCGCCGGCGGCGAAGGCAAGTCCAAGCCGGTTCGCCGGCGAGATCGCCGAAGAAAGGGGCGTCGTCGTCGAGCGGCGCGAGGGCTCCTTCGGAGCGACGCCCGACGCGGAGGATGAGGAGGGGTCGACAGCCTCCGACGTCGCCGTCGCCACGACGGCTTCATTCGAGCGGCTCATGCCCGTCCCGGAGGCGTTCGAGCGCCGGTATGCGCTGCGGCGCCGGGCGGTCGAGCTGATCGGCGCGCTCGAGGCGACGGGCGGCGCCGATCCCGAGACTGCCGCCGCCCTCACCGACGAGTTGGTCACAGTCGCCCGCGACGCGGCCGGCCTTGCCGGCGAGGCGCGGCAGGCGGGCCTCGACCCGGTGACGTTGCGTGTCGTCAGCCGCCATTCGGCGGCCGGGTCGAGCCTGCTCGAGGTCGCGTCGCTGCCGTGGGCGTTCAGCCACTCCCAGTTCCGCGCGTATGCGGAATGCCCGCTCGCCTACGCGTTCGGGAACGTCTACCGCGTCCCGACGGACGAGAGGAAGGGATACTTCGAGTTCGGCACCGCGATCCACGCGGCGTTCGAGACGTTTACGATCGCCCGCCGCGAGGCCCGGGCAGCCGGACTACCAGACCCTGGCTTCGAGGCGCTTCAAGCCGGCTTCGCGGACGTGTTCGAGCCGACAAGCTTCCCCGACACGCAGGCGGCCGAGCACTACCGCGTCCGATCCGAGCCCACCCTTCGGCGGTTCTTCGAGCGTGAGCTCGCGTCAGCGAGCGAAGCGCTGCTCTTCGAGGCGCGCTTCCTCCTCGAGCTCGACCCGGGCAACGGGAGCGAGTCGATCCGAGTTACTGGCGTCATCGACCGGATCGATCGCCTGCCCGACGGCTCCATCGAGGTCATCGACTACAAGACCGGCTCGACGAAGAGCCAGCGCGATGTGGACGACGACGAACAGCTGTCGATGTACGCCCTCGCCCTCCGCGAGGGTGCCGTCGCGGACCCCGCCAACGGGGAGGCGCTGCCCGCGCCGTCGCGCCTGACCCTCTACTTCGCCGAGTCCGAACTGGCGCGCTCGACGGCCCGCACCGGCGAGCAGCTCGACACGTTCCGGGCTCATGTCGTGGAGGTCGCCGCCCGCATCCGTTCGGGCGACTTCGCCGCCGCTCCCGACTATCGCCGCTGCTCCCGGTGCGACTGGCGCCGCCTCTGCCCGAGCCGGTGGGGGGAGACCTGAACCCGGGAGGCCCCCGCATCCCTCGCACGTGAAGACCGGAGAACGGCGGTTTCCGGGCCGCATACGCGGGGGGCCGCGTAGCCTTCCGTCACGGTCGTGGCCGTTCAGCAGGTGACGTGAAGGACGGCGGAAGTCTCGTCCACATCCGCGCTCGAGAGCCAGGCGCACGCCTCCGCGGTGCGAAGAATGAGCACTTCGATCCCCCGGCGATGAGCTTCCTCGATCACGTCCGGCGCGACCGGCAGCCGGCCGTCGACTCCCGTCCCGACGAGCAGCCGGCGGCAGTGCCAGGGCAGGGGCTCGGCCGTGGTCAGCGGCGTGTGGCCGTATCGGTCGCGCTCCGGCTTCGAGGCCTTCTTGCGGCGGCGGGAAACCCGGCCGTGCTCGACCAGGACATCGTGGTCGTACGTCCGACCGTCGATCTCAACGAGACCGAAGGCGACCAGGCGAGCCTTCAGCACCTCAAGCAGACCGGATGATGACTTCGAGAAGGACGTGTGTCTGCTCGCCATCTGCCGCTGTCTGACACCGGACGCTCCACTTCACTGTACGCCCCCCGCGTCGTGGTACTGGCGTGTCGGCTATGGCGTCAGCGTGTACTTGCCCTCCGCCAGAACCTTGCCGCTCGCATCGACGACCTGCAGCGTGTGAGTTCCCATCGAGATCGACCCGCTGGAGGCCAAACTGCAGACGTCACTCGTCGATAGCGGACTCGTGTTCGTCCAGGTGCCGTCGGTTTGCTGGACGAACCCGGAGCCGCCCACCGTGGTCGTGGCCTCGGCCACGCCATCGAGCTTCAAGCTGATCTGGTCAGCGTAGGACAGGGATGAAGGCAGCGTTACGGTCTCCGTTACCGAGGTGGCCGCCGAGCAACTGATGGTCGACGGCGAGAAGACGATGCTGCCCGACCTGGAGCTCATACCCAGATAGATCAGCGCGACCACAACGACGGCCAGAACGATGCCGCCGATGCCGAGCAGCTTGGGCGTGACATCGATCCCGGCGACGGTCGCGATGGGCTTGCCAGACGCTGCGGGTGCGGCGCCAGGGTAATAGGCGGCGGGAGCGCCCGGATATGCCGGTGGATACGGCGGAGCAGGAGGCGCGGCAGGAGCGCCGGACGCAGCTTGCGGGGCCGCCCACTGGGGCGGTGCCACCTGCGCTCCGTCGGGTGGTATAGACCAGGCCGGCGGGGCGGGCGGCGCGGGCGGCGCGGGCGGCGCTCCGTCGGGTGGTATCGACCAGGCCGGCGGGGCGGGCGGCTCAGCGACCGGCTCGGGTGCGAACGGCGTCGACCAGGCCGGCGGCGCGATGGGTTCGGATGCAGGCAACGGGGCGGGCGGCTCCGGAGCGGCGAGCGGCGTGGTCTCGACCGCCGGCAACTCGACGGCCGCAGCCGGGGGCGCGGGCGCTACGTTGACGGAAAGGTCGGCGCCGCAGCCGGCGCAGAACCGCTGCTCGGCTGCGATCCGCGGCGTGCCGCAACTGGAGCAGAACCCGAATCCAGTCGTCATCTCGAGTCTCCCGCTCGCTTCAAGGGCCTCGCAATCGGCCGGAGTCCGGTCGGGTCGGGTGGCGGCGCTCGACCATCAGCCGCGGCACGATCTGCCCTGAGCGGGGACAGCCTAGTCTCTCGACACCGAAGAGACCAGCCCTTGTCCACCGGGTCACCTGAGAGGATGTGGCTCGGCGCTGGGAACTGTCGTCCCCTCGGTGGATGCGCATGCCCCTTCCCGGGCGGGGGCTGACGTCGCGTCTACGTCGTAGTTTGTGCCGCGTCCCCGGCGCCCTGCGCTGTAGAAACCACGAGGATGCCGAGGAATGTCGTCGCGGCACCTACGAGGTCGAGCGCCGTTAGCGGCTCTCCGAGCATGATCCACGACGAGGCGAGGCCCACGACGGGGACGGCCAGGAAGCCCATCGTCGTCGCGAGCGGGCTCAGAGAGCGCGAGATGGACTGGCTCAGCCAGAAGGCCAGCGCGGTGGCGAGCGGGCCGCTGTACAGAACGGCGGCGATGGCAGTCGGCTCCCAGTGAATCTGGCGGCCCGACTCCAGGATCAGCGCCGCGATCGCCAGCGGTACTAACGCAACCAAGAGCTGCCACGGCATGAGGTCGAGCGGAGTCGCACGCCACTGATGGCGCCGCAGATGGATCGTGGTGGCGGCCCACAGGACCGCGCTCACGAGGAGAGCCGCGCTTCCAAGCAGCTGACCGGAGGAGCCCCAGTCGATGGCCCCCGGGTTAAGCAGGACGACGATCCCGGCCAGACCCACCAGCAGCCCGGCCACCTGCCGTCCGGCGCCGCCGGCGCGCAAGGCAGGGAGCTGGATAAGCGCCACCCACAGCGGCATCGTGTAGACGAGGATCGACGATCGCCCGGCAGAGATCAGCGGCAGGGCGAAGTTCATCAGGGCGATCCCTGCGGCCATCTGGCCGATGCCGACGGACAGGACTACCGGGACGTCGCGCCGGGACGGAAGCCGCAGACCGCGCCGCACCGCCAGCACGCCAACGATCACCGCCAGCCCGGTCGCGACTCGGAGAGTGCCGTATGTGAACGGCGGCAGATCGCGCAGGCCTATCTTCGCGACCGGCCAGTGGATGCCCCAGACAAAGGCCAGGCAGATCAGCAGCAGGTACGGGCGGAGCCGCGTGTCTTCGAGCCGCAGTCCCATGCCGCGCGGTCGCCTAGCTCGCGTTGATGACGAGGCGCTCGACGACGAGCGGCGAGCCCGGGCGCAGGACCGGCACGGTCGTGGTGACGTCGACCCGCGCGCAGAACGGAACGTCGTCGCCTGCGCCCAGTTCCGTGACGAGCTGGCCGGCGACCGAATCCCTGAGCGGAGTGACGAGATCCGGGTAGCTCCCGCGCAGTCGCACGGCAGCGATGGCCGATTCCGTCAGGCTGGCGTCGGCGCCACGCAAGCCGAGCGCATCGACCAGCCGCTCGACAAGGACGCCGGCGGCAACCCCGTCGTCGAGGGCGAACCGGCCCAGCGTTCCGGCGCAGACGATGCCGATCCGGGCGCCCTTCGTCTCGGCCAGGCCCACGGCGGCTTCGGCGCACGCCCTGGCATTCAGCAGGCACCCGACCAGGGCAGCCGGCGCGCCCGCGACCCAGCCCAGCACCTTCGTTCCGTTCGACGTTGACAGGACGACGACCCGATCCCGGACGTCGCCGCGGGCGATCTCGACGGGCGAGTTGTCGAAATCGAAGCCGGGCGGCGCGTAGCCGTGGCGTTCCCCAGCGAGCAGGCCACCATGCTCACGTGCCAGGCGTCGCGCCCGCTGCAGGCCGGCTGTCACGTAGAGTCGCGAGCAGCCTCCGTCCAGGATCGTGGTGATCGTGGAGCTCGCCCGCAACTCGTCGATGACGATGCAGACGGTTCCGCTCCAGACGCGTACCTCGGACGGCACGAGCGCCACATCAATCTCCATCGACCCGGGCCTCCGTTTCGTGCGGCTCGCCGGCCCCGCGCGCGGCAGCCGCAGACACAAGTTTGGCGGCGGGGCGCCTGTCTCGTGGGCCCCGCCGCCCTGTCTGGAAATGTGTGGCTCGACCTACGCCGAAACGGCAGGGGCGAGCTTCAACTGCTTGAACTCCTTGACCTGGCCGCGGATTGCCCGCTCCGTTGGCAGCCGCTCGATGCTCGACGCACCGAAGAAGCCCTGGACCCCCGGCATCCGCGCCAGCGCCGAGCCGACGTTCTCCGGTTCGTCGAACGGGCCGCCGTGGCAGATCACGAGGATGTCCTTGCGGACCGAGCGGCCGGCCTCCGCAACCGCCATGACCTTGTCGATCGCCTGGTCGAGCGTCAAGGCGACGCCGGCGCCAATGGTCCCTGCAGTGGTCAAGCCGACGTGGGCAACGAGCTGGTCGGCGCCGGCCTTGGCCATCGCCTTAGCATCGTCCGCGTTGAACACGTACGGCGAGGTGAACATGTCGATGTCGTGGGCCAGCCGGATCGCCTCGATCTCCCTGTCGTAGCCCATGCCGGTCGCTTCGAGGTTGGCCCGGAAGCTGCCGTCGATGAGGCCGACGGTCGGGAAGTTCTGAACGCCGTCGAAGCCCATTTCCTTGAGTTGCTTGAGGAAGACCGGCATGAGCCGGAACGGGTCGGTTCCATTGATGCCCGCGAGAACCGGCACGTCCTTGACAACCGGCAGGACCTCCGACGCCATCTCGACGACGATGCCGTTGGCGTCGCCGTAGGCAAGCAGGCCGGCGAGCGAGCCCCGGCCGGCCATTCGGTATCGTCCCGAGTTGTAGATGATGATCAGGTCGCAGCCGCCGGCCTCGGCCATCTTGGCCGAGATCCCGGTGCCGGCACCGCAGCCAACGATCGGCTTGCCGGTGGCAGCCTGGGCACGGAGTCGCCGCACGACTTCGGCGCGCGCGATGAATGGCATTGCCCGTCCTCCTTCGAGGGTTCAGTAGGTTCCTGGATTCCCGTGACTACTTGGCGAGCATCTTCTGCAGGCGATCGACCATCGCATCGGCGAAGGCGGGGTCGTTGATAGCGAGGTCGAGCTCAACCAGCTCGACCTTCGAGCGATCGAGGTTGGCGCGGATTGCGCCGAACAGCGCGGCATCCGCGGCCGGGTCGTAGAACGGCATGCCCTCGACGTCAATCGCGCTCACGCCCTTGAGGGGCACGAACAGGGCGGTGGGCCCGGTGGTCTTGTTGAGCTTCTTGGCGATGATCTCGCCGAGCTTCGCGCACTCCTCGGGCGTTGTGCGCATGAGTGTCACTTCTGGGTTGTGGATGTAGATGTTCCGCTTCTCGAACTTGGCCGGAAGCGTGTCTCTCGGGCCGAAGTTCACCATGTCGAGCGCGCCGAGCGAGACGATCTGCGGGATGCCCTTCTTGGCGGCGGCGTCGAGGCGCTCGGGCCCCGCCGACAGGACGCCACCTACCAGCTCGTCGCACCATTCGGTGGTCGTGGCGTCCACGATCCCATCGAAGACGCCGTCCGAGATGAGCGCCTCGAAGGAACGGCCGCCGCTGCCGACCGCGTGGAAGACGAGCATCTCGTAGCCGCTCGCCTCCATTCGCTCGCGGACACGATCGACGCACGGCGTCGTGACGCCGAACATGGTCGCGCCGATCAGCGGCTTCTCCTCGGTCTTCGGCATCGTCTGCTCGACCATCCCGCCGATTGCTCCGGCGGCGTTGGCGAAGATGCGACGGGACAGGCGATTCAAGCCTGAGACATCGACGACGGAGTGCATCATCGTGATGTCCTTGACGCCGACGTACGGACCGACGTTGCCCGAGGCCATGGTCGACACCATGAGCTTGGGCATGCCCACCGGGAGCGCCTTCATGGCCGTGGTGCCGATGGAGGTACCACCCGAGCCGCCCAGGCTGATGACGCCGTCGAACTTGCCTTCGGCGGCGAGCTTGACTGCCAGTGCTCGCGCACCGAGGCCCATGATCTCGAGCGCGTAGCCTCGATCGCGCTTCTCGCGCAGCTTCGCGAGTGAGTCCCCGCCGGCCTCGGCGGTGCGAGCGGCGGGGCTATCAGGCGTGAATACCGGCTCGCCCAGGACCCCGGCGTCCAGCACAAGTGTCTCGAGCCCGCGGCCGCGGATCAGATCGCGGACGTAAGCGTACTCTCGGCCCTTGGTATCGAGCGTGCCGATCAACAGAACGGTCTTCGACATTGCCTCTCCTTCAAGCGCTTCGAATGCGGGCCTTCTCGATCTGCCCGCGGCACCGCTGGACCTCTGCCCGCCCGACGACTGGGCATGCCGGGCGAAGGTCGGAACTGCGATATGCGCGCCCGGACCGGATGGGATCTGGCCTACTCCGCGTGCGACGCGTGGCCCGCGGAGGTCCGTGCCTCGAGGAACGTCTGGACCTGGTCGGCGACTCGGGCCGCCGACAGGCCGTACAGCTCGAGCAACTCGCTATTGGACGCCGACTCTCCATAGACATCCTGGAGCCCGATCCGCTTGACGAGGGTCGGGCGCTGCTCCGATAGGGTTTCGCTGACTGCGCCGCCGAGGCCGCCGATCACGGTTCCTTCCTCGACGGTGACGACCACCCCCGTTCGATCCGCCGCCGCCACGATCGCTGGCACGTCGAGCGGCTTGAGTGTCGGGACGTGCAGGACGTGCGCCTCAATGCCTCGCGCCGCCAGAAGGTCTGCGGCATCGACGACGCGCGGGGTCTGGGTTCCGGTGCTGACGAGAGAGACGTCGCCGCCGTCGCGGACGACGACAGCCCGACCGGGCGCGAATTCGTATTTCCCGTCAAACAGGCGCTGGGTCGCGTCGCGGACGAGCCGGACGTAGACCGGGCCGTTGTAGCTGGCCGCCCATCTCAGGACCTGCTCGGCCTCGACATCGTCCCCGGGGGCGACCGTGATCATGCCGGGCATCGCCCGCATGATCGAAAGGTCATCCACGATGAGATGCGTCTTGCCGGTGACACCGGTGAAGAGGCCGGCGTAGCCGCCGCAGATCTTGACGTTCAGGCCGGTCTGGGCGATGAGGACCCGGATCTGGTCGAGCGGGCGCACCACGGCGAAGGCGACGAACGTGCTGACGAACGGCACGAACCCCGTCGTGGCCAGCCCCGCTGCCACACCGAGCATGTTCTGCTCGGCGATGCCCATCTGGAAAAAGCGATCCGGATAGGCCTTCGCAAAGATATCCGCCTTGGTCGAGCTTCCCGTGTCGGCGTCGAGCATGACGATCCGCGGGTCGTGTCCGGCCAGCTCGGTAACCGTCAGGCCGAAGACGTCGCGCAACGCGCGACCCATCGGAAGAGTCATGCGGCACCTCCCGTCGGGTTGGTACCGGCCTCACCGAGATCGGCCATCGCGGTGGCGAACTCATCCTCGGTCAGCACCCGAGTGTGCCACTGGTAGCGGCCCTCCATGAAGGAGACGCCACGTCCCTTGATCGTGTTGGCGATGATCGCGACCGGCCGGCCATCCCCCACGGTCGCCGCCTCTAGCACTCGGACGACGGCCGCCATATCGTGGCCATCGACCTCGAGGACGCGCCAGCCGAATGCGGACCACTTCGCCACCAGCTCGCCTGGCCAGGCTGGCGGGAGGCGGTCGTCCGGTCCGCTGCCCTGCCAGCCGTACTGCTGCAGCTTGTTGTGGTCCACGATGACGACGAGGTTGTCGAGGCCGTAGCGGGGCGCGAGGAAGGCGGCCTCCCAGACCTCTCCCTCCTGGCACTCGCCGTCGCCGAGCATGACGAACGTCCGGGCGTCGCGACCCCCGAGGCGGCATCCAAGAGCAATTCCTATGCCAGCAGAGATGCCCATCCCGAGGGACCCCGTGGACATGTCGATGCCCGGTAGACGGGTCATGTCCGGGTGGCCTTGAAGCCTCGACCCGAGTGAGTCGAAGGTCAGGAGCTCCTCCACGGGGAAGTAGCCGCGCAGAGCGAGGGCGGCGTACAGGCCGATCGACGAGTGGCCCTTCGACAGGACGAAGCGGTCGCGATCGGGCCAGTCCGGCTCGTCGGGGCGGATCCGCATGACGCGGAAGTAGAGAGCCGCCAGAACATCGGCCGCCGATAAGGGCCCGCCGAGGTGGCCGGCCTTGGCCTGGTTGACGCTGCGGATGATGCCGACGCGGATGCGCCGGGCGGCCTCCTCCAGCTGGCGGATCTCCGGATCCTGCGCGGTTGTGGTCACGACTCTCCAGGCCTTTCCTTTCGACAGGGATGTGGACCGGGTCAACCTTTCGCCTTCTTCTCGTAGGAGCCGGGCACGACTGGCGGCGTGAAGACGCACAGGAGTTCGAGCGGGTCGGGGCCGTCGCACTCGGTGGCGTGGAACGTGCCGGCCGGTATGAAGACCGCGACGCCGGCCTCGAGTTCGGCCGGACCCGCGTCGCAGACGAGCCTGCCCCGTCCGGAGATGCAGTAGACCGTCTCCTCCTCGGCCGGGTGCACGTGACCCTCGGGTCGGGCTCCCGGCTCGTAGACGGAGACGCCCATCGAGAGGTGCCTGGTTGGGGCTGTCTGAGGACCGATGTAAGAGTGCCAGTTGCGTCCGGGCATTGGCGTGATCGCGGTCTCGGCCCGGCTCATTCGCGTGAACATGACGTCCTCGCTTCGTCGCGCGGCGTGTACATCCGCCGTTCTGGCCGACCTCAGGGGGGGGTCGGATGGTCGATATCGGTTCGGTTCCCGTCAGGCCCGGCCGGCGGCAGCCTCGTCGGAGCGCAGGCGCCCGGACAGCCGAATGAGGTCTTCGTGCAGTTCGAACCAGACGCTGTGGTAGCTGTCGACGCGCGGCGATGCCACGAACCGCTGGTCGCCGTCACGCGCCTTGGTCAGGGCCCGCTCCAGCCGTTCTCGGTAGCAGGTCATTCGCCAGAGCTTGGTCCCGAGCAGGTTGAGCAGGTCAACGACACCGCCGTGGATGTTGGCGAGCCGTTCGAGAATGGAGGCGTCATAGGCCGCATCGGAATGGTCGTTGAAGACCTGATTGGCTGCGTCGCGGATCTGCCAGGCCGTCACCAGGTCCTTCATCCTGCCGTCGAGCACGATGAAGTGATCCAGTGCGGCGACGCAGGCCGCCTCGCCCCCGGCCCGCTCCCGATCGGCGGCAAAGACATCCAGGGCCCGCAGCTTGCCCTCACCGGTCAGTCGGAAGGCCCCGGCAGAGGTCTCTGCAAGACCTTCGGCGACGAGGGCCTCCACGACGGGCTTGACCTCGTCGGCAGAGCTCGATAGCGCACTGGCCAGGCCCTCCGGCGGCACCAGACCCTTGACGAGGAGACCCCGCAGGACGTCGTCCGCCGCCAGCTCGGCCGAACGCGGAGCCTCAGCCGCGATCGAGGTCGGGGCCGTGGCCGGCATCTCCGTGGCCTGTCCTCCCGTTTCGCCGACGGGAATGTTGAGCTCTCTGGCCCACGCCAGCAGGGTACCGGCCTCGGGCACGATGGCGGTGCTCCCCTGGACCTCGCCGGCGAAGACCTCGCCGGTGGACCCGTCGATCGTGATGGTCTCGCCCGCCCTGAAGAGACGCCCGCCGATCGTGGCGACCCCGTCCCCCACCTTCACCCCACTTGCGCCAACTACGGCCGGGATCCCCAGCTCACGGGCAACGACCGCGGCGTGCGATGTCGTCCCGCCCGTCGAGGTCAGGATCCCCTGAGCCACGGCCATCCCGTGGAAGTCGTCCGGGCACGTTTCCGGACGGGTCAGGATCACCAGCTTGCCCGCACCTGCTTCTTTCTCGGCGTCGTCCGGGGAGGTGACGATCTCACCCCAGGCTACGCCCGGCGATGCCGCCAGGCCGATCGTGAGCGCGGTCGTATTCTCGAGGCGCCCGACCGATAGCCGCGGCGGATTCGCCAGGAAGCGAGCCACGCGCCCGACCGCCTCCTCCTGCGTGATGAGGTTCTCCTTGACCATGTCGATGGCGATCCGCATCGCTGCGGCCGCAGTTCGCTTGGCGCTGCGGGTCTGGAGCATGTACAGGCGGCCACGCTCG